>Ga0224529_1000329_pt1 | contig 36872 bp, 35 predicted proteins | sample CBST50metaG_FD_179893 | JGI IMG/M metagenome (GOLD analysis project Ga0224529, IMG submission 179893) | Peat soil microbial communities from Stordalen Mire, Sweden - C.B.S.T50 | ecosystem: Environmental > Terrestrial > Soil > Wetlands > Peat | place: Sweden: Norrbotten County, Stordalen Mire...
GCGTTGCATCTCCACTGTTGAGTGGGTGGGAATCCAGTCGGTGATGGGGTATTCCGGCACGGCGGATTCATCCGTCTGCAAATAGACCAGATTCCGCGAGTCTGGCGACCAGAAATAGTTGCTGCGCGTCTCCAACTCCTCTTCGTAGACCCAATCCACCTCGCCGCTGAGGGTGGTTTTGTTTGGCGCGGGCGCCAGCACGGTCATGGGCGCGCCGGGGTTCTTCAGCCGCACCACCGCCAGCCCGTGATCGCGGATAAACGAGATCGATTCGCCGTCGGGAGAAAACTTGGGGTCGTTGCCCGAGGCCGCGCCGGTCGAGCTGACTTCAACGCCCGCGCCTTTGCGCAGGTCATAGAGCCATAGCCGGCCGTTCGCGTCAAAGAGCAGGTGCGCCGAGTCCGGCGCCCATAAATAGCTGGCCATTTTGTAGCGTTCGCGATGGTCGCGGTCCATCTCCGAACCCTTTGCCCCGGTGAGTGAGGCGAACTTGGCGCGATTCACCACCACATACGCCTCTTCTGAGCCAGGCTCCATCTCCACCAGCTCACCGGCCACCATGTATGTCAGGTGCTTGCCGTCCGGCGACCAAGCCAGCCCCGCGGGTGGAGTCCCGATCAACGGTCCATGTCCGTAGATCGCCTCCACTGTCAGGGGCTTCGCGGGCGTTTGGGCAACCAGGGGAAGAGTTGTGAGGGGAACGGCAACCAGGCCGCAGAGCAACAGAGATGTTGTACGGGTCAAAACGAAATCCTCCGGGAATGGGACACGGCATGGGGAAAAAGCCGCGCATTTTTTAGCTCAAAACTGTCACAACGCAGTGTAAACCACAGGGTCCGCACGAGGCACGGAAGGTGCGCATGAGTTCCAATGACAAGAACTAGACCTTGTCCTTACCGAAGGACATCCGCCCACTTGCCTGACTCATAGTTCCAAGCTTGTCTCGACAAGAAAACCCGAGACCTGGATCATTGAGGTTCGTGGTCTCCCAGGTCCGAAAATCCGGACCTGGGGCACCCTCAGTTATGGTTTGTCAGACGTGGAACACCCCGCCGTCATGAACTTCTACTTCAGTCCGGCGAACTCCGAGCGGTGACGGCTGTAAAGGAAGTAGATCATCAGGCCGACAACGAGCCAGACGAAAAAGGCCATCCAGGTCATGATTTCCAGGCCCATCATCAGAACGATGCAGAAGATCATGCTCAGAACCGGGAAGAGCATGCCCAATGGAACGCGGAAGCTGCGGTGGCGCTCCGGCTCTCGATAGCGCAGGACGATCACGGCAATAGCGACAAGGACAAAGGCGAACAGAGTGCCGATGTTGGAGAGATTGGAGACGGTGCCGATGTCAAGCAATCCGGCGGGAACGCCGACCACGCAGCCAGCCACCCAGGTAGCCACCGCCGGGGTGCGGAATTTTGGATGGATATGGCTGAAAACAGAGGGCAACAGGCCGTCACGAGACATGGCGAACCAGACGCGCGCCTGGCCAAGCTGAAAGACCAGGATGGAGGAGATCATGCCCATGAGAGCGCCGATCAGGACAAAGAGCCGCACCCAGACCAGCCCCCCGCCGCCGGGCAGCAAGGAGAGCCGCTTGAGGGCGTTGACCACCGGGGCAGCATCGCCCATGACCGATTGCCAGGGCACGATGCCGCTGAGTACGATGGCGACCGACCCATAGAGCACGGTACAGGCCACCAAAGTGGCCAGAATACCGAAAGGAAGGTCGCGCTGCGGGTTCTTGCACTCCTCAGCCGCCGTTGATACCGAATCGAAGCCGATGTACGTGAAGAAGATGATGGAGCCGCCGGTGAGCACGCCGGTCCAGCCGTTGGGCATGAACGGATGCCAGTAGTGCGGCTTGATGAAGCTGGCGCCGGCAAAGACGAAGACCAGAATGGCGGCCATCTTGACCAGCACCAGGACGTTATTGGCGCGGGCCGATTCCCGGATGCCATGCACCAGGATGACCGTCAGAATCATGACAACGAGGAAGGCGGGAATGTTGAAGCCGAAATGCCAGCCGGAGTTGTAGAGATTGTTGCCCGCCAGATCCTGCAGGCCGGTGGGTAGATAAGCGGGCGAGATCCACTTTGCCGGCGGATGCAGGCCAAACCAGTCCAGCAGATCGACAATATGGGCGGCAAAGCCAACGCTGACGCTCATGTTGCTGAAGGCGTATTCCAGGATCAAATCCCAGCCGATGATCCAGGCGACCAGTTCGCCGAGGGTGGCGTAAGTGTAGGTGTAGGCAGAGCCGGCAATGGGAATCATGGACGCCAGTTCGGCGTAACACAGCCCGGTAAAGACGCAGACAATGGCCACCAGCACCAGCGAAAGCGCCAGCGCCGGTCCCGCGCCAGGACGTCCGGCCAAGGCTGTGTGGTAGATCAGGTAGTGGAGCAGCGGCGTATCGCGGACGGAGGGCACGTCAAATTTCTGCCCGGCCATGGCGGTGCCGATGACCGTAAAGATGCCTGATCCGATGACCGCCCCGATGCCCAACGCGGTGAGCGACCACGGGCCAAGGGTTTTTTTCAGGGAGTGCCCGGGCTCTTGCGAATCCCGGATCAACTTATCGATGGACTTGCGCGCAACAAGTTGTCTGAACAGGACAGTTCTCCTCATCCCGCCGCCGGCGGGGCCTGAAAATAACAAGGTCCTGCCGGTTAGTGGGGATTTCCAGATTCAGGATGCCTTCGACGCAGTGTACAGGGTGAGGGTTTCCTCATGGAAATCCTTACCCTTCCCTTCGGGTCCATAAGAAGGGCCGGCAGGAAAAAGCCGCAGGAAGGATGAAGCTAAAGTGAGGCTCCGAGCCGGGCGCACCCTCGCGCGCCAACCTGGAACTCTGTTGTTATTGTGGGGCGAGCTCTTAGAGCAATTTCAGGGTTAATGTTGCGGGGCGAAGATTCTGCAAGGTGGCTTCTTCTAGAAGAAGCCACCTGAGCTTATCTGCCCCATAACAGCACCCCCGAAACTGATCTACCGCTTCGAGACGCCGCGCGCCATCTTCTTTACTTTCTTCTTCGCTGAACCGCGCGGCTCGGTCCGCTTGGCCTTGGGAGCTGCCTTCTTACGGGCGGCGCGCTTCAGTTTCTTCCGTTCCTGCGTGTCTTCAATCTTGGTAGTGTCTGCCACTTGTAACCTCTTTCGCTGCAATCTCTTCAGGGTTTCCCGGAAATCGGGTGTATGTGACCCCTAGAATAACAGGGTTTGCACGGCGGCGAAAGCTCCGCAGGCGCATGAAAAGCGGTGTTCGCTCCGTTCTCAGCGTACAATGAATATAGATTTGGATCATCAGACCCGGCTTTCGACTTGAAAAAGCCTGTTTGGCTCTAGCCATCCTACCGCTCCTGACGAGTTCTGCACCGCACGCAACAATCACCTGTTGACTGGAGTGAAGATATGCGTTCCGATAAGATACACCGTGCGCTTGCGCAGGGAATGAACCGTTTTGAAGTCTGCCAATTGGTCGCCAAAGGCGTCAAGGCTACCCATAAAACCGGCGCACGCTTTGAAGATTCAATTAACGATGTGCTGCAATATTTAGGTACCCACGTCACGCATATGGAAAATCTACACCCGGCAGTTCCTGGGGTCAGCGTCAAGAGCCTCAAGCCCGCCGCATAGGCTCCTCGGCCTAGCTTTACCCCGGCAGAGATGAAATTCCATCAAACGCAAAAGAGGGACGGCAGCGATGCCGTCCCTCTCTGTTTCATCTCGAACTGGTTGGAAGGGGGTAACCCTTAGACAACCTGAACGTTCTCAGCCTGCCAGCCCTTGGGGCCCTTGGTTACGTTGAACTGGACCTTCTGGCCTTCTTGCAGCGAACGGAAGCCGTTCGACTGGATGGCGGTGTGGTGGACGAATACGTCCTCGCCGTTCTCACGGCTCAAAAAACCAAAACCCTTGGCATCATTAAACCACTTGACTGTGCCTGTTTCCATTGTGTGTTGCTCCTTGGTGCAAATTTACCGCGAACGCAATGTGGAAGTTTGCGAGTAGGCGGTTACCGAAACAGGCAAGAACTTCAGATCGAATTCTACGATTGAGTAAAGTGTAGCATGGATTCGTCAACGGCCAAGATAATTATAAAAAATCTAATGAGGGCCACGGGGAGAGTTCCAATTTGGGCCTGGCGATTGCCGGGCGCCCGAAAGCGTGTGACAAGTGCGGGTTACAGGATACACTCTTTCTGGTAGTTGGAGGGATGAGTTTTGATTAACGAAAATAGCCGGGTGCTTGTTCTCAATCCCGGATCCACGTCTACGAAGTTTGGAGTGTACACCCGAGATGGAGCCGAACTGGTGCGTACCATCCGGCATGGGAAAGAAGAGCTGGCGGGTTTCAGCGGATGCCCGGTACTGGCGCAGTTGGACTACCGCGCGGAACTGATTGAACGGGCGCTTGCGGAGGCCGGGTACGCAGCGAACAAGTTTACCGCCGTGGCTGGGCGGGGCGGATTGCTGCCGCCTATGGCTTGCGGTACGTATCTGGTTGACGATGTGATGGTGGAAGATCTGCGGCAGGCGCGCTACGGGGACCACGCCTCAAACCTTGGGGCTTTACTGGCGCTCCGCTTTGCCCAGGCGGCCGGGACGAACGCCTACATTGTTGATCCGACGTCGGTGGATGAGTGGCAAGAGTGCGCGCGCCCCTCGGGGTCGCCGCTGGTCCAGCGCACCTCAATTTGCCACGCGCTGAATACCAAGGCTGTGGCGCGGCGGTATGCTCACGAACAGGACAGCACCTACGCAGCGATGCGGTTGATCGTGGCGCATCTGGGCAGCGGAATCACCGTTTCGGCCCACCAGAACGGCCAGATGATCGACTACAACTCCATCGAGGAAGGTCCGTTCGGCGTCGATCGCTCTGGAGGGCTGCCGGTGCGGGGCCTCATCAAGCTCTGCTTCAGCGGCAAGTACACCCAGGCTCAACTTGATCGCCACGTCTTCGGGGACGGCGGCCTCTTCGCCTACCTGGGTACGCGCGACCTGCTCGAAGTTGAACGGCGCATCGACGCGGGAGACCACGAAGCTGCTCTGATCTTCGCGGCGATGGTCCATCAGATTGGCAAAGAAGCCGGAGCGATGGCCGTGGTGCTCAAAGGCAAGGTGGACGCTATCCTGCTGACCGGCGGAATGGCGCACTCGGAAAAAATGGTGACGCAGTTGCGCGACGCCCTGGACTGGATTGCGCCAATTCGCGTTTATCCTGGCGAGGATGAATTGCAGGCCCTGGCGGAAGGGGTATTTCGCGTTTTGGACGGCGAGGAACAGGCTAAACGGTTGGAAGCCTGAGTGGAGACGAATCTGAAAACGCTTTAAGTCGAAGTGTATCGTGAGTGGATATGGCGACAGAACTCCCCAAACCTTGCGAGACGCTCAGCGTTGCAGAGATATTGAATGCTCTGGGAATCAATCACGGCATTGCCGCCGAGGATCCGCAACTCTATTTTGTGATTCCTGGGCGCGATGGCCCTCGCTGGTTGATTCCGGAGCGGCCATGCGCTTCTGCATCCGTATTGAGCGCATGGCATCCCTACGATCTCTCAAGCCGAATGAAATGGTTTGTCCTTCGAATGGCTGCGCGTGCCGGCGTATTGCGGCTTCTTCCCGCCGTATCGAGCGTAACCGCTTCCCGCAGAGGTGCTCTGCGCTGGTTCGAAAGGTGCGGGATTCGATCTCAAACCGGAGAGATGGTCATTCTGGCCGGAAGCCCGTCTCCCGACTGGAAACTGATCACGTTTCTGCTCGATGACGCGCATCGCATTGCCTCGGTGCTTAAGGTCGGACTTACCGATGGGGGCGGAGTGAGCGTACTCCATGAAGCTAAAGTACTCGGCAAGCTTGCGCCGTATAGCTGGGCGCCAAAGATACTATCGGTTCACTCCGATCTGCGGGCAGCCTCACAGGAATATGTCAATGGCGCAATGCCTGGCCGTGGATTTCGGCCGGAATACATGGATTGCCTGTGCCGTCTTCCACAAAGCGGCGGCTGCAAAACTCTGGCAGTGGTCGCAAACGAAATGGAGAAGAGGCTAAGCCCATTCAAGGCTCAGTTGGATGAGATGGCTCCCGATTTACTCGATCGTGCTCTCTCTTGTATGGATATTGATATCGCCGTTCCCACGATGCTAGTGCATGGGGACTTTGCGCCATGGAACCTCCGTAAAAATCCAGAGGCGGGTTATGTCCTCATCGATTGGGAGTGGGCCAACTTTGCCGGCCTTCCAGCCTATGACATATTCCACTTTCAATTTAACGACGACCGCCTCTTCGGCGAAAAGGATGGAGGTTATGCCGCCATTCGATCAGGGGCGATTTGCGCCGAGTACTTTCACAGGATGGATCTCGACATCGAACTGCTGCCGCGGCTCGCGATCGCTTACCTGCTCGATCAGCTCGAATCCCATTGTAAGCATCGCGGTTACCAGCACACCGCCTATACATTGCATCAACTGGCGACCGTCACCGATGAACTCGGCGCAGTGCCGCAACAGGGCGCTCAGTTCCCCAGGTAATGAACCATGCAGATGCCTCAGCAGCTATACATCAAAGTAAGGCAGGCTTAAGTTATCCAGATTCCGCCGAGGGACTTGAGCCATTCAACTGTCTCCCTGACTCCATCTTCAAGGGAGTACTTCGCTTCCCCCAAAATAGCAATGGTTGGGGACATATCGACAAGATAGCTTTGCGTCATGCTTCTGTAACGGCTCGTAAACAAGGGAAATGGCCGTCCGGTAGACCGAATCATATCTCCTATGAAGGCAATTCCGCGCAGAACAGGTCTCGGGACAATGCGGGGCTGGCGGCCCGTGAGTGCCCTTGTAAACGCTGAAACCCATAGTTTGATGTCGGCAGGCTTATCTCCAACGTAAAAAGTTTTCCCAGACACAAGATCATGGGGAGCGGTAAGAATCTTGAGGGTATATTCAGCCACGTTTCCGACATACCCGTAGGCGCGGACCACTGGTGCGCCTCCTGGATGCAGATACCTCCCTTTCTTTACGACAAGCCAGAACTCATGCGCGTAACGAGGATGCCATGGTCCCCAGATATTTGTGGGGCGCACAATCGTCCAGATACCCGGAAGGCTCGCATCTTGCCGGACCATCTCCTCCATTACTCTCTTGCTTTCTCCATATAGGTTTACAGGACGATATTCCCGGTCGCTCTGTGCCAGTGGGCCAGCCCGCACAACGTATTGAGTCGAGTAATATACTGTGCGCTCCACGCTTCCCGCAGCTTTAATCGCTTTGATAAAGTTTGCGCTGCCTTCTATGTTGATACGATAGTCATCCAGAGAACGCCCGTCGCAATCTGTACGGGCTGCCATGTGGATCGCAGAGGTTGGTCGGAAGTCTTTGACGGCATCCATAAAGGTACTCGGATCCAGAAGATCTCCCTTGTGCCAATAAGGCATATGCTCGAGCAGCTTTGGCTGTTCAAGGTCCACATTGAGCAACTCGGCATCAGGATAGAGGGCTAACAGTTCCGAAACTACACGCGTCCCAATAAAACCGCTTCCACCTGTGATGAATACTCGCACGTTATCCCCACTTATCCTCTCAATTGAGATAAGGCGTTCTCCATCGCCCTGCGATGTGCCTCGATTGTAAAATAGCGCAGATATCTTTTCCTTGCCTCTCTCCCCATTCTGTCTCGCAAAAAATGATCCTTAACTAATTGAGCCAAAGCATCCCGGCAGCCCGCGACGTCCTGCGGCTCGCACAAAAACGCGCAACTTCCCTCCTCGACAACCTCGGGTATCCCGCGCCACCTGGTTGCAACAATAGGAAGGCTAAAGCACATTGCCTCAACGAGGACCAGGCCAAAAGTCTCTGCATGAACATAGCTTGGGAAAACAAAGATATGTGCTTTGCGGAAGTACTCCCATTTTGACTCTCCCGTCTGAACTCCAGGAAAGTTAAAGCGTGATCTGAACTTTGGCTCGATCATAGCTTCTACACGCCTCTTTACTTCGGGCGAACGCCACTCTCCGAGGCAGGTTAACTCCACATCCATTCCCGCCGCCAGCAATTGCTGGACTGCTTGAACCGCTACAACTATCCCTTTTCCTTCCCAAAGTAATGCAACAAACAAAATATTGACTCGACTACCAGGCGCGACTACTCTTTCAATTCCTTTCCCAGCATAATCGGGTACACCATTCGGAACTACAAGCTCTCGTTTGCAATGCAAGGCAGGACCATCCGGAGCTGCGCCCTCAGCGGTTCGAATGACTATATCCGGCCGCGCAAATGCGAATTCGAACAGCTTCCGCAGCACAGGATTAAGGCCTACGGAATACTCGCAAAGTCCACCGGTATGAAAATGAAATGCAGTCGCTCGGAAGAGCCGCCGAGTCATAGATAGAATGAAGATATCCCGAAGAACAGGCATGATATCAGGACTTGCAACGGGGTAATAGAGGACCTCCGGCCGCCTTCTAATCCTGGTCCAGTAAATCGCAGTCACAACTCTAAACAGTTCCCAGATTTTAGAAAACTTGAAATGACCAGTGGACTTCAACTCCCTCGAGAAATTCATACGGACATGGACCAACTCGATGTCTTGATATACGCCGTCAAGAAGGAGCTGAATCATAACGGTCTGCCCGCCATAGGGCGGTGGCGTTTGGCCTACTACGAGAACACGTAGCGGCTTCATCTCAGCCTCTTATTCGATTCAACACGGGAAGCGATTAGCATTTGCGCAGCTGAGCCAAGAATCATTGCGATAACTATGTACAGAATATAGAAGCCAGCCCTCAACGGGAAAGAGAACTCGGTATCATACATCCCGTATACACAGCAAAAAATAAGCAACAGGAATGCACATCGAATCCCATGCTGGGATTCAATGACCGTGGCTGATATCAGGCGAGTATCCTTCTTTGAGAAGCGCCATGCAATCACAAAGATTTTCGCCATCATGATCAGATAGAGCACAAGGCCCAACCAGCCAGCGGCGGCCAAAGTATCTACAAACATACTGTGGGCTGTCCCAAGATTGCTAAGTTGATGCCCTGTGTTCAAGGAGAAATATTGCCGGAACAAAACCCTGAAACCCGCAACGTAGCCCATCCCCTGCGGATGGGCCATGCAGTATTGGATGACAAATGCCCAGACTTCAGTTCTCCCGCTGGCACTAGCAATACCCGCAGCGTCTTGCCCCCGGTTAAACGCATTCCAGATACGGCCCGCCCCGATAGTTCCTGCGACAACGCTGGCTAGTAAGGTCGAAGCTATGAATCCAGAGATAAACAGATACGCGGAACGCCTGCTAGTTCCCGCCCATCCAATTGCGAGAAAAACAAGGCATAAAAACAACGCAATTTCTCCCGCTCTTCCTTGTGTAGCCAATGTCCCAGCCAGACCAACCAGAAAGAAGAGGAAGGCGCGAATTCTGGATTCCAGAGAATGTAGAAAGCTGTATGCCGAAATGATTGCGATCGTGGGACAGATCAGCGCCATTGGGGCCACGGCGCCTCCAAGAAGACGCATTGTTCCGCCCTCGGCAAAGAACAAGACCAGAACCGGATTGAACGCGAGAGTGGAAAGGACAGTGATCAGAAGGATGATCGCTATAAGCCTGAGTTGAAATAGGCACTGTACCCAATCTGGTGGGTTCAGATCAACATCAGCAACAAACTCCACGACACATATCATGGTGAAAAAATAGAGGATAGAATATGCTGCCGTTGTAAAACGGCTGGGAGAGTATGCGGTAGATGCAAGGTATAACAGACCGAGGAAAAAAGCGTATTTGAAAATGGATCGGATCTGCTTTGGAATTATGATCGATTTAGCGGTGGATAAGCGGCCGATTGCCCGCAAAGTGATCGCTCCGAGCAGCCCAACTTCAATGAAGCTCCAGAAATCCACCACACCCTGGGTTACATCAATCCCCTTGAGCGGCCTGAATATCGGCGGGCCAAACGCAAGAAGAAAAATTGGATACCGCCCGAGGAACTTGAAAAACGAAAGACGCTTGGATTGCCGCGCTCTATCCGCCCCACATCTATCATCGTCTGCCCATCGCGCGGATTGCATCATGTGGTGCACTTCCCCTTTGACCTATTTCAATCCACTAACCTTGAACCTAGGTGATCATAGCTGTGGTTAAGGTGTATTAAGAAATCGCCATGGCCATAGACTGAGACTCTTGACTTGAAAAGGCGGTGTGAACGAACACATTCGCTGAACAGAAAACGATTTGCTGGAAAGAAAGAATCAGCATGAATACCAATATCCTACGATCAAGGCGCGCTAGGATCAACCCCCGCAACAGCGTCAGATCGGTCAGTATTGAGAACAGTGCGCGTCCTTAAGGGATGTACACTGTCCTGAATTTGCGCGTACGCACTGGACACAACATCTCTCCATGTGTTTGCACTGGCAAATTCGAGTGCCCGGCACCCCATCTGGGCTCGCAGTTCCGGATTGTCCGCGAGCCTTTGCATCGCAGCAGATAGATCTTTAATAACCGCAGCCTCGCTCCGATTCTCAACTGGAACCTTGATGCCACACAACGGCGAAATGATTGTGCCAGGTCCGCCAGTATCCAGGCAAATGACCGGAAGTGCCTGCGACAATGCCTCAAGCAGCACATTCCCGCTGGAATCATGCAGGCTGGGAAAGACGAAGGCCGTATAGCGGCAATATTGCGCCCACATCTCCTCGTGCGGAATCCAACCACGCCACCTTACAGAGTCTTGAAGCCCCAGCTTCGCGCAGAGTTGCTTCAACCGCTTTTCATCCGATCCTGTTCCAATAATCGTAAGAGTCGCGTTGGGCAGATGCTTTCTTAGATCCGCGAGCGCCTTCAGCGCCAGATGAGGCCCTTTCCAGTAGACAAGGCGGCCGGCATAAAGAAAGTTCGCGCTTGCCGGCGGTTCGACAATTCTCGGCCTGATTCTTCGCGGCTCCAGCCCAATCTCGAGCTGCACACAAGACTTCTCGCGGCAGGTTGCAGGCAGTATATCGAGAGTTTGCCGGGTCTTGCAGAATACGAGTGATGCCTGCCGGAGCATCCCGCGAAGAGACGGATTGCAAAATGCGAGCTTGTTGGAAATCTCGCGAAGTCTCTCCTGGAACACCGCACTGGCTGGAAAACTGCGGCGCAGTAATTCAGGTGTGACTTCCCCGCCGCCTATCGGGCCGACCACGAATGGCAACCCTAAACGGCCCATCAATGAAGGTTGGCGAAAGACTCCAAATGTTAAGTGGTGAACAAGATCGAATTGTATTCTACGTGTAAGTTTCCGGGCCAGGTGATATGCTCCGCGCTGCCACAGCCAATAATAGAGATAAATGCCACGGTTCCCACGCTTCCACCACTTGGACCATGAGGGAAGATCATAATAGTAAAAATTCAGACCGCCGATTGGTGACTCTTCCAATGCCTTTTCGATGACCGGGCGGTTGTTTGATCGCGTGATTACGGCAACCTCATGCCCAAGGCGTGCCAACTCTATCGCCCAGTGCCAGCCCACACCAGGTTCCGAGCCTCTTCCGGGTTCACACGCATATGCCGAAAGCAAAATCTTCATAGGTTCTCCATAATTGCTTTTTGCGCATCGGCAATGACTCTGTCCAGCGATTGTGAAGCATCAACGATTACATACTTCGGTTGCTTGCGAACAAAATCAGAGTATGCCTGACGTTGCCGCACAGTCTCTGCAAAAGTGACTTCCTGCTTGCGGGCCTGCAAAACTTCGGCTGGAGCATCCAACAAAATCCAGAGTTCTGGCTGCGGCATCAGTTTTCCTACCAGTTTGGCGGCCCACGCCGGCCCCCCGTAACGATACCGCCTAGGGTCAACCAGCAGATCATGATAGTAGCGGTCGCAGATGAGCAACGTCCCCTTCTTATCCCAAAAAAGGTTTGCGTACCACTCTTCCATGAGCCAGACCAGTATCTTTGCGAAAGACGTCAGCACCGACCGCGGTGGTTTGCCATGAGGGACAGTATTCACTGTCACCTCACCACGGCGTGAAATGACGAGATCCGGTTTCAAGTAGCGCATCGTCACGACGCGGCCCTCTTGATGGAATCTTCGCATTAACCCTTGAACGACAGAACTCTTTCCCGCTCCATCGGGACCGAGAATGACGATCTTCAGTTTGGTTCTTTCATTTGATCTCATGATCGCAATTACTCAGATGCCGTTCAAACATTGCGGTAGTTCCGCACGTCCACTCGCAGGATCATACAGAATCTTACTTACAACTGCGAATGCCGAGCCTCAAAAGCGGCTCTTGAGCTGTCTCTCCGTGCGTTGTGCGAGAGTATCGATGATCGCAGCATACGCTTCTTCCGTAACGATGGCGGCGGGCTTGCTTGCGTCAAGAATGACATACTGTTTTTTCGCCTTCGCAAAGGAGCGGTAAGCTTCAAGTTGCTCGAACGATTCCTCGGAAGCCACATCCTGGTTTTTAGAGTGCAATCCTTCTGCCGCAGAATCCAACAATATCCATAGGTCCGGGGAGGGGAATAACTTTGCGAGCAGTCGCGCAAACCATACAGAGCCTCCATAGCCGTGCGTTTCCGAATGAATGAATAGGTCTTGATAGCAGTATTCGTCGATGCGAAGTGCAATGCTTTGTTTCTTTGAAAAGTGGCTTAACCACTCCTCCACAACCCACATTACCAGCATTACCATGGAGAGCAGCGATCTACCGGGAAGCATGGCGCGAGAGCCTGAAGCAGCGTCTTCTCGAAGCGAGGCTCGTCGAAAAAGTAGTCGCGTGTTTAGGTCGCACTTTTCCACAATCTTTGCCGAAGACTGAAGAATCGGCATCAGACCTTCGATGATCGTAGTCTTGCCGCAGCCGTGCGGGCCGAAAATGCAGATTGTTTCGAGGTTCTTCGGGGAAAACCGGACTGCAAATTCGCGTTTGAAGTATCCGGTAACGGCCCGGGCGCTGTGAATCGGCTGCCGCGATAGACTACGAAAGGCCAATGAAAGACGAAGCGATGGAACGCAATGCTGTATCTTCTCGCGGTCGCCGCCAATCACCGAGTCCACGAGCCGAGTTGCAGCCTTGAGTCCAAACGCAGGCAGTAGAACGGCAATCGCCTCAGGCCTTTCATCGATAAATGTTCGTTGCACTCTGGGAAGATACTTTTCCTTGATGTGCGTAGCAACCAGCAGACTTGAAAACAAAGAAATGATTGCCTCGTGAACCGGTGACGGCATAAGGAAGTCAAGGTTGCCGGCCTGTCGCGGAATTGCCGTCTGCAACACAGTATCCGCGTCTGCCCGCAGGTACGGCAGTCCCTTCCAACATAGGCTCCAGATAAAATCGACCTGTAGCGCGCGGATTTCCGGAGGCCGGAATATGCCTTCCACAAAAACATGCGCAACATATTCACGCTCGGCATAGCCGACAATTCGAATGCCCGGAATGCTTCGGAGCGCGCGGATGGCGTTTGGCAGTTCGAAGGGATGAATCAGAAAATCCACGTCGTTGCTAACATTGGTGGCGGGAAATCCTTCATAATTTCTCAAGATGCAGGGGCGCACTGCTTCCTTTTCAAGCGCATGAAACAGCGCTTCAAGAAACTCGCCGAACTGCATAGCCGGAGACTGCAACGGCAACGACGAAACTTGCTGCATCTTGCTCCCCTCAGAATTATCTATCTATGATCTTAAAAAAGTTTTCCTTATTTGCCGAGTATTGCAGGTTGGGAACAGTCTCGCTCTCCTTGGATACAACATTTGGATGGAGCGGTGAGTAATTGCATCAAAAGCTGATGTGGAACCTTGGACTCACCCCCTGAAACTAGTAAAGGTAAACTTCGAGATCACCAGTGTAACTGTCAGTTTTGGCTGTAGCAACACTGCTAATAGCAGCTTAAAGATCAAGGCCGGATATTCTCTCTGCGCATAATGAAAAACAGCGGCCTTGTAGAAAATCTTGGCGAAATCCTTCCGCTCCCTGTTCAAGCGGGTCAAGAGGGGTGCGGAGCGTTGACTCAGAAGAAAGGAATTCAAATCCAGCTCGGGCTTTCCCGCCCGGCGGCGCAGCATACAGTCCTTCAACCAGCGGACCTTGGTTCGTGTCATGCGCGCGCCTGAGATCGTTGCCGAGTTTCCGTGCATCCGATAGTCCAGCAAGTACTCCGGCTGCACTAATACTTTGTAGCCATTCTCGACAAGACGGTTCCAGAGATCAATATCCTCGGCTGGCCAAAATTGTTTTCGATACCCACCTACCGCAAGCACGGCACTCTTGCAAAACGCCGCAGCTGGATGGCTAAAACCAATCAACTCGTTCGCCGAGACAAGCCTATCCACAGCTTCGGGGGTTATAAGCCAAGGGCTGTCTTTCCCGATCACTCGATTGTTCTTGTCGATATGACGAACCAGACTGCTCACCACCGATAACTCGGGGTGCTCCGCAATGAAGGCCAGTTGACGCTCCATGCGGTTAGGCCGCATCAAGTCATCTGCGTCCATGCGAAAGATCCATTCGTTATTGGCAAGTTGAAGGCCGCGATGCAGGGTCGGCGCAAACCCTAAATTCGACTGGGTGTAGACCCTGACCCGCGCATCCTTTGCAGCGAATCCCTCCGCGATCTCGAGCGTATTGTCAGTCGAGCCGTCGTCGATCACGATCAATTCGAAGTGCCGCCATGTCTGGGCGAGCACGCTCTCAATCGCCTGGGAGATAAATGTGGCGGCGTTATATGCGGGCATCACGACGGAGATTTGCATCAACGCTCTTTCTCGCCGGGAATTGATGGCGCAACTTTTAATTTGCGGCTTTCCCAGGCCCATGCCGTTGCCACGATTGAATCGAGGTCATGAACGGGCCGCCAGCCGAGAATCCGGCTTGCGCGATCAGCGCTTGCAACAAGGCGTTCGGGGTCGCCGGCGCGGCGTCCTTCCTCGCGCGTGGGCACTTTGTGGCCGGAGTGTCTCTCGACCGCGGTGATGATGTCGCGCACGCTATAACCCAGGCCCGTACCAAGGTTGAAAGCTCCACTATCCCCGTCGTTAGCCAGATGCTGTATCGCCAGAATGTGCGCCTGGGCTAAATCCTCGACATGAATGTAATCGCGAATTGCCGTGCCATCCGGGGTGGCGTAATCTGTTCCGAAAATGCTTACCTCCGGACGATCTCCCCTGGCTGCCTGAATGACGAGCGGAATGAGGTGCGGTTCGGGATCGTGCGCCTCGCCGATTTCGCCATCCACGTCGGCACCGGCCGCATTGAAGTAACGCAGAGCGGCCCAGCGCAACCCATACGCCTGGCCATACCACCGCAGCACCTTCTCGACAAAGAGCTTTGAGTCGCCGTAGGGATTCACTGGATTCTGAGGATGCGACTCATCGAGCGGAAGACGCAGAGGATCGCCATAGGTGGCACACGTCGAGGAGAAGACGATGTTGGTTACTTCCGCCTCGCGCATTGCATCCAGCAGGCTCAGGGTGTTGACGACGTTATTCTGGAAGTACTTTTCGGGCTGCGCCATCGACTCGCCAACGTACGCACAGGCCGCGAAATGCAGAACAGCGTCGATCTTCTCCTCGCGCAAGACCTGCGCCACAAGAGGCCGGTCGCCGATGCTTCCCCGCACCAGCGCTCCCCAGCGAACCGCCCATTCGTGCCCTGTGCTGAGGTCGTCCATCACGATTGGAAGGTGGCCTGCGCGGGCAAGTGCCTTGCAGGCCTGGCTTCCAATATATCCGGCGCCACCGGTGACTAAAATGCGCAAGACGTATTCCTCATTTCGCAGTTGCGGGAGATGATTGCGCAAGAGTTGATTCTTGCGCGACGCGACGAGATTTTACAATCAAGGCCGCAGCGACAATACCTTGAAACAGGACCTGCGTTGCAATGAGTCCAAGCATCGTGCCGTTCAATCCTAGCCACTTCGCCATTGGAACGGCAAATGCAAATGCGAAGGCCGTCATTGCCAGATAGGACCAAAAAATCGGTACGGTAAACTCCAGGGCCTGTAAGCCGGCACGAAGCGGACCGCCAACGAAGATCATCACGTAAAACAGTGCATAAAGCCGCAGGATGTAGCCATACTGAACCATCGCAGGCCCGTAGATCAAGTGTAACCAGAAGCCCGGCGCGGCCGCCATGACGATTGCGAAGAGCAAGGTCAGTCCGCCCCACTTCACCAGAACGGATCGGGTATAGGCAAGCATGGAATGTACTCCGCCTTCACGAAGACGGCGCGCTGTCTCCACAGGAACGACGTTGTCCAGGCCCTGAAACCAGACATGGGTCACCCCCATCAGGTTCTGCGAAGCTCTCAGAATGCCAGCGGCTGCCGCTCCGTAATAGACTGGGGCAGCGATCAGGAAAAGATTGCCGGAAGTCCATTGCAGCAGGGCTGACGCGCCGAGCCAGCGGGAGATTTTCCAGTGCCGCATCGTGATGGCCTTGATCCGCTCCGCGTCGAACTCGACTGGCTCCAGCCAGAACCATCCCAGCAACAGTCCGAGGAGCGAGGTTCCCGCCATAGCCCACAGCGCGGTCGCACTGTTTAGATGCCCTGTTCGATGAAGCAAAAACAGGATGGGAAGTTGTGCAAGATAGCTGAGAGCGTCATCGGCAAGCGCGCGGCGGCTCTGGAGGGTGACAAAAAAATAGCGCCTGAAAAAGTCCTGCATTTGATAAGCAAATGCCGAGACTGCGAGAGGCAGCACGAGCCGCTGCAAACCCGCATATGGAAAAATGCTACTGGAAACCTTCAGGGCAACGAAGACAAGGACAAAACAGAAAGAAACAAGAACAAGCTCCTGGAAGACGACGGCACCGAAGTAGGAAGGTCTGTCCTTCTCCTCCTGCTTGGGGCCGATACTCATCATCGGCGCGACAATCAGCGCGGTCTGGAGACTGTTCACAAATAACACAGACATCCAAGCGAGCGCGAAGACTCCAAACTCGCGGAGGCCCATGAAGCGGGCAAGCATCACATTGGTAAGAAAGTTCGTTGCGCTGACAACGGACTGGTCGGTCAGCGCCCAGATCTCCCGCCCCGGAAATTGCCGAAGCAAAACCGTCCGAACGCGCTCCCGGAGTGTGGCTTCTGCGCTCATCCTGCTCCCTGAACGCCGATGTTGAGATCGGTTCCGCATTGCAACGCCAATGGCGGTTCCCAGGTCTCAAAATCGAGACCTGGGGCACCCAGCATTGGTACAACTTCAAGCGATCAGAGAACTAGCGGGTTGCATAGATGGCCGCAGAAGCAGTTGCTCCGATAACTCCCTCCGTAGAAGACAGAGTAGCTTTGAACTTGCTCATGGGCACATACACGATGTCCTGCGGTTGTAGCGCCAGAGGCGTCTGGGTTCCCTTTGCGATGCCATCATAGGAGAGGGGAAAATCCAATACGGTTCCGTCAGGATTGCGGCGAATCACCCGAAGGCCGCCGGTTTTGGCCTGTAAAACCGTTCCTCCGCTGAGCGCCAGAGCCTCGGCAACATTTAGCTTTCCGTCTTCCTGCATCACGTAGCCGCCAGGTTTGTAGACCGCGCCCAGAACATAGACGATACCCGCGCGCGGAACGAGGACCGAGTCGCCGGGGCGCACCAGGATGGCGGCTGTTTCCCGATTCCCTTGCGTGCGAGAATAAGGAACCTCCTCATCAGGCGCAACATCATCACCGCCGTGGTGGATCTTGATGCGCGCGCCCGCCAGCGGAGTTACGCCGCCGGCTTCGGCTAGGATTTCACCGAGCCTTGTGGGAGCGATCAACGCGACTCGCCCAGGGCTGACCACTTCACCTGTCACCGTCACATATTGACCGGCATATTGCTGCACGTCGAGATTCACTTGCGGCTGGTTCAGGATCTGGTGATCCTTGAAAGCATCTTCAAGGTGCTTTGCCGCCTCGGTCAAAGTTAGCCCCCGGACGTTCACCTTGCCGCATAGCGGAATCGTCAAATCTCCCGCGGGGTCCACGCGGTACGAATTCGTAAACTCGGGAGTGTCGTAGACATTGACGCTCAGCAAGTCTCCAGGTTCGATGCGCAACTCCGAGAGGTCTCTGGGAACAATGACGGGGCCCCCAGTTTGAGTTGTGGCCCCGGCCTTGTTGATAGAGGAAGCCTGGTTTGCTCCGGAAAGCGGCAATTGGGAGATTGAATTCCCGCCCTCTGCCGCCTGGGCATTCGCCGGCACTGCCATTATCGCCAACTGCAGCGCAACACCGAGCAGAAGCAGAAGGACGCGGCTGAAAGCAATCCTAGGTCTTGCCATAATAACTCTCCACATTGTAGCCATACACGCTCCGATACTCGGTTGCGGTCATATCCACTGCTTCAATCACCATGCCAAGAGTATGAATGCGGTTGCGGGCAAGGGTCTGGACAAAGCGGCGCAACGCCTTTCGAGATGTTCGGCCCGCGCGCAGCACACCGATGGTTCCATCGCAGTAAGTCGCCACGATAATCGCGTCGGCGACCGGCAAAGTGGGCGGGTTGTCCACAAGCACAAGGTCAAACCGCTTGCGAGCGGCTTCAAGGATCTTTCCGATTTCGCCCGATCCCAGAAGTTCCGCGGCCAGCGGGGATTGACGGCCTGCGGGCAATAGGGTCAGATTCGGTTCCACAGGATGTGGCGCCAAGGCATCGTCAAACGGTTTCAGGCCAACAAGAACATCCGCCAACCCATCTTCCCGCGATACACGGAAGAGAGTGTGCTGCCGGGGACGCCGAAGATCCGCATCAATGATGAGCGTCTTCAGTCCAGTCGCCGCAAAAGCAAGCCCCAGATTATAGACGGTGTAAGACTTGCCTTCTCCCGGCAAAGCACTGGTGATGGATAGGACCTTCAGTTTAAGCCCGACACCGGAGAGAGTCAGCCCTGATCGCAAGCTGCGGAACGATTCAGCCGTGGCGCTTTCCGGAGCCACCAGAAAAGAACTCGATTCCGTGGCCAGGGGGCCTTCGCGCGGTTTGGCTTCCATGCGGTGAAATGGAATCATGCCCAGTACTGGCAGGTTCGATACCGACTCCACCTGGAAGCTGTCCGCGAGCGTATCATCCTGGCTCTCCAACAGGTAGGCCAGGCCGATACCCAATAAAAGACCTCCAAAAAGACCAACGATAATGAATAGAGAAGGCTGCGGCATCCAAGGCTGGCCCGGAGGACGTGCTGGATCGGCTACGGTCACATTGGTTGCGCTGTTGCCCGCGTCGATGTTGGCGCCCTGCAGCCTGGCATAGAGAATGTCGTAGAGTCCGCGGCTGGAGCGTGCCTGTTCCATGAGGACACCCAACTGCACGATGTCGTCATTCATCTTGCTGGTCACGAGCTTTTGCGCTTCGAAGGTGGAACGTAATGTCTTTTCGTTCTGCTGCGCAAGGACAAGATCGTTCTTTGCCCGCTGCTTGATCTTCGTGATCTCGTTTTGAATCTGCTCGTGAAGCGACTTCAATTGATTGGTGATGTCAGTCAGGTGGGGATTCCTGGGACCATACTTGGTCTCCGCGCTGGCATACGCCATCCGCGCCGTCGCCTCCTGCCCTCGCAGCGCATTGAGGATATCCAGGCCATTGCCCTGGGACATGACTGTCGAGTTAGAAAGGCCAGGAAGAGAGCTGGAACCGAGTGAGGAAACCAGGTCTGGATTCTCCGTTGCCGCCAGGCGGTAAATCGCCTCGCGCCCGACACGTACTGCTTCGGCTTGGGTCACCTCATCGTTCAGCGTTGTGAGACGGTCCAGCTCCGGAATGCGTACAGTGCCACTCCCCCCACCGCTGCTGCCAATTCCAGATCCAGACCCGCCTCCTAGTGTGGCCAAGCCCGGCATCGCGGCGGAAAGATTATGGTTGTGCTCGAACTCAGCGACAGCCTGCTGAGACTTGGCAACCTGGTCGGCAAGATCACCAAGCTGGGCAGAAAGCCATTGCGACACTTCCTTCGAGGAATTGAAGTTTGAGCTGAGGAGATAAGATTTATATTCGGCAACGACTTGGTTAGCGACTTTTGCGGCTTGGACTGGATCCTTGTCAGTGTAAGTAATGGCAATGAGACGCGAACTCTGTACCTCTTTAACCTTCAAATGCCCTTCGAAAGCGCCAACAAGGCTTTCACGCCGCTTGGCGGGCAGAGCTTCCGCACTTACAAGGGGCCCCGGCTGCTTGCTGAACCGGTCAGGATTCTCAAGGCGAAGCATTCCCATCTTATTCATTACGGCCAGAGCAATCGAGTCGTCTTGTATGACCGCAATTTCCGTCTCGACCTTGGTCTTCAGCTCATCCGGGCCGCCCCCCTCCAGCGAGGCGAGACTGGAGAGCATATCAGCTCCACTGCTTTTTTCCTCGTTGAGCTCGATTGTGGCCGTAGCTCTGTATCTCGGATGCATAAAAATGCAAATGAAGATCGCCGCCGCAACGCAAAAAGCCGTACAACTGGCTACAACGACCCTTCGCTTCCAGGGAACAAGCGCGAGATCCTTGAAAGATACCTGGTCTTCGGAATCGAATAGGCGGCTATTTTCAGCGAACCGGTCTCCGGGGCGGCCAGTTTGAGTTTCATTCTCTTCGGTCAAGTGGCTTCCTCTTCTCCGGCCCGTGGCTGACGTTCATGGAATCGGACTTAACTCCGCTTGTGTGAGACAGTGGCGCAACGCAACCGCCTGAAATTCCGCATCAGTTGTCCTTATCGGCAACCCTTGCGTAAAGCTCGCTATCCTCACTGGGGTGGGGCAGTTTTCCACAGAACGTCCCCGCAATAAAAACGACGGTCGCTCCGCAGCCGGATCGCTCACAGGATGAAAGAATCAGCGTTCATACTGCACAGTTTAACCTGCTTCGTCAGCAGACCCAAGTGCTCACGTTGAGACTAGCAATGGCCGATGTATCCGTCAACTTGTGAAAAGGGGGAGGAGACTCGCATTGCCGCGCCAGCCGGGAGGCCAAGCGGTCCCTCTTCACGCAGAAGCTATCGCATTTATATCAACTGTGTTTTATGCAAGATAAGGCTGCTGATCACGCAACTGGAACGAATCGCCCAGATTGCGTCTTCACCTGGGCGGGTTCCTTCTTTCAATTTCGCAAAAACTGCGACCCCAAGTCCTCATCGCGTATCTTAATAGTCATGAGTCAGGAGAAAGCAACCTTCGGAGCAGGCTGTTTCTGGGGAGTCGAGGCGGCCTTTGCGGCCATCCCAGGCGTGACGGCGACGGCTGTCGGCTATGAGGGCGGCTCGTTGGAGCAACCCAGCTACAAGGACGTCTGTACCGACCAGACCGGCCACGCCGAAGTGGTCGAAGTGGATTTTGACCCCGCCCAGGTCAGCTATGAGCAACTCCTCGACGCTTTTTTTGCCTTCCACGACCCCACCACCCTCAACCAGCAAGGGCCCGACCGGGGTACGCAGTATCGCTCGGCCATTTTTTATCACTCGCCGGAACAGGAGGCGCAGGCCCGCGCAAAAATCGAGCAGCTCACTGTAGAAGGCCGTTTCAAACCCCAGCGCATTGTTACGCAAGTTGAGCCCGCCCAGAGCTTCTGGCGCGCCGAAGAGTACCACCAGCGCTATCTGGAAAAGCGCGGCCAGGCAAGCTGCCACATCTAAGGAACAGCTAACAGTGGACAGTTGTGAGTTTTGAGGGAACAGGGAACAGGCTCCGTGCCCCACCCCCTTGCTCTAGCTTTCTTCTTCTGTCGCGGCGCCAGTGGTCTTGGCAGCCGTTCCCGGCTCGTCGAGCCACAGCCACACAATCCACCACACCAGGACAGCCACGTATACCGCCTTGTTGGCGTTCAACAGTTTGCCGATCAGGCCAAGGACGCGCTCATACTCCACCTGGCTCTGGGGATGCGCCGTTTTAACGATGGCCTGCACCACCGCCTGCATCGTCATCCAGGCAATGGCCCCCGTTGAGAGCCCAATGGAGATCATCTGCGTGTGACTCCGCCAGCCGGCCTTGAAACGGCGGCCAAACAACACCACCAGCAGCCCCAATTCGACCGTCAGAAGATTCACAAGCATACTGCACTTCAGCGCCGCCAGCTGCATCAGGTGTAGCCTGCCAATCGTCGAGTCCAGGGCCAGGTCCTTTACTGCCGGCCAAGTCCCCCAAAATGCCAGCACGAAGCCGGCCACCACTAGCAGCCCCAGAGTATTCACAATCCACAGGGAGCGCTGAAGCCCGGCAAAGGCATTTCGCGCCACCTCCACCACGACCAGAAGGGCAACAATCGCCCCGAGATCGGCCAGCGAAAGAAGGATCTCCTGCAAGGGGATCATCGCCATCCGGCCCGACAGCAGGACCTCAGCCATCAACTGCAAGGCAAACAGCGCGATACCAGCGGTAAACCACGGATAGCGCCGCGCGCGGTCACGGCCCAGCAGAACTACCAGCAAAACCAATTGCGCGGCAAAGGTCAGCGTCCAGAGAATCTGGCGCGCGGAATAATCAAAATGAAAGTGCATTTGAACCTTGTCTGGCCGCGTGTGGAGTGCTTCGCCGGCCCTTCCTAGTCTGCCATGGACCCCATTTTCCCCGGATTGTGAGCGTAAAAGCGAACGGCACGGAGAAATGAATCAATAAGGAGATATGGTGCGCCCGGAGGGATTCGAACCCCCGACCTAACGCTCCGGAGGCGTTCGCTCTATCCAACTGAGCTACGGGCGCGCATATTCAGCATACCGCACTTCGGATTCCTTCGGGCGAAATCCGCCCGTCCGCCCCAGGGCCGGAGCATCTGAATCTCTTGAAAGGCGCTGCTGATTCTGTCTCTTGAGGGAATGTTTTAATCCAGCGAGATCAGAGGCCGAGGCAGGCGGGGTCTGGCACGGTCCAGGAAGAGCCTCATGCGCAGAGCCTCGGCTCGCTGCATAGCCACCAGCCGCATATGCCTCCGGATGTGGTCGCCGTTTTCCAGCAGGGCCACCTGCGTCTCGTCGAAGGCGGCATCCTTCTCCAACCGCGCAATCCGCTCTTCGACGGTGCGGCGAAACCGGGGACTGATCTCAAAACCTTCGTTGGCTGCGCAGTTGGTCATCATGGCAGACTCCTGGGAGAAAATTCTTTCGCCTCCAAAAAATAATTTTCCGGGAGGGCTAAAGTATTTTTAACCTGTGCCGATACTAATGAGGAATTGAATTCGGCGAAAGATGACTGTGTGAAGGCACGAAGGTAATTTTTTGTCTGGAAATAGAACAATCGAAGTGGTTTTCTTAAGGTTTTTCACAATTCGGTCCGCCAGCCTAGAAGATGCGGGATTTTCTTTTACCTTCCCATATAGAAAATTGGCTTTGTATTGGAAGCAGTTTCGAGTGCCCCATGATGCCTGATCTCCAGTTCGCTAGTGTTGCGGAGCGGTAGCGAAATAGCCCTTGCGAACCTGCACCTTCATGCCGTCCCCGCGGCACTCGACGGAGAGCTTGCGAAAGCCGCCGTCCAGTTTGGCGTTGCTGGGCGTGTAGGCGGCCACGTACTGGGTGCGCAACTCGTCTTCGATCTGCTGAAAGGCTGCCTCAAGCTTCTTGCAGTTGTTGCCCACGTCGATCAGCCGCCCGCCGGTTTCCTCCGTCAACTTCTTCATGGCCGAGTAGCCGCTGTAGCCAGAGACCACGTAAACGCCCCGGTCGGCGATCAGAATCGTATAAACAATAACGTTGAACCTCTGTGCCGTGGCGATGGCCTCACCGATTGTGGTGCGGCTGCCCACATCTTCGCCGTCGGTCAGCAGAATCATTGCCTTGCGGCCTGTCTCCTGGTTCATCTTCTGTGTTGCGGCCAGGAAGACGGCGTCATAGAGCAGGGTTCCCTTGGGTTTTCCGATGGTGGGAACGGTTCCGCCCCCAGCGCCGGGAAGGCCCGCAGCTCCGTTGCCGCCTGCCGTGTTGATTTCAGCTATTCTCATGGCCCTAGCCAATTGGTGGGGGTCGTTGGTGAAATCCTGCAACAGATCCACGCCAACGTCGAAGGAGAGCAAAAAGGCTTCGTCCTTTTGCTTGAGCACACGCTCCAGAAACTGGCTGCCCGCATCCTGCTCCAGGGGCAGCACGCGCTCCTGACTGCCTGAGGTGTCCAACAGAATCCCCAAAGTCAGCGGCTGGTGCGTTTCAGCCACAAAGCTCGTAAGCGCCTGCGGCTGTTTGTCTTCCGAGACGGTGCAATCATCCCTGGTCAGGTGGGGGACCAGGTTACCGGCCTTGTCCTTGACGGTGAACAGAACATCCACCAGGTTGACATTCACCTTGATGGTTGCCACCGGCTTGTCCTCGGGAGACGTAGCCGGCGCGGCACTGACCGGGGGGGCATCCGGCGAGGGAGCAAGCTGGGCCCGTGCCGCCGGAAGCAGCATCGGCAGGCCAAGCAGCAAAACGGCAACTCCCCATCCTAATCGCATTCTGGTCCTTTTTAGACGGAATTGGGACTCTCTGGAGAGCATACTCGAAGAGTTTGCCGTTGGGTGCAACCTGCGCGGCCCTCGCGCGTCTGATAGTCTGACGAGTGTAGCCCTGTCTGCTGATTCCAGGCTGGCGCGGCGTGCATTTGCGGCCCGTTCATCGGGTTTAAGCTGTCAAGTGTCAACTGTTAGCTGTCAGCTAACAGCGGTGTTTTGAGAGGACTAAATACCTGTGAAGCTAGGTTTAACGGCAATCGCGCTCGCTGCGCTCCTGAGTTCGAGCCCGAATTCCCCCTTGAGTTTGAGCCGGGTGGCTCTGGCCCAACAGCAGCAATCCACTGTGCCCGACGCCCCCACGCCCCAAGCACCCAAGCCATTGGCGTCAGACGTCAACGGCCCGATTACTCCCGGCTTAGGCGCCGGAGACACTCCGTCTGGGCCTACTTCATCTTCAAACCCTCCAGCCCAGCAACCGCCCGCACCCAGCAGCCAGATGCCCTCCAATCAGGGCAAGGATCGGTTCCAGGTCGCGCCGCCAGAGATACCCGCCGCTGGCGAGGGCGTTGATAAGGCGGCTACGATCATCCGCCTGCACGTGAATTTTGTCGAGGTTCCAGTCACCGTCAAGGACTCGAAGGGAAAGCTGGTGTCCGGCCTTACCTATCGCGACTTCAAGGTCTTCGAGAACGACACCCGTGAGCCGCTGGCATTTTTCACCACAGATTCGTTCCCGCTGTCGATCGCTTTCGTCATCGACCAGAGCTTGACCTCCGACGTGATGGCCAAGGTAAACAACTCCCTGGGCGCCATCCAAGGCGCGCTCACGCCTTTTGACGAAGTGGCTGTCTTTTCCTATAACAACGGCGCGCAGAACCGCTCCGGGGGCTTTACCGGCGCACAGAGCGCGCGGGTTCCTTACGTACTTTCCATGACCAAGGCCGCCGGCGAAGAGATGCTGGTGCCGGTCAACAGCGGTCCGCTGGCCGGTTGCAATATCCGCCAGAACGGCAATTGCGTCGATCCCAACCTGCAGCCCGGACACTCAGCCGGCGGCAGCACGTTCATGACCATCCCCAAGGAGATTCACACCCTCAACGACGCGATCCTGGCCGCGGCCAAGGAACTCTCGACGCGCCCCAAGGGCCGCCGACGCATCATCTATGTCATCTCCGACGGCAAGGAGTACGGCTCCAAGGCCACCTATAAAGAGGTTCTGCGCTACCTGGAGACCAACAAGACCGCGGTCTACGGCACGCTGGTGGGCGACTCAGCCCGTTGGGGCGAGGGCTACGTGAGCCGCATCCACCTGCCCTTCACCATGTACGACAACATTTTGGCCAAGTACATTCTGGCTACCGGCGGCACGCCGGACTTCGAGCGCGGCTTGGACGGCATCGAGAAGAGCTACGCCGAGATCGCCAAGGAAGCGCGCAACCAGTACACTCTGGGCTACTACAGCAACCAGCCGGTGATCGATGGCAAGTTCCGCAAGATCGAGGTGCGCCTGGAACGGCCCGGCATGGAGATCATCGCCAAACAGGGCTATTACCCCTCGGCGCAGGATTCCCACTAGCCCAGGCTGGCCCGCTTAACCGGTAAAGACACGAACGGCCTGTGCTCTCGCACAGGCCGTTCGTTTTGAATCAATCCACGCAGCACGGACCAAGTTACCGGACAGGCTTGATTCCCCGCCCAGGAAGCCTTGCGACCGCAGTGGCTTACTTGGGCTGGACCGGCGTAGAGGGTGGCGGAGCAGGAGCCGCATTCTGCTGCACGGGCGGCACCGGAGGCGTAGGCGTAGGCTCGATCCCGCCCTTGAGACCTTCCCTGAAGCCCTTCAATCCCTCGCCCAGTCCCTTGCCCAACTCAGGCAGCCGTTTGCCGCCAAACAGGAGCAATGCAACAATGGCGACCACCAATATGTGCCACGGCTGAAGCTCGCCCATAAATTCACCTCCGAGCGCCGCACAGACCGGCGCACATTCTCAAGAATTATTGTCGCACAAAGCCGTATGCCGTGCAGGGAGCTAGTTCACCTGCGCCGGCTTGCCCAGCCGCTCGGTCACCATGGCGTAAAAGGCGCGCAGATCTTCCTCATCTCCCAAGGTCAGCCGGCGGTAGACCTTCATCAGCGGAAACAGTCTTGAGGCGCGCACCTCAATGGCAGGAACCGCAACCATGCCACCAGGATACGGGGTCATCTCCCATGTGCCGGCATAGCGACGCCGCAATACCTCGCCCAGGTAGCTGCCCCACAGCCGCACCTCGAAGTCCAAATCGAGTTCCGGGCTCTCGCCCACCATGACCAGAATCTCGTCCAGCCCGTCAATCGATTCCGAGGTGAAGTCCAGCTTCTGGTGGAACTCGCTCTCGCCCAGCTCTACCGCCGCCCGCGCATAGCCCTCCATCATCATCCCCAGGTCCGGGAAGACCGACGACTCCAGCCGTTTGCGCAGATCGGAAGGGTTTCTCATCCAGTCACAAAAGTATATGCTCCTCGCGTTGCCGTGGGAGCATCCAAAGAGATGCCGGGCAGAAAAATGGCACGATACCCCATGATCATGGCAGACTGAAAGCAGATGTGGAGGGTTCTCCGATGAAGTCTATCAAGTTTTTTGTTCTTGCCACAGCGTTAGCCCTGACTGCTTGCAAGGCTCCTTCCACCAGCGCCCTGACGACCACTCACGCCAGCCGCGACATCTATCCCGCTCCTGAGCAGGCCAAAGCCGATCTGGCTGCCGCTCTCAAGACCGCAGCCAGCACCCACAAGCGCATCCTGCTGGTTTTTGGCGGCAACTGGTGCGCCGACTGCAAGGTGCTGGACATCTACTTCCATGACCAGGCCAACCGGCCCCTCCTGGAAGCGAATTTCGTGCTGGTCCACGTGAATATCGGCAGGATGGACGCCAACCTGGACATCGCTCAGAAGTACGGGGTGCCATTGGAAAAGGGCGTACCCGCCCTCGCCGTCCTGAGCCAGGACGGCAGCCTGCTTTACAGCCAGAAAAGCGGCCAGTTTGAAGATATGCGCAGCATGGCGTCGTCTGAAGTGACCAAGTTCCTGATGCAATGGGAACCCGAGCAGCCTTGCTCGACGGCGATGGTGAACTGCTAGGACTGTTGCTACAAACTGCGAAGAAACGCGTGAAAACTGGCGGCATGAGGCGAGGCACTCTCAACTTTGGCCGGGTTGATCTTTCCCAGCAAATCAAATCCATGCTTTGTCTTGTGGTATTCGCCCTTGGTCTTGGATTGTTTCGAGGAGTGCTTCAACTTGGGTTCCAAATCGTTTTTTGGGACGGCTTCAATGTTGACTGGGCTTCCCGGCAGGCTGTTTTCCACAAACCCGCCATCGTAGAACGTAGCCAACACTTCACGGTCGGCAAGGAACCAAGCCTCCATGGCTTGAACCATCAGGAAAACCCGGTGATTCTGCAAGGGAGGAAAGTTCCAGTTGTCGCGAATGCGAAGATGTTCTGTTGGTGTGCCCGCAGTCACTTGGCCTTCGGCATCAACCAATAAAGCGCAGATTTCACCTGGACGGCTGTTTTGAATCGCCGTGTTGAATCGGTCGAATGCCTGTTGGCGTCCACCGCAAGCCACGATCCTCGGGCGTTTACTGGGCGGCGCAAGTTTCCCGCAGTACTTTGCAAATCCTTCCTTGCACCGCTTGATCGTGTCCGGGTTGTCTCCGCCGCCCTCAACGTAAATTCGGACGCTCACCAGCGATTTCCCCCGATTTCGCCGCTCGACCAAAGTTGGCCCAGCGAATACTTCTCCAACCAGACTTTCAGCCGATCCTTTTCCAGCCGCCGAATCTCTGTCGCCCCATTCACCTTCTCGCAGACGCAAACGGCTTCCGGTTCATCAGAGAAAGCATCGACGAGCGCAGTTGAGTGCGTGGTGAGAATCAGTTGCGTCCGCGTAGAGGCATCGCGCAGCAGATCAGCCAGTGTGGGAATGATGTCGGGGTGCAGGCCGAGTTCCGGCTCATCGATACAGATGACGGGCGGCGGCGTTGGATCAAGCAGGATAATGAGCAGTGTAAGCCAGCGTAAAGTTCCATCCGAAAGGCGAGACGCTGGAGTACGCGAACTCAGCCCCTCTTCTTTGATCATGATACGTAAACGGTCTCCGACTAACTCAGAATCAACATCTTTTACGGGTTCATAAAATGTTCGCAACAGCTCAATCAAATGTTCTAATACCGTCTGATCGCCTCGGTCCCTCATCGCCTTAAGAACCTGCGCTAAATTGCTAGAGTCTCCTGCAAGTTCATAGCTGTCGAGTCCTACGCGCCGTGATTCGCGAATCGCTGAGTGTCTTCCAAAATTCCAATCGCGATAGAGCGCGATTTTGGACAACTTCAGCGGTAGGTCTGCGAGCGCGCGTTTGTATGACGGTCCAAAGAGTTGCGCAAGAATGGACAATCTAACGTCAAGATTCTCAATCTTAGAATTTGGGCTTCTCCCCTCATAGATGAAGGCTGTTTCGGGGGAGCTAAATGGTCTGTTAAGGTAGTTCACTCTAACGGGGGAGGGCGTAGGATACTCCCCGATACTTTCGGAATACACATGAAAAGAGTATGTGGACGGATGCTTTACAAGTTCGATTTTGTATTCCCGAATGTCATCTGGTCTTTCTGCCTGGAATGCTATCTGAATGGAAGGTAAAGTTCCATCGTTCCCCTGTTGCTTGATTTCCTCAGCCTGCTGTGCGGCCCGCGCCTCATTTATTGCCATGATTAAAAGCGGCGATGCGGAAGCTATGTCCACCCCAGCGGCGGCATAGCGGCTCGCCTGTGTGCCGATCAATGAAGAATACTTCTGCTCCTTGGTTGTGTTTTGTTTCGAAGCGCCCTTCCAAATCCATTCATCGATTCCGCCGGTCTCGATCACGTCAGACCAAGGGTCTTTATCAGGCAGCTTGCTGAGCAGCCCAAGGATCTCAATTAAATTCGACTTGCCTGACCCGTTCGGCCCGATCAGGATGTTCAGTGGACGCAACTCGATCTCTTCGGTATTGGGTCCGAAGGAGAGCAGGTTAACCGGGCGGATCGACTTCAAAAACGGTTGCTGGGCCATAGCTCCGCCTCCTTGCTTTTGGAAAATGTCTGCACGGTATCACTTTACCTCAAACAAATGGGGAAGCAGGATTCTCCGGCTGGGCGAAGTGCCTGGAACGGCAACATCGTCCCGCAGACAGCCGTTGGGGGCTGTCCCTTCAACTTCGCGGGGCTAGATTCTTGGTGTTCTGGTAGGTATAGACGATGCGGTGGGTGACGGTGATGGTGGAGAGCACAGCCAGAACCCAGAGTACCGGGGCCATTGCGCCCCAGTGGTTGAACAGGGCGCCCAGAATGACCAGCACGATGCGCTCCGGCCGTTCCATGAAACCCACCTTGCATTGGCCGATGAGGGCTTCAGCGCGAGCGCGCGTGTAGCTGACCATCAGCGAAGTGACCATCACAAAGGCCACCAGCACCACATATCTGAATCGATTGATGCGGCCGTAGTAGACCAGCAATCCGAAGAAGAGCACCACGTCGGAGTAGCGGTCGATTACCGAGTCAAAAAACGAGCCAAAGACGGTGACCTGGTTGTTGCGCCGCGCCACACGGCCATCCACCATGTCGAAGATGCCTGCGCCGAAGATCACCATGCCCGCATAAAAGAACATCCAGTCGGCATTGACGGCGTTGGCGTGCCCAAAGAGAAATGCGGCCACGATGTTGATGACCAAGCCGATGAAAGTAAGTATGTTGGGCGAGATGCGGGTCAGCGCAAGGCCATGGACGATCTTGTCAAGAAGCCATCCGCAGGCGCGGCCGAAAGCGCTGGTCCAGGTCGTTGCCATTGTTCCTACTTCCGCTCCAAATTCTTCTCTAGGCCGGCACCGGCTTCAGCTTCGGCGGCGGCGGCTTCATCGTGGATGGTGGTCAGTTTCAGGATTTCCAGTTCGCGCTTGCCGTTGGGAGTGACGATGGTGGCTACGTCGCCCACCCGCTTGCCCACCAAACCGCGACCGATGGGCGAGGTGGTCGAGATCAGCCCCTTTGATACGTCGGATTCCTCGCTGGTCACCAGCCGGTAGACGATCTCCTCTTCCTTGGTCGAGTCGAAGACCACCACCGTTGAACCAAAGCCTGTCCTATCCCTGGGAATGTTGGTCAAATTGACCAAAGAAAGCTCGGCCATGCGCCTTTTGAGCTGCGCCAGACGGGCATCCACGAATGTCTGGCGCTGCTTCGCCATGTGATATTCGGCGTTTTCCGACAGGTCTCCCATGGCCACCGCCTTCTTGATTTCGGCTGGAAGCTCATGGTTGAGTTCGTGTTCAAGGATTGCGATCTCTTCAAGTAGCTTTTTTTTGATGTGTTCAGGCATCCGAATTCCATGGCGGCGAGCAAGGTTGCTCAATCCGCGAAAGATAAAAGAACTTAACTTCTTATTATACGCGGGAGAAGGAAGACAGTAATCAGTGGGCAGTGGTCAGGAATCAGTGGGCAGTGGTCAGGAAAACGCGGCTCGCGAACCAAACGGGGAATCCCAGGGCATAAACGCAAAGCCCATGCACACTGAACCGGGCCGGCAGAGGTGATGATGATCCTTAACCCCCTGACCTCTGTTCCTCCAGGAAAGACTGCAAGATGAGCGTAGCGGCCACCTGATCGACGACTCTCCGGTGCTGCTGCCGGGCGTGGCCGGCTTCGTAGAGAATCTGGTGCGCCTCACGGGTGGTCAGCCGCTCGTCCCGCAGGTGGATGGGCAGTCCGGTCAATTCCGCCAGCTCGGCGGCAAAGGCCTGCGTTTTGGCGGCCTGGGGGCTTACGTCGCCGGAGAGATGCAGGGGATTGCCCACCACGATGCCCACCACCCCAAACCGCCGGCAGAGCCGCGCGAGCGAACGCAAGTCCTCGCGCCGGTTGTGACGCCGTTCCAGCGTGAGCACCGGCTGAGCGGTCAGGCCCAACTCGTCCGACACAGCCACGCCAATGCGGCGGTTGCCAACGTCGAGGCCAAGATAACGGGGATGCGAAACAGTTTCCAGCTTCAAGCTCCTGGCTTTCAGCTTAAAGCCCGGCACCCAAGGGAAGAAATGCCTTGTACGGGCCGGACGCCCGGTACAATGATAGTTAGTGAGTCTTCAGAGGTTTTTTTGCGTCTTAAAGAAGGGTTGATAGCAAAGAATGGTACGCCGCAGACGAACGAGTAGAAGAAAAAGGGGTTCTGGCGCGGCGACAGTCTTTCGGGCGTTTTTTCTCGTCTTACTGTTAGCGGCAGGCGCCGCAGCCTGGCTGGTTTTTGCGCCTTTCGGGCCTGAGAAGGAGACGTTTGTCGAGCTGGCGCCGGGATCTTCCACGCTGCGGATGGGCAGGCAACTGGAAGCGGCAGGCGTGGTGCGCAGCCAATTTGCATTCGACCTGGTGCGCTGGTGGAAACGGGGAACGCTCAGAGCCGGCGAGTACCGGTTCGACCACCCGGCCGCGGTCACCGAGGTCTATGCGCGCATCAGTCGCGGCGATGTTTTTACCAAGACGGTCACCATTCCTGAGGGCGCGAGCATTTTTGAGATTGCCTCCCGTGTGGAGGAGGCAGGACTTGGCGATCGGCAGGATTTTCTGGATGCGGCCATAAAGCAGAAGGGGCTGGTGGCTGATCTCGATCCTGGAGCAGTGAGCCTTGAAGGCTATCTGTTCCCCGATACGTATCATTTCCCCCGCAAATTCGGCCCGGCGCAGATTTGCGCGGCGATGGTGCGGCGCTTCCGCGTGGCGGCTGGACAACTGGGATTGAAAGGGAATGTGCATCGAGTGGTGACTATGGCTTCGCTGGTGGAACGGGAGACGGCCGTGGAGGCAGAGCGTCCGCTGGTGGCCAGCGTCTTTGAAAACCGCCTGGCCAAGAAGATGCCGCTCATGACCGATCCCTCAGTCATCTACGGCCTGGAGCTCAGCGGGCGCTGGAGGGGCACGATTTACGAGAGCGATCTGAAACTTGATACGCCCTACAATACCTATTTGCACGGCGGTCTGCCGCCGGGTCCGGTGGCAAATCCCGGCCTGCGGTCGTTACGCGCGGCCATGGAGCCGGCGAAGACGGATTATCTCTACTTTGTGGCCGCTGGTGCTAATCCCCAGGGAAGGTCGCTGTTTTCCAGCACCGTCGAAGAGCATGCACATGACGTGGCCGGCTACCGGCACGCCGTGAAGAAGGCAGGTAGCCAGTGAGAACAAGCCTGCGCCGTGCCGCCTGCGCGACTCTTGCCGGTCCGATCCTTCTGCTCTCCGGGTGCCTCTTCACCACCCGCAAGCTGCCCGTTCCCAAGCCGCCTTTGGTCACCCAGACAGTCACGCCGGATGAGCTGGTGGCGCGTCTCAACCAGCGCTGGGCAGCGATTGATAGCCTGACCGCCACGGTCGAGATCCAGGCCAGCGTGCTCAAGACCAAAGAAGGCGTGGAAAGGGACTACACCACCTTTCGCGGGCATATCCTGATGCGCAAGCCGGAGATGCTCAGGGTGTTGGGCCAGGTTCCATTTGTTGGTACGCGCATGTTTGATATGGCCAGCGACGGAAAGAATTTCACGTTGTTCATTCCGTCGAAGAATATGGCTGTCAAGGGTTTGGACGCGGTGGAGAAGAAGTCGGCCAACCAGTTGGAGAACCTGCGGCCGGGATTTTTCCTGGACGCGATGGTAGTGCGGGGGCTGGAGCCGGACGACTGGTACTCGGTGGTAACGGACTCGGAAACGGTAGAGGATAAAGTCAGAAAACACCTGTTTACCGTCCCGGAATACGTTCTCAGCATCAGCCGCCGCAACCCAGGCAGCAACCGGTTGACGCCCGTGCGCATCATCACCTTTAATCGCGACAATCTGATGCCTTCTCAACAAGATATATACGACAGCGCCGGCAACCTGGAGACCGTGGTCAACTATACGAACTACCGGGATTTCGATTCCGTCAGTTCCCCCTCTATGATCACCATCAAGCGTCCGCTTGAGGAGTATCAGCTCGTTCTGACGGTCGAGAATTTGAAGGAGAACATGACGCTCACGGACGACCAGTTCCAGATCAAGATCCCCGAGGGAACCAAGGTTAAGAACATGGAGTAGCAAGCCGCGATTTGGCCGGGGGGAGTGACGCGATCCGCGTCCCAACAGCCCGCCGAAACAGATGAAGCGCCCGATTCGTGCAACGGTTCACTCGCCGCACAGATCGGGCGCATTTTTGTCTCCGGTCCTCACGGCAGAACCGATTCCGGCTGTGTTAGTATCCCGGCAAACGCAATCACTGCATTTCAAGGGAGCCAAGCATGGAAAGCAACCTCCGCCCGCTCACTCTCGGTGAGATCCTGGATCGCACCGCCCAGCTCTACCGGACAAATTTTCTTCTCTTTGCTGGCATCTTTGCCGTATACGCCGGCGTGTTGCTCGTGCTGAATCTGTTGCGGCTCGGCCTGGCAGCGTTGCTGCAAGCTCAACACCTGGCCTGGGCCTTGGTATGGGTCAACGCGATCAGCTCATGCGTTGAATTGCTGATTATGTTCCTTCTCTTTGGAGCGGCCATCGCCGCCATTAGCCGCGCCGTGGCCTGGGTTCACCTGGGCGAACCGGCCACCATCCGCGGCGCCTATCTGAGCATCCTGCCCCGCCTGGGCCGTTATCTCTGGCTGATGACCATCACCGCCTTCAGGGTTTGGACGCCTCTCGTGCTGATCTACGCCGGTCTTCTCGGAACCATTTTCTTTTACGGTCCCAAGGGCGTTGGGAGCCACACTGGCGCAGCCGCCCAACAGGCCGCCGCGGCCAACCCCCAGGCAACGGCGGCCGTTCTTGTGGCTTCGGTGGCCTTCTTTTTGCTGTTGATCCCTGTCGGCATCTACACCATCCTGATGAGCCTGCGCTACTCGTTGGCGGTACCGGCCTGCGTGATGGAGAACATGAAGGCCCGCAAGGCGATCCGCCGCAGCATTGAACTGGCCAAAGGCTCGTGGGGACGCATCTTCCTCCTGGGGCTGCTGGTCGGAGTCATCAAGCTGGCTCTGGTTGGCGTCACTCAGGCCTTTGTTTTTGTGGCAGCTTTCAAGCACCCTGGACAGCAGTTGGGGCTGGGGATTGCTGCCATCTCGCAGATCATTGGCTTCTTTACTACCAGCTTTCTGGGGCCGATCTGGGCCGCCGGCATTACTCTTTTCTATTACGACCAGCGTATTCGCAAGGAGGGCTACGACATCGAGTGGATGATGCAGGCCGCCGGCCTGACCGTGCCGGGGGCAGCGGATGATCTGTCAGCCGCTGGACCGGCGACCTTCGCCGAAGAGGCTCCATCCGCCGGAGAGCTGGCCGCGCCCACCGCGCCTGAGGAGGACCAGGGCTGACGACTCGGACTCAACTCGCTCGGGCGGCGATGGCCGCGGCTCTTGTCGCATTTCTTGGTGCGCTGCCGTCTGGCAGTGAGGCTACTGCGTCCGCCGCTCAGCCCACGCGCAATGTTCGCGAGGCTTCGTTGGCCGAGTACCGCCAGCACCTGGTTGAGCTGAACACCGTGGTGGAGGCTTGCGCCAAGGCGCGGGATACCAAGACTTGCGACCCCGCGCTGACGCGGCAGGATGACCATGTGCCCCTGAGCAACGCACCCGGCGCGGAAAGGCGGCTGGTGCGTTACGGCTGGCTGCGCGTGCTGCTCGCGAGGGCCCAGATCAAGGACGAGACTCAAGACACAAGCCAGACGAAGGCCCAGGTCAAGCCGGCCGCTGATGCGCAGAAGCCTCCTGCCGAGGAGGCGACGCGGCCTCCGAGGCCGACCACCAGCCAGCTATTGCAGAGCGCCGAGTCGCGCCTAACTCGAGATCTGGCCCAGGCAGACGCAGTGACGGCAGCCCCGCCCGCAGCCCCTGTTGATCACGTCCGAGAGCGCGGCACAATGAAGCAAGTGCTGGCTGGCCGCGACTTCCGTAACCTGGAGGAGCCCACGGCGCGCGATTCGGCTCTTGAAAAGCTAAGTTCCTGGCTCAACTGGCTCTTTGAAAGCGCCGCGAAACTGCGCGCACGCTCGGCTTGGGTGGGACGCGCGATCGTGTGGGGCTTTATTCTGGCCGTCTGTGTTGGGTTGGTATGGGGCCTGATGCAACTGGAACGCAGTTGGCGCATCCGGCTGGTGCCGCAGAACGACGGACCGGTTGCCGGAGCCGCCTCGGCCCGCGACTGGCAACTGTGGCTCGCAGACGCGCGCCGCGCAGCCGCCGCTGGACAATGGCGGGAAGCGATTCATTTTGTCTACTGGGCGGCGATTTCAAGGCTCGAATCAAGGCGGCTCTGGCCGGCCGACCGGGCGCGCACTCCGCGTGAATACCTAGCGGCGGTGGCTCAGGAAGACCCGCGCCGCGCCGGGCTGGCCTCACTCACCGGCAGCTTTGAGCAGACCTGGTACGGGGGCCGAGCAGCGGGCGAGAGTGACTATCTGAAAGCCGAAGCTCTGGCTGAAGAGCTGATTGCAGGAAACAGCGCGGCGGGCGCCGGAGCCAGCAAAGGCGGGGCGCGATGAACTTCCTCTCCTCGCTCGATGCCAAGGATCGCCGCCTGCTGTTCTGGTGCGTGGGGATTGCGATCGCGCTTGCGGTTGCCACGGGCTTTCTGCTGCCCAGCGCAAACAATGACAATCCGCTGCCCTCCACCTATCTGGCTGGCCAGCACGGCGCCCGCGCTGCCTATGAGACGCTGCTCCGCTCCGGTTACTCTCTGGAACGCTGGGAACGGCCTCTGAGCGAGTTGGCAGCCACGGCTGGCCCGGATACGGTGGTCATCTTTGCCCAGCCATTCACCCGCGAGCCGGACGACATCAAGGCGGTACGCAAAATTGTCGAGCGCGGCGGTCGCGTACTGTCTACGGGTTATATGGGAGGATTCATCCTGCCCGGCGGAAACGCCGACACGTCCGGGGAGTTCAGCTTTGCCGCTTGCAAGTTGGAGCCCGAAGGGCTGGATGCGCTTGCCGGGTCGGGCGAGGCGTGGATGGTTCCGGAGGCCACTTGGCGGGTAGGCAATCCGTCGCAGCGCGTGGAGTACGCTTGCGCCGGCAATCCGTCGGTAGTCGAGTATGACTGGGGCAAGGGGCACATCGTGTGGTGGGCCAGCTCGACGCCTCTCGAGAATGGCTCCCTCAGCCGCGCCCACAACTTCGACCTGCTCTTGAACTCGCTGGGACCGAGCGCGGGCCATCGCTTCTACTGGGATGAGTCGCTGCATGGGGAGATTCGTTCCACATGGAGTTATGCCGCCGGACCGTCGCTCACCTTGCTGTGGATTGGGCTGGCGGGGTTGGGGCTGCTGGTGGTCTTGAGCTTCAGCCGGCGCAGCGGGCCGTTGCGCGACCTGCCTCCCCCGGCGCGAGCCACGCCCATCGAGTTTCTTGAGGCGCTTGGGGGGCTCTACCGCAACGCCGGAGCCGCATCCACGGCCGTTTCGGTTGCTTGGGAACGCTTCAGGCGGCACAGTTTGCGGCTTTGCGGGCAGAGGGTGAGC
>Ga0224529_1000332_pt1 | contig 36633 bp, 34 predicted proteins | sample CBST50metaG_FD_179893 | JGI IMG/M metagenome (GOLD analysis project Ga0224529, IMG submission 179893) | Peat soil microbial communities from Stordalen Mire, Sweden - C.B.S.T50 | ecosystem: Environmental > Terrestrial > Soil > Wetlands > Peat | place: Sweden: Norrbotten County, Stordalen Mire...
ACAAATCCTCTTGCCGCTCTCGATGCTGCCGCCTGCCCATCGCCATGGACAAAGATTACGAACAAAGTCTGTGGAAACCGCAAAAATGTTATGCACGAGTATCTGGACTTTCACCACGGGCTGTTAGGCGACTTGAGCCTGAACTCAAACGCCTCGGCGCAAAAGTAGAGCTGGATGCTACTGCAGCGATGCGCCCTGATGACGTTAGCCCAATCATTCGCGCTTGGAAAAGGGCTAAGCATTACTGCATTGCAGCTAATGAGTATCCGCTGTACCTGCTCAGAACCACAGGCAAGGGATTCTCTCAGATAGATGAAGTTAACCGTCAATGTACTCAACGGTTAGCCTATGGTGCTGAGATCGATAAGAGCGAGGCACCGCGAGAGAAGGTGTTGGTTGTTGACCTCAGCTTGCGCAACCCTTTCAATGCAGGTTTTGCTGGCCCACTACTCGATACTCTCTTGGCAGACCCGGGTGTGCAATCGCTTGCGGCATCCGAAATAGACAGCGACCTAGCTTGGAATGTTCGCCACCTTTCTAATAAGGAGGTCCGGCGGAAGCTTCTAGCTTTGTTCGCAAGGCTTGCAGAGTCAGGTCATCGCGCAACCGTTCGGGAGCTTTGGATATGGATTACGAGAAGCGTTTTTGGGAACGGGACAGAAGACAACAAGCCGCTTCAGTCCCCCGGGCGCTGGTATTCAAGCAGACTATTTGAAAATGACGATCGATTTGCTATAAGTCACCTTCTGCGTAGCCTTGCGGATCCCGCGGCGCATAGCCACCCTCGGTGGGACCTCCGGCTTGAGTCGGGATCGATCAGTGACGGGTGGGAAGTCGACGGATCTCCCGTCCTCTTGCGGATGGATTCAGATAATTTTGTCGCTGTAAAGCGCAGGTTTTATTTCGAGCATTCATCCGGCGAGGAAGCATTCAAGCTTGGGGGTTCACAATCAGAAATGTTTTTAAACGCCCTCAAGCCCTCTTTTTCGTTAGAAGACGGATTCAAGCAGACCCTGATTGAAGCTATCAACCGAGCGTATTGCCCGGTTCTGTTTCCGGAAATGAGTACGCGACTATACCTTTGGGTTGGTCATCGCTACCAGGAACAACCATCGCATGGCTATGTTGCAAATCAGAGTATTGGCGATTATGAGCTAGAGCTACTCCGTCCCCGCCTCCCTCAGCGGCTTGCAGGAGCGTTTGATTATCGGCCAGATCATCTATTGTTGCGATACCGCCATGCAGGAGATGCTAATGTCTCTCTTCGCGTTGACTACATGCTCTATTGCGCACTCGAAAAGCTTCGCCAAGGTCTTCCTCGGCAACTGCTGCCAGACCGGGATGTTAATCGTCTCGATTCTTTCATTGAGCAGCTCAGACGGATCGAGGTAAGAAGGGAGCGGAAATTCTTCATCCACAACCATGACGACCGCACAGCAGCTCAGGTCACACTCTCTTCAGACTATCGGCGCTATGAATCTGTGAGGAAGCCATGAACAGTAGGGATGTGGCACGTATGTATGGCAACGCTTTCGGGTTTAATACGGATCGGCGAATGAAGCCTATTCATCTCGCGACAGGTTTCTTCGTGGCCCTCCTCGGACGACAAAGTGAGCAGCAACTTCTAAACAAGACTGTTGCCTACTCGGCAGGAAAAAGCCTTGAGGGGGATTATGCTCTTCCGCAGCTACATGCGTTGCTGCTCCAGGAAGATAAGATCTCGCCGGCAATCGACTTAGCCCTCCTTCAGATATTGCGTAAACAGCTGCGATGCCTTGCGAATAACGATGAGGCAGTTTATCCGCTTTATACAGCACATGGTGGGTTTGGATGTGACTACACAACTGCATCCGCGGATATATTGACAAGGACGAAGGACAATGACGGATACTCCGGCTTCTTCATCTTCTCTGTTTTTGATCAATCTCCAACAGGAAAAGCAATTTTAGAAACCGCTCGTACCTGGCTGACACAAAACGATTCCACATGGCATCTGGCAATGACGCCCTTGCTGGAGAACAACACTATTGATGAGGATAATGAAGCCAAATATGAGAACAAAGGCTTCGGAGAGCTCGACAACAGACGAGTCAAGAGAGTTGCCAAAAAGATGGCTCCGCAAACAGATGCAGTGATGACTCTTTGTCGAAGTGCTGACATTTTGATGGCGCCTGAAACCAAGCTCAGGGTGCTGATTGTGGGACTATCCCTGTGGCTCTTCCGTTATTTGGTTATTGAGGGATTTGAGAAGCCCGACAGCGTCGGTATCGCTCTTGTTGACATGCTAGGAGATAGTTCATCAAAGATGCGCTCTCAGAGTCGATGGTCGTTCGCTCGGATTCGTGAAGGGCTTATCGATGCTTTCGCCCGTTTCCACGCGTTGGGGCGCTTCGACGATTGTGAGGATGTCTGGAAGCACATTCAAACGCAAATGGGAGGGCGTCCAAAGTTTGAGGAATTCTATCGAGAATTGACGGTGCGAAGCGGATTAGCTCAGCCACGGTCTGGTCGAATTGCGGCAAAGCACTTTGAACTCCAGCCAGAGACTCTACGTGTGGTCATCATGTCCGTGCTGGGTGTAGAAGAAGGAATGATTCCAATCACGGAACTTCTGGAGCGCGTATTCCGCGTATGGGGTCTATGCTTCGGTGGGCGACCGGCTGATGGGCGACTGTTGACGCAGCTTGGATACACAGGTCTAGACCAAGATCAGGATCTAACCCCAAATTTTGAAGCTCTCACTAGCTTGCTCTCGGATCTGGGGCTTGCGACACGTTATTCGGACGGTCTAGTGATGTGCCATGCAAAGGACGCTTTCTAACAGATGACTCGCGAAGAACTTGCATCCGCAGCGCTCGCCTCTTGGACAATCGCGGCCCTAACTACAGGGTCTCGCGCAATCGGTCGGCAGGAATTGCCGGATATGGATGTGCCCGCATTTATCAGGGCGTTTGCAGAATTGAATGGCCGGCAGAGCGGTCTTTCGCTCGCTCTGGTTGGATTTCGTGTAGAGCAAGCGAAGTTAACTCAGATCGCTAATCGAGAGGCGCCGGGGATTTTTGCCCATGTTGCGACGGACCTTCACAGTGCCGCAGGCTGGCGCAATAGCCGAAAAAAGCATCCCATACTGATTGCATATGCGCGTGGGCGCGTTTCTGGTGTCAACACACTCCGGCATCTGGAACAGGCTTCTTCTCGGTCATTGACGACCACGCTTCTGGATTGGGCCAGGACCCGCCGCGAGTTCACGGGCACTCCGGCGCACGTCCGGCTTCTCGACGCACTACGTATTCTATTTGGGACGGAGGACCTCTTTTCCTTCGAGCAAGTACGAGCATTTCTCGAAGCATGGAGCCACGACAAGACCGGGAACGCTCCACGACGTGCGATCTCGTCTCTGGGTCTTTTTTCCGATCCTAATTTATTTTCAGATGCAGGCCAGATTGGTCAGCGATTGTCGGAGAACATCGGCGTCATAACGCAGCTGAGAGATCGGACGCCGGGGCAGATGGAAGCTATCCGAAAGCGGCTTCAGAAAGGGCGTAAGACTAAGTTATTGAAGCTCTATGACAAGCTTCAGTCACTTAGGCGCAATCCGGATGCAGCGGCTCTTGCCGAGGTGGCGCTGGATGATGCCTTGCTCGTTTTACGCCCTAAGGTGGACAAAGCTCAAAATGTCCCAGACGAAGATGCAACTGGATCTTCTGACCAAGTACGAGCCTTGGACCCGAAGAGAATACAGAGAGCGTGCGCTGATGCGCTACTCGCAAATCGCGAAGAAGAATTGCAACATAACGCGGACCACCTTAGCAAAGCTCTTCACGAAGTCTTGGACGCTGGCGATACCGGCGGAGATGACACATGGGCTTGTACTATAGAGGTCGGTGGCGAATCTGCGCCTGCTGAGGGTAGTATTGATCGAAAGTTCGTAACTTGGGTTCATCAGTTCTGTAGAGAGGACATATGGGGCGGTCTCGTTGAGACTCAGATTCCGGATCTTCGGAAAGCGCTTGAGGACTTTGATGGTCCGACGACATTCTATCTGCGTCCCGATGCCCTACTGCACGTTAGGAACGAAGAATATTCGATGTCGCGGTTACTCGCTGGCTGGGACGAGGACCTCGCTAAGTTAGGCAGACCGGCACCCGGTGTGAAGAATCTCTGGTCCCAATTCAACGAATTGCGTCAAAAGCTCTTATCCAGTTTAGATGAGCTTACTCATTTTCCTCTGGAATGGTTCTCAGGAAAGCTCGCAGTAACAGAGAACGCCGAGAAGTACCTGCGTGTAAGCGGTGAACTCTTTCGCGCTGTCAGTGACAATTACGGCGCAATGTATCAAGAGAGTCCAGATTGGGCTAGAAGTACGATCGACGGATTGATGGCTTTGGACGTCGTGCAGGTTCGCGTTGCAATGCCCGAAGGGAAAATGGCTTGCAAGGCGGTCTTGCTCCCTACACACCCCTTACACCTCTGGCGTTATTGGCGCCTAAGCCGAATTCTGCGCGGCTTGGGAAAAGAGATTTGCGAAGAAGATAAGACCGCAATCATAAAGGAAGCTTCTGAAGCGATCCAGTTTCTTAGCGTAATTTATGCGAGTCCTTTGCCGGATGGAAAAGGCGCAGGGCAAGTTTTGCCAGTTGCCAATGATTTAAACAGGCTAGCGACCTTTGAAAACCTACATAACGCATATAGCGGTGCTGATGGTCAAGACACGCTTCTCTACGCCATTGAGCGATTTGCAGCAATTAATCGTCTGCACGTTAATCCTTTGCGTTTAGTGTTAATCAATCCTCCGCGTCCTAGCTCTCTTCTCATCGATTTGATTACGAAGCTCCTTGATGGTCGGAGGAAGAATTTTCTTCCGCGGTTGCGGGTCGAAATCCTTGGAACTCCGCAGCAGTCAGCTAGACTTCAGCAGGCGCTTCTCTTCGAGACTCGTGAACGGGAAATCATAGAAGACAAATTGGCCAACGGACGTTTAGAGCTCTCAGTGGACCGCAACCCGCGACTGCTTAAACAACTGCTCTCCGAGCTCTCATCGAATCCCGCTCACATCGTGGCAGTTTTCGACGAAGCTCCAGTAAACATTCGCCGGGGCGGAGCCGGACTCAAACTGCCGATGAGTCCATTCTGCGTTCGGAGAAAGGTTCGCTTTCAGAGCCGGTGGAACGAGTTGCGACTAGAGGTAACCGCTGGGGATCCGCCATTCTATGAATTCTTGGAGCTGGTTAAGCAGGCGGAGGGTACGGAAGGTGAAGGAACACTATACGCATGGCCAGAAGCGGAAGGCCTTAAGGATGCTGTTGATAGCGTATTGGCATCCGATGAATTCGGAGCACAGTGGTTCTTTTTAGCAGATCGAGCTTTGCCGGACGAAGGCGAAATGCTTTCACAGAGGCTTCTAAGACGACGCGAAGGGCAGCGTCAAGTCCTCTTGGCAGCACGTGACTATGTCCCACTGGAGCGATTGATTCGTCCTGCATTCGAAGATGAGGCTCCAAATCTGCTTGTTCCGTCACGGGATCTGCAAAACCTTCTCGGCGAGGGCGCTCATCTCATCGGGGCTGGATTAATTGATCTCGCAAAATCTGACGGCAAAATTGTGCCGGCCAGAGCGATTGGCTTGGTCGGAGCTCTGGTTGCAGCTCGTGCATATCGACATGAGCACCCAAACGCTTTGCTGGTTTCAACAGATTCCCAGCTGGCGAGAACCTGGTTGCGGTTGGGAACTCAAGGCGAACGTTGTGACTTCTTCGCAATCAGAGCAGAAGGTGAACATCTATTGGCCGAGTGCGTTGAGGTCAAGACGGCAAAGGGAAAGCCGCGGAAGCCAGGTGATCTTGAGATTGAAGCGGCCCGGCAGCAACTTGTTGCGACCATAGGAGCAGTCCGAGAAGGATTAGGGGACTCCACGTTGGCCGAGGCAACTGGCCACTATCTAGCTGCGCCCCGTAATGAAATGCTCAAGGAAGTCCTTGTCCAGGGATCGATGGCACGGTATACATCAAGGGAGCTACGCGCCATATGGGCAGATTGGCTGGAACGTCTGTTTGGCCAAAAACCGGAGATGCCGGAACTCCGCGGGCTGGTTATTCATGTAGCACTAGGTAGTGCTGAGTCAACGAAGCCCGAGATCATTTCTGAAGACCCTCAGATATCACTCAAACATATCACTGAGGCTGAAATTCAAGCGTTGTTGTCGGGGGGAAGGATCTCAAAAGTTGAGGCAACGGAAGATGTAGATCAAGTGATCTATCAGAGTGATAACTCCCCAAAGCCCGATCAGCCGAACGAGCAGTCAGAACGACACTATGAGACCGCTAGTGGCAATGTTCAGTCCATTTCTAAATCGAGCGAACCTTCAGAGGATTCGTCGAAACTTTCGACATCGACGGGTGTGATCCTCGGTACCACCGACGCAGGCGCATCTGTATCGTGGTTGCCAAGTATCACGGGCAATCCGCATATGATGATAGCGGGTCTCCCTGGAATGGGAAAGACCACTTGTTTGGTAAACATCTGCCACCAACTCGCGGCTCAAGGTATAACGCCGATTGTGTTTTCTTACCACGACGACATCGACGAGGAGCTTGCCAAATGGTTTCCCTCGATCCATTTCGTTGATTGCAGCAACCTCGGATTCAATCCTATGCGCGTGGCTTCCGGCCAAGTCCATGGACACCTTGAGAACGCTGGGCAACTGCGGGACATTTTCGCAGCCATTTTTCCGGAGTTGGGAGATTTACAGCGAGAATCAATTAGAACAGCGCTCAAGTCAACATATGAGGCTAAGGGTTGGGGGAAAGCTAGTCGCAGGAAAGGGGATCCACCCGTCCCTGAATTTGCGGCATTTTTGGCGTTGCTGCAGAACATCAGGAAACCAGACGCGGGTATACGTGCAGTCCTTGCGCGACTCGGAGAACTCAATGATTATGGCTTTTTCACCGCCGCTAATGAGAGTCAGAGTCTGCTCGAATCTAGAGATCCAGTTGTGCTCCAGATTCACCGCACCAACAATGACGCCGTACAGAGGGCCTACGCCTCCTTCGCGTTCTATCGGATATATCAGGACATGTTCGCACGAGGACGCCAAAACAATCTTACTCACGCCATCATTTTCGACGAGGCTCACAAGGCAAGCCGATTGAAGCTGATTCCGACCATGGCGAAGGAGTGCCGTAAATTTGGACTAGCACTGGTCTTAGCGTCGCAAGAATCGCGCGACTTCGATCCAAGTCTCTTCACAGCTGTAGCGAACTACCTGATTCTTCGCGTAACGGAGGACACCGCTCGGCATCTGTCGAAGAACATTGTGGCGTCCGATAGGCAGCGGGCGGTCACAGATCGTTTCAAACAGCTTCCCAAGTACGATGCCCTGTGGCTGTGTGAGGGGCGCAAGTCTCCGATCCAGGTTCACCTTCGCAGCCTGGATGCCTTGCCAAACATTGCACCTAATGCCAAGGACTGACAAATGCGGATTCGCGCTTTCGGACACATCATTCGAGAAGGGGTAACCCACTTGGTCAGGATGGCAAATGAATCTGGTGCCTGAAAGACGTTTGAAATCTGAGTACCGACAACTGCGACGCAGCCCAAGAGGTCAACACCGTATTCTGAAGAAGCTATCCGTTCAAAGGGTTCTATTCCGGCACGAGACGTGTAAAACCGAAAACTACACGAAGATGGGCGGTACGAGACATGAGCAATCCAACGCACCTAGACGAATTGAAGGACGAGCTCAGCAGTCTGCTGAAACAGGAGCCGACAGACTTCCAAAACATTCTTCGCGTTACAGCCGAAATAGCCAAAGAAGAAACCTCCGTTGTGCGCTTCACCACTGATGCTGCGATGGTTCGGCGGCTCGGCAGAGAGCTGGTAGCAAAACAGGAGACAGCACTCGCCGAGTTGGTGAAGAACTCATACGACGCTGATGCCAGTCATTGCACCGTGACGCTTGAAGCTGGTCCGAGTGGTGGATCAATGCAGATCATTGATAACGGCAGCGGGATGTCGCGTTCAGATCTTGAGAACGGCTTCATGCGGTTAGCTAGCGACGCAAAAGTCAAAAGTCCGGTCTCCACAAAGTACCTGAGGTCTCGCGCGGGCAAGAAAGGGATCGGTAGATTCGCGACGGAACGATTGGGGCGTCAACTTACCATTGTCACGCAGACGGAAGCAGAAGACCATGCCTGGACCGTCACGATCGACTGGACAGCTTTCAAACAGGGCGAGGATCTCAACCTAATTGCGAATACGATTGTTCAAGCACCGAAGGAGTGTCCAAATGGAACCCGGCTGACAATCAAAAAGCTCAATGACACATGGAGCGATGCAGAACTTCGGCGAGTTTACCGATATCTCTCCACGCTTTTGCAGCCTGTTGTCGAAGACGTTCAGTCGGGAAGCGTGTCGACCGATCCAGGTTTTGTAGTTCAGTTAGTGCGTAGTGGCGAGAATACAGAGGAACCTCAAACGGTCGTAAACGCTGACACTGAAATCCTTGGCCATGCTCTGGCTGTGATTGACGCAGAAATCGATTCAACAGGGAAAACAACATGGTCGCTTTCGTGTCCTCGGTTTGATATCTCCATTAAGGAGGAACCTATAGGTCTTGATCGCGACCGCCCCGCACTCCTCCCGGAAGCCAAGAATGTGAAGTTGAAAGCCCATTACTTTATTCGCCTACAAGAATTTCTCGGGCACTCCTTGGGCTTCATCAGGGACCAATTGGATGAGTATGGCGGAATTCGACTTTATCGCAACGGCTACCGGGTTCCGCCCTACGGCGACAAGGGTAATGACTGGTTGCAATTGGACCGCAAGCGCTCCAGAACGTGGGCGCCGATCAATAGCAAGGCTTTCATAGGTTTCGTGGCTCTAACGGATCCAATCGGAGATAGTTTTGAAGAAACCTCGTCGCGCGAGGGGCTTATTGAGACTGAAGCTTTCCGAGACACGCGGAATGTGATTTCAGCTGTTTTGGAGGCCGCAGTTCTTCGCATTGAGAGTGTGCGTGGCATCGGTCCAAAGCGAAACACGAGCAGGGATGAGTCGAGTGGAGAACGCGCAGCAGCTGAGACAGAAGCCGCTGCAGCAGAGCTCGAAGAAGCGATGCAGGATTCAGCTGTGAGCGACGCCGTTGCTCCAGCCGACCGCGATCGCCTAGTTAGCGCTGTGTCACGAGCAGCTGAAGCCGCGCGACTAACTGCAGAAGTTGCCCGTGAGCGTGATGACCTCCTTAAGGAGTTAAATCTGCTTCGTATCCTTGCCAGCATGGGGCTTACAATCGCCGAGTTTACCCATGATTTTTCGCACTTTGCTCAGACGATGGAACTCAGCGTCCTCGCGATCAAGCGCGCGGCCGAAACTTCGGCAGAGGCGCTCGACGCGAGCCTTGCCCGTTTTGATAGCCAATTCCGGCTTGTAAGAGCATATACCTCGCATTTCGGCAACATGATGACAAGCAATGCCAGCCGAGACTTACAGCCCATCGACCTCTATGCTTTTGCGCGCACGTTTCGTGAAGACATGAAGGCTCTGTTTGATAGACGAGGATATGAATTTGTCGTGGAACGGCCCATCGAATATGACATCTACACAACAAAAATGCATCCTTCTGAATGGTCATCTATTCTTTTAAATCTTTTGACGAATGCGATTAAAGCTGCAAAGCGCGCGCAGCGCCAAGGAAAGTTTCTCATCCGGGTTGGCACTGCCGGTGCGGGATCTGTGTTTTTGGAGTTTTGTGACAACGGGGACGGAATTCCCAAGGAGAATTGGAGCCGGGTGTTCGATGCTTTTTTCACGACTACCGGGGGGGCGGCGGCGCAGGCTTCCGATATAGCTCAGGTGCTTGGAACCGGTCTGGGGCTGAAGATTGCCGCTGATATCGTACACTCGGTGAACGGAAGCGTTGAGGTTGTGGATCCACCGGAATCCTACGCCACTTGCATCCGGCTGACCGTGCCCGCAGGCTCTCCAGAATTGACTGGACAAGGAGAAGCATGATCAAAACCTATCTCCTTATTGATGATGAGGCGGACAGTGCGGTATCTGTCGCGCTTCATGCTGAGCAACTGAGTGCGGCATCGAGTGGGACCCTAAAGATCAATGTGCGTAATCCAGGTTCGATGCAAGATATTCTTCAATTCGTTGCGACTTCTAAGCCAGACGGACTTCTATTGGATGTCGCATTCGTCAATTCTGTGACTGCTGATGGTGCGCCAATTCCATATGACGGTATCTCGCTCGCGCAGCAGATTCGAACATTGCAGACGCGAGGTCTTCACCAGCAGGGTACGAATTTCCCTGAGTTCCCGATCATTCGCTTTTCTCAGCCAGATGTGATCAAACAGTACATTACTGGAGACACCACAAGCGAAGACCTCTTCGACGCGGAGATTGACAAACCGGATATCATTGCCAATCCTGAACAACCGGCAAGACTTGCATTCAGTATCGCCGCGGATTATCCCAAGTTAAGCGCTTATGCGCGCAAAGAGGCAACCGACGAGATTTTGGCTCAGATGTTGGGCTGCCCTACGGACTTCCTCACTCGTATCGGCGCCCGCGCCCTGCTTGGACTGAGACGAGATGGCGCCCCGACTCATGTTCTATCGCGGTATCTGACGAGCACGCTTCTTGGACGCTCTGGGCCGCTGATCGATGAGTCCCTCTTGGCAGTCCGGCTGGGAGTTGACCGCATTTCTTCAAATGATTGGCCTGCTCTTCGAAATAGTTTGAAAAATGCCGCCTACACGGGCGTTTTCGGATATGGATATCCGCGGTGGTGGATGCCCCTAGTGCTCGATTGGTGGGATTCGGATGTCAATTCAGAATCGGCCCCCTCCCGACTTGACGCGAAGGAACGTGTCAGCCAAATTTCCGAAAGAACTAACCTTCACGGTCTTACCCCGCTTCCTGAAGATCCGTTTAGTCCAGGCAAGCGATTCTGGCATCTCTGTTCGCGATCGAATCGCCCAGTTGACCCAGCATTCGGGTTTCCGTTGATGCCAAAGTGGGGCCAGGAACCCTGGCAGGATGTTGATTATCTCTGTTTGGAGGAAGCCAGACGTGATCGGCTGAACCCACGGCTTGCGGGCACTGAACGAAAGCGCCTCGCATCCATGCGGGAGGTCTAGAACTTCATGAGGACGCGAGAATTCTGGGCCGCATTTGACCAATATCGGGACGAACGTGCCGATGAACTATTCGAAATGGCATCCACCCTTTCCGACGTAGGTCTGAGTCCTGACGCCGCGCCGATCAGTCAGGCGGCTAGCCAGTGTCGTTCGGCGATTAAAGTTGCGGCGTCTAACCAACCAGATGCAGGTCGCGAATATTGGGGATACCAGATCGACGGTTTAAAGATCAATTTGGAAGATCAACGGCACCTCCGCCCGCGTTCGACCGTAATGGAAGGCGCGAGAGGGGTACTCACGATAACCGTCCACGAATATGTACCTCAGAATGAGCATGAAATCGGCGACAGTTACGCACTTTTAAGACAATTCAATACCGACTTTTATGTCGATGCTGTTCAGATTATCGAAGATCGTGAGCATCCAGTGCGCGCCGCATGGCACCTTGATACCCACCTCTACTCCACAACAGTAAGCCGTTCGGCACATCCGCGTTTTCATTTCCAAATTGGCGGCGAACGACTAGACGAGATAGACGATCGAATCCGAGGAGTTCTTGTACCGGAGGCACCCAGGATCCCATGTGCGCCGTTTGAAGCAATTTGCTTTTGGCAACTTGCTTTGGCCCACTTCGGCGGTTTAATCTGGCCCACCCTTGGAACGTTGATGTTTAGAGGGTAGTGTTCGGTTCTGCTGGAGCGGAGCCCGTAGGGCGAAGCGGAAGCAGAACCGAACGGCGATGCCTCCAGGGTTACACTTTTCGTTTCTTCCCCAGCGTTCTGCGGAAGCGATATGACTCAGCGCCGGTCTCGATGATGTGGGCTTGGTCGGTGAGCCGGTCGAGGACAGCTTTGCATAGCCGGGCGTTGGTAAATACCTGTGGCCATTCCGAGAACGGCAGGTTGGTGGTCACTATCACGGCGGCTTTTTCGGCACGTTCAGCGATAACCTGGAAGAGTAGTTCGGCCGCCACCTCGGCGAGCGGGACGTAGCCCAGCTCATCGATGACGATCAACTCTACGGTGGCCCACCGTTTCAGCATGCGAGTGAGACTCTGTTCACGTTGTGCCTCGACGAGCTGGTTTACCAGCGCAGCCGCGGTGGTGAAGCGGACGCGCTTCCGCTGCCGACATGCGGCGATCGCCAGTCCCGTTGCCAGATGGGTTTTTCCGGTGCCGGGTTCACCAACCAGAAGCACCGGTTCGGCACGTTCGAGATAGCCGCCTTCTGACAGGGTGCGGATGCGCGAAGCCGGGATGTGCGGCGACTGTGCGAAGTCGAAATCCTCCAGCGTCTTCATCCGCGGCAAGTGGGCATCCTTGAGGCGCAGTTCGATCGAGCGCCGTTCACGGTCTTCGACCTCGGCTTGGAGTAGTGCTTCCAGGTAGTGGAGATGCGAGTGGTTCTGCTTGCTCGCTTCTTCAGCCAACGACGCGAACTGCGTACCGATCGAGGAGAGGCGGAGCGTTTTGCAGTGCTGTGCGATGCTTGCGGCTTCCATGCTCATGCCTGCACCCCGTTGATCCCGGCGGAGAGCAACTGGTTGTACTCGATCATCGTAGGCAACGGACGTTCGTATGCGGCAAGCACGCCGATTTCGATCGTCTCCTGGGCAACATGTTGCAACTGGTCAGCCATGAGGAGATGGCGAATCGCGGCCACGTCCGTGCAGCCCAGTTCAAGCGCCTGGACAACTGTGGCTTCCAGCTTCGCATGACCGAACTCACGGCCCATGCGGACCACCGCCACCATGGCCCGTGCTCCGGACTGGCGCCCCTGCTTACCAGCCATTAGTTCCCAGAGCCGGTCATAGCTCTCCGGCCATCGTCCCTGTGCTCGCCACTCGGCCAGCGGCTTGGAGCCGCGCAACGCACCGGGCTTGCGTTCCAGCACATCGAGATAGTGTTCTAGATCGAGGATCTGCCGGGCACGATCATAGCTGCGCTCATGCTGAGCGACGCGCACGCCGTTATGGTGGAACTCAACAACGCTGGAATAGACACGAGCCTCGACAACAGTTCCCGGCTTCAGCGGCACGGAGTAGAAGTTCGTGCGGACCTTCGCGCAGCCGGCCTGATCAACCCGCGGGAAGCTCGCCTCAGCCAAGTCGAAGTCTTCCGCTGGAAGCGGTAACAGATGCTCCTTCTCGATAAGCAGCAACGCACCGACACTCTCCGTGCGGCCTGCCACCATGCGGTTCTCATCGCGACGGCAGTCTGCGGACAGCTTCGCGTTCAGATCGGCAAGATCTCTGGCTGCCGGTACAGGCACCCAGTGGTTACGGCGGAAGTAGCCTACTTCGCCCTCCACGCCGCCCTTTTCATGGCCTTCGCCGGGAGTGCAGAAGCTGGCCTCGTACTGCCAGTGTGAGCGAAAAGCGATGAAGCGGACTGTCATCTCCCGCTCATAGCCGCGCAGTATCTTCTTCACTGCGCTTGAAAGGTTATCGTAGCGAAGCTTGCGAAATACGCCGCCGAAGTAATGGAACGCCAGCTCATGCGCTTCCAGAAATGCCTGCTGCGTGGCCCGCAAATAAGCACGATGATAGGCCGCACCGCTGGCCATCGAACGCATCGAGAATACCTGCAGCTTGATCCGCTCGCCATCCAGATCGGCATAAGCTTCGTACCAGTCAATCTGGACCTCGACGCCAAACTCGTAGCTCTGCGGCACAAAAGTCTCGCGACGCCCGAGGCCCTGCTCCTGCTTCCGCCGCTCCACATACTGGCGAACTGTCCGCTCTGCTGCCGTGCATCCCGGCACCTCCAAACGTATCCGTTCCCAAATGCGCTTCGCCGTGTGCCTCTGCTTGCGCGGCGCCTTGCGATCGGCTTCCAGAACCGCGTCGATGAATGCCGCTGCCGGTCCAATCTTCAAATGAGGGCGCACGGTCTTCTTACGTCGAGCCGGCAACGCACTTCGAACTGCCTCACGCACGGTGCGCCGATGTACACCCAGCTTCTGCGCCACACCGATAATCGAACCCGCCCCAAACTCATACTCCCGGCGAATCTGCTCGTAAAGTTCCACCTTGGTTCTCCAGTCCAACTCCCGCCCCCGTCCTAAGCTCGCGCTCAGTACAGACTAGGAGTTCGCTCTGTCCAAGGGGTGGGCCAAAACAAACCGCCGAAGTGGGCCACTTCATGATGCCGGAATCACAATTCTCGCGGTTGATTTCGTGTTGTCCCAGTATTGCGGGGAAATGTGGGATCTGCTTAGAGAAGACAGACCAAGTTACACTCGATTACGTAAAGTTCCGATGCAGCGTTTTTGGTCCCCTTACTTCCGCACACTAGCCGACTGCATTGACGGTCTCGACACCGATCCGGGGGGCGGGTCTGCTTGCGGTTTGATTCCCAACATTTTTAGCGTTCGAAACTAGCGGCCACGGCACTATAGAACCTTTACAGCCGATCTGCGGCATCATCGTGTGGTCAATGCGACTTTAAGCGGTACTAGAGTCGCACTTCGCTAGACCGTCCTTGAAATTATTTAAAGACCTGTGGATCATTTCATTTGAGACAACAAATTCATCCAATACGGTCTGATAGAAATGGCATGCCGAATGGCAGACCATGAGAAGAGCATTGCCTACTGCCATAACCGGTGTAGTCTTTTCGCGGTGATGATCGAACAATAAGCGACCTCCCTTCCCATTACTTATGAATCGGGTAGGGCTTCCCTGGGCCAGCCTACTTGTTGAGTAGTAGATCGGGAGGAGATATTCCATTTCGACTGCTTGTGCGAGTGTCTCCACGTCATGGTCGTGCCATGAAATCTTGTTTTGATAACCGGAACGGAGTTTCTCAAATTTCTTCTTTTGGTCGTCGCGTATCACCTTCACTATTTCGGGGTAAAGTCCGTCTTCCGTCGGTGGCTCACACCCGCAATGGTCTTGATACCCGCTAAACTCGACGAAATCGTCCACGCTGTTCGGGTGTTCCGAAAGGTAGATACCCTCCATCGCTATACGAAAAATGCTAGAAGCGATCGGAAGAATTGCCAGCCACGCTCCAGACCTTGCGAGTAGGACGAGACCACGCACCTGTTCGGAAAGAACGAAGTGTTGGACACCAAGAGCCTTCTGAATACGGCCCTTCCGTGATTCCAAACCGCCGTTAGCAAGAGCCAAGAAATGCTCAAGATTATCGAGATCGCGCGCAGTTTCTGGGTACCATTCTTCCAGTTCACCCCAGCCATCTTGCTTCATGGACGAATTGTAAACGGTCGAGGCCGAGTTCCTGCGCATAACAGAGAAGGAGGCCAAAGCCGGAACTCAAATCAATCAAATTGGAACCTTGAAGCGTCATTGTATTCTGTTGGAATTGGATTGTTTTTGGCTAAATGGAGGGGCCTATGGGAAGTTCCAGCGCTGAAGTCTTGGAGACGGCATGACTCAGGCTGGTGGTCAGCGTGGATGCGGAGTTGGTGAAGACTTGCGCATCCTGCGAGGCCCGTGATACCGAGACGTAGGCAAAGCGATCATTGATCAGTTCGGGATGAACGTTCGTGTCCATGTTCACAAGAACACGCTCGGATGTGAGCCCCTGCGAACTGGGCGAGGTAACGGCATAGCCGTGGTCGAAGTGCCGCATCTGCTCCGGGTCAAAGGTAACCATTCTGTCCTTGCCACCGTCCATGCGGACAGTGATGTTTTGATGCCCCTCTATACTTTGAATCGTCCCGAGGTCACGGTTGGCGACGCCCAATTCCTTATTCGGCGCGGTAAATTGCAGCCGGTCGCCAACGGCAAACTCCCGCTCGATCTCCCTGTACGCAGAGATGCCGCGCAGCCGCGTCGGATCATAGGTGATCTGCTGCCCGTCGGCCTTCTCGACGGTCAAGGAATTTGCTTTCGGATCGGTCGAGATCACCCGCGCGTAACTGCGCTGCTCAATGCCGAGAACTGCGCTGCCGCGTTGGTAGTGGAGCACATCGTCCACTTCGTAGCGTACCGCCCAGGCCCGGTCGGCCCCGGTCATGTCGGAGCGTGGCGCGAGCACGCGCATGGAGTGATTCTCGGATGCGACGATGCCGCGCCCTTGTAACTCCGCGCGGACGGTCTGGTTGATCTCGCGGCGCGAAGCGTTGTCGGGAGAGACGATGATGGTGTTGCCGGGGCTGTCGGCGAAATTCCGAGCAATCGAGGCGATGCGCTTTTGCGGATCGGAAATTTCCGTGACCCGGCCTTGTTGTTCCAAAAGCGCGATGCCTTCGGCCACCTCGCCGCGCGACAGATGCTCGACGGCGCGCAGCAGTTCCGGGTCTTTCTGGCGCACGATCTGATCGAGCTTGGCGGTCTTCATCCCCGCCTGTTGCAACTGCTCGAAGGGCTTTCCGGCTTCGACACCCTGATGCTGGCGCGTGTCGCCGATGAAAAGAACCCGGTCGCCGGGGTCGAGCTTCTGGAGGAAATCGCGCACTTGTTTGGTGCTGGCAAGGCTCGATTCATCGACCATGTAAAGATGGCGCTCCGGCGTCGGCTGTTTGGACCGCGCAAGGAAGCCCTGCAAGGTATCGGCGGAGATACCAACGTCGCGGAGCTGATGCGCGGCGCGGGAAGTCGGGGCGAAGCCCTCGACGACATACCCGCGCTGCTCGGCGGCCTCGCGCACGGTTTTCAAGGCAGTGGTCTTACCAACACCGGCGCTCCCTTGAAGCCCCTGCACCACGTCGCGCGAGGTCAAAATCTCCTCGGCGGCGATGCGTTGAGCGCCGTTGAGATGTGGATATTGGGCAGTGTGCGCCACGGCCTGCTGTACCGGCATGATCTGTTCGGTGCGGCCCTGTCCCTGTCGCATCTTCCGCACAATTTCTTTTTCGGCCTGGATGGTCTCGGCAGTCGTGAACTGCCGCGCGGTATCGTGCTTCTGCCCCGAAACAAGCTGGAATTCGCCGGAGGCCAGACGCGCCTCCACGCTGGCGCGCACTTGTCTGTAATTGGTTTCGCCCATCCCGCGCCGCAACGCATCGCGGAAGAGAGCGCGTTCGTCGGTGACGGCTTCGCGCTCGAAGCTGCGTTCGCGGGCAAAGGTCACGGCCTCCCGCGCGGCCTGCTCCGTCTTTTCCGGGACGTGCTCCGCTGTTTTTACCCGGCTGCGCTCCCGCGCCTCGGCCACCATGCGGTCGGGCTGATGGCCGAACTCGGCGGCAAGCCGGCGATGTGCCGCCAGGACTTCGGTGGGTGATTGAATCTGCTTTTTGTCGCGCGTGGCGTGGGCGGAAATTTCCGCCGCTTCGTAGCCTGATAGGCCGTTCTGCTGCATGTGTTCGAGTATTTGGTTCTGGCGCTGGCTGGAGGCGTCCAGATATTCCTGGGAGTATCCCCTGATCTCCGGTGCGCCGCTTCTGCCCGGCGTAATTTCATACCCCAACTCCCGCAGTCCGAAGGTCAGCTCCGACTGATAAACGGCGGTGGCGAACTGCTGCGATTCGAAAAATCCCCGCTCCTGAAGCGCACGTGTCGTTCCGTCCGCGCGCTCGGTGACATTGAAGATGACGGCATGGGTATGGAGTTGTGGCGCCGCGTAGCCGTCCACAGGCCGCGCCGTGTCGTGCTCGAACTTGGCGACGATGAATTCCTCTGTGGACTCGGCGGGTCGGTTGCCGCCCATGCGGGCCTGCGTATACCGCTCCAATTCGTTCAAAGCAACGCCTACCGCCTCGCGGTGAGCAGCGCGAACGCGGTCATCGCCGCCGACAAGCGCGGTCAGCGAAACCGACTTGGGTGCGGAAAAAGTGGCATCCCATCCGGCCCTGTGCTCGACCGATTTGACCGTCTTCCCATCGGCATTCTGATACTCGAAGGACTGGCGGTGTTGTACAAGCTGTTCGCCGGTTTGCGGGTGCTGCCCTTCCGAGAGCCGATGAAACTCCTCGGCTCCGACAGCACCCGCGAGGCCGTATCTCTCCGCAAGCCGGCCTTGCCACTCACCCTGCACCGTCTGCCCCTGGCTCCAATAACTTTGATCGGGCGAGGTGAATTCCTGGCGATGGTAGTTTTCGAGTTTGCCCGCCGAAAGGGCTTTCGAGATTTTTAGCATGGCTCAATCTCCCAGGGAAAATCCGCTTTGGATAGACTCGGCGTCCTCTTCGGTCGTCTCTGGCTCCGATGGTTTCTTCGCCAGCGTCTTGGGGTCGAAACCGAGATCGTCGTCTTCGAGCGGACGCGGCACAAAGGCGGGCTGCGTCGCCGGAATGTCGTAGTACGCGAACGAGAAGTAGGCGACGTGGTTGCCGAGTTTTAGGAAAGCGTGACGGTCGGGCAGGCCGGAGATTTCGGAGTCGAGCACCAGCGGCTCGACCTGGCGCTCCAATGTGAAGTTCCTCCCCGAGCGCGAACCGTCGAAATGGGTCTGCCGCATCCGCTCTATTTCTACCTTACCGATGGCGCTCGACACCCATTCGGCGGCCTTCGGCTCCGTGGTTTTGAGGAAGATTTTCGTGGCTGGCTGCGACAGCATCACCTCGGCCATGTGCCCGTAAATCACTTCGAGCTGGGCCTTGCCCTGGAAACCCAATACGAGCGGATTTTTCGACTTCCTATTTTCCGTGATCGCCGTGTGGAGCTGCGGCAGACGTTGCAGGCTCGCCAGTTCGTCCAGCACAAACCAGGCCGGATGCTGGCCTTCCTTGGGCTCATTCAGGAGGCGCAGAACCAACAGGTCGATCCACAGGCTGTGCAGCGGACGCAGGGCCTCGCGCTCGCTGGGTTTCGACGTGAGAAAGATCCAGCCGCGGCGATTCTCAGACCACTCTGTTGCGCTCCAATGATTCGTCGTTTTGTCTTTGAGCGGCAGCATCCGCAAGCTGTCGGCGATCAGGCCGAGCGACGCCAGAACACCATTGCGCTGTTGCTGCGCACCCTTGGCGATCATCGCCGCCATCTCGGTATTCTGGACGCGGCGGTCGATTTCGTCGGGGTTCGCCATCCACTCGACAAGCTCTTGCGGAGTGGGGCCAAAGGTCAGCAGATGCGCAAAGATTTTCTGCGGCGTTTCGGTAAAGAACTCACCTTTCTTGTCGGTCGTCGGTTGATACAGAGAGGCCGCAATGGCTTTCGCTTCGGCGCGGCGGCGCAACTCCTCGGATGGTCCCCAGTATGGGCAGCGATCGTCAAGAGGATTCAGGATAATGTCGCCGCGTGCGCTGTCGTAAAATCGCTGCACGAACTCGCAGGCCGGATCGTAAACGATAGCCGAGTGGCCGCGCTCTTTAATTTGCAGGAGGAGTTGCATGATGAGCCGGGTTTTTCCGGCGCCCGTGTCGCCCATCAACTCGATGTGCTGCCCTTCGGCGAGCCGCGGAATGCGCATGAGCTGCTTCGATTCGAGGGTTTTGAAGCCCACGCCGTCGCCTTTCACGGCACGGTTGAATCCCTCTGGCGTGACCCGCATCGGCCCCTTGAGCAGCCGGCCATACTTCATTTCCTTGAACCGCTCCACGTCCTTGCGGGCCGCGAACGGAAGCAGGATCAAAAGCAGACCGAGGCCGGCCAACAGCGGCCAGCGGAAGACTCCGGCGACCGTGTGGCCGCGATAAACGAACTGCTGGAGGTAGGCATGGAGCGGCCCGTTCCGGTAGCTCATTTTCCTGCCGCGATAGAGGTACACCAACCCGGCCCCACGGGCGCTGGCGGACAACTGAAGAGGCAAAGGCCGGCTGAATTCCAGCGTTGTCACGCCTGGCTCTACATCGGCCGCGATAGCAGGCCGCGCGTGGAGATTGCTGTCTGATACCAAGAGAAGCTGGTATTGGTCCGTTTGCCGGAACCCGGCCACCGCACCTGACTGAAGATACGACCAGAGGTCGAACCGTTCGAGCGGCGTCATGAACGAGCCTATATAGATGCGTAGAAAGACAACGGCCAGGACCAGCGCAAAAGCGATGGCCGCATAGCTATAGACCGGCGCCTGCGGCGGCGTGACAATCGTTTCTCTGCGTCCCCAATGGATGGTATTCATAGCTGCTCCGTACTCCTTTCTGTATAGCTGGCGAGCATCTCCGCCGCCGCTTTGCGCTTGTTCGTCTTCACGTAGCGGAGCATTTCCTTGAACTGTTCCGCGGTCATCTTGTCGCCGCGCAGTAACGGTTCAAGTGTGTTGATGAGAAGTAGGCGAAGCGCCTGGATTTCAATAAACGCCGCGCGATGCTGAGGCGTGCGCTGCTCCTGAATGGCATCCAGCAATATCCCGCGGACCCATTCGCTGAGCCATTGTCCGCGCGTCTCAGCAAGCCGCTCGATCTCGATGCACTCCCCCTCCGTCAGCTTTGTGCTGACGGTCCGATTGCGGCTGATGCGGGCAGGCCGCCGGTCTTCATTGCGAAACGAAATCTTGCCTGTAACTGCCATTGCAAACCTCCATTGTTTGTGTAGCCGTATGACTACCGGCCACTTATAACTTGCGCTTTATCAGCGAGTCTCCATACGGCTACAAAAGTAGCCGTGCAGCACCCTTTGAGGGATGGAGTATCGAGATTCTTCCGGTGCGCAGCACCGTAGTGGCGTTGCCACCCTGTAGGCGCGGGATCATGCCTTCGATCCCGCCACTACTGCTGGCGTTTGGGATGCCAATTGAGCCACCGAAACCGGCTTTCTTCGAGACGGTTCGGCTGGCTCATTGGCGGATGGCCGACGCACACGCAATGTCGGCGTAATGCGCTGGGCTTCGGGAGTACGAAGGAACTCCTGGAAGTCGCGGTCTTTCGAGAAGACATAGGCAAGCGCCTGGTCGATCACTTCATCCGCCGTTGCGTGGATGAATGCGGCGTACTGATCGAGTTGCAAAGCAGTTGTATCCGTCAACCGAACGGATGCGCTGACGTAGTGGGTTTGGATGACTTCAAGCAGTGGCATATGAACCTCCTTGGGCTGTGGAATCAGGCCGTCTTTCGACGGGCAATCATGCGCTGGGCCGTTGCCGCAATCTCCCGCGCACGAGCAGAGCAAAGTGCGGGGGAAAGCTCAAAGCGGCGGCGGACTTCGAGCATGGTGATAACGTCGTCGATGGGGATGCGATCGGCCAGCCAAAGGCGAGCCGACGCAATATCGACGGTACGCATTGCGTAATAGAACGGGTCGCCCTTATCGGAGCGGCGCGAAGCAAGTTCGTGCGTCAGCTTTTCAGCGTCCCGACCGTGTGCAAGCTGGTCGCAAACCCAGGCCCAATCGTCCTCCGAATGCGAGTGCTTTTGTGGCGGCGATTTCCGTGCGTTCCCGCGCAGCGGTAGCACGGAAGAGCCGGCAGCATAAGCGAGCCGGAAGTCGTCGGGGCCGTAGGTCGCGTCGGCTGGGTATTCGACCGCGACAAGGTGAGCGGGAGAATACTTCCGGTTGAAGAAACCGGGGATGCGCAGAACTCGGTTGCGGTCGGTGCAAGCGGGATCGCCGCCGAAGGCTTGGGCGAGCAACTTGAGCGTCTGTTCCTGCTGCTCGAAGCCGAATCCGGCCACTCGCCAAAGCGCCTGGTATTTGCCGGACGAAGTCGAGAGAATCGCTGTCGGCGTGGGTACGGAATCCGACGCCCGCAGCGCAGCGAGCCGGGCGTCGCCATCGCTATCTATATCTATATAGATGTGGCGGACGGAAGCGATGCACTCTTTGGTCCGCTTTCGGCTGCCGGGACGAAGCGGATTGGCGGAGACATAGATGTTCGCGCCGTTGTCGTTCTCAAAGGTAAGCCAAGCCATATAACGCGACGCGAGAACCTGTTCGAGCGTGACGATACGCTGCTGAGGGCGCTGCTGTGGCCGGGGCGCATCCTCCCGGCCTAACAGCAACGCAATCGTTTCGCTGGATGCGAAACTGCGGGTAAGAAAGTTGGTGGCAATCTGGTTCATGAAGCACCTCGTTTGAACGCGCTTCCACGGGCCATTGTCAGTGGGAAAGCCCGGCGCTTGCCGGGCTTTCACCGTGAAGTGGAAGTGGCCTATTCGGTCACTTCCTCGGAGGGAATCTCCTGCTCGGCTTCCTGCTCTTCCGCGGCGGCCTTTTCCGCGCGGTCGAGCTTGAGGATGGAGCTGACGCGAATGCTGTCGGTGCGCATCGGCTTCTTTGCCTTCTTGGGCGTGTACTCGGTGTGCCGAATCTCGCCCTCAACCTGGACATGCGCGCCTTTCTTGAGCGTGGCCGCGAACTCGCCGAACTTGCCGAAGACGATGCAGCGATGCCATTCGGTATGTGAGATGTACTCGCCGGACTCTTTGTCCTTGTAAGAGGTCTTGGTGGCGATGGAGAAGGTGGTAAACTTCTGGTCGTTCTTGCCGGTGCGAACTTCGGCGTCGCCGCCCAGGTAGCCAATGAGAGTTGCACGATTCAGAAACATTTTGAGTCTCCTGATTTGAATTCCCGATCTGCTCGGGTCACACCTGGCGAAGCTATGCGAGTGGGCGCGACTCCCAAGGCCGAAGCTCTGCATTTACGGAGGGTCCATCGCAGATGGAAACCGTAACCCGCAGGGCGATGCAATCCGGGGTCCCCGGCGCGCGATTGTTGCGCGATGGGGTGGAATCGAAGCAGAAGAGCGAGCCCGCCGCCGGGCGTCGCATAGGCCCCGAAGCAGTGACCGAGCAAGTGAGGAATTGAACTGGGGAGACTCGCGTTTGAACCATGCAAACTCCACGCTTCCTGGCGATGCCATAGGCCCAATGACCGGCAAAACCAGATCCACTTTCCTCGCGCCCGATCTCTGGAGAAAGAGCCGCATCTCGCACCAGCATTCGCTTGTCTAGAAGTTCGGGGCGGCCACGCTCAAGAGCGCACACCAGGGGCGGGATTTCGTCAGTTTCACCGTGCCCAGAAAGGTACTGCATAGCCGTGCCTCCGATTCGCGTTTCCATCCGCTCAGTCCGCGCCGGAATTCACGCTGCCGCCGTGGAGGAAGCACGATAGATTTCCTCCGTCTCGAAGGCTTGGTCCACGTGGCTGTAGCCCTTCACGGTGATAAGTTCGCGCACCCGGCGCCGGCCCGTGGAATTGCGCTCGCAGTAGAGAACGAAATCGACTGCTTTGCCGGTCTGCGACCGGATGAATTGCTGGTTGAGATTGGTCCGGGCGCTCAACGCCATGTCCGCCAGCCGGTCCAGCGCATCCAAGGCGGAATCCGCGTGCAATGTCGAGAGCGTTCCGCCGTGGCCGGTGTTCATCGCTTGCAAGAGGTCATAGCCGCATTCGTCGCGGATTTCGCCCATGATGATGCGGTCGGGACGGTGCCGCAGAGCAGCGGCGACAAGCTGGCTTGGAGTCACCGCAACCTGGCCGGGAATGGCGGCAACGGCCTCCCAGCGAACGGCGTTTGGATGTGCAATCTTCAACTCGGCAGGCTGCTCAATCACAATCAGCCGCTCTTGCATGGGAACGTGATCGAGAAGCGCTTTCATCAAGGTCGTTTTTCCCGATCCGGTTCCGCCAGCGATAATGCCGTTCTTTCGTGCTCCAGTCAGCCGTACAACCGTATCTCGAACGCTGGCTGGAAGACTGCCCGATGCGACCAGTTCATCCGAGGTGAACCAGCGGTTGAATTTGCGGACCGTCAACGTCGGACCATAAACCGATGACGGCGGGCCGACCACGGCCACGCGCGAGCCATCGGGCAGGCGCGTATTGAGAATCGGATTCTGGCCGGTGAGGTCCTGCCCGAGAATGCGCGCTACGCGCTCAATGGCCGCTTGCAAGCGTTCGTTGGTGTACGGCGTTGCCAGCGGAATATGCTCGACAACGCCGTTCCGATCCGCGAACACACCCGTCGTTCCGTTAATCATCAGATCGGAGATCGACGCGTCGAGCAGCAGCGCGCGCAATTCCTCGGGAAAGAACGGCAGAATCAGCTCGTAACTCATCGTGTTGCTCCCGTGGTTACATCCGGCCTGAGAGGATCGACAGAGACGCGATTTTCATGGAACTCGGTGATGGTCAATCCCAGCGGATTGATGAACTCATATTGCGGGTAAATCCTGGCCTGGTCGCTGACTTGTTTGGGATTCAGGTAGTAAGTAATGCTGAGCATCCAATGCTCTGTCCGTGGCTCACGGGAATGGGCAGGAGAATAGAGCCTGTCGATCACCACAAGCGCGGTTCCGCGCGCCATGACAACGCCCTGAATGGCTTCCTGGGACATCGAGGTGATGGTTACGTTCTGAACCTGAACGTCGCTCGATTCGACCTGGCCCGCCATGACTTGAGAGACGAGGTGGTTCTGGTTGTCTTCGGCCATGAGACGCGAGGCGAGGGTCTGCGACAGAAAGTAATAGTTGAGCGGGTATTTCTTGGCGATTACGTCCCGGCTGATTGTGTAGCGATAGTTGGCCCAGTCGGTCAGATAGGTCCGCACTTCGCCTTCGCGCGGGCTGTAATTCAAGTCCGAATACTGGATCGCCTGGGCGCGGCCCATCTCGTCGATGCGGATGTAGCGATTGGCGATGGGACGGTGCGCCAGCATCAGGTTCATCCCCAGCGATCCAAGCAACACAACCGTGCCACAAGCAATGATGAAGCGATAGGCTTTGCGCTCGGCATAGTGGGACGAATAGACCTCGTTGCCGATATGGTCAACGAGCAGAGATTGTTCCGGCGTCAGCCGTTCCTCTGTGTGCGCGGTGTGTGCAAACATCAATGCACCTCGAAAAGAGCATGGGGGGGTCGGACAAGCAGACTTGCGTCCCAGGTTCAACATGAACCGAATCACTGACCGGCGTCGAATACAAAATTCGCCGATCACTATGCCGATTCTGCATAGTGATCGGCGATGGATGATGACCATGCACACCAGCGAACAACCTTGAGCACATAACGTTCTCATTGCGCGCCAGACTATGCACAAACTGCATAGTCTGGCGCGCAATTTGTATTGGACTTCAAAAATCATCGGCGCTAGGTTCGCAGTAGAACGGAAACTCACACTGCCGTTTACCGAGGTGCCTATGATTCGTCCCCCACATGTTCATGGTGCTATCGCGCTAGGTAACAGAACAGTTCAGCGCAAGCGCCGAGTGAATCGATTCCGCCGTCTCATCCGATTCGATCCCCGTCGTAATCGGCTGCTCATTCCGTATGCCAATCGGCACACTCTCAAAGCCTCTCTTGTGCCGGCCATCCGCGCGATGGCTCCAACCCTTCTTGCGCTCTCACTTACAAGCGTCGCCCATGCCCAGGGAACGATGGACTTCTCCGGGGCGCAAACGCTGATGTCAACCTTCAAGACTTTTGCCATATACGCCGGAGCCGTCATTTGTTTCGGCGGATTGATCTTCGCCGGAATCCGCATGATGTCGGGAAGGTTTCAGGACGCCATTCCAGGGCTTTTTGGCGCACTGTTCGGCGCCGGTGTGCTGGGCTGGGGTGCCGGTTGGATTGGCTCGCTGACAGGTCAGACAATGCAATAGGTGGCGGCCATGACCAAGCGGGGAGAGCCGTTGCCAATCAACCAAGCGCTGAATCGGCCGAGGGCCAAGCTGGGTCTCGACCTCACGGCATGGATGGCGATCGTATTCGTCTGCGTAACGGTTTTCCTCGTCGGGTTCCGAATCATCGCGATCATCAGCTTTCCGATGCTCGCCGTGAGTGCATGGCTGATTGTCCGCAAACATCCCAAGATGTTCGAGCTTTGGGGATTGAGCCTGAGCCAGAGGTCCTACTATGACCCGCGTAAACACTGAGCAGCAAAAATACACTCCGTGGTTTGCCAAGGCCGGTGCAGCGTGCAGCATCATTCCGATTGCACGCTTTGTCAACGACCGGATCTTCGCACTCAAGGGCGGAGGTTACGGCTGTCTGTTTGCGCTCGCCGGCATTGACGAAGAAGGCATGACCGACAAGGAGCTTGAAGCCGAGATGCGGTCGATTGAAGGCGCGCTACGCGGCCTGCCAGAAGGATCGTGCCTCTACCAGTACACGCGCGTCATGTCCGGCTTCGATTTACCAAAGAAAGCGCAGTACGCGAGCCCGGTCGCGGAGGTATTCGTGGATGACCGCATCGCCTTCCTCGAAAAGGCCGCTGGGTTCCGCCGCATCGATTTGCATTGGTGCCTGACGCTGGAGCCGGCGAAAGCTACAGCTCTCACACGCAAGCCCCAGGAACATACTGCCGATACCTCGCGGATGCTGGCCGATCTCGAAAAGACGGCCACGTTGCTGGAAGGGCATCTCGGCGGCTCACTTGGGATGAGTCTCCTTGAAAAGACCGCCGTCTATCAGTTCTTCAGCTACCTGTTCAACCTCGAAGAGTGGGCAGGAAAAGACAACTTGTCCGCCGATGACGGTGTGGACCGGCAGATGGTGAAGAGCCCCGTCGAGTGGCACAGCGACCATCTGACCATCGGCCGGCGTTATGTCCAGATGTTCTCGCTGAAGACGACACCGGAGTCATCACGGCCGTGCCTGTTCTCCGGCCTCACGACGCTTGATTGCGACAGCATCCTATGCTCGGCGTGGCGGCCGAAGTCCACCGCTGCGGCGCGTAGCGAGATCGATGCGCAGGAAAAGTTCATCTCGTTCTTCAAAGTAGGGGTTCTAACGCGTGTGATGAGCGGGCACGACTTCGCGTCGCTTGAGACCGGTGCAGGCGCGCGCGCCGCCAATACCCAGGTCGATGATTTGGGCGAGGTCATCCGCTCCCTCGACAAGAAAGCGCAGGGCGAATACTCGCTGCGCTTCCTTGTGGCCGCGCACAGCATGAACGAGCTGCGCGGCGTCGCGCCCGCCGTGCATCGCGTCTTCGTCGATGCGCGGGCGCAGGTCATGGAAGAAACGCTTGGAAACCTATCTGCGTTTTATGCGATGTTTCCCGGCAATCACAAATTTAATGTCTTCCCGATGTGGCTCTCGGAAAACCACTATGCCCGACTGTCCTCAAGCTTCGCGCCTCATCTCGGCCATCCTTACTCCGAGGACCTGGACAACGAATACCTCAACGTATTTGAAACGCGCGCACGAACGCCGTTCTTTCAGGACGTGTATGTGGACGGCGTGCGGGTCATGCTCATCCTCGGGCCACCGGGCACGGGCAAGTCGGTTCATGGCAACATGGCTGTCGCCCACGAACAGAAATACGGTGGGTTTACTTACATCTTCGACATTGGCGGCAGCTACGAAAGCGTGGTCGAACTGTATGGGGGCAGAGTTGACCGAATAGGCAAAGACGGTCCTCGCGTGGCTTTGTTCGCTTTGGAGCCGACCGAGAACAATGTCAGATTCCTCTACTCGTTTATCAAGCTGCTGCTCATCAATGGCGGCGCGGAGTTGGAGCCGGAAGACGACGATGCGATCCACAAGGGCGTGCGGGATATGTACCTGCTCGACCCTGAAAACCGCCGGCTCTCGAATCTATTCCTTCCCAAGAAGCTGGATCGGTATCTGGCGAAGTGGGTTGGCAGCGGCGTCTATCACGCGATCTTCGACAACGTGGACGACAGCCTCTCGCTATCCCGGCTTCAATGCTTCGACTTCCAAGGCGTGAATAACGAGCAATACGCGGACCTGATCGAGCCGTTGATGGTGTGGCTCCTGCGCCGCATCAATGACGTTCTCTATAACCCGGCCAATCTCGGCGTACCCAAGCACATCCTCATCGAAGAGATTTTCTCCTCGATGAAGAACCGCCAGTTGCTCGAAGGCGCGCTGGCCTCAATCAAGACGGTGCGCAAGAATCTGGGCGGCGTGACCATGATCGGCCAGTCCGCCGAAGACTTGGGCGAAAACGCAGACAGCATCGTGAACTCCTGCACGTCGTTCCTGTTCTTGAAAGACGCGACCTTCAACCGGAAACGATACGCCGAACTGTTCAAGATGAACGAGCAGCAGATTGCACTATTCGAGTCCTTGCAAGATCGCGAAGGTCTCTATATGCGCCGCGACGGGCTGACGAAAGTTGTCCGGCTCAGTCTCGATAGCCGCAGTTACGCAATTTTCTCAACCAAGCCGAAAGACCGCGTGCGCCGCGCGAAGTTGATTGCCAGGTACGGGCTTGCTGAGGGCATCGCGCGGTTTGCACAGGGTGAGACTGAGTAACCCATTTCCATCGCAGAAAGGATGAAAGCCATGAAACCGCCTCTCCCTCTCTCCGTCGGCCTTGCCCTGGCCTTGGCCTCCGGCCAGTTGCAGGCCGCGGCCGATCCCCATCCGCTCCAGCCGAGCGCGCCACGCACAGTGATGGTCTCGGAAGCGGCTACACCATCCGAGATTCGCGCTGGCTTGTTGCAATCGACGCTGCTTGTCCTGCCCGCCGAAGAGAAAGTCGCCAACGTTTTCGCCGGCGACACGGTGAACTGGATCTTCGACGGTGGCCACCTCGCCAGCCGCTTCATCAGCGTGAAGCCGAAGACGGCGAATGCAACGACGGACATCCACATTGTCTCCGATCACGGGAACGAATACACGCTTGAGTTGCGCGAGGTATCGAATGATTCCGATCCGCACTTCGATTCCAAGGTCTTTATCAATCCCGGCGACCAGGCTGCAAAGGATCGTCTGGCGCAGCTTCCGGTGTTTGTACCCGCGGCGGAACTGGATAAGGCGAAACAGGAAGCTGCCGCCGCGAAGGCCGCTCAGGCCACGGAACTCAAAGCCGAACAGACCAAGGCCGAACAGTATCGCTCGGAGTACCCCGGCTCGCTGCACTTCGATTACATGTGGGATGAAAAGAAGGGCAAAGAACTTGGCCTCCAGCAGATATGGCGGGACGACAAGTTCACCTACCTTCGCGGAGTGTTCCAGGAAACGCCCGCTCTCTACGAAGTCAAAGACAGGAAACCGTCGCTCATCAACTTCGATTTTAACGGCGGGCTTTATACCGTTCCGAAGCTGCTGGAGAACGGGTATCTCGCCATCGGCAAGCAGAAGGTCGAATTTCATCGTGTGGGAGGCATCCAGTAGCCATGACGGAACAGACTCCATATACGTCCGCAACGGTCCCGGAGCAACCGGAGGCAAAGCCCCCGCTCAAGAAGGGTATGCCCGTGGTGATTGCCCTGGTGGCAATTCTCGGCCTACTCGGCATTGCCAACGTATCGAGCCTGCTGCATGGCAACAAAAAGGCGGCACCGGCAAGCTCCCTGCCCATGCGGCCCGTTTCACCCAATGCGCAGCAGGTATCGAGCTTCGAGACGCAGCAGCAGTTGCAGGCCAAACACGACGCCGAAGAACAGCAGCGCCAGCAGCAGTTGGCCGCTGCGATGCAGCAGTTCGGGGCCGTCGAGGGCGCCCCCGGCCCCGAGTACGCCAATGCCGCGCCCATGACCGCAGCGCAACGGGATACGATCTACGGCGGCTCCAATGCCCCGCAGCGCACCTCGAATATCTCGGAAGCCCAGGCGGAGGCCAAGCAAAAGGCTTTGATATTGGAAAGGCAGAAGCAGGACGCCATCAACAGCGGTACAGTCGCCATTGATTTTGAGCACGCAAGTGCTGTGCCGGCACTCGCTGCTGCGCCTCCCGCGCAGCCGGCAACTGTTCTCGGCGAACACGAGCAGGTTCATCCATCTGTGGATACCGAATCGGCTGCTGCGACAGAGCCTTCGAGAGCGACCAGCACAGAAACGCCCACGGTGCAGCAAGCGAAGGCCGTCACCAAGACCGATCCGATGGGTCCGTATGACTTCGACCAGTATCAGGGGCGGCTCTATCGGATCTTTGAGGGGACGGTTCTCGAAGGCGTTGTCACCAACCACATTGACGGGGGTTTCAGCGGACCGATTCTGGTCATGCTAACCACCGACTACTACTCGCATGACCACCAACAGTTGCTCATGCCCCAGGGGACGCGCCTGATCGGCACTGTTCAGAGCGTTGGCAACGCCCAACAGCGCAAGATGTTCGTCACTTTCCATCGCGCCGTTTGTCCGGACGGATTTTCGCTCGACTTCGACAAATATGTCGGACTCGATCCGATTGGAACGACGGGGCTCGCAACCAAGGTCGATCACGGCTATCTCATGGCCTTCGGCGCGGCGGCGGCCATCGGCGGTCTCGGCGGTTTGGCGCAAATCGGCAACAACAGCAGTGTCCTTGATTCATCGACTCAGATTCGTAATGGCATCTCCGAACAATCGGCTGCGGAGGGAGAGCAGATGTTGAACCACTTCCTCAATCGTCTGCCCATTATCACGCTCAAGGAGGGCTCGCGCGCCCGCGTCTACGTGGGCCGCGACATCCTGATTCCATCCTATGCGGAACACCGCATGGACCCCGCACTCTAGCTGTTGTCGATGGGAGGACGCATTTGTGAACAACCAGGACCACTCCAACAAGGAAGAACGAGCCATACACGATCACAAGGCGACCCGCGCTGCCGTAATCATTGGCGTAGTCGCGGTGTGCTCCGCGCTTCCTTATGCGATCTGTTGTGTTCTGCACAACACAATGCCATCCCAATTAGAAGATGCCGTAATCATAGGCGTTTTCATTGCCTACTACTGCGTCCTGGCCGAGGCGCTGCTTTGGCCACTGGCGCTCTTGGAACTGTCGAATCCCATCGGCATTTGGCGGCGAGTGCTCAACCTCGGCATAGGAGCCTATGCCGTTGCGCTGGCCGCTCTCTTCACTTGGGGTGCGATACATTCTCCCGTCTGGTAGAAACACTAATCCTGCCCGTTGTGGAAAGAGGAATGCGATGAGCGTAGAGAACAGTCGATACAACCACTTGCTCAATAAGGCGCGTAATGCGATGCGCTGTGGCCGCAGCGCCTGGGCAGTACAGTCCACCGGCGAAAAGGTTGCCGTTGCGCTCGTACTCAACCGCGCCGACTGGCTTGAGGAGTTTGGCTACACTCTTGCGGAAGCCATCGAGCGCGCCGGCCACGAGTGGGTTGCCATCATTCCGCGGATTGCGCGCCAGCTCGCCGAGGAGGAGATATGACCGAGCGCATCACACATCGCCACAAGTTCGTTGCTTATGCCGCAATGACCGTCTTCGTGCTCGTAGTGCTCGGAACGCCTGCTGTACAGAGCATTATCGCGGAGACACTGGTCGAGTTCGTCACGGTGACGGAAAGAATCGTGCGCATCCCGTCCTGGCTTCTGGATCACGAAAGATGCTTTTCCCCGGACATATTGGACAGGTTGGACCCGACCTGCCCGCAGTGCATATAACTGTTCGTTCAACCCAAGGAGGTTCCCATGAGATTCAATGTTAGCAATCGCCGCAAGTGGACCATCGCTGTGGCGGCGGTGCTGCTCACCGCGACGCCCAGCTTTGCACTGTTCGGTATGGGCGACATCGTCTTTGATCCCACCAGCTATGGCAGCCTTGTGCAGCAGCTCACGACCATGCGTACGCAGTACACCATGCTCAAGAACAACATCACCCATTTTTCGATCAAGCAGCAGTGGCAGACGACGCTCCATGCACTCGAAAACGTCAACGTCGCCAATATGTTCGGCGAGACGGCGGGCATCCGGATTGCGCTCAACAGCAATGCTCCCGGCTCATCAATGACGGCGTGGAAGGTGGCAACGGTTTCGATGAACGGCAATGCCGCGTCGTACCTGCAAGGGCAATCTCTCGGCGGGTCGCGGATGTCGCAGCTTGCCATGATCGAGACTTCGGACGCAGTCTCCCCCGATTGCCTTACCGCCGTGGGGCAGTACCGCGGCGCCCGCGGCGAGAACGCCACGGCAAACACATCGCTGCTCTCTCAGCAATTCGATGACAGCGACGGCACCAACAGCGAGGTCGAACAGCTCAACCTTCTTAACGCATCCGAAGCGCAGAAGTTAAGCGAGATGCAGGCGCAGGGCGCGCTGCACGCCTGCCTCGCTTCACAGATGACGGTAGCCAACATGGAGCGGCGCAACGCCGCGGTCGAGGACATGAATACCGCGGTCTTCGTCCAGCAGCAGCGCTCCAGCAACGACACCAGCGCCGCCAATGAAGGCGGCACCTGGGATACCTACCTGCCTTGATCGGAGTAGCGATGCTGAAACTCATCAACACCAAGATCCTGCTGGCGATCCTCGCAGTCCTCGCCGCGATCGGTGCGGCTGTGGCCTACCAGCGACACGAAACCGAGAAGGCCGCCGCTGCCGCAGCGAAAGCCGCGGCCATTCTCCAACAACAGAAGGACGCCGAAGAACAGCGCAAGCGGGATGAGGCGTTCCGGCAGCAGGTCGAGGCGGATAAGAAGAGGCACAACTCCGCCGCGGCACACGAAGGCAAGACGTGGCAGAAGTACATTCCCTAACGTCATCGGGAGAGTTGCGATATGGTTTCCCCGGCATTGTTGGCACAGGCATTGCCCAGCGCAAGTTCCGGTGTGGATTGGCTCTACCAGTTCACGAACAACTTGACCAATCTGACGACGCAGAACGGTGGTGCGCTGACGCAGCTCGGATTGACCGAGTTGAGCGCCATCGCTCTGTTCACCCTTATCAGTATGGTCGTCAACTGGAATACAACGAGCATGACTCTCCGATTCCATGCCGCACCAGTTCATGCCGGCGATTTGGTGAACTTTCTGCTGCGGCTCATTGTCTGCTGCCTGCTCATCAACTACTGGGTCAACCCGTTTCCCGGCGCGAGCTTCGGCATCAACCATTTCTTTTCGTACATTGCCCAGGCGATGGTCGCGGCTTTCGATCAGAACTCGCTCGACAATCTGCTGCAACTGTTCAAGACGGCCGGGGACAACACGGCCATGCCGTCGCTCATGGCCCCGGTCCAGATTCTCTGTTACTTCGTGGTGCAAGGGCTGATGGGCATCGCATCTGGCATTCTGTTTCTCATCAATTGCAGCGCATTCATCCTGTACGGCGTAACGGCCCTATTCGGCCCAATCTTTGTTCCGCTGCTGATGACCAGGACATTTCGCGCCAAGTTCTTCCACTTCCTCGACGTGCTGATTGGCTTTGCAATGATCCGCGCCGTGGCCGCGGCCTTCATCTTCGTGTGGGCAGGCTTTTTGAACGCTTTCATCCAGCAGACGTTCAACGGCAACTACTCGATGGATATGTGGCTTGCGAATCTCATCCCTTGCATCATGGTCTTCGTCGCGTTCATCGTGAACATGCTCTTCATCCCCAGCATGACGCAGGCGATCTTTGGCGGAACCGCTGGGATGGCCAGCAACATCACGCAGGCCATCGGTGTTGCCACCTCCGCCGTCATGATGGCCGGAGGCATATAGGCATTGTGGCTCTGAATTACTCCGTGAATCTGTTTCTGACTCTTGAAGAAAGGACGTATGCACACCATGGACGAGGTATACCTGACCGAACTCGAAGTCTCGCAAAAGACGAAAATCAGCTTGGCGACATTGCGCCGGTGGCGCTTGGAGAATCGCGGTCCGCGCTATCGGAAGTTCGGCTCGTTGGTTCGATACAACGAAGACGACCTTGACGACTGGATGGATGCTCAGCCGAGCGGCGGCAGCACGCCTCCACGTATCCAGCCCGCTTCCGCAGAACTACGCACATTGCTGCGCAAATCGGGATGAACGGCGCAAAGCCTTCTTCAAAGAATCGCAGGTTTTTCTTTGAGCCGTTTGAATCAATCGACCATAATCCCAAGTATGAAGTCCGATGCTGTTCGCAATTTCATTGACCTGCCCCGCGATCTTCACAGTCGGGTCCATGAGGTCGCCGCCCGCAAGGGCTGTACCGCCCGTGAGCTGATTCCTGCCGGGATTGAGCGTGTAGTCGAGGAAATCGAAAAGGCACCGCCCCGACGGCGACTCAGCCTCGATCCGCCGTTGATCCGCCCTGCAGGACGGCGGATACGCGTCACCGATGAAGAGATTTATTGGCTGACTGAGTAGTAATCGTTCTCCGCATGGGGTAGAATTACCGCATGACAGAGAAATCCTACACGCCTGCGGAAGCATCGGCTGTCGTCAAACTGCCCCTGAAAGCGGTGCATAAAGTGATCGACTCTTGTCTCATCCGAACTCATCGATCACGACAAGGGAATCAGGTCCAGCGGCTTCTGTCCGCGGAGCACTTGGTGTACCTGCGGCTCGAAGCGGAAGGGGTCCGGCTTTTGCCTGTGGCGACACGACGCGAAGTGGCGCGAGCCATTGAGTCCTCGCCGAAGGCACTTACGTTGAGTGTTGCCGGCGGCTCAGCGTTGGTTGTAAAAGTCGAACACGCGCGAAAAGAAGTAGCGCGGGAACTGAAGCGGCTTCACAAGGCGCAACGCATGGCTGTCTCCGATCCCGAGATTATGAGTGGCGCACCGGTGTATCGCGGCACGCGGATTCCAGTCGATATGGTGGCTGCGATGCTTACACAAGGGGCTTCGATAGAGGAAATACTGGAAGGTTATCCGGCGTTGAATCAGGAGCAAGTGGAATTGGCTCCGCTCTATGCAGCGGCTTTCCCGCGCCGTGGCCGGCCAGTTCACCACCCCTGGACAAAGCAGAAACCTGTTCGTGTCATGCGGTATCCGAGAACAACAAAAGCGTAGTGGCAAAACTGCTCATTGACGAATGCCTGCACGTATCCCTGCTCGAACTCGCACATGCGGCGGGACACGTTGCCGATCATGTCACCTATCTGGGCCTCGGCAGCACCAAAGACTGGGATCTCATGAAACTCGTTGTGGAGCAGGATTACACGTTTGTTACCAACAACCGGGTAGATTTTCTGGCCCTTTACCGTCGAACTCCGTTGCACGCCGGACTTGTAATTATTGTTCCGAACGTCAAGCCGGCTCTTCAACGGGAACTCTTCGAGGCGGCGCTTCGCTTGATCGACGAAGGAGATTTGGTCAACACCGTGATTGAGGCTGGATACAGGGACGACGAAATCGAATGCCGCCAATACCCGTTGCCGCAGGGATGACAGCCTTTTGACATTATGGCTGTTTGGCATTCCCGCCGAATGCCAGACAGCACGGAGAATCAGATGACAGAGCCAACAAATGCCGAGAAACTCCCCAATTGCGCACTCGACAACCTAGGCGAGATTCCGCGAACGGAGATCCCATGGACAGATCAGGAACTCGTATCTTTGGCAAGACTACTCTCCGCGCCTCCAGTTGAACCGACGCCGGCTTTGATTCAAGCGATGAAAAGGGAGACCGCATGAGCCTGTTCCGGCGTGAAAACATCTGGTGGTACGAGTTCTGGTTTGCCGGGCGGCGCATTCGCGAGTCCAGCAAATCCGAGTCGAAGACGGTCGCCCGGAACGCGGAGCAGAAGCGGCGCCGCGAGCTTGAAGAGGGCTACAACAACTTCACCGACACCCGTAGGGAGCGCGTCCGCACCATGAGCGACATCGCGGACGATTTCTTTGTGGAATACAAGCTGCGGCTTCCTCAGTCGGCGACCTTTGCGGATTACGCCATCCGCCATATCAAGCGCGTGGTCGGCGACAAGATGCTCGTGGACATGAACGATACGGCGGTCATCCGGTATCAGAATGACCGGTTAACCGAGGGGGCCTCTCCCAAGACCGTAAACGATGAGGTCGGCTTCCTGCTGCGCATCATGGGAGACCCTGGAGACCTGCTGCGCGTGCGGTTGAGGAAAAAGAGAAAGCTCAAGCTGAAGGTCCGGAACGAGATCGGCAAGGCTTTCAGCGTAGAAGAAAGGGAGCGGATGCTGGCCGAAGCCGCGAAGGCGCGTTCCCCGCACATCTTCCTGGCGCTGACGATGGCGTTGAACGCAGGAATGCGCGACGGCGAAATCAGAAACCTTACCTGGGAGCAGATCCACTTCGACAAAAAGTACCTTGTCGTCGGCCGCAGCAAGACGGAGGCCGGAGAGGGCCGCACGATTCCCTTGAACTCTGCCCTGCTTCCTGTATTGCGCGAATACCTCGTCTGGTACAAGGAACGGTTCGGCGCAGCCAAGCCGGAGTGGTATGTCTTTCCCTTCGGCAAGCCAACGCCCAGCGACCCCACAAGGCCGGTCACCACGCTCAAGACAGCCTGGAACAACATTCGCAAGAACGCCAAGGTGACCGGCCGCTTTCACGACAATCGGCACACCCTTGTCACCGACCTCGCCGAGAGCGGCGCCGGCGACGAAACCATCATGGACATCGCCGGCCACGTCTCGAAGAGGATGCTCCGGCACTATAGCCACATCCGCATGGAGGCCAAGCGCCGGGCGCTCGAATCGATCCTTGAGAACCGGGCTCCGGCCGAAGAGCAGAAGGGGAATGGAAGGCCCGCCGCGGAGGCGAAGGAAGGACATCCCGTGGGGTGCCCACAAAAGTCCCCACAGTGGTTGCAAAACGGGCGGAATGGAACAGGCAGGGAGCAGGCGGAGGCAAAGGACGAGAATGCCCTCGCCGCCGGCGATGCCGGGGAGCATTGCTCAGAAATGCCTACAAATACGCAGCATTTTGATGTGGAGTACCCACAAAAGTCCCCACAATCGGGTATTTCTGAGGATCATCGGGGGGTTCGGAAGGCTCGTAAGTCTAAGATTCTAATTGGCTCCTCAGGTAGGACTCGAACCTACAACCCTTCGGTTAACAGCCGAATGCTCTGCCATTGAGCTACTGAGGAGTGTTGTGCTCTTCAACTCTTTTACAAAAGTAGCAGAGAGGAAGCAGGAC
>Ga0224529_1000338_pt1 | contig 36394 bp, 29 predicted proteins | sample CBST50metaG_FD_179893 | JGI IMG/M metagenome (GOLD analysis project Ga0224529, IMG submission 179893) | Peat soil microbial communities from Stordalen Mire, Sweden - C.B.S.T50 | ecosystem: Environmental > Terrestrial > Soil > Wetlands > Peat | place: Sweden: Norrbotten County, Stordalen Mire...
AGCCGTCCGGCCAGGCCGGGAGCCTCGACCGTGATCCGCCGCACCCCGCCCGTTTCCTTCAAGCTGACCAGAGTGCCGGTCTGTTCAATGATGCCGGTAAACATGATTTCATTCTAAGGGAGCGGGAATCGGAGTGTTGGCTTAGAGCAGAACCAGAGTCCCTGTGTCCTGTTGAGTGAATACGAGGTCGCCGCTTCCTGATGGTCGCGTCGACTTGGGTGCACTGCTTTCGGGATACACCAACTCTGGTTCTGCTATTGTGTTTTCCGCTTTGAAACCGGAGATGCCATTTCATAGCGGTCTCCCACCCTTTCCGCACAAAACGCGGAAAGGATGGGGCACCCCGGCGCAGTGCTTTCGTGCCGGATCAATCATTCCCACCCCGTAACGCAATGGGTTCCCCCCGCGCCTGCTGCGGAAGAAAGCCATCGGACAGCGGGCTATAGTGAAATCTGGCGATTCTCACGACCTTGCTCAGGCGTGATCAGACAAAGCAGCGACACAAACCGTTCCCTGGTATGGGAGGACGAAGCGCCCTCGGAGCCTCGCTTTCGGCGCGTGCAGCAGGGTGTGCCCCCGACCGGGCGCACACTGCCCGGCATGCCGCTGGAGATGCCGGACCCGGACGGCGAAGCTCGCCCACGCTTTGGCGGAGACCGCTTCGGCGCGCACAGTGGGCCCTGGTGGCGGCCGGCGGGCACTGTGGGGCGCACATTCCTGGGGCTGGGCATTCTGATCGTTTTGGGCGGGCTTGTCGTGGCTGGCGTTCTTCTCAAGACCTACTTGAACCACGACGAGCGCTTCCGCATTGCCGGGGCCGAGAATATTGAGGCTACCGGCCTGACTGAGATCAGTCGCGCTGAGATGCTGCCGGTCTTTGGCGAAGACATCGGCCGCAATGTCTTCTTTGTTCCCCTGGCCGAGCGGCGCAAGCAACTGGAAGAGATTCCCTGGGTTGAGCGGGCGACGGTGATGCGGTTGCTCCCTGACCAGATTCGCATCACTGTGGTCGAGCGGAAGCCGGTGGCCTTTGTGCGCCAGGGCCAGCAAATCGGTCTGGTGGACGCAAACGGGGTTCTGCTCACCATGCCGGCGGCCATGATGGCCCAGCATCACTATTCGTTCCCGGTGGTGACGGGCATAAACGCCGGCGACCCGGCCGCTGCGCGCAAGATGCGGATGGCGGTATATAGGCGCCTGCTGGCGGAACTGGACGCCAACAACCAGCATTTTTCCGAGCAGATTTCAGAGATCGACCTGACCGATCCCGAGGATGCCCGTGTGCTGATGCCCGAGCAGGGCGCCGACATTCTGGCCCATTTTGGAGAAGATCGCTTCCTTGAGCGCTACCAGCGTTACAAGGCGCACATCGCCGAGTGGCGGCAGCAATATCCCAAGCTGGCGGCGGTGGATTTGCGCTATGACCAGCAGGTGGTGTTGGAGATGACTCCCGGCACAAACGTGGCTCAGGACGCGTCGGCCGATCAAGCCGCGGCGAACGCGAGCGACGCCAAGCCATCGGCTGAACAGGCTGCGGATAAGGGTTCGCTGCCCGGCGCGGTCGCTGAGAAACATGCCTCCGGGACCAAAGCCGCAGCCAGCCAGGCCCGGCCTACCGGTAAGGCAAAGCAAGTGAAGACGGATGCAAAGCTGGCCGTGAATGGCTCCGCAAAGCCGAAGGTCATTCCAGCCAACAATTCAGCCGCAAAAAGGAAGGCCGCAAAGGCCAAAGCGGCAAAAGACGCCAAGAAGCGCGCGGAGGCCAAACGCGCCGCGCTTAACCTGAGCAGGCAGAAATCAGCCCCAACAACCCGTCCGGCCGCGATTGCGAGCCAGGGCCTGTGAGCACGATGAACCAGAAACAGGACAACCTGATCGTGGTGCTGGATATTGGCAGCGCAAGCACCCGCGTGCTGGCTGCCGATCTGAATGAAGGCGCCTTGCGTTATCGCGGGCACGGGATCGTGGAGTCGGCCGGGATGCGCAAAGGGCTCATCGCCGAGCTTGCCCCGGCGGCCAAAGCGGTGAAGGCGGCCAACGAGCAGACCGAGCGGGTGGCGCGCGCCAACATCGACGAGTGCGTGGTGGGTGTGGGCGGGCCGCACATTCGCGGGCTCAACACCAACGGCGGACTCGATCTGGGCAGCCGCATGCGCGAGATCACCCGCGAGGACGTGCGCAACGCCGTCGAGCGCGCGCGGGCGGTCCAGCGGCCCCCGGATCGCGAAATTCTGCACCTGCTGCCTCGCCAGTTCATTCTCGATGAGCAGCCCGGCATCTTTGACCCCGTGGGCATGGTGGGTGCGCGGCTTGAGGTGGATCTGCATATCGCCACTTGCTCCGGCAGTGCGCTGCAAAGCACGGTCACCTGCGCCAACCGCGCGGGACTTGAAGTTTCAGAGGCGGTGCTGGAGTCCATCGCCGCCGCCGAGGCCACGCTCTCGGCCGACGAGCGGGAACTGGGCGTCTGCCTGCTCAACATTGGCGCCCACTCCAGCGACCTTGCGGTTTATTTCGAGGGCGCCGTGGCCCACACTGCGTCGGTTCCCATCGGCGGAGCGCACTTTACCAACGATCTTGCGGTGGGCCTGCAAATGCCGGTAGCCCAGGCCGAGGAACTCAAGCGCCAGTACGGCCATTGCGTGGTGACGGCCGTGCCCCAGCAGGCGGAAATTGAGATCGCCAACCCCGATCCGCGCATGTTGCAGTTGCGCACGGTTGCCGAGATACTGGAACCACGGGCCCGCGAACTGCTCTACTTTGTAAAGGAGAGCCTGCGCCAGGGAGGCGTGGTGGACGCACTGGGCGCTGGTTGCGTGCTCACCGGCGGCGGGGCCATGCTGCCAGGAATGCTGGACGTAGCCGAGAGCCAGTTGCGGGTTCCCGCACGTACGGGAACGCCGGTGCGCCTGTCGAACATGCCCGGGGAGCTAGTTCACCCCAGCTTTTCGACAGCCATTGGCATGCTTTTGTATGCGCACCGCACGCGGGTGACCCGCGCGGCCGAAAATAACAGTTTGCGCGCCAAGTTGCGCGCCATTTTTGCAGCCAGTTTCTAGTGAGGATGAAGCAATGGATCAGGAGGCCGAACCCATTATGGAAGAGCAGACGAATCAAGCCGGCGAAATGCGCATTCAGTACCACGAAGAGCCAGTGCGCGGAGCCCGCATCAAGGTGATCGGCGTGGGTGGCGGCGGCGGCAATGCGGTGAATCGCATGATTGCCGCTCACATGGAGGGCGTCGAGTTCATTGCCGCCAATACCGACGTGCAGGCGCTCAAGGCATCGCAGGCCCCGGTCAAGCTCCAGCTTGGTGTTCGGCTCACCAGCGGCCTCGGCGCGGGCGCCAATCCCGACGTGGGCCGCCGCGCCGCGCTTGAAGACTCTGAAAAGATCATCGAGGCACTGGAAGGGGCCGACATGGTTTTCGTCACCGCCGGATTGGGCGGTGGCACGGGTACCGGTGCTGCGCCAGTTATCGCCTCGCTGGCCAGCGAGATGGGCATTTTGACCGTAGCCGTCATCACCGTTCCCTTCGGCTTCGAGGGCAAGCGCCGCCTCATGCAAGCCGAGCGCGGCCTCAAGGAGCTGTTGGAGAGCGTAGACACCATGATCGTCATCCCCAACGAGAAGCTGCTCGCTGTGGCCAAGGACGCCGGATTCTTTGAGAGTTTCCGCATTGCCGACGACGTGCTGCGCCAGGGCGTGCAGGGCATCAGCGACATCATCACCATCCCCGGCATCATCAACCGCGACTTTGCTGACGTAAAAACCACCATGGCCGGCATGGGCCACGCGGTGATGGGCACGGCGGTGCGCTCGGGCTCGAATCGCGCCATCGAGGCGGCTCAGGCGGCCATGGCTTCGCCGCTGCTGGAAGCCGGCGCCATTGACGGCGCGCGCGGCATCCTGATCAATATCACCGGCTCCAGTTCCCTCAAGCTCTCTGAGGTCAACGAGGCTTCGTCGCTCATCCAGTCTGCCGCGCACGAAGATGCCAACATCATCTTCGGCGCCGTGCTGGACGAGAAAATGGGCGAAGAGGTCAAGATCACCGTCATCGCCACCGGTTTCCGCGACCAGATGCCGGAACGCCGCGCGCGCATGTTGAGCATGGAAGAGGCGCCGGTGGTTTCGGTGCCGGTTGTCGCTACCGAGAACTGGCTCTCCGATCCAGCTGCCGATCCCGTTCCCGCGTCGGCCCCGGCACGCTTCCTCAGCCAGGACGAGGAACCGGAAGAGGAGACTGCGGAGGCGGATGAGTCGGTCTTTTTCTCGGCATCAGCCCCCGACGAAGCTCCCGCCAGCGCCTCCGCTCCGTCCGCGGAGGAGGCCACGCAGTCTGAGCCGGAGGAGTTGGAACTGGTGGCCGCTCCCGCAAGGCCGCAGTTCGCCGAGATGGCCGAGGAATCGGCCTATACTCCGCTGCCCAGGGATTACGCTTCAGACTTCGACAGCGGAATGCGTGCTCCGGCGGCGCCGGAGGAGCAAATAGCCAGGCCCGCCGCCGTTCCCTTTTCCCAGACCGACGAAGAAGCGCAGCGGGATCTGGATGTTCCTGCTTTCATGCGCCGGTTGCAGTTTTAGGAAATTCGCCCCATTTGGGGCATTTGCAATCACTCACACGGGTTGTATAGTTCAAGTAGCCCACAAAACAGCCCGCTCTTTGCAAGTGCAAGATGTTTTTGCTGCGTTTTTTGGGTATTGTATAGGTAGTCAATGGCTGGATCTGGTGGCGGAACGGTTTGGTGGCTGCCGACCTGGATTTATTGACTGGAACGAGCCTCATCCGCGGCGAAGACACGAAGCCGCCCGCGAAATGGCCGATAAGCAAGAAGTGCGATGCCCAAGGGCAGACGTACGGCACGAAATCCATTGAGAGGTGTTGGCTGGATGAAGTTGTCTTGCGTTTTCGCATTTGGACTGGTTTTGGCAGGCACAGGCGGCGCTGCGGCATTGAATGCCCCGCGCTCGCTGCATCATGCCAAGGCAACGGAATCCCACCTGGTTGACACCCATCGCGCAGGTGGCCGTCGCACCGCGGCGGCGCATAGCGCCAAACCTGAAGCCAGGCCCGCCAAGGCCCATTCAAAGGCCCAGGCAGCGCCGGCACGGCAGGATGCTCATCTGACCCCAAGAGGCAGGGCGAGAGCCGGCGCGCGCCGGATGGCACTCACTTCTCGCCGTCATCGTTCTTTTGAGCGGTTTACCGCCAGTTCCTTTGCCAGCGGAGATATCTTTGCGGGCGACGTGACGGCCGGCGAAGATCCGGTGGTTCGCCAGGCAGCCATTGATGCCCTGGACGGAATGAACGGCACCGCCGTGGTCATCAACCCCGCCAACGGCCGCATTCTGGCCATGGTCAACCAGAAGCTGGCGCTTTCGCCGGGCGCAGAGCCTTGCTCGACCATCAAGATTACCGTGGCCATGGCTGCGCTCTCTGAGGGATTGGTCACGCGCGACACGCCGGTGCAGTTGTCCGGTTTCCGCATGAACATGACCCAGGCGCTGGCCAAGAGCAACAATCTTTACTTTGAGGAACTGGGCAGGGAACTGGGCTTTGAGCGCGTACGCCACTACGCCACGCAGTTTGGCCTGGGTGAACTGGCTGGTTACCACATTCAGGGCGAACAGTTGGGCGTCTATCCTGACAAGGAACTGCCAGCCTCTGAGGGCGGCGTGGCCCGCATGTGCAGCTTCGGCCAGGGAGTTTCGCTCACCCCGCTGCAACTGGGCGCGTATGTGGCGGCTCTTGCCAACGGCGGAACGCTCTATTACCTGCAACACCCGACCACCCAGGAAGAGGCGGCCAGACTGGCGCCCAAGGTAAAGCGCACTCTGGACATCGCCAAATACGTTCCTGAGATCCAGGACGGCATGGCTGGTGCGGTCGAGTACGGAACCGCACGCCGCCTGCGCGCCAACTTCCATGAACTGCCGGTCTTCGGCAAGACCGGAACCTGCTCGAACAATGGAACCCGCCTCGGCTGGTTTGCTTCCTACTCCGACTCGCCCCAGGGCAGCCTGGTGACGGTCTTCTTCCTTGAGGGTGGCCGTCCCACCTTCGGTCCCCGAGCGGCAGAACTCACCGGCGTCTTCTACAAGAATCTCTGGGACCGCAACTACTTTGTCCCCAAGAATCAGCAGGAAGCACAGGCCGTTCCGCCTTCCGCTGCCGAGCAGCCTTCCGCGCAGCAGATTCTCGCGCCCCAGCCTTCCACTCAACTGGCGGCGCAGTAGATACTCGCAGCAGTTACCAACTATTCAACAAAAAGGCTGCCCAAGGGCAGCCTTTTTCCGCATGGATCGCGCAGCATTTGCTTGCACACTTGATATGAGAGCTATAATTCTCTGCAAATCATGAAAGCCTTCATTGTTGCCGCCTTTGCCGCGTTCCCTCTTTTCGCAGCTTCCCAGCAGACCGCCCTCGCGCCCGACGCCAAGGCGATTTTCGAGCACACAAAAGCCGCAACGGTCGTTATCCTCGCAGGCGAAGGCGCTGGCCGTCTCAATTCCATTGCCACCGGTGTCGTTATCTCGAAGGACGGCGTAATTCTCACCGCGCTCCATGCCATTAAAGGCGCAGCCGAGGTCCAGGTCCGCATGGCCAGCGGAGACGTTTTTGACCGCGTTGTGCTGCTCGGATCTGACGAGCGCCGTGATGTGGCCGCAATCAAGATATCCGCCGGTAGGCTTCCGGCATTGACGCCAGGAAGCACCGCAACTGTCGCCCAAGGCGACCCGGTTTACGCTGTTACCAACGCCGATGGCCTTACATGGTCGGCAACTGATGGCATTCTTTCGGCCGTCCGTCCAGCCGATGAGGTTCCCGGAGCTGGCTCGGGTTTCCGCCTGCTGCAATTCACTGCGCCCGTCGCACGAGGAGCCAGCGGCGGTGCGCTGGTTGATCGCTCCGGCGCTCTGATTGGCATCATCACCGGCGGCAAAGGCGTTGCGGCGTTCGCCGTTCCCATCGAGAACGTGCTCGGCCTGCCCGACTCCGGTTCCCACATTGCTCTCGGTTCGGGCGCCTTGCTACAGATGCCCGTGCAGCAAGCTGCCGAGATTCCGCAATCGAGCGCGGCCATCGCCGGCTCCGACCCCAAGCAGATTCTCAAGAATGCGCGGACCATCCAGATCAGTTCCAAGACATCATTTCTCACCGTCGATACATTGGTCCGCGCTCTGATGCTTGAAAAGGACTGGGATAAGCTGGGCTTGACCATCGTTTCAGATCGGCGCGTTGCCGATCTGTTCATCGAAATCGACCGTCCTCTGTTCACCTACGTTCACACATTCGTTATCTTGGACAAAAAGACGACTATCGTTCTCGGCTCGGGCAAGGTCACGGCCTTTGACGGCACCATCGCTTCGGGTAGCCTGGCCAAAGACATCGTCAAAATATTCTCCGCCGCGCGCCTTCCTGCACCGCCAAAAAAGTAGCGAACGGATACTCTCCTAACAGCCTGTGGTGAAAGTCCAAATCGCTGAAAAACATCCCTAAGGGGCTAAAGCCCGTCCTTTATTTCCAGCGTTTTACGGCACGACTAAAGTCGTGCCCTTTCAATACCCGACTTTCACCACGGGCTGCTAACTCAGGTGAGGGTTCACGGGATTCCAGTAGCTGCGTGTGGCAAGGAACGCAACCACTTCCACCATTTGCAACGAATCCCGTCGAAAATCATCGAATAAATGAGACTTCATGCAGACATGTCTGCTTTCCGGCAGAAGTCGCCGTGAGGTCCGATTTTCCGCAAACGAAGACGGGGCCCCATTCAATGGCTTTACCTGAACACATTCTGCTGACGTACGGCTACATTTTGCTCTTCACCTGGGTTTTAGTGGAGCAGTTCGGTGTGCCGCTGCCTGCCACGCCGGTTTTGCTGGCCGCGGGGGCGCTTTCCGCGGAGCACGAACTCAACTTTGTCTTCGCTTTGCTGGCTGGGTTGGCCGCTTCGCTCATTGCCGATAGCGCCTGGTTCCTGGTTGGCCGCCGCTACGGCCATCATGTGCTGCGCTTCCTGTGCAAGTTGTCGCTGGAGCCCACCGTCTGCGTTCGCCGCACCCAGGACTCCTTTGGCCGCCGACGCGCCGTTACGCTGATGACGGCCAAGTTTGTGCCGGGCCTGGCGACGCTGGCTCCGCCCGTTGCAGGCCAGAACGGCATGAGGTACGGCAGGTTTCTGCTCTTTGACGGCATCGGCGCCATGCTGTGGCTGGGTGCGCTGCTGGCCGCTGGGCGCTTCTTCGGCGATATGCTCCGGCGCGATCCAAGCCTGCTTGACTGGGTTGGCCGCTTCTCAGGAGCGCTGCTGGTTCTCGGCATTCTCGGCTTCTTTCTGGAGCGCGTCTACCGCCGTCGCATGGTCCTAAGAAACCTGGTAGCCGCGCGGCTGGAGCCCGAAGATCTGAAGAAACAGCTCGATGCCGGCGAGCCGGTCTACATCGTGGACCTCCGTCATCCGCTGGAACTCTTGCCGGATCCCTTCACGCTGCCCGGCGCTGTTCACTTCTCGCCCGATGCGCTGGCCGCGCGTCACCATGAGATTCCCCGCGACCGCGACATCGTGCTGTTCTGCACCTGCCCCAGCGAGGCTACCGCTGCCAAAACCGCCATGACCCTGCACAAGCTGGGCATCGAACGCGTCCGCCCCCTGCGCGGCGGCTACGACGAGTGGAAGAGGCTGGGATATCCCATGGATGCGGTGCCGCCGGCTTTATCGGCGCGGCTTGCCAGGGAGACACGGTAAGTCGGCGCGGTTCTCGCCTGCCGACTTTGAAATGCGCAATATAGTACAGACTCTCCCCTACCGAATCGACGAGAATGATTTTCCAGCCACTCTCGTGGTTCAGGAGGATACTGTGATGCCCGAAGTCCATGCTTCCCATTCCATTCCCACGAAGATTTTGTTGCCCATCGATTTCAGCCCGTCCTCCAAGGCGGCTTTGCAGATGGCTACAGATCTCGCTCTGCACTTTCACGCGGAACTCTATCTTGTGAATGTTATCCCCATGTTTCCCCCCGCCACGATGCCCGACTTTATTCCTGAAAACACGTTCATTCAGGAGTCGCAGAAAAACGCTGAGCACCACTTGGCCAAGTGTCAGGCGGATCTTGTGGCCAAGGGTGTCAAGACAAGTTACAGCGTCGAGGTTGGAAACGACATAGTCGGAAACATCATGGAGGTGGTGGAGCGCGAACATATCAACATGGTCGTGATATCCACGCACGGCATCTCCGGATGGCACCCGCTGGTATTCGGGTCGATTGCCGAGAAGGTCATCAAAATGGTGCAATGCCCGCTCTTGCTTCTTCGCTCACCCAAGCCCGTACAAGGTACGAAGGCAGCATCGAAGCGCTCCAGTGAATGGTGGTAGCAAAGGCGGCGGCACGGGCAGTCAGGTGCAAGTCGAAGCTGGCGCTTTGCTCATTCCGGCGCTCCTCTTGACGGGCGGAAAGAGCAATGAAGCAGCGCGGCAAGCGCTCGCTCTTTCGTCCCAATGCAGGCTAGTGCCGTGACCGTGTGAATTTGTACTTCCCAGGTCTCAAAAGCGAGACCTGGGGTACCCATTCGTCAGGCTCTAAATTTCCGAATCACACGGTCATGGTACCAGAGTATTTTCGCTTCACATGTAGCCATTTGAAGATTGTGCGAGGTGGCTTTTTCTTAAGAAAAAAGCCACTCAGCTTCCGGGTTTATGTAAAGAGCAGAATCGAAAATGCTGTATCCGCGCGGCTCAGCAGGGGGAGCCAGGCAGAGCAGAAAGCGATCATCTCAGTATCCGGTTGTTCGCCTGACATGAGCAGTTCTGACCAGACAGGCTTTTGGCTCAAGGCGACAATAAATGGAGCCTTGGCATAATCGCGCGCAGGTTTGGGAGAAGCCTCACATTGACGTTGCGCCTGCCCCCAAGCGGCGCGGATCGGAGGCGCAAGGTTGCGAGAAGTGCTTTGTTCCTGTCAACTGAAGCACTCCCTGCGTAGCCTTCGTCGATCAATTCGACCCAATCCACGGTCAAGGTGGCTGTCTCCCGTGTGTGATCCGGCCACGCCAAACAAGCAACCTGTAAAGAGGCATATTTTTTGACGAGCGATAAGAACCTTATGCGATTCTCCCCCGCGACCTTTCTTGCGAACGCAGGCATTGGACGAAGAATCGTTGAAGTGAAGCCAAAGCAAGCCTTTTTTTGTCAGGGAGATTCAGCAGACGCTGTCTTCTACCTGCAAAATGGCCGGGCAAAGCTCACTGTCGTTTCACAGAATGGCAAAGAAGCCACAATAACTCTTCTATCGCCGGGCGATTTTGTTGGGGAAGAGTCTCTCGCGGCAATCGTCGGATTGCACCTGGCGACCGCCCCTGCCATCAGCTCCTGCACGGCGCTCGAAATCGGCAGAAGCGAGATGGTTCGCGTGATGCACGAAGAGCCTGCATTCGCTGATATGTTCCTCAAATTCCTGTTGGCCCGAAGTATGAGAACCCAGGCCGATCTTGTCGATCAGCTCTTCAACTCCAGCGAAAAGCGTCTGGCGCGGATTCTCCTGTTGATGGCGGAGTTTGGCAAGCCGGGTGAGCCGGAAACCTTCATTCCTCTCGTTACGCAAGAGACGCTGGCGGATATGATCGGCACCACCCGGTCTCGTGTCAGCTTCTTCATGAATCGCTTTCGCAAGCTCGGTTTTATCAGTTACAACGGCCGCATACAGGTACATAAGTCGCTGCTCAATGTGGTTTTGCTCGATCAATTGCCGGATCACAACGCGCAGAAACCTTCCATTCTTCCCGTTCCGTAGGTTGCCTGTAACCGCTGCATGCGTTCAGTTATTCTCTGCTCCGCTCGGAGTTATCTGCCGCCGTTCAACGCAAGCTGTTTGTCGTCCCCATGCTCCAGCCGCACATCGAACTGCCGGTTGAACCGGATCAGCGCAACCCATTGCCCTTGGTCTTCCTTCTTCCACTCCAGTGTTCCGCCTAGCTCCCGGGCGATGGCCTCGGGTGGCAGGTCGTGGTGCAATCCAAAGAAGCGTTCATCCAATGCTTCGCTGCGCGATCCAAGGCTCAGCAGCGGCGACGGCGGATCATACTTGGTGGAGAAAACCAGAGCAGTGGAGTATTTTCCCGGCTCGGCTGCGGCGCGGGCAATCTGCGCCTCGGTAAAGTCCTCCAGCCGGTAAACGTCGTAGGGCTGTTTCAGGTAGCCGAGTTCGGGGCGTGTGAGTTCGTCCGTCATGGGCCAGGCGGAGAGCACCGTCGAGCCGGGATAGCGCTTGTTAAGCTGGGCGATGCTGTCCTCGTGCAGCCGGATCACATGGGCGTAAGCCAGGTTGTCTTCTGGAGCAAAGCCATACGGCGGATTGACGAACAGCCCCAGCACAAACGCCGCCGCCGAGAACACCGCCAGCCCCTGCCAATAGGGAACCCTGCGGTAAAAGGTTGAAACAGCCACCAGCAGCACCAGCGGATACATGGGCAGCAAGTAGCGCGTGAGCAGCGCGCCGCCCAATACGCTGAAAAAAAGCGCGTTGACCAATAGCAGCAGAAAGATGCGCCGCTGGGCGGGAATGCCGATCGTCGCCCTGTCGTGGCCCTCGGCGTCCGGCCGTGGGTCCAACAACATGGCCGCAACGGTCATCAGCACCGGCACAAACAGGTTCATGTGCGCCGTCAGGTGCAGCACGCGGTGGCCGAAGGCCGCCAGAATCCGCAGCGGTTCCAGGTTGGCCTGCGCGTTGTAGCGGAGAAACTCCGGATTGCCGAAGAGAAAGCCGGTTTTTGCGTAGTGCCAGGCGTACCAGCCGGCCAGCGGCAGCGCGCAGCTCGCGAGCCAGGCCGCCTCTCTCCACAATCGGAACCGCGCCGGCGGACGAACGCGAAAGCCCTCCGCCAGGTTCACTGCGGCCAGCGTCATCGGAATGACAATGGCCGTCTCCTTGCAGAGCGCGGCGGCGGCAAACCACAGCGCCGCGACCCAACTCTTGGGGAACCACTCCCGCTCCTTGCCTGGCAGCGCATAAACCAGCCCCCACAGTGTGCAGGCCGCGGCAAAGATGTCGGCGTGGGCCAGTGTGCTCTGTGCAAACCAGATGGGGTAGAGCCCGGTGAGAACCACGGTCCAGAAAGCTACAGCGGGCACTCCTACTAGGCGCATGGCCAGCCGCCAAACCGCCAGCAGGCCCAGCGTAGCCACCATCAGCACCGCTTCTCGCGTTACCTCCGGATGGAAGCCTGAAATCTTCCACCACAGGGCAAGATAGATGCTGGGCAGAGGCGGATGCGCGTTGGTCAGCGTGGTGATGGGGATCAGCGAACCGGTGCGGAAAAAGTCCCATGCCGCGGGAATGTAGTAGCCCGCCTCGTCCCAGTAGTAGGGCAGGCGCAGCAGCGTGAAGTGGCTGGCGTAAAGCGCCGCAAAGACCACCGGAAAGATCGTCCAGATGGGCAGTGGCGCATCCAGCCGCAGTTCGATGAGTCTTCTCCAGCGCAAGCAATCGCTCCTTGTGAATGGAATCAGTTCAGGCTTGTGGTCTTACACCCCGGCAGCATAAGCGCGGCGAGGGTGGAACTCCCAGTTTTTTTGCGGCGGCCGGGTCGGGGTTGAATGCTCAGTTGACAGGCCCTTGTTGCAGGTTGTGGCTCTGCGGCTCCAGGTTCAGCGCGCCGAAGGCCTGTTCGTACTGGGCGAGATTCTGCCCCAGAATGTTCCACAGAGCTTTGGCCTGCTGGGGGCTCAGGAAGATGGCCTGGTGGTTGCGGATGGTCACATGTTCAGGGCTTTCGCTCGACGCCAGGCCAAAGACAAGCTGGAAATCCCACACGCTCACGCGCACTTGCACACTGTTGGCATAGGACTCGCGATAGTCGGGGGTCTGGACGAGGTTCATTTGAGGCTGCTGTGCGGATTGACTCATGGTTTCACCAGATTACTCTGGCCCACTCCGATTGGACCAGCTTTGCCGAGGGTTCAGCCGTTGAACGCAGCCTGTGAGAATGGGGTTGGTGCGAAAGGAGGGACTCGAACCCTCATGGATTGCTCCGCCAGATCCTAAGTCTGGTGCGTCTGCCAATTCCGCCACTTTCGCATTCAATCGACATGTTTATTATGAACAAATTACATTAAGTAGTCGTCTTGCGTCCTTTCCGGCTGGTCGGACGGGGCCGATTTAGGGACCAGTACGTCCGATAAGACGAGCCGGTCCACGGCAAGCTGCTCACGTTCTGGGGCCAAGTGTGCATAGCGCATCGTCATCTGAATTGTCGCATGGCGGGCGCGACGGGAGCAGTTGCGAAAACATTTCGGGTTTGGAAAGCACATGCGGCCAGCGAGCTGCTTGCCAGGAACCTTCGGCGAGTGATTATGGGCGTCGTCATTCAGTTTCCCTCTGGAGCTCAAGTTGCTTCAAAATACAGCGTCATGTTCACGATTAGGTATGCTCAGGCGATTCTGATCAGGCCACTCGCGGACGGCTTCCAGAACATCAACGAAGTTCACACGCGCTGCACGAGCTTCCAGTTGAATTTCGCTGTTTCGGTATCGATCAGATATCGAATCCCTCGCGTTTTTCCTTTGATATCGTTTTTCTATTGACATCTATATCGCGACTCGATTATTAAATAGAGCCGGTTCCGCAAATTCAGACAGGGGTTTAAGTGGAGGGTCTGTTCGCCCGCAGCCTAAAATGGCTGGGATGAGGAGAGCAGATGAGCAGACGTCCGCGTCGGAACCACACAGCGGCCTTCAAGGCGAAGGTGGCTTTGGCCGCCATCAAGGGAGAAAAGACACTTTCCGAGTTGGCCGAGCAATTTGACGTACACGCCAACCAGATTACGCAGTGGAAGAGCCAGCTGCTGGAGGGTGCAGCCGGGGTCTTTGGAAGCGAAGCGAAGTCAGAGGCCGCGACGGCTGCGGTGGACGTCAAGACCCTCCACGCCAAGATCGGCGAGTTGACGCTAGAAAACGATTTTTTAGAAGGCGCGCTCACCAAGGCGGGACTGCTGAGCGCAAAACGATGATCGACCCGGAGCACGATCTTCCGATCAAGCAACAGGCAGAGGTGCTGGGCATCAGCCGCAGCACGGTCTACTACGAGCCGCGCCCGATCTCTGACGAAGATCTACGGCTCATGCGGCGCCTCGACGAGTTACACCTCAACTATCCCTTCGCCGGCAGCCGCATGCTGCGCGGCTTACTCTGGCAGCAGGGCTTGGAGGTCATCATCAGATTTTTTGAGGCAAGAAGTGATCGGGATTAGCTGAATAAGCCCCTGTGCTCCGCCTTATGGATGAACGGCACTTCCGGCTTGAAGTGAAGATAATGTTCTAGTCAGCTGATACTAGAGAAGAAACAGCGGCGTGGTCGTGAAAGAGATGGTCACGCCGCGTGACTACTGCCTATTGTCTGGAACTGTCGAAAGGATGGAGAAATGATGCAGCGACGGCGTTTCCTGAAGACGTCATCGATGGCAATTCTAGCGGGAACTTGCGGTTCGCTTGAGGCCATGGCAATCGATGCAAAGACGACCGCGCAGCCGATGTTTCCCGACGGGAATCCGAAGTGGAAGCGTACCTGGGACGCGGCACTCGCAACGCTAAGCGGTAACACGAAGCTGCTCTCGCCCTATGACCATCCGGTCTTGATTGAGGGATCGGGCTATCCAGGGATTTGGCAGGAATGTGCCCCGCTGGAAGCGCTCGTCTATACAGGTTTGACGAGATTTTCGCAGCTCGCCGATAAGCGGCCAACCCCGATCGAGGTGGCACGCGCGAATCACATGGCGTTCTTCGCCTTACAGAAGGATGACGGCCAGTTACCTGCTTACATTTGGGCGAACGCGGTAGGATTCGGCCAAATACAGATGGTGGTGCCGATCGCCGCGACCGCATGGGAGCTTATCCAGCAGACCGGGGATGAGGAGTTCCTATCGGCGGCTTACTTGGCCTGTAGCCGCTGGGACGCATGGCTGCGGCGATATCGCGATACGCGCAAAACAGGCTTGGTCGAAGGCTTCTGCACCTACGATACCGGCCTGGACAACAGTCCACGGTGGGCAGGCATGCCGGATAAGTGTCCGGAGGGTGACGCACGCATCTGTTCGCCATTGGCGTCACTGCCGCGGCTGTGTCCCGATCTTTCGGCGACGGTCTATGGTGGGCGCATGGCGTTAGCTGCAATGGCCCACGCACTCGGCAAGCAAGCGGAAGCGGACCGCTGGCATGAGGACGCGGAGACAATCCGACGGCTGATTATCGAAAAACTATACTGCCCTGAAGATGCTGCATTTTATGACCTCGACGCTCACAACCAGTTTGTGCGCGTGCGTTCGGTCGCGATCTGCCGCGTGATGGGTGAACATGTACTTAAGCTCGATATCGCTTCTGACCGGCACATCTTCGATACGGTATGGACCAGGCAGTTGCACAATCCCAACGCGTTCTGGTCACCATTTCCATTTCCGTCGATCGCGCTGGACGATCCCACTTTTGTGCGGCCAATTCCGCCCAACAGTTGGGGCGGTGCGGCACAGGCGCTGACGGCGCTTCGTGCGCCACGTTGGATGGAACACTACGGCAAGCATAAAGAGCTTACTCAACTGATGCGACAGTGGGTCGTGGCGATAAATTCGTCGGGCGATCCATCTGGAAATTTCCTGCAGCAGATGAACCCGGTCACGGGCCAGTTCACGCGACATAGCGCAGGCGGATATTCCCCAGCGGCGCTTGTTTATCTGGATTTCGTGAGACGGCTGAACGGATTCTTTCCCCATGGCACAGAGCCGAAGGGTGAAGATATAGGCCATGGGATTTAGCGCCCGAGGTGACGCGAGGAATATCGGCTTAGGCATTGTGCATCAATAACAACTTTACATGATCGCGTCAGGGCACGACTAAAGTCGTGCCTTGTTACAAAACAGCATTTTTCCGCAGCCTGTGAAGCTCCCTGCTCCCTCCGGAATCTTCGGTCTGCAACTGTGGGATCAGGAGAACCGGGTTGCCTTCCAGAGTCCCCAGCCGGAGAGGGCGGCGGTTGCGACGAGGACGGCGGCGAGGAGCCAGAGCCAGGTGAAGTTCATGCTTAGCGCCGGCATGCGCGCGTTCAAGCCAAGATAGATGAAGACACCGGCGGCGGCTACCAGAATCAGGTAATCCCACCATTCGCGCTGGTCGTTTCGATTGAGGACAACAGGTCGATTGGGGCAATCAGGGCGCTCGCCGGGCTGCGAAGTGCTGAAGGCTCCGTTGTAGGCTCGGAGGACGCGGTTGTAGTCCAGGTGGTAGCGGGTACATTCGCGCTCAAGCGCGTCGTTCGTCGAGGCGTGTTCGCGCTCGGTGGCAATCGCCGTGCTGACGGCCAGCGCGCCCGCGATCATGACCAGCGACCCGGCCACGACGAGCAGCCTGTGAGCGGCGTCGGCGTGGGCCAGTTCACCGAAGACAAGAGCGCCCCATGCCAGTCCCCAAAGCTGGTTGGTGTTGGACAGCGGAATGGCTCTGCCGATGCCCAGGTACTTGGTGGCGAACTGCTGAAAGAGATCGCCGATGACCCAGGCGAAACCGCCGAGAAAGAGCCAGAAGAGCAGGTGCTTTGTCTCTGGCGAATGGAAGATCGCCGCTTTCGTGCCTCCATCCAGGGCCAGCACCAGCGCGAAGACCGTGCCCAGCTCGCCGATGGTGAAGACGGTGACGAAGGAAAGCGGATTCATGCCGCTGATGTAGGCCTTGCGGTAGGGAATGTACATGGTTCCCCACAGCAGGCTCGCGCCCAGGGCGGCGAGAATGCCGCTGACCGCGCGGCCGGCGTGAGGGCCTCCTCCATGGATGGTGCTGAAGCCAAGCATCACCGCCGCGGCGACAATAGCCAGCGCGCCGAGCACCACCTTGGCGACATTTTTGCCGCTGGCTCCCTTCAACTCTCCAAAGAGCAGACGGCCCCACAGAATTCCGACGAGCGAGTTGGTATTCCACAGCGGAAAGGCGATGGTGAGGCCCACGTCGCGAATGGCAAAGACGGTGAGCGTGTTGGCCACGGCCCACAACATGCCGGCCAGGATGGCGGTGAGAATGAGGTGCCTGTTTTCCCTGAGGTCGGCGAAGACATAGTGGGTTCCCTTGAGCAAGGTGGGGATTGTCCAGCGGGCGGTGAAGACGCCCGCAACCATGCCCAGCGAGATGGCGTAGGGCGAAAGGCCGGAGTTGACCAGCTTGGTGGGAACTTCTGCCGCGCCCAGCCAGACTCCCGCCGCCAAGGCGCAAGCTACGCCCAGCCCGTGAATCGATCCGAAGCCCGCGCTTGCGTCTGTCGTTGCCGTTGCGCTCAATTCCTTGTGGTCCCTTCGTTGCGTTTGGAGATGGCCCGACGCAGAGGATGGCGCCGCGCGGCGCATTGAATCAGCGAATCGTGATGAGCAGCGCGAGGCCGATGCAGAACACGACCAATGGAACAAGGAAGTGGCTGTCAGTGAGGATGGCCCTGGTCTTCTGTGAAGAAGTCATGTGAATCCTGATTGTTTCGCTTGATCGACTTGGGCCAACATAGCGGCGCGGCGGCTTGGGTGTCAAGACAGGGCAGTCGCATGAACGGCGATCCAGCTTATCATCCGGATTCGATCTGCCCCTCCGGGGCGGAATCATTCTGCCGAAACACATTCCCAGGGCTTCACCCTGGGCTATTGTCGCCGCCTCCCGCTGGGAGGCACGCAGAAGCCTGCCAACTCGAATGGCCTACCGAGCCCGATTCTGCAACAGAGGATGTTCATGCGATTGCCTTGGGTGTCAAGACGGCAGCGCCGTGAAAACACGCGCTAAATGCTGTAGGCTCAAAGAAACGATTTTCTTTGGGAAGCCTATCTTGACCGCATCGTTGAACTCATCTTCGTCTTCTTCGCCTCGTCCCTTTCATCATCCGCAGCCGGAGAGTGCGCTGCACTGCGGCAAGGTCTCGCTGGAAGCACTGGCGAAGCGGCATGGCACGCCGCTCTACGTCTACTCCGCCGACCAGATTGTGGAGCGGCTGGGCTTGTTTCAGCAGGCGTTTGAGGGCAGGGAACATCTGGTCTGCTATGCGGTGAAAGCCAATTCGGCATTGGCCATTCTGAAGCTGCTGGCGGAGCGAGGGGCGGGGTTCGACATCGTTTCCGGCGGCGAGTTGGAGCGGGTGATGGATGCCGCGCCAGAGGCCGTGGATCGCGTGGTTTTCTCTGGCGCGGGCAAGACCGCGGCTGAGATCGACTTGGCGCTGATGGCGGGCATTCTCGAATTCAACGTGGAGAGCGAAGCGGAGCTGGCGCTGCTGGCTGCGCGCGCGGCCAAGCTGAAGACCAGGGCGCGCTTTGCGCTGCGCGTAAATCCTGATGTTTTTGCCGAGACTCATCCGTATATCTCCACCGGGCTGCGCGAGCACAAGTTTGGCGTCGATATTCGGCAGGCGGCGAGGATTTACAAGAGCGTGGCCGGCAACCGCTGGCTTGAGGCGCATGGGGTGAGCGTACATATTGGGTCGCAGATTCGCTCGGCGGAGCCATTTGGCTCGGCCATGGAGCGGGTGGCCAAACTGGTGGGCCAACTGCGGCGCGAAGGCATTGTGCTGAAGGCCGTGGATGCCGGCGGAGGGCTGGGGATCGACTACCACGCGGGCAGCTTTGACGCGGCGGCCAAGGTGCGGGAGTATGCGGCGGCCATTGAAGAGGCGCTGGGCGGCTTTGAGGGCCGATTGCTGATTGAGCCGGGCCGGTTCCTGGTGGCGCAGGCAGGGGCGCTGGTGGCGCGCGTGCTCCAGGTGAAGAAGAACGGCAGCAAGACCTTTGTGATTACCGACGCGGGGATGAACGACCTGATCCGTCCGGCGCTCTACCAGGCGCATCACGAGATTGTGCCGGTGCGGCCCAGGGCCGGCAGGGCTCGGGCCGTGGACGTGGTGGGACCGGTGTGCGAGTCGGGAGATTTTTTTGCGCGCGACCGCAAGCTGCAACCCGTCGAGCCCGGCGATCTGATGGCGGTGCTGGACGCAGGGGCCTACGGGATGGCGCAAAGCTCGAACTACAATACGCGGATGCGTCCGGCCGAGGTGCTGGTGGAGGGCGCGAAGGCCCGGCTCATTCGCCGCCGCGAGACGATTGCCGACCTGCTGGGGCCGGAGATGACGCTTGCGCGGGACTGATCTTTCCGGTCGCCGATTGTGAAACTCGCGCGTACTTAGGGCCGTCCTGTTAAGGTGGTGCGCGGAGGATTGTGTGATGCAAATTGGAATGCAGGCGGTGTGTGCCCTGGCAATGGCGGGACTGGCGCTGGGGCTGTCTACACCTGTCTATGCCGACTCGCTGACGGTAAAGACCGAACAAGGCAAGGTACACGGCAAGACCATCAACGACGGCAAGGTCAAGGCTTTCATGGGGCTGCCCTATGCGGCCGCGCCGGTGGGCGATTTGCGCTGGAAGGCTCCTGAGCCTCCGGCCAAGTGGAAGGGCGAGCGCGATGCGACGAAATATGGCGCGCACTGCTCCCAGGGCATGGTTTTTGCGGACATGGTCTTCCAGGACGGCGTGGCTAGCGAGGACTGCCTGTTTCTGAACGTCTACGCGCCAGCCGACGCCAAGGCAAAGAGCAAGCTGCCGGTGATGTTCTGGATTCACGGCGGAGGCTACTCCGGCGGGGCCAGTTCGGAGCCGCGGCACAACGGCGATTTTTTGCCAACCAAGGGCGTGGTGCTGGTGACCATGAACTACCGGCTGGGAGTCTTTGGCTTTTTGGCAACGGCAGACATGGCCAAGGAGGCCAACGGCGCGGCAGGGAACTATGGCCTACTGGATATGGTGGCGGCGCTCCAATGGGTCAAGGCCAATATCAATAAGTTTGGCGGCGATCCGGAGAACGTGACCATCTTCGGCGAGAGCGCCGGCTCCTTTGCGGTGAGTACGCTGATGGCGTCGCCGGCGGCCAAGGGGCTGTTTCAAAAAGCGATTGGCGAGAGCGGCGGCGCGCTGGGACGAGGGCTTGGCTATGACTCGCTGGAAGCTCGCGAGAAAGCCGATGGGGCGTGGGTTGCCTCGCTGGGCGTGAATTCGCTGGCGGAACTGCGCGCTCTGCCGACGGAGAAGATTCTGGATGCCACCAAGGGCAAGCGGGGCGGCTTTTCTCCCGATGTGGACGGCAGGCTGCTGACCGAGCCGGTGGCCGACACCTATGCGGCGGGAAGACAGGCCCATGTGCCGCTGCTGGCCGGCTGGAATCGCGACGAGGGTAGCGCAAACGGCATGACCGCGGAGAAATGGAAGGCGCTTGCAGACAAACAGTTTGCAGAGCGGGCGGCGGAGTTTCTGAGTGTCTATGGCGGCGACACGGATGAGCAGGCGGCGCGTTCGGCGGCCGACTACAACGGCGACTCGTTTATCGCCTTCGGAACGTGGAAGTGGATCGAGGCGCACCGCAAGACGGGCGAATCGCCGATCTACCGGTATCACTTTGAACTGGCTGCGCTGCCCAGCAAATTCCACCCCGGCACCGCTGCCTTCCACTCCGATGACATCGAGTACGTATTTGGGACGCTGGACACCCGGCCCGGCGAAACGGTCCGGCCCGAGGATCGCACACTGAGCGAGCAGATGATGAGCTACTGGACCAACTTCGCCAAGACCGGCGATCCCAACGGACCGGGACTGCCCGCGTGGCCGAAGTACGACAAAGACGACTCGCTGATCCATCTGGACAGCACGATCACCTCAGGCCCGGATACGTTGCGCCCGCGCTATGAGTTTCTGCTGAAGGGAGTGCCGGCCTCCCGGTACTGAGCGGCAATGGAGCAGTGCTGACGCAGGAAGGGCCGCCAAGAGGCGGCCCTTCCTGTGTTGAACGAGGCGGATGCTACATGTAATCTGGATTCAAAGGCAGCGGCCCAGGCTGTGTGGCAAGTCTGAAGTTCGCTTCAACATTGACGAGCGGAAGTTGCGCATAAGCAACTGAAACCGCAGGTTCTTCGACTCGCTACGCTCGCTCAGGACGACAGATTTGTGTAACGGACTAACGACTCACTATACGAATCGAATCGATCAGGGGTTGATTCCGGATGCGACGGCAAAGCCGGCCGACTGAACCGGAGGAATGGTGCTGGCTGCCGGTGGGTCGGCGAATGAGGAGTTCCTGGCGTTGATGGCGCCGGAGTAGTCGGGGCCGAGACCGAGCTTTTTGATGGCGCGGGAGTCGGGCATCAGCTTCGTCTGCCAGCCCTGGTCGGCCTGATACTTCTGCATGGCGGCTTCAGTGGTGGCATCCCATTTACCGGTGGCTTCGCCGTCCATGTAGTGCTCGCGGATGAGCGCCTGCTGGATCTCTGTGACGCGGGCTGGTTCCATGGCCTGCTGGCCGTGCATTTTGTGCAACTTGGCGGCTGCCGCTTTGTGCGAATTGTGCGAATGGCCGCTGGTGGGAGCCCGGTGGATGCGGGAGGCCAAGGCCGGCGTTGCGATCAGCGCCGCTGAGAGTACAAATGCCACGCTTGCTCGATAAAAGAACACGCTGGTTTCACCTTTACATAAAAACAAAATCGTCCGGGACTTTCCGGAGCAGTTTAATGGAACGTCTCGCATTGCGGCAAGAGAAAAATCGATACGGTATCGATAATCGAAAGGGCTGCGGGAAAAAGGCGCCGGGGAGCGGAAATTCGCTTCCGGCGCCTTGTGAACCCTACTCCAACGTGCCGCCGATGACGTTGATTCCTGCGTCGGGATGGCGCGGGTCGATGATCTCGAAGACGACGTCGTCGCCGGTTTTGAGCTTGCCGACAATGGCATCGAACTGATTTTTCGTGCCTGTGGGCTGCTTGTTGATGCGGGTGATGACCAGTCCAGGCTCAAGTCCCTGCAAGTCGGCAAACGAGCCGGTGCGGACGGACTGGACGACCATGCCGGAGGCGTGGAGCTTGGCGACAGTGGCCGGAGAAGCCTCGCGGACAACAATGCCCAGCTTGGCTTCGCTCACATCGCCCTTCTCATCCGGGTTGGTCTCAGCCTGCTGGTTGCCCAGGTCGGCAAAGACCTTGTCGCGGTCGCCGATGGTGACCGTGGCGTCGGCCTGCTTGCCATCGTGGAGGTAGGCGAGGCGGACGTTCGATCCCGGTCTGCGGCTGGCGATCTCGTTGACCAGGTCGTCGCCGTCCTTGATGGAGCGGCCATCGATGCCGGTGATGATGTCGCCGGCCTTGATGCCGGCCTTTTCAGCGGGACCGCCGGGGCTGACCCTGTTCACCAGGACGCCGTTCTTGAAGCCGTAGACGCGATTGACGGCTCCGGAAAGCCCCTGGCGGAACTCGATGCCGATGGAACCGCGAGTGACCTTGTGGCTGGGGCTGATGAGGTCGTTGTAGATATCGACGACGGTGTTGGAGGGCATGGCGAAACCGATGCCCTGGTAGCCGTTGGACTGGGTAAAGATGGCCGTGTTGACGCCGACGACTTCGCCGTTCATGTTCAGCAGAGGCCCGCCGGAGTTGCCGGGGTTGATGGCCGCGTCGGTCTGAATGAAGTGCTGGAACTGGCCGCTGGCGCCAGGCTCGATGGTGCGGTTCTTGGCGGAGATGATGCCGGCGGTGACAGTTTGCGAGAGCGCGAAGGGGCTGCCGATGGCCTCTACCCAGTCGCCCACCTGGGCCGTGTCGGAGTTGCCCATTTTGACGGTTGGCAGCGGTGTGGAGGTGTCGATCTTGATGACCGCCAGATCGGTGGCTTTATCGACGCCGATGACGCGCGCCGGACGGCCGAGATCCTGGGTGTCGGGATCGGTGGAGAGCTTGACGTAAATCTTGTCGGCTTTCTCGACCACGTGATTGTTGGTGATGATGTAGCCCTTGGGATCGACGATGAAGCCGGAGCCGAGCGACTCGCGCACCTGGCCGTCGTCGCCGCCCTCCTGGTCGGGCATCTGGCCGCCGAAGAAGCGGTTGAAGAAGTCCTGGAAATTGCCCTGACCCTGGCCTTGGCCCTGATTCTGGCCTTGCTGCTGCTGATCTTCATCCGGGCTGTCGTCGCCGGGGTTCTGCTGGTTGGGCTGAACGCGACCGCGGAAAGTGCGGTTGCCTTTGCCAGTAGCCTGCTTGGGCAGGGTCTCGGTGTTGATGTTCACAACCGCCGGGCCCACTTGACGGGCAATCTTCACAAATTCATTGGGAGCGACCGTGGAATTGACCACCTTGAGGGGAGTGGCGTCGGCGCTGTCGCTCTGTTTTTCCTGGCCGCGAACTCCATGAGCGGCAAAGGAACCGCCCACAATGGCGACTGAGAGGGTGGCAAGCAAGACGAACACCGAAGCGAGACGGCGCGAACGTAGCCGTTCGAAAAAAGATTTCATAGGTTCATTGACCTCATATCGTGACCAGCCGCGCGGCTGGATTGTTCATTGCACCAACTACAAGTATAGCCAGTAGCGGGCAAACCCGTCAGGCTGGGAGGGGCGCCTGCGCGGGCGCTCAGAGCGCAGCCACAGGAAAACCGCTCCTCCCTTATAGACGGGATTGCACGAAAAGAGTCGCGAAATAGGGAATAGGGAGTGCGGCTGCCGCCCTATTCCCTATTCCCTACTCCCTGTTTCCAGCCTTATCAGGCTTCGTGCGCGGTGGGCACGTGCGGCTGGGGAACCAGTTCGGTCAGGGCGATTCCGGCGAGGATGAGCAGAGCGCCGGAGGCCGGCCGCATTCCCAGCCTTTCGCCGGTTACAACGAAGGAGGTGATCCAGGCAAAGACCGGCTCCATGGTGAGCACAAGGGCCATGTGCGTGGAGGGCAGCACCGACTGCGCCCAGCTCTGGATGGAGAAAGCCGCGGCGGTAGCCAGCACGGCGGCAACCGAGAGGGCGATCATCAGCCGCGGCGTCCAGGCAATGTGCGGACGCTCGATCAGCGGCAGGCTGAGAGCCATGAAAACAGCGCAAAAGCCCACTTGCAGCAGCGCCAGGGGTTGAAATGCGATGCGCGGCGAGATGTGACTGAGCGCAATGCAGTGGAAGGCGAATCCGATGGCGCAGCCCAGGGTGAGCACGTCGCCGAAGTTGATCGAGGAGAGATCGGGCAGCAGGCTGACGATTGCAGCCAGGTGCGAATTCCGCGCCTGGACGTGGAGGGCCGTGGGAGCGGTCAACAGCACGATTCCGGCAAAGGCCAGCGCGGCGCCCATGAAGGCATTCCAGCGCGGGGGGCGCGACCCAGGCGGGCGCAGGCCGGGAATCAGGGAGAGCAGCGGCACCAGCACCACCAGCAGCCCGGTGATGAACGCCGATTTGGAGGGCGTGGTGCGGGCCAGACCCGTGGTCTGGAACTGGTATCCGGCGGCGAGGCAAAGGCCCACCAGCGCTCCTGCTCCCAGTTGCCAGCGGCGGATGCCGCGCCAGTAGCGGTGATAGGCCACGGCGAGCACCGCGAAGGCCAAGGTCATGCGAACAAGGTTGAAGGCCGCGGGAGTGGCGTCGGAGAGAGCGCCTTTGATGAGCACAAAGGTCGATCCCCAGACGGCAACCACAAACAGCATGAGCAGATAGGCGCGCAACTTCATCTGTTTGGATTATGGCAGCAAGAGCGCGGCGATCTCTTCGGAGCGATCAGCCGCGCGGGTCATTGAATGCGGATGTTGCCCGCGAAGCTTCCCTGGCCGGCTACGAATGTCTCCAGTACCTTTGCATTGAGGATTGCCGGCGGGGCGACGGTGTAGAGGTCGCGGTCGACGAGGATAAAGTCGGCATCGAAGCCGGGCGCGAGCTTGCCCTTGTGCTTCTCGGCAAATTCGGCGTAGGCCGAGCCCTGCGTATAGGCGTAGAGAGCCTGGCCGCGGGTGAGCTTGTTTTCAGGGAAGTAACTTTTGGTGCCGGCTTCATTCATGCGCGTGACGGCGGCGTAGAGGCCGCGGAAAGGCGTGATGGGTTCCACCGGGTAGTCGGTGCCGAAGGCCAGCGGCACGCCGGCGTCGTGGAAGGCTTTCCAGGCGTAGGAATATGCGGCGCGCTGGGGACCGAGGCGATCCTGGGCCCAGTTCATGTCGGTGAGCAGGTGGTTGGGCTGCATGGAGGCGATGACACCGAGCTTGACGAAGCGCGGGATGTCGGCTGGATCGACGACCTGGGCGTGCTCGATGCGGTTGCGCGGAGGGAGTCCCGCTAACACTGGATAGCAGGGTGATCCGTCCTTCAGCTTGCATAGAGCAACAGACGGTTTTGGCGGTGCGGTGTTCTTCGGACATGGAATCTTTTCATCCCACACTTCATAGGGCTGGCCCGCAGGGCGGCAAGGACCGAGTTGAGAGAGCGACGGAAGGTATTGCGTCTGCTCGGCTTCTTCAAACGCGTCCAAGGCCATTGCGGCGGCTTTATCCCCGATGGCGTGAAAGCCCAGTTGGAATCCGAAAGAGGCACGTTCGGCGGCCATTTTATCTAATTCTGTTTGCGAATACTGGGGCAGGCCGGTGTTGCCGGGGTCGTCGGAATACGGCTCTTTGAGCGCCGCGGTGCGCGAGCCGAGCGATCCGTCCATGAAGCCTTTCAACATACCGGTGTGGAGCATCGGGTCGTTGGGGTCGTGGTGATTGCGCATTCTGATCAGATCGAGCAACGGAGCTTTGAAGGGCAGCCACTCGGTGATGCGCAGGTTGAGCTTGCCCTCCTTTTCCATCTCTTCAAAGATGAGAAAATCCTCCCAATCGCTGAAGTCCTGCACACTGGTGACGCCGTGGGCGAGGGCGTCGGCAATGGCCAGTTCGTCGCCGCGACGGCGCTCGTCATGGCTGGGCGGGGGAATGACCTTATAGACCAGATCCTGCGCCGACTCGCGCAGAATGCCGGTGGGCTGGCCGTGCGCGTCCAGGTCGATGGCTCCGCCCTGCGACGGAGGCGTTTTGCCGGTGATGCCGGCGGCGGCCAGGGCAGCGGAGTTGGCGAGAGCGATGTGGCCGTCAATGCGGCTGAGAAACGCAGGATGGCTGGCGGTAACTTTGTCGAGGTCGCGGCGGGTGGGCAGTGCTTTTTGCGCCCAGAGGGTGTGGTCCCAGTTGCCGCCGGTGAGCCAGTGGCCAGCAGGGGCGTCTTTGGCAGAGGCTTGCACCTTGGCCAGCATGGCGGCCAGGGAATTGACGCCGGTCAGGTCGAGGCTGAGCCGGATGCGTCCGGCATCTCCCAGATGGGTGTGGGCGTCGTTGAATCCGGGAAAGACAAAGGTTCCGGTGTCGCCGGTATCCAGATCGCGAAGGCGGGTGTTGGGCCCAGCCAGGCGGGTCATCTCCACGGTTGTGCCCACGGCCAACACCTTGCCTCCACCAATGGCCATGGCCTCCACGGTCTGGGGTTTGTCCTTTGCCAGGCCTGCGCCGGTGTAGATGACGCCATTGAAAAAGACGATCTCAGGTGGAGCGACGCGAACCGGCGCGGGCTTTATCCGTTTGGCCGGTGTGCGCTTGACGGCGGCAGTTTGACCGGAGCAGAGAGACGAGGCGGCGAGGGCTGCAACAAGCAAGGCGGTATAGGCGCGCATGGCGGAGTGTACCAAATTATTGTTCGGCGGCCCATCCCAGTGTGGCCAGGGTGAGCAAGAGCACACGCTTGAGGCCAGCTTCGCGATCCCGGGCGGAATACCACTCCGCCTGGGTGTGCGCGCCGCCGCCCTCGCCGCCCGCACCCATGGACAAGGCCGGAACGCCGAGCGAGAGCGGAATGTTGGCATCGGTGGAGCCGAGGCGAAGTTCGGTACGCAGGCCCAGATGCCGGTCCACGGCGCGCAGAGCTTCAAGCAGCGGCGAGTCGCCGGGCAGTTGCGCCGCGGGGCGGTCGCCAATATTGCGGATGGTGAAGGCTAGAAGCCCGCGGCTGTGCGCCGCGATGGATTTTGCCTTGGCATTCCAGTGTTCGACAGCATCTTCAACGGCGCGATGCAGCGCGACCTCAAGGAATAGTAACTGGCTGGGGTCAGTGGAACGGAAATCGATGGAAGCCTGGGCGCTTTCAGGGATGGAATTGACGCTGGTACCGCCGTGGATGGTGCCCAGGTTGAGTGTGGTGTGGGGCTCTTCAGGCAGCGGCGTCTGCGCCAGGATGGCCAGCGCCGAGGCCAGGGCCGCAATGGGGTTGGGTGTGCCCGCATCGGTGAAACTGTGGCCGCCAGGACCTGTGATTGTGACCTGAAAACGGCGGCTGCCCAGGGCTTGGGTCACCGCATCGTTGGCTCCTGCGCCGTCCAGAACGATATGAGAGGCGATGCGGCCGGCCAGTGGGTTCCGCTCATAGAGTTGGCGCACGCCGCGCAGGTCGCCTTCGCCTTCTTCGCCCACATTGCCCATGAAAACGAGTGGCGCGGGCAACTGGGCTTTGGCCTGAATGAGCGCGTGAACGATGGCCAGCATTCCGACAACTCCAGCGCCATTGTCGCAGGCTCCGGGAGCTTCAAGCCGGTCGCCGTCAACGGTTGGATTCAGAGGGGTTTCGAGCGGAAACACGGTATCGATGTGCGCCGAGAGCACGACCACCGGGCCGGTGCTTTCGGGCGGCAGCGTGGCGGCGGGCAAAACTCCGAAGACGTTGCCGATGGCGTCGGTGGAGATTTGGCTGAGGCCAGCCTCGGCAAAGCGCGCCGCCAGCCACTCGGAGCGGGCCTGTTCGCCAAAGGGAGGCGCGGGAATGGCTACCAGGTTTGCCTGCCAGTCCATGATGGTTTTGGGGTTTCCGTGAAGCCAGGCAAAGGCTGCGTGGACCGGCCTTTGCGCGGCCAGCGCCGTGACACGAGAGAAAGCCGAACTGCGGGGAAAGAGAGGCATACGGTTCGTTTCAGGGTAGCAGGGAAGCACATGCGGGTGAGGATTGCACAGACCGTGGGGAGACAGACTGCTCAGCAGAAGGCTGCTCTTTGCTTTCGGGCTGGAGGCTCTTCCTGGACCGGCGGCCGCGAATCTCGCCAATCACCTCTGCGAGCGAATTCGATCTTCGGGCTCACTCCTTTTCGCCATACTCCACTGAATACAGAAAGAGTCCACGGGCCGGAGCGGTAGGGCCGGCGGCAGAGCGGGAGCGGGCGGCAATGATTCCAGGGATCGCTTCGATGTCGAGTTGGCCGCGAGCCACTTCAAGCATGGTTCCCACCAGGTTGCGGACCATGTGGTGCAAAAATCCGCTGCCGCGGACGCGATAGACCAGGATCTCTCCGTCAGCGGTCTGCTGTCGTTCCCATTGGGAAGCGAAGATGGTCCGTACCGGCGTCGGCAGCGCTGGGGGCGCTACTGTCTCTAGGTCGAGTTGCGCGCTTGCGGCAACATTGCGGCTGGTCAGGTCAGGATCGGAGGCGGCAAAGCTCAGGAAATTGTGTTCACCCTCAAAGAGCCGGGCGGAGCTTTGCAGAGCTTCAAAGTTCATTGGCCAAGGACAGGCGAAGACGTAGCGGGCCAGGAAAGGCGGGCAGATTTCGCCGCGGAAAACCCGATACTCGTAGGTCTTGGCCACCGCCGAGTGCCGTGCATGGAAGGCGCCGGGCGCGATTGTCGATTCCAGAACGCGGATCGAGGGCGGCAGGGTCCGGTTGAGAGCGCGAAGCAGATTCGCGGGCGGAATGCGGGCCTGCAAGGCAAAGCTGGCCACCTGGGCCAGTGCGTGGACGCCGGCGTCGGTGCGTCCTGAGCCTTGGGGCAGGGGAGATTCGCCGGTGACGCGGCCCAGAGCGGCCTGCAATTCGCCCTGGATGGTACGTTCCGAGGGCTGCACCTGCCAGCCGCTGAACTCCGTGCCGTCGTAGGCCAGGGTGAGCTTCCAGGTTTGCGGCTCGGGCGCGGGTTGGGCAAAGTCGGTCACGGGGATACGTTTAGATAACAGGGTACTCGACAACACCCGGCGCGCGAGCGGAGAGACCGAGTGAGATATACTCAGCTTTTCATGCACGATGTCTATTGAGTCGCTGCGAAGCGTGCGGATTGGGCAGCGGGGAACGAACAGCGGTCTGCGCGCGTATTGCTTGAAGAGCGGATGGCCGCACACCGGGCTGAAAATGGAAAATAGCCCATTGCGAATCACAAATTTGCGTCCGAAAGGGATCTCCGGACGTCTTGAAGAATGGCACCCCACATGCCTGAGCAATTCGTGGAGAGGAACCATGCATTTGAACGGTAGACGTGTGTTCGATCGGCAGGAAGAGACCGCGCGACAGATTCGCGGTAATGCAGGGCGCGGGCAGGCAGGCAAAGGGCTTCGCGCCATAGCGGCGGTCATGCTGACATTGGCTGCGGGTTCGCCTTCAGGATTTGCCCAGCAGACAGTGACAGCGACACCGGATAAAGCGGCATCAGAACTGCCCGCGGCGCCGGCGCCGGTGCTGACGGAACCCTTGGACCTGCGCGCGACGCAGCGCGATTTTTCAAAGCCCGCGGGCCGTCTGCTGGGCAACCCGATCAACGCCTACCGGGGCACCACCATCGCCAAAGCCAGCTTTGAGAACTCGGTGCGCTTGAGCGATCTGGTGAAGAACGGAAAAATCTACCTAAGCCTGTCTGACGCGCTGGCGCTGGCTCTGGAGAATAACTACGATATCGCCATTTCGCGCTATTACATGGATCTGGCGGACTTGGACCTGATGCGCGCCAAGGCCGGACAGGCATTGCAAGGTTCGGGCGCGACGGTCAACAGCTCGACCCAGGGTGGATATTCCTCGGCTACCGGCACTGGCGGCGGCCCGGGCGGCACTACGGGCGGCTCAGCGGTAGGCAGCGGCGGATTGACAATTACGGCGTCGGGCGCGGGGCCGGCTCCTGAGAATCTGGACCCAAGCCTCACGGCAGCTTTGCAGTTCGATCACGCCAGTTCGCCCTCCAGCAGCTTCTTTACGGGTGGAACCAGCACGACCAACACCTATGACTTCACTTACAACCAGGGCTTTGTGACCGGCGCGGCGTTTCAGCTCACGTGGGACAATACCTCATCGACATCGACCAACACGACCACAAGTTTCAGCCCGCAATACAACGCCAACTTCAAGGCCCAGTTGACCCAGCACCTGCTTCAGGGAGCCGGCATCTGGATCAACAAGCGCTTTGTTTACCAGGCGATCAACAATCGCCGCATCACCGACTCGACCTTCCGCCAGCAGATTCTCTACACCATCAACCAGGTTGAGAACATTTACTGGGGGCTGGTGAACGCCTATGAAGACGTCCAGGCCAAGGAGAGGGCGCTCGACCAGAGCAGCAAGCTGGCCGCGGACAACCGCAAGCAGTTGGAGATCGGCACCCTGGCTCCGCTGGACGTGTTGAACTCCGACTCTGGCGTGGCCTCTGACAAACAGGCGCTGATCAGTTCGCAGAGCACACTCAACTATCAGCAACAGATCATCAAGCAGGCAATCGCCCGCAACCTGAACGATCCGGCGCTGGTGGCGGCGGCCGTGATTCCTACCGACCGCGTCAGCATCGAGGAGCTTCCCGAGGAGAAGCAGCCAGTCGACGATCTGGTGCAACTGGCCTTCAAGCAGAGCCCGGTATTGGAGCAGGCTGCCCTGGCGCTGAAGAACGACGAGATCAGCTTGCGCGGCGCAAAGAACGGGCTGCTGCCCACCGTGGATGTTTACGGCTATCTGGGTGGCTCGGGCGTGGCCGGCACCGCCAATCCCAAGCTCAATTGCAGCTACTATGGCACAGCAGGCTGCCCGGCGAGCACGGGCGGCTATGGAACGGCGCTCGATAGCGCCTTTAACAACTCGTCTCCGGATAAGGGGTTCGGCTTCAATGTCACGATTCCCATCCGCAACCGCGCGGCGCAGGCCGAGCAGGCTGCGGCTCTGATCCAGTACCGGCAGGCCGAACTGCGGCTTGAGCAACTTTACACGCAGATTCGCATGCAGGTTGTGAATGCGCAGTTCGCGCTGACCAATGACCGGGCGCAGGTGATGGCTTCGGTTGCGGCCAATGACTATGCGCAGCAAAGTCTGGACGCGGAGGTAAAGAAGCTGCGGCTGGGCGCTTCGACCTCTGCCGCTGTTTTGCTGCAAGAGAAGAACCTGGCTACCGCGGAGAACAATCTGCTCTCAGCGCGGGCGGCTTATGCCAAGGATCGCGCGGGGTTCTACCAGATACTTGGGACGACGCTGGAGCACTATGGCATCAACCTGCAGGATGCCGCCGCGGGCGAGGTGAAAACCGTGCCGCTAGTGCCCGGGCTTACGCCTGCCAAACTGGGCGTGGAGCCTACAACGGCGCCCCCGGCAGGCAAGTAGTTCTCAAGTGAAACACGAAGAGGCCCGGCCAAGCGTCGGGCCTCTTCGCGTTTGTTGGCGGTTTTTCAGCTTACGGGCAAAGGCTATCTGCGGAAACTCTGTTTGTTGAAAGGAAGCGGCTGGAGCCGCATCTATCGTTCGGCGACCAGATCGAGCAGGTCGAAGAACTCAGGGAAACTGATGGCAGCCGATTCGGCGCCCTGGATCAGCGTCTCGCCCTCGGCCCGCAGAGCCGCCACGCTGAAGGCCATGGCGATGCGGTGATCGCCGCCGGAATCGATGGTTGCGCCGTGCAGCGACTGGCCGCCGGGAACGTCGAGGCCGTCCTCGAACTCAGCGACCTCGCCGCCCATGGCGCGCAGGTTTTTCACCACCAGCGCGATGCGGTCGGACTCTTTGACGCGAAGTTCCTTTGCGTCACGGATGCGGATGCCGCCGCTGGTGTAAGGCGCAATGGCGGCCAATACCGGCAGCTCGTCGATGAGCTGCGCGGCCAGCGCCCCACTGACTTCCGTCGAACCGAGCCCTTCGGCCGGGGCTGAAATCCGCACGGTACCCACCAGTTCGGCATTCTTTTCTTCAAGATTGAGGACGCTGATGTGTGCTCCGAGGGCGGTGAGCACGTCGAGCAGCGTAGCGCGGGTGGGGTTGAGGCCGAGCGAGTCCAGCACCAGGCCGGAGCCGGGAAAGAGGGCGGCGGCGCAGAGAAAAAAGGCAGCGGAGGAGATGTCGCCGGGGACGGTGGCGTCGATGGCGTGGAGCGCCTGGGGGCCGGCGATCGAGACCGAATCCAGTGTGCGGGTAAGAGTGACTCCGTAGGCGCGCAGGGCCAGTTCGCTGTGGTCGCGGGTGCGCACCGCTTCGCGCACGGTGGTCGGTCCCGCGGTTTGCAGGCCGGCCAAAAGGACGCAGGTTTTTACCTGCGCGCTGGGAACGGGGGTGGTGTAGTCGATAGGCCGAAGCGGGCCGCCGTCGATGCGCAGCGGCGCGTGGCCCTGGGTGAGTGTGAGGCGCGCGCCCATGGCTTCAAGGGGTTTGCGGATGCGCTCCATGGGGCGGCGGGAGAGCGAAGCGTCGCCCGCCAGGGTGAAGCTGCCCTGCTGGGGCGCGAGGAGGCCGGAGATCATGCGCATGGTCGAGCCGGAGTTGCCGCAGTCGAGGGGATGGCTGGAAGGGGTTACACGGCCCGCGACTCCGGTGACTTCGACGGAGTTTTCGCCGGTTTTGCTAACCTTCGCGCCGAGAGACTCCATGCAGGCAAGGGTCGATGCGCAGTCAGCGCCAGTGGAGAAGTTGGTGAAGCGCGAGACGCCCTCGGCAAATGCGCCGAGCAGGCCATAGCGGTGGCTGATGGACTTGTCGCCGGGCAAGCGGAGGCTTCCGCTGACGTTGCGGGCGGGACGGACGATGCGTTCTTGGGGGGCGGTGTGCAAGGCGGCTCCGTGGTGATTGGCTTTCTCTATGAGTTTAACGAATGAGGCGGGGAAACCCGGAAGATGGCGCTGCGGGCCACCGGCTTCAGTGCGAAATTGGTGAAAATATCCATGAATACCCAAGAAATTGCTTTATACCTGAGTAGTTTTAGAGCGTTTTCGGTTCAAGTGTTAACAAAACTTTGGGCCCCACCCTTGAATCGTTTTTTGATTCAAGGGTGGGAGGCAACAAAGATCCGTCTCAACCGTAAACAATAAGACCGAAAACGCTCTAGGCACCCCGTTCCCTGTTGCACAGATAATTAACAGCAGGTTTTGGCGCGGGGAGACAAATATTGGAGGGGGGGTAGGGGGAGTAGGGTGAAAGCGCCGGGCGCGGAGCTGTTTTTGATGGATTCGCGTTCGAGCGGCGGAGACTGACCTCACTGCTTTCCTTCTCTGTTTCGATTGTGCTCCGGGGGAGGGTTATTTTATGCAAACTCCGGCGGGGATAAGGGGCGTGCGTGGGATGAGTGTTGTGGTTTCCCAGGTCTCAAAATCGAGACCTGGGAAACCCGATCGTTTGTGGATGGTCAAACTTGGGCACCCGGCCAGTGAGCCCGGAGACTGACTCAGGCGTATAATTCGGTGCGTTCCTCGCGGAGTCATGATTTATGACTCGAAAGAGATGTGGAAGCTTCCACGTAACAGGAGGGTAGCAATGTTCTTTCGGACGCAAATGTCGTGTAGCGCATTGTGTAGAGAATGTTCCAATTTTAGACGGACACTAGTGGTCCATTGATTAAGGTCGCTCCCCAAAGCCGAACCGAATTGATTCAAATTAATGTTTGGGCTGCCGATAGCACCAATGCCCACCTGAGGCAAACCCACCGGGGCTTGAGGATTGTCGGTGATTTCATTCCAGCGCCATCCTGCGGCATTCACTCTGGCTTCATTGAGGAAGTTGGGCGAGAATGTGTGGTTCCAGATGGCGGAGAATGCATCGTTGATTGCGTTGTGATGGAAGAGGTTATAGGCGCGGTCGCCGCCGTTGTAGTCGGTGGTATTCACGGGCACCCAGTAGATAGCTCCACTTAGGTGGTCCTTAGCGTGGCGACACATTGAATTCATTTGCAACATAGGAATTCTTCGTGGCATGGTCTGCTTCATTGATCCGGCAAGAAACGAATTGCCTTCGAGTTCTTGTTGCTTCCGCAGAAAACGCGGAAACGAACATGCGTGGATCGCTCTTCTTTCGTGCTGGATCAGTAACGCGCGCCGAGCGCAACAGGGCGCCTGGTCGAATGCCGAAAAGGGAAGATGGCGATCAAGGAACCTCGCCGGACAAAAGGCCTTTTCGAAGGCATGAGGCATATGGACTGCCAAAAGTAGCGCAATCGGTTGCGCACTGCAAAACTTTGTATCACTCGCAAATGCAGCGAGTCAAATGTAATTTTGGGGAATTCGCGACTTTTGCCGCGCAACACGATAAGGCACGGCGCCCCTCATATATAGGGGATCGACGATCTGGAAATGAGGCTATCCGCCTGTGCCGGATTCCTGCTGCTTGCAGTTCGCGGCCGGAAAAGGTTAAGCGGAATTCGTGCTCCACTGAGCACGGACTCCGCTTAACGTATTTCCGATTTGTGTCAATTGATTGAGTTCACGATAGATTGTGATTCGGTGGTGATTCCCTCCACTAGAAACTGAGTGATACCTGTAGATCGATGCTGCGGTTGGATGCGGCCGACCCGAAGAACCCTCCGGAGAGCGAGTTCGACTTGCCGAACAAGGGTGACTCAAGAACTGACACCGGCTGGGCAAGATTCACGTTGTTGAGGACGTTCTTTGCCATGGCCGTAAAGTTGAGCGAGTAACGGCGGACGACTGCCTGATCGAGACTGGGCGGGCCACCGCTCTTGCTCAATCCGCCGGGTCCAAGTCCACCACCGCCACCGCCTCCGCCAGGGCCACCACCGCCAGGGCCGCCGCCTCCTGGAGGCGGTCCGCCTCCGCCAGGGCCACCTTGTCCATTGGAGGCCGTGGAAGACGTTGTTGTGACTTTAGGCCCAACGCCGATCGACTTGCTAACTCTGAGGTTCATGCTGAACTGGCTTGGGCCGGTGCCGTAGTTATACGGAATGCGGCTCTGGTTCCATGCCGGGTTCATGTCGAATGTGCCATAACTTGTCTTCATTGTCTGGGTGCTGGCGGCAGTTGCAAATGCAGGCCTGTCGTTGAACTGGTTATCGCCGTTCAAATCCTGACCGACGGTAATGTTGAAAGGCTGGCCCGAGTTCGCATCCAGCATGGGACTGATGGAGATTCCATAAGGCGCCTGGAAATTTCCACCCAGCAGGAAGCGATTGCGCACGTCGAAGTTGGCGCGGCCGTAGTCAGCGCTGGGGTCGGACTGGTTAGAGGGAAAATAGCTTGCGCCCGCTGTGTCGGCATTCGCAAAGTTCATCATATAGAAGCCGAAGAGAGAGACGCGGCTGGCATGCACGGAGTAGTTGAGCATGAGCTGATTCTGGTTGTACACGCCGCCCGACTGGAATTGATAGAGGTTCTCGTTGATGCCGTTGGGCCGCGTGCCTGTGCCTGTGGTCGCATTGTAGGTAGCAGGCTGATAGGCGTTGATGTTATCGGTGTAATACTGGTGGACGCCGCGAGAGTTGATATACGTGGCAGCCAGCGTGGCGATCTTGCCGAACTGGTGTTCGACGCCCATGGCTACCTGCATGTTGACAGAAGCCTTGAGGTTAGGCGCAATGGAATAAATAGTTGGTGAGGCGCTGTTGTTGGCGGCTAGCAGCGACGCCGCAGGAGCGTTCTGGTAGAAGGTCGGGTTCTGGATCACGTACTGCTGTTGAGTGATGCCGTTCTCGCGGATGGACTGAAGGATATTGCCTTCGCCGAAGCGATCGTAGAACCATCCATAGCCCCCACGGATGACGGTTTTGGCCTGAACGGTTCCGTGGCCGCCGGGCGCCCAGGCGAAGGAGAGCCGCGGAGCCAGGTCGGCGTGATCGGAGATGCTGTTCTGCGTCTCGTAGCGGAGGCCATAGCTGAGGGTCAGGTTCGGGCGCGCCTTGTAGTCGTCCTGGTAGAAGAGGCCGGCGTCAAGGTAGTTGACCTTTGCCGAGCCGGTGCCCGCCGTGACGTTGTACTCGGAGGGAGTGTTGGCTTTGTAGGCGTCGAGCGAGGAGTACATATAGGAGCCGTTGAAGCCAGAGGTTGAGTAGCTGGCGTCGCGCGTGTAAGTGAACCGCGCGCCGGTGTTGATGGAGTGCGCGCCCTTGCTGATGATGGTGTAGTTCTGCAGCTCGAAGCGGTCCTGATTGTCGCGGCTCACGCCCATACTGTTTCCGCCGCTGGTGAAGGCGCCCTGTACGGTAACGGTGGGAGTGTTGTTATCGGCGCTCTGATTGTTGCGGTCGCGGCCGTACTGGAAACGCGTTTCATTGACGACGTGATCGCTGATAACCTGCGTATCGCTGATTTGCAGCGTGTTTTCCTGGTTCAACACATTGTATGCCTGGCTTTGAAGGGCGAACTGAGAGACTCCGCTGTTGGTATCCTTCTGGCGGTCATACATGTAGCGCACGCTAAGCGTGTTTTTCGTTCCCAACTGGAAGTCGAAGCGCGGGCTGACATCGAGGCGCGACTGGGGGTTGGAGACGGCGGTGGAATAGTTGTAGGGGTTGCCGGAGGAGTCAAGCAACTCGGCATTCACGATGGAATTCGATTGGTTGCTGCGGTCAAAGACGCTTGCAAACCATGAC
>Ga0224529_1000341_pt1 | contig 36081 bp, 30 predicted proteins | sample CBST50metaG_FD_179893 | JGI IMG/M metagenome (GOLD analysis project Ga0224529, IMG submission 179893) | Peat soil microbial communities from Stordalen Mire, Sweden - C.B.S.T50 | ecosystem: Environmental > Terrestrial > Soil > Wetlands > Peat | place: Sweden: Norrbotten County, Stordalen Mire...
GTTTTCAAGCGACTGATTGACCTTGGCCGCGGTCGCGTGCAGTTCGGCAACGATCCAGCGAGCTTCAAGCGGCGCATCTTCAGCAACGGTGGGCATCGTGCCCAAGGCGGCAGGATCGACGGTGATGCCGATTTCCGCGGCGCGGTCGACGTTCATGAACAGGAACCGCGCGGCATTCCAGATCTTGTTGGCGAAGGCGCGATAGCCTTCGGTGCGGGCCACGTTGAAGGCGATGTCGGTGCCGGGAGAGGCCATCGAAGCCAGGGTGAAACGGACCGCGTCCGTGCCGTACTGCTTCACGATCTCGATGGGATCAACCACGTTGCCCTTGGTCTTGGACATCTTTTCGCGGTTGGCGTCGCGCACCAGCGCGTGAATATAAACCTCTCTGAACGGAACCGAATCCTTCAGTTCGCGCTTGGAGCCATCCGGCATGGGCACGTCGCCGGCAAACCAGCAGCCCAGCATGATCATGCGCGCGACCCAGAAGAAGAGAATGTCGAAGCCGGTGACGAGGAGACTCGTGGGATAGAAGGTATCGAAGTCTGCGCGATCTTGCTGATCCCAGGTCCCCAAGTGCGAGGGACCTGGGGCAGCCAGAGATTTGGCGCCAAAGTTGGGCCAGCCGAAAACCGAAATCGGCAACAAACCGGAGGAGAACCACGTATCCAGAACGTCGGTCTCCTGCGTGATTTTCTCCGAGCCGCAATGAGCACATGCCGTCGGATCGACGCGGGCGACGGTGATTTTGTGACACGTGCCGCAATGCCACGCGGGAATGCGGTGGCCCCACCAGAGCTGGCGGCTGATGCACCAGTCGTGGATGTTTTCCATCCAGTTGAGATAGGTTTTCTCGTACTGCTCGGGGGTGAAGCGGACCGCTTTTTCGCCATCTGGGCCCGGCTTGACGGCGGCAATCGCCTTCTCAGCCAGCGGCTGAATCTTGATGAACCACTGCGTCGAAAGGCGCGGCTCCACGACGGTTTTGCAGCGGTCGCAGTGGCCTACGCTGTTGGTGTAGTCCTTGATGGCGGCCAGCAGGCCCTGCGCTTCGAGGTCGGCGACAATGCGTTTACGCGCCACGTAGCGGTCGAGGCCGGCATACGTGCCGCCTTCCGCGTTGATGTGGCCCGTGTCGTCCATCACGTTGATCGACGGCAGATGATGGCGCTCGCCGAGGGCAAAGTCATTGGGATCGTGAGCCGGGGTCACCTTGACGGCTCCGGTGCCGAAGTCGCGGCTGACCCATTCGTCGAGAATGATGGGGATCTCGCGGCCAACCAGCGGCAGGCGAAGCTTTTTGCCGTGCAGATGCAGGTAGCGCTCGTCCTCGGGATGAATGGCAACCGCCACGTCGCCGAGCATGGTTTCGGGGCGCGTCGTGGCGACGGTCAAAAACTCGCCGGTGTCATTGTCGTCATCGCCGAGAATGGGGTAGCGAATCTCCCACAGGTGGCCCTTCTGCTCCTGGTGGACCACTTCGAGATCGCTGATGGCGGTCTGGCAGCGGGGGCACCAGTTGACGATGTACGCGCCACGATAGATCAGCCCCTGCTCGTGCAGGCGGACGAAGGCCTCGCGCACGGCGACGGACAGGTTCTCGTCCATGGTGAAGTACTCGCGCTGCCAGTCGACCGACGCGCCCAAGCGCTTCATCTGGTCCAGGATGGCGCCGCCGTAGTGGCGCTTCCACTCCCACACGCGTTCGACAAAGGCTTCGCGGCCGAGTTCCTGGCGCGTCTTGCCCTCGCTGGTCAACTGCCGCTCGACCATCATCTGCGTTGCGATGCCAGCGTGATCGGTGCCTGGCAACCACAGCGCGCGGCGGCCGCTCATGCGGCGCCAGCGGGTCAGGATGTCCATCTCCGCCTGGTTGAGCATGTGGCCCATGTGCAGACGGCCGGTTACGTTGGGCGGCGGCAGAAGGATGGTAAAGGGCTCGCCGTTCGGGCCCTGGTTTTCGGCGGTCGTGGGCTTGGGCTGGGCGAAGAGGTTCTCGCGCACCCAGTATTCGGCCCAGTGATCTTCAAGGTCGGTGGGGTCGTACGCTTTTGGCAGGTCGTGAGGCATATTTTCTCTTGGGCGAGCCCCAGGATGGGCACACAAAAGCCCTTTGGATGAGGGCTTCGAGCGAGGGGACCACCCCTAACTTTACCAGATGCGGACCGGCAGACCAGAGCAAAGCCAGAGTCCCTGTGTCCTGTTCAATGAGTGCGAGGTCGCCGCTTTCTGGTGGTCGCGTCGACTTGGGTGCACTGCTGTCGGGATACACCAACTCTGGTTTTGCTATAGGCCGGGCAGAAAACGGAATGGCATCGGCCCGACAGCAAAAAGGCCGCGCCCTGTGGGGCGCGGCCTTTTTGCTGTGGAAACGGCTTGCCACTTAGAACGGGTTCAGCTTGGAGAGCCCCTTCTTCTTTTTCTTCTTGCTGGAAGACTCGTCGCTCAGGTCGGCCTTCTTCTTCTTGGCGTCAGCGGCGTTAGCGGGCGTGGTGGGGTTGGAGCCAGGCTTGACGTCGTTGATCTGCTCTGGAGCCTCGGCGGGCTTTTCAGCAGCGGGCAGTGCTGTGTTGACGGGACCCACCGGCTTGACGACGGCGTTCGGGTCGGCCGCGGGCGCGCTGACCACCTCTACGCCCACACCTGTGCCGCCAGTCGGGGCCGCAAGCTGCAAGGGAGCTTGAGAAGGCTGATCGCTGCGCGGCGGTTCGTTCACGCCCGTGGGAGGCGCGACAGCCGTGACAGCCGGCTTGCCGGCGTTGACGGCGGCGTTGAACATGGCCACGTTCTGTTTGGTCACATCGGGTGCCAGGGTGCGCTTGGGGTCGTCCAAGCTCGGCTCGCCCACATGCACCGCCTGTACCACTGCGGGGCCGTGCCGGATGATGTCGAAGGTCTTGTCGGTAAAGCGCAAAGGCTGACGGCTACGCTCCTCGGCGTCGTTCTCGGCAACCGCTTCAGCGGTGGGCTCGGGAACGGGGCGATTCATGGCCACCAATCGGTCGCGAGCGTCTTCCACGTGCGGAGCCATGGGGTAGCGGGTGATCACCTTGGCATACGCCTCGGCGGCCCGGTCCTGATAAACCGACCGCAGCCGTTCCCGAATGGCGCCCGGAAGGTTGGGAGCAATCTGGACCGCGTGGGCTTCGCCCGCATAGGCGTCGCCAATGCCGAGCAGCGCCTGGTCGCTCTTGGAATAAAGCGGGTAGGTATCGACCACGGTCGAGAGCCGCGCAATCGAAGCAGCGAAGTTGTCGCGGCTGCCATAGTAGAGACCGATCTCGGTCTCGCGCTCGGCCATCACTTCTTGCACATCGCGCAGCTTCTGCTTGGCGCGGGGCACCAGCGTGGAGTCGGGGAACGAGTTGATCATGTTCCGGTACTCCTGCTCGGCGCGCTGGGCGTTGACGAAGTCGCGGTCAGGCTTCTCCATCTGCTGGTAATAGATGTCGGCCACCTTCATCTGTGCCTCGGCAGCTTCCGGCGCCTGGGGGAAGAAGGTGATGAAGTCCTTGTACTCGGCCTCGGCCTGGGTCAGGGCAGCGGTGCCGCCCTCCTTGAACCAGCTATCACCCACGGCCAGCTTGGCGCGCATCCGGTATTCGGAATCGGGGTAAGTGTTGAGCATGGTCTGGAGGTCAAGCCGGGCCACGTCAAAGCGGCCCTTCTTCATGGCGATCATCGCCTTGTCGAAGAGCTCCTTGTCGGGCTGCTTGGAGGCCACGTTTGCCAGCGGGTTGGCGCTCAGATCCTCATGCTTCTTTTTCTTGGGCTTCTTGTCCTTGGCCTGGACAGAAACTGCGCCCAGCACCAGAACCGCCAGAGCTACCGCGACAATTTTCTTGGACAACCGGTTCATACCACCTCATTGCGGCTGCGGCCTGTCTTGAGGCCGCTCGCCTTTTCCCCAATACTCTCGAATGTTACTCGCAAATCCCGGCTACTGGCCCTCGGCCTCGCGAGCCGCTGTCAAAAGGGCCCGCGCATCCTGCTCCGGGTGACCAGCGCCAAACACGGCGTTACCGGCAACCAGCAGGTCCGCTCCTGCTTGGACGACGCGGGCCACGGTGTCGTGAGCCACCCCGCCGTCCACTTCGATTTTAAACGCCAGCCCCAGTTCCTGACGCAATTCAGCCAGCCGCCGGATCTTATCCAGCGAAAACTCAATGAACTTCTGCCCGCCAAAGCCCGGATTCACGCTCATGACCAGTACATGGTGAACCATGGGCAGAATATCCCGCAGCAAATCGACGCGGGTGGCCGGGTTGATGACCACCGCCGGCTCCATGCCGTGATGAGCAATCAGCTCGAGCGAGCGGTGCAGGTGCCGGCAAGCCTCGTAATGAACGCTCACCCAGTTGGCCCCGGCATCGGCAAACGCGGGGATAAACTCGTCCGCATTCTCGATCATCAGGTGGCAGTCGAGCGGCAGGCCGGTCACTCGGCGCAGGCTCTTGACCACCGGCGGCCCGAGGGTAATGTTGGGCACAAAATGGCCGTCCATCACGTCCACATGGATGACCGTGCCGCCGCCCCGCTCGGCCGCGGCAACTTCATCGGCCAAGTGGGCAAAATCCGCCGAAAGAATGGATGGAAGCAGTTCGACCATAGGGCGTTTCTGGGGTATCTCCTTGCAGGGTCAGTGTATCAGCCGGGATAAGGAGCCCGTCGCGATCGATTCCGCGCCGAAGATTCCACCCCGGCGGGCTCCAGAATTTTGAGGAGTTTGCGTCCCCGGGCCCGCATGGCCGGGGTTCCGGAACGGGTGTGAATCCGCAGCAGGTCGAGCGCCTCGGGCACCATCGAGTGATCCCGCCGCGCCAGGTCGGCGAGGCTCTGCATGGCGCTTATTTTGACGATGGAGCTTCGATCCTCAAGACAGGCTTCGAGCAGCCCAACTGCGCGCCGGATCTCCTGCCCTTTGAGCGACAGCCGCGGAATGATCTGCACCAGATTCCAGCGCAATCGGCTCTCAGTCGCTTCGCCCAGCAAGCCGAGCAGCGACGCGCTCCACGGTTCCAGGATGGAAGGCCGCTCGCGGGAGATGTGCTCCAGCGCATCGGCGGCGCGGTTGGCCACACCTCTGTCTTCGTCCCACAGGCACTCGACCAGACTGGGTGCCCGCCGAGGATGAGCGAGGACGAGAGCAGCAACCTCCCTGGCCCTCCCGATCGCCATCGGTCTGCCTTCGACGAGCATGAAACGAATGGTCTTGCGCGCAGCCATGGGCGGCTTTCCTGCTGATCTGGTCCCTAAAGAGTGTTGGGCCTTCCCACCCATTTCGCGATAAAGCGTGCGAAATGGATGGGGCACGGTGCTTCTAATTGGGGCCGAATCAATAGGGGGCTACCCTATTCCCGGTCTCCGGTTGCCAGCATTTTAGCGGCAACCCGCCCCACACCGCGCAAGATCGCTTTCACCTGCCACTGGCCGTCGGGGCCGGGAAAGAAGATTTCGCCAGTGCGGCGCGCTTCCGGGCGGTAGTACCAGCGCTTGAGCAAGGCCAGATGCCCCTGGCGGGGGGTGGGCGAGGGAGCTTGGCCCTGATCTGCAAGTGCCGTCAAGGTGGCCTCGAGGCGGGCGTCGAGAACGCCACGAGCAAGCTTGGCAGGCAAAACAATCTCTGCTTCGCCCTCCACTGTAGGCGCAGCGATCCCGGCGCACAGCGCTTCCGGCGCAGCCAGTTCCGCTGTCGCCACATCGCGCTCCCTGATCCCTGTTCCCTGATCCCTGTTCCCTGTCTCTTCTTCCGGAATCGGTTCGATCGCCATTGGCTGCGCAAACAGCGACGTCGAACCGGATTGCTCGTTCTGGATTCTCATGCCCAGGGTGGAAAAAGCTGTCGGGCCGTTCAGACGGCCATTTTCAAAGAGGAAGACGGCTACGTCGCCGGGATCGGCCGAGGCTTGCAGCACGATCGCCCGAAGCTGCGAGAGCGGGCGAACCAGCTCCGGAGCCAGGGCTCTCACGCCTTCCACTCGCTGGACCTGGGCGTGGATGGCGGCCGCGGCTTCGAATTCCAGGTTGGCCGAGGCTTCGTCGCGCTGGGCGCGGAGTTGGACCAGCCGGCTTTCCCCCCGCGTGGCCAGAAACTGCTCCACCGCCGCGGACTCTTCGCCGTAGCGCTCGTCCGTGCAGCCCTGGTAGCAGGGCGCAAGGCACATCTTCATCTCGGAGTAGACGCAGCCCGGGTGGCTTGGATGGGGATCGAGTTCCTCCGTGCAGCGACGCAGCAAAAACAGTTTGAGCGCCTCGTCGGCGTAGCGCTCGGCCGCCGTTCGCGAGGCAAAGGGTCCATATGCCCAATCGGCCTCGCGCTGGCCGGGGCGATGGGTGACGGTAATGCGCGGGTAAGCGTTGCTGCCCAGGAAACGGACAAAGGCCGGCGCACGCAGGTGCATGCGCTCCAAAGATTTTGGCCCGTAGATCTGCTCCAGGAGCGAGAACTGCGCCAGAAGGGATTCGAACTCAGAACCGGTGAGCCGGAAGCGAATTTGCCGCACCCGGCCAGCCAGTTGCAGCCGCCGCGGGTGTTTGGCCGAGGGCTGCAAGAGCCGTTCCAACCGTCCCCGCAGGTTGGGGGTGCGGCCGATATAGGGCTCGGCATGCGCCTCCGCGCCATATAAGGCAAAGACCGCCGGCTTGGCGGGCAATTGGTCGAGCGCGGCCCGGGCGTCGGCCGGGTCAAAAGCGAGGGTTTCGAGCTCAATCGACACAGCCACTTGGCTCAAGCTCCCGCGATGGTCATGCCGTCGATGCGCAGGGTGGGCGAAGCCACAGAGCCGCGGAATTCGAGGTCGCTGCCGATGGCGGTCACGTTCCGCAGCATCTCGGCGAGGTTGCCGGCGATGGTCACTTCTTCGACAGCGTGGGTCAGTTGGCCGTTCTCGATCCACAACCCGGTGGCGCCGCGCGAATAGTCGCCCGTGACCACGTTGACGCCAAAACCCATCAGCCCGGTGACGTAGAGGCCGGCCGGAATATCGGCAATGATCTGTTCGGGAGTCAGCGCGCCGGGCTCCACATAAAGGTTGCCGCAGCCGATGCCGGGCGTGCCGGCCAACCCGCGCGAGGCATTGTGGGTCGACTTCATGCCCAGTTTGCGGGCCGTGTAGGTGTTCAGCAGGTAGTTGCGCAGAACGCCGTTTTCGACCACCACCGTGCGCCGCGAGGGCAGCCCTTCGCCGTCAAAAGGGGACGTGCCAAAGCCGCCCATGCCGCTGGGCAGCATCATGATGTTGTCGTCAACGATGGTCAGGTTTGACGCGGCGATCTGCTCTTCCAGCCGGCCGGCGAGAAAAGACGCGCTGCGCCAGATGGAGTCGCCCGAGGCGGCTTCAAACACCGATCCGATGAGCGAACGGGCCACCTCCGGCGCAAAGACGATGGGAACCCGCTGGGTGGGAACGCGCCGGGCGCCCAGCCTTCGGAGGGTTCGCCGCGCCGCCTCCCGGCCAATGGATTCAGGCGAGTCGAGATCCGCCAGCCGCCGTGCGCTCGACCACCAGCCATCGCGCTGCATCTGGCCGTTCGTGTCCATGGCCAGCGGCGCCGCGGAAACGCCGGCGTAGCTGGTGCGGTAGCCACCCACAAAGCCGCGGGAGTTGGCTAGCGCTTTGCGCCCGGTGGCTGCATCAAAGCTGCCGCCATCGGAATTGGTCAGGCGCGGGTCAACCGCGAGGGCCGCCGCTTCGGCGCGTCGCGCCCACTCGATGCGTTCCGGCCCAGCCAGGGAATACACATCCTCGTCGTAGAGGTGCAGATCGCCGGGAATCGAGCCGAACTCAGCCGTGCCGGGCAAGCCCGTGAAGGGGTCCTCTTCGGTGACTTTGGCCAGCGCCATGGCTCCTTCGACCAGTTGCCGGATTCCATCCGGGGTCAGGTCGCTGGTGGAGGCCGAGGCTGACCGCGCGCCCAGAAATACTCGCAGGCCCAGGCCGCGCGAGCCCGATTCCTTGAGCGTTTCCACCTGGCCCATGCGCACGTTGACGCTGAATTCATCGCCCTCGCGGGCCACGGATTCAGCATCGCTGGCGCCGGCTTTCATGGCCAGCACCACCACCTCGGCGGCAAGGGATTCAAGGTCGAGAGCAGTTGGATCGGGTTGGGAAGCGGCTTGGGGCATGGGTCAACAGTAACAAAAACAGCTAGGGATTGGGCGCACGGCTGGAGTTGGCAATCTATATCCAATCAGATATACTGCGGCCATGAAAGTGGTCCGCTTTCTCGGCGATTCCCTGAAAGTGTTTCGGGAATTCCCGAAGGATGCACGACAGGACACTGCTCGCCAGCTGGAGATGGTCCAGAAGGGACGGAACCCGGATAACTTCAAATCGATGTCCGAGATTGGCAAGGGCGTTCAGGAAATTCGGATTCGAGACGAATCCGGGATATTCCGGGTGATTTATACGGCGCGATTTGCCGACGCGGTCTATGTCCTTCATGCTTTTCAAAAGAAGACACGCGCGACCTCCAAGCGGGATATCGATACCGCAAAGTTGCGGTTCAATCAACTGATGCGAGGTGATTCATGAGCAAACCGGAAATGCAGGAATTTACCAACGTCTGGGATGCGATCGCGGATACGCCAGAAGAATCTGCGAACCTGACCTTACGTTCCGAACTCATGGACGAGATCGAAGCGATCATCAAGACCAAAGGTTGGACGCAGAAGGAAGCGGCGAAGCGGTGCGGGGTCACGCAACCGCGGATCAATGACTTGCTGCGTGGGCGGATCTCGCGGTTTTCATTGGATGCGCTGGTGAATATTGCTTCGGCGCTGGGGCGCAAGGTGAGGGTCAGTCTGGAAGATGCGGCGTAATGCTTCCGAAGCTCGAGGTGTGCTGGACAGGAAGTCCATTCGCATCGCGCCTTGGTAGCACTACTTAATCCCAAGCATTTCAAGGGACCTTTCTGGGTCTGGTGCAGGCCGCTGGTCAACGTGCGGCAGATATCGCATTGAGTCTGGACCCCAATCAAATTACAGTCCCGCGTCAGGCTCTATGAGCGATGCCGCGATATCTCGCGAGATATCGAGATTCTGCGAAAACAGACGCGTTTGGGTTTTCTCGCCTAGCAGGCTGGCTGATTTTTCATCATCCGTTCACCAACACACACATTCTCTTTAACATTCACGGTCGAAGCTGGGATCGCCGGATTGCCGCGGGCGCGGCGTATGCTCCGGCAATCGATTTCCAGATCCCCGTACGAGCTCATCCTGAGCCGGACATCGATCTTCGCCGGAATTCCCCAACCCCGAGGAGAAAAATCATGATTCGTTTGAAGCGTTCCCTGGTCCTGTGCGCTCTCGCCTGCGCCGCTGTGGCAGCCAGCCGGGCAGAGGCCCCCAAGATCGAGCACGTCCTGCTGATCAGCGTGGACGGCCTGCACGCGATTGACGTCAGCAATTACATCACCGCCCACCCCGATTCGACCCTGGCCGCCCTGGCCAAACGTGGCATCCGCTACGACAATGCCTACATCCCCTCCATTTCCGATTCTTTCCCCGGCCTGGCCGCGCTGATTACCGGCGGCTCGCCAGTCACCACCGGCATTTGGTACGACGTCACCTACAACCGCAAGCTTTCTCCGCCCGCGCTCACCACTCCCTATGGCATCGTCGGCGGGGCCGGGCTTTGCCCCTCGGTCATCGGCACTCAAGTAGGTTTCGACGAGGAAATCGACAACGACTACACCAAGCTCAATGGCGGCGGCGCGATCAATCCCAAGTACTTGCCGCGGGATTCGACCAAAGGCTGTGCGCCGGTGTGGCCGCACCAATACCTGCGGGTGAATACGATCTTCGAAGTGGCGCGCAAAGCTGGCTTCTACACTGCATGGTCAGATAAGCACCCCTCGTATGAATGGGTGAAAGGCCCCAGCGGGCAGGGAGTGGACGACCTGTTCACTCCTGAAATCAACTCCGTCCCCGTGGCCCTGCCTGCCGTTTCCGGTTGCAGCCCGCTGCCCGATCCAGCCAATGCCACACCCTCCAACGCGTGGACCGACAGCATTGAAAACATCAAATGCTACGACGGGCTCAAGGTCAACGCCATCCTCAACGAAATCAACGGGCGCACCCACGACGGCTCCAAAGCAGCTCCGATCCCGGCCATCTTCGGCTTCAATTTCCAGGCCGTGAGCGTGGGCGAAAAGCTCAAGGGCGCGGGTTACAGCGATGAGTGGGGGACGCCGACCAAAAATTTGAAGTCCGAGCTGGATTTCGTGGATTCCTCCCTGGGCCGCATCTGGGCCGCGATCAAGGACTCAGGGCTCGCATCGAGCACGGTGATCATCGTGACCGCCAAACACGGCCAGTCGCCCATCGATCCCGCCAAGGTCTCCAAGATTCCCGGCAGCGTTCCCGCAACGGTTGTTGGCTCCAGCTACGCCTTCGACATCTCCGACGACGCGTCGATGATCTGGCTCAAGAGCCCTTCGGACATCGATGCCGTCCTGCCCTGGCTCGACGATGGCAACGGAGGCAAGGACTTGGGCGCGCAGGAGATCTTTGCTGGCCCCACGCTCAAAAATCGCTGGGACGATCCGGCCGTTGACGAGCGCGTTCCGGACATCATCGTCAAGGTCAACACGGGCGTAATCTTCACCGGGGGCTCGAAGATCGCCGAGCATGGTGGGTTAAACGAGGACGATATCCATGTTGGACTGCTGGTTTCCGGACCGGGCATCTCCAGCGCCGAGGTGGTGAAGGCCAATGTGTCGACCGCCCAAGTGGCGCCCAGCATCCTCTGGTTGCTCGGCCTTGATCCCAACCAATTGCAGGCAGTTCAGAAGGAAGGAACGCCGATTCTGCCCTTCCTGCCTGTGCCCCCGAGCAATTGAATCAAACAAGAACTTCTCAAAAAAACTGCGGCGCCCTCGATTGCTTGGGGGCGCCGCAGTTGTTCTGCCGATTCATTGATCGAGAAGGACGAACTTCAGCGTCCTGTTCCCCCAACCGTCATCTTGTCCAGCTTGATGGTGGGCATGCCAACGCCTACGGGGACGGATTGGCCGTCTTTGCCGCAAGTGCCGATGCCTTCATCCAGCTTGAGATCGTGGCCGACCATGGAGACATATTTCAGGGCTTCAGGGCCGTTGCCGATCAGGGTGGCGTCGCGGACCGGGGCGGTAATCTTGCCGTCCTCAATCAGGTAGGCTTCCGATGCGGAAAATACGAATTTGCCGTTGGTGATGTCCACCTGGCCGCCGCCGAAGTTGACCGCATAGAGCCCATGCTTGACGCTGCGCAGAATGTCCTCCGGCGCGTCGTCGCCGGCCAACATATACGTGTTTGTCATGCGCGGCATGGGGATGGACTGGTAACTCTCGCGGCGGCCGGAGCCGGTGTTGGCCGCGCCAGTTAGTCTTGCAGACAGCTTGTCGGTGAGGTAGCCCCGCAGCACGCCGCCCTCAATGAGAGTCGTTTCCTGGGTTGCCGTGCCCTCGTCGTCGACATTCAGCGATCCGCGCCGGCCGGCGATGGCGCCGTTGTCCACCACGGTGACCTTGGAACTGGCGACCGATTGACCGATCAGCCCGGCAAAGGCTGAAGTCTTTTTGCGGTTGAAGTCGGCTTCGAGGCCATGGCCCACGGCCTCATGCAGCAGAATGCCGGGCCAGCCGGGACCGAGCACGACCTCCATTTCGCCCGCTGGGGCCGGGACGGCATGCAGTTGCAGAATCGCTCCCCGCGCTGCTTCGCGGGCCAGACTTTCCGGGCTCTTGGTGCCCACAAACTGATCCAGGCCAGAGCGACCGCCGCCACCAGCCGAGCCCTTGGTGGTGTTGGCGTCTTCTTTCGCGATGACGAAGACATTGAGCCGGCACAGCGGCTGAGTATCGCTGGCAAACGCTCCGTCGGAGGCGGCGATAAGAATGCGGCGCAGTTCCTCAGAGTAGCCTGCCCGCACCTGCACAACGCGCGGATCGTAGGCGCGTGCGGCGCGGTCGGCGCGCAAAATCAGCTCCAGGCGCGCGGCCAGGTCCAGATCGTATCCGCCCAGGGGAACGGGATAGAGGTCGGCAGCCGGAGCCTCGGTGAATCCCTGCACAATCTGCTTGGCGGGCCCGGAGGCGATGAGAGCGGCCGTCCGCGCGGCGTGAAGCAACCGGTCGGGGTTCAGATTGTCCGTGTAGGCATAGCCGGTACGCTCGCCGGAGAGCACGCGAATGCCGCACCCGGCGCTGGTTCCCTGGCTGGCGGATTTGACGATCTGCTCGTCGACTCCCAGCGAGGTCGCGGTCACGGACTCGAAGTAGAGATCGGCATAGTCGCCGCCTGCTGCCAGAGCCTCGCCCAGGCAGCGCTCGAGGAGGCGCTCGGCGATGCCGAATTTCTCAAAAAAGTAGCGCTTGTGGCTTGGGCGGGGGGAAGCAGCCGTTGTGCTCATCGTGCTTTTCAGTGTACGCTGGAGCGCCCCGGAGGCGAAGTCCAGCACGAAGTCCAGCCACCCGGAATCCAGTGCTTTCCCATACCGGGAAAAGGTCCCTCGCACCCGTTCCTCTCTTGATTCGGAAGCCTTTCGCCCTCTTCCACTGCACCCATTCTCGTGCTAAATTCAACCCATGAAGAAGATTCTTGCAGCTGCATTGCTTTTGATGGTGTTCGCCAGCCCCGTATTTGCTTCCTCCAGCCACCACCATCACCGTCATCATCACCATCATCATCAGCACGCCTAGCGTGGCCCCCGGCCTGGGCTGGCAGCCTTGCCGCCAGGCCGGGATGCATAATTTGATTCGATCCGGCTGGAAACACAAGTGAGGTGCGTGCCGTGAACGATTTGGGTGATCTACCCTCGGAAGCCCTGCGATTTCCGATCGGCCGCTACATCCCTCCGGCCAGCAGCACCGTTGAGGTGCGCGCCGCGCAAATTGAGACGTTGCGACTGCTTCCCGAGCGGCTGCGCGCCGCCGTCAGCGGCCTGACTCCAAGCCAACTCGACACACCCTACCGCGAGGGCGGCTGGACCGTGCGTCAGGTGGTGCATCACGTGGCCGACAGCCACGCCAACGCCTATATCCGCTTCAAGCTGGCGCTTACCGAAGACTGGCCCACCGTCAAGCCCTACGACGAAGCCGCCTGGGCCAATCTTTCCGACAGCCGAACGCTGCCCGTCGACGGCTCGCTGACACTGATTGAGGCCTTGCACGGCCGCTGGGTGGCGCTGCTGGAATCGCTCGGTAGCGAAGATTTCGAGAAGGGCTACATCCATCCCGAGATGGGCCGCCAGAAACTCGCCGAGGCGCTGGCGCACTATGATTGGCACTCCCGCCACCACACGGCGCACATCACCAATCTGTGCACGCGGCAGGGCTGGTAGGGCCGCCGGTGGCCGCCAGCGTTGACGCTGCGACCGCGGAACAACTGACCCAAACCATCGAAGAATACCTGGCGGAAAATCCAGCCGCGGCGCTGCTTGAAGACGGCCGCGTGCTGTTCGACATGCGCACCGCACGCTATTCAGTCAGCGAATCGCACGGGCGCTGCCTGCTGCAATTCTGGAGCGAGGAGCGCAACCTGATGCGCACCGTGGTCGAAGTGCAGGAGCGAGCGCAATGCCTGCGCCTCATGACCCGGCGTATGGGCGCAGCCAAGCCGCAGGCGCTGGAACTGGTGCCCACCAGCGACCGCCGCACGCCCACCGCACGCGAGGCGGCGCGACGCAACTATCAAAAGCTTCTGGAGCGCGTGCTGACCCGCCGCTTTATCGGGTCAAAGGTCGAAGGTTTTCGCTCGGCGATGGACCTGGAGCACAGCTTCGGCCCGGCTTATGTGCGCGGACGCCTGTTGCGCGGAACGGCGGCCGAGGCGGTGATCGGCGTGGGTGAAGCGGAGTCGGCGGCCATTGCCGACGGCATTCTCACGCTCGGGATTCTCTGGCTGGACCACTGCCGCCAGCATGGCGACGGCCGGCGGCACTTCGGCGGGCTGAAGGTCGTGGTTCCGGCCGGGGCGTGGCGGACCACCGCCGAAAGGATGGCCTGGCTGAACCACGCTGCCGCCGACTTCCAGCTCTTCACGCTCGACGAACGCAGCGAAGAACTTGAGGAGGTGGATTTTCGCGATACCGGCAACCTGGAGTCGCGGTTGGTGCACGCTTTTTCAGCCTCAGCGGCCGTTGATCGGTGCCAGGACGGCGTCGACCGGCTGCTGTCGCTCGTCCCCGCGGCGGCAAGGGAGCGCGTCGAGGTGCGGCCCACTTCCGCGACCGAGGTAGGGCTGCTGCTGCACGGGCTGGAGTTTGCGCGGGTGCGCCACGGCTTTGCCGCTCACTCCTTTGTCTGCGAGAACGAGATCATCTTCGGCGCGGGCGCCAATGAAACGCCACTCACTGAAGAAAATGAGGCGCTCTGCCGCGATCTTTTTGGGCGGCTTTTTTTGAGCCGTCATGGCGACGGCTCACACACCGATCCGCTCTATCGGCTGCAGCCGGAGCGCTGGCTTGAGGCCCGGTTGCGCGGCGAAATTGCCGAGTTGCTCCCAGGGCTGCGCGGCGACCTGCTCTACTCGCAGGTGCCGGCGCTCTCCGTCGGCGACCGCAACCTGCTCGACCTGCTCACACTTGACCGCAACGGCCGCCTGGCAGTGATTGAACTGAAAGCCAACGAGGACCTGCACCTTCCCTTGCAGGCGCTCGACTACTGGATTCGCGTGCGCGCCCTCAACGACGACCGCCAGCCCACGGCGGGCAACGCAGGCGGTCGTCCGCTCTCCGCTTTCGAGCGGCAGGGGTATTTTCCCGGTGTCGAGGTTTCACCGCTCCCGCCACGCCTGCTGCTGGCCGCTCCCGCTCTGCGCATTCATCCGGCCAATGAGGCGGTGCTGCGCTACCTTTCGCCCCAGGTGGAGTGGGAACTGGTCGCCCTCAGCGAGCATTGGCGGCGCGAGTTGACGGTCGTCTTCCGCAAGCACGGCGGGAGCGCCGGAATTTAGGCCGCTCACTTCTCGTGACCGGCGAGTAACCCCGCTGTTGCTCCTGCAATACATCCGCAGAACAGTCGCATTCGGAATCCTCAGAACTCTCTCATCGATTTGTCATCCTGAGGAGCGCAGTGACGAAGGATCCGCGGTTGCCTTTCAGCTTAGTTCCGGCAAGATGGCTGGAGTGACCTCTCCAACCTTCACCGCAACGTGAAAAGACCACCACAGATCCTTCGTCACTACGTTCAGGATGACAAGCGTTGTGTGCAAAGAGGCTTGACATGCGATTGCCCTGGATGCATCCGTCCACTGCATTGACCGGTGAATGGTGGAGCGCATAGCCTTTCAGCTTGCACACGGCTTCGCGAGACTTCCTCTCTGCCCGGCCGATTGAGGAAGACGAGCCGATGCAAATCAACAGAAGACTTGTTGCCCGCCTGCTTTGGAGGGCGACGCTTGCGGTGGTTTCAGGACTGAACTCCACGGCACAGAAGGCGCAGCCCGTCGGGGAAGCTGCGTGGCAGCCGACTCACCCCGCAGTCCGGGTAGAGGATTACGCAGGATCGGCCTCCTGTGCCCAGTGCCACATTTCCGAACCTGCGAAACAGATGACCTCGGAGATGGGCTTGTCCGTTACGCGGCCGGCGGAGTCGCGCTTTCTCAGTGAGCATCCCAGCCTGCGATTCGAGCGCGGGCCTTATACCTACACGCTTCAGCGCGAAGGCGGACAGACCACCTTCACGGCCAGCGATGCGCACGGCAAAATCAGCGAACCGCTCTTCCTGGCTGTGGGTTCGGGAAAGGTCTTTCAGGCCTACCTGATTCAGCATGGCGGGCAATATTACCGCATCCCGGTGGACTATTTCACCGCCCAGGGCAAGCTGGGGCTGGACACGGAAGCCGACCCCGCGCTACCCACTTCGCTTGAAGCGGCGCTGGGCAAACCGCTCACTGCCGGCGACTTGCGCGGTTGCCTCCGCTGCCACAGCCCGGCGTCGGTGGTTGGCGACAAAATCGATATCGTGAGCCTCACGCCCGGCATTGGCTGCGAAACGTGCCACGGACCGGGCGGGAAACATGCCGCGGCGATGGAAGCGGGAAAGCCCGCCGGGACCGGCATCTTTTCCCCCTCGCACCTGCTGCCGCAGCAGAAAGCGGAACTCTGCAACCAGTGCCACACGTCAGCCAGCAGCATGAAGGCACAGAATCCGCAGGGCGTGCACGGCGTGGTGTCACCGGCCTATCGCCTGGAGGGCAGCCGCTGCTGGAATCCGGCCGACCAGCGCACCAGTTGCACCGCTTGCCACGATCCGCACGCGCCCATGGTACGCGAAACGGCGGCCTATGACGACAAATGCCTGGCCTGCCACGCACACGGGACACACGCTCTTGCCGATCAGCCCGGAAAGGCCTGTCCGGCGGGAAAGCGCGACTGCGCCGGCTGCCACATGCCCAAAATTTCGGTGCCCGGCTCGCCCATTCTTTTCACCGACCACCGTATTCGCATCGCCCGTGCGGGCGCTACTTTTCCGGAGTGATTTGCCGCCACTTCCGCTCTTGAGCGAGCCCAGAAAACGATGCGCTCCCCGACAATTGTGATGGCCTTCACGTCCACGGCATCGGTTCCAAATCGGGAGTGACGCCTGTCACATATTCCTGAAAATGGAATTGGCAGAATCTATTTGCAATCCCACCAGCGCTGGTTTCGTGTACCGAGGTCATCATGGTTACAGATTTGCCGATAGACCTTTCACAAGGAAGGTACCCACGTGGCTAGCCAAGTTCTCGAACAGTACGAAGTTGAAGCATTTCACGCCTCTGCGCGGGCAAACTCTTATGCTGCCCCTTCCTGGGCGTCTGCGGTTGGCGATGCCCCTGCGTTCGACGAAGCAGCGGACTTGCTCGAATCGAAAGCAAACGGCTTCCGGTGCGCGAAAGGCCTAATGGTGGCGCTTGGGCTGGAAGCGCTCGCAGCGCTCTGCTTCTACGGCGTGTGGCATCTGTGGCACATTCTGCGCTAGCGGGACGAGAAAGCCCACGGCCTAGCCTTGGTTGTCTTCCTCTTCTTTCGCCTGTTTCCGCGGTGCGTGGCGAATGGCCCACGATTCACCCTCCGCCGCTGTCAGCAACTCCAGATGCTCCACGAGCAGGGCATTCCTGCTCTCTTCCTCGTTGTAAGGGGAGATGTGCGCCGCATGTCTGACGACCTCGCGACTGAGAGCGTCCCACGTACGCCTGTAGCTCAGCCAGTTTTCCTGGAACTTGAAATTGGCCATGATGGACGTGACGGCGACAACAGACGCTGCCGCAATTCCGCCCAGGGTGCGATAGCCCTCCAGAACCCCAGTCGCGATCAGCGGCGACAATAACGCGGTCACGACGATCGCATAGATCGAGCACGCCCGGTGCCATCGTTTACTGCTGATTGAGCGCCGGTTGTAAAAGTCCAGCAACCCGGCAAGCCGGGTCTTTTTGTAGTCCTCCAGTTCGGCATCCGTCATACGCCCTCCCGCTTCCTGGTGTCCTGTCTCTGAAGTTCTTTGCAAAACTGGCGAAAGAACAAACGCAGATTCTTCGCTCACACCCCCCGAACTGAAGAGCGTTCGGGGCCCCGTTCGCTCAGAATGACACTTCCTGTTTTGTTGTGAATTTCAGAGGCGGGACGCTCTTCCGCCACGACAGGACGAGTATATGTCGCGCAATCCTTTACCAGACAAAATGAATGGGAGAATTTCAGGCCTCAAATTCGAGACCTGGAATCCCCCCATGGTTTGCCTTGTGACGACCGGCAGCGCGGAGGCCGGTTACTTCTTCAGCGGCTTGCGCGCGAAGTAATAGAGCGAGAACGCCAGCGCGGCGAAGGCTGCGACGGAGACATAGTTGTTATCCAGGAAGGTATGCGGGAAGTTGAGGATATCTCCCTTGTCGAAGGTGGTTTCGTAGCCCTTCAGAGCGACGCCGCAGAGGCCGACAATGCCGCCGGCCGCGATCAGTCCAGAGGCGAACAAGGAGCCGGGAGAGATTTCGCTGTCCGCTTCCTCGGCGTCGCCGCCAGCCTTTTTGACAGCCGCGTCGACGAACCAGCGCACCATTCCACCGACGAAGATGGCCAGCGTAGTGCCGATCGAGAGATAGGCTCCGACGGCGAAGGAGAGAGAACGGATTCCCAACAACTCGACGGCGATCACCAGGAAGACGCCTAGCAGAACCAGTCCCCAGGGCAATTTGCGGCTCAGAATTCCGTTGATGACGGTGGCCATCAGGCGGGCCTGGGGCGCGGCGGCTTTCTCACTGCCGATGCCCTGAATCCACTGCACCTCAATGCGGCCCGTGGAGGGCGAGTAGAGGTATTTGCCGTCGGCCAATTCGGAAGATCCGAGGGCGTTGAGGACGGTGTATTCGCCCTTGTGGTGCAAGGTGGAAGACTTGTTGGCGCCGAGAACGCGAATCTGTTCGGGAAGCCGTTGCGTGTCGGCCTGAACGGCGACGCCGGGATGACTGGCCGAAATGTCCCACGGTTGCGAGGCCTGGTGGAACTCCTGCAGCCCGGTGTTCATCAGGTTGAGGGTGAGTCCGATGGCGACCGTGGAGACGACCACGCCGATCATGAGCGCAATCTGCTGCAGGCGCGGCGTAGAGCCGACGATGTAGCCGGTCTTGAGATCCTGCGAGGTGTCGCCTGCGTTGGCAGCGGCGATGCAGACCACGCCGCCAATGGTGATGGCCAATGCGCCGAAGGCGGGGCTGGTCCATCCCTTGACCAGAAAGATGGCGGAGGTGGCCATCAGCGTGGCGATGGTCATGCCGGAGATGGGGTTGGCCGAGCTACCGATGAGGCCGACGATGCGTGAGCTGACCGTTACGAACAGAAACCCGAAAACCACAATCAGCAGCGAGGCGGCCAAGTTGGCCATCCAGCCCACGTAGGCTCCGGGAACGGGCTTGAACTGAAGGAAACAGAACATGCAGGCCACGATCAGAATGGAGCCGACGACAACCACTCCCATGGAGAGGTCGTTCTCCGTCCGGATGGGCTTGGCCTTGGCGGCTGCAGAGCCGGGGCGCAGATTCTTGAAGCCCGAGGCGAGCGCGCCGAAGATGGTGGGCAGAGTCTTGATGAGAGTAATGAGTCCGGCTGCGGCCACGGCTCCGGCGCCCATGGGGCGAATGTAAGTGCCCCAAAGCTGGCTGGGGTCCATTTGGCTGATGGGGATGGTGCCGGGATAGACCGGATGGCCGAGCTCCTTGCCGAAGAAGTAAATCAGCGGCATCAGGACCAGCCAGGAGAAGACGCCGCCGGCAAAGATGACGCCGGCCACCTTGGGTCCGATGATGTAGCCAACGCCGAGGTATTCCGGCGTGGCATCGGCCTTGATGGATGAGCCTTTGAGGATGTGCTGAGGACCGAAGTCGGGCTGAAACTCCGGCGTGCCCGGCCAGGCTTTGAAGAGGTTTTCGTTCTGGAAGAAAGTGTAGAGAGCGCCCAGGCCCAGGCCAAAGAAGACGCGGCCGGCCAGCGATCCGCCCTTCTCGCCGGCGATCAGCACGTCGGCACAGGCGGTTCCCTCGGGATATTTGAGATTCTCGTGCTCTTCAACGATCAACTGGCGGCGCAGCGGAATCATGAACAAGACGCCCAGCCAGCCACCGATCAGGGCCAGCAGGAAGATGCGCGAGTATTCCAGATCGAAGCCCAGGAAGATGAGCGCCGGCAGAGTGAAAATGACTCCCGCGGCGATCGACTGGCCGGCGTTGCCGGTGGTCTGGACGATGTTGTTTTCAAGGATGGAGGCCCGGCCGAACGCGCGCAGGATGCTGATCGAGAGCACCGAGATGGGAATCGACGCGGCCACCGTCAGGCCGGCGCGCAGTCCCACATACACCGTGACGCCGCCAAAGATGATGCCGAACATGGAGCCCAGGAGAATGGCGCGAACGGTGAACTCGGGGCGGGTCTCATTGGGAGAGACAAAAGGTTGAAATTCGGGCACGAATGGCCTCCTGGAAGTGCATGTTTTTTTGGGGTTTCCCTGAAGGGAGAGTTTAGCAGTGCCGGGGTCAGAAGCGAAAAGAGGAGGGTTGCGGCCTCCGCGCCGAAGCGAGCGGAGCAAGCGCGCCGACGGATCGCACTTGGCGATCCCGGCCCTGACCGCGTAGGGTAAAGGCGATCCCGAAATCGACTCCGCGGAGAATCAAAGCGCAATGACCAACCCATCGCTCGCACCCACGCCGGTTCAGCGTCTGCTGTCGCTGGACGTGCTGCGCGGCATCACCATCGCCTTCATGATCATGGTCAACAACAACGGCGGCTCCGGCTCCTGGGGCTTCATGAATCACGCCGTGTGGAATGGTCTGACGCCGACGGACCTGGTGTTTCCGACCTTCGTCTTCATTATGGGAGCCTCGGTGGTTTTTGCCTTCGATGTCCGGCTGGCCCGCGGCGCCACACGCGCTCAACTGGCCGTGCACACGCTCCAGAGGGCCGTCATCCTGTTCCTGTTTGGCGTCCTGATCAACGTGTTTCCGCTCTTCCACTTGGCCAACATGCGCATCTACGGCGTGTTGCAGCGCATTGCCATCGTCTATCTTGCCGTGAGCCTGTTTTACCTGTGGGACAAACGCGCTTCAACCAAGATTGCCGCGGTCGTCGTGGCGCTGGTTGGCTACTGGGTGCTGCTCCGCTGGATTCCGATCCCCGGCGCTGGAATGCCGGGCAGGGACTTCCCCTTCATGGATCAGACCCTGAACCTGACTTCCTGGCTCGACCGGCAGATCATGCCCCATCACCTGTATCTGGATTGGCCCGGCCCCGGCGTGCTCGACCCGCACAACCGCCACGATCCCGAAGGCCTGCTCAGCGACCTTCCCTCCCTGGGAACCGCGCTTCTGGGAATGTTGGCCGGTCTGTGGCTGCGCACGCAGAAAACCGTGAGGGTAAAGACCGCGGGATTGGCTGCGTTCTGCTTGGCCTGCCTGGCCTCCGGCTACCTGTGGTCGATCTGGTTCCCGCTCAACAAAAATCTGTGGACCAGTTCCTTTGTGCTGGTGGCGGCCGGCTGGTCGCTGTTTGTGCTTACCCTGGCCTTCTGGGCGGTGGAGCAATGGGGCTGGGGCAAAGGCCGTGGCGCGGGCTTCGTTTACCCCTGGGTGGTCTTCGGCTCCAACGCCATTACGGCGTATATGTTCAGCGAACTGGTTCCCAACGGGCTCGATCACATCGTCTTTTGGATGGGCGGACGACGTGAATCCCTGGTGGTGTTTCTCACGTCCCCCATCTTCAGGTATATCCACAATCCCGGATGGGCGGCGTTCACTTTCTCAGTTTCGATCGCTGCATTTTGCTTCCTCCCCGTATGGGTGCTCTATCGCAAGAGGATTTTCTTGAAGGTGTAGCCGCAGCTTCAGCAATGTCCCACGCGCTTTACAATGACAAACGCAACCGGAACGCGTGCATTCAGCGCTCCGAAGTTGGAGGAGGCACGAATGTCCGCATCACGCAGGGAGTTTCTCGCCGGGTTGGCAGCAATTGGCGCATTCGCAACAATTCCGCGCGCGGCGTACGCAGCCCCGAGCTGCCCTTTCCGGCTTTCGGTCATCAACGACGAAATCTCGCAGGACTTCGACCATGCATGCTTCGTCGCCACTCACGACTTCGGCCTCGAGTGGATCGAGTTGCGCGGCATGTGGAACAAGAACATCTCCGAACTGGACGCGGCCGAGGTTGCCAAGGCCCGCGAAATTCTTGCCAAGTACAAACTGCGCGTCACCGACATTGCCAGCCCGGTTTTCAAGACGGATTGGCCGGGCGCGCCGCTGTCCAAGGAAAGCCCGCGCCGCGACCAGTTTCACGCGGACTTCGAGTTCAAGCAGCAGGACGCGCTGCTGGAGCGCTGCATTGAGCTGGCGAAAGCATTTGAGACCGACCGCATCCGCTGCTTCGACTTCTGGCGGCTCGAAGACCAGAAGCCTTACCGCGCGGCCATCAACAACAAGCTCCGCGAAGCCGCCCGCACCTGCGCCAAGAGCAACATGATCCTGCTGCTCGAAAACGAGATGGCGTGCAACACGGCCACCGGCGAAGAAGCCGCCGAGACGCTCAAGGGTGTCCCCGAGTCCAATTTCATGCTCAACTGGGACCCAGGCAACGCGGCAACCTTCGCGGGAAACACGCCTTATCCAGACGGCTACAACCTGCTGCCCAAGCACCGTATCGGCCACTGCCACGCGAAAAGCGTGATCCGCAAGGCCGACGGCAAATGGGAGTGGGCGCCAGTGGGCGTGGGCGCGGTGGATTGGGTCGGCCAACTCCAGGCCCTGCAGCGCGATGGTTACCACTATGCCGTGAGCCTTGAGACGCATTGGCACGGCGGCGGAACCCCTGAATCCTCAACCCGCATCAGCATGAAAGGCCTGAAGGAAGCGCTGGCCAAAGCGGGAACGGGCTGCTAAAGAAGACAGGGAAGAGGGATCAGGGAACAGAGAACAGCAGCGCTAACATCCAGTGATGCAAAGAGCCAAGAACCGCGGCGCACTTCTCGACGGCATCCATGTGCTGGACGGTGGAATGGCGTCGGAGCTTGAGTACCAGGGAGCGTGCATCGACGGGCCGCTCTGGTCCGCGCACGTGCTTGAAGACGCGCCGGAAAAGGTGGCCGCCGTGCATCGCGCCTACATTGAGGCAGGTGCCGATTGCCTTCTGACGGCCAGCTACCAGGTGTCGCGCATGGGTTATGCGGAGTTCGGCCTGGCCCCGGCACGCGCCGACGCCGCATTGTTGCGTGCGGTGCAACTGGCGCGGTCGGCCGCTGCGGAGTTCCCCAACCGCCGGATCGTTATCGCCAGTTCGCTTGGGCCGTATGGCGCGGCGCTGCACAATGGCTCCGAATATCACGGCAACTACGGCTGCACTTTTGCCGATCTGGTCGGTTTTCACCGCCAGCGCATTCGCGTGCTGGCCGATGCGCCCGCAGCTTCCGCGCCTGACCTGCTGGCCTTTGAAACTTTGCCGTCGCTTGAAGAGGCGCAAGCCATCGGTGAGGCGCTGGCTCCCTGGCCGGAACTGGCCGCGTGGTTCAGCTTCACGTGCAAGGACGGGCAGCATGTCGCCCACGGTGAACGGCTGAGGGCCTGCGCGGAGGCCGCCGCCCGCTATCCGCAGACCATCGCCATCGGCGTCAACTGCACTCATCCCGCGCTGGTGCCGGAGCTGATTGGCGAACTGCGCTCTGCGTCGAACAAGCCGATTGTGGTGTACCCCAACTCCGGCGAAGGATGGGATGCGGACGCGCGTAGCTGGACAGGTTCCGGCGATCCGGCGGGCTTCGGCGCGATGGCGGCCGAGTGGTTTGCGGCCGGGGCGCAGATTGTGGGTGGCTGCTGCCGCACGCGTCCCGCGCACATTCGTCTGGTGGCCGAAAACGCTGCGCGCGCCACCACGAACCGAGTCAATCCATTGGACTCACCCCAATCCCGTGGCATAGGCTCATAGATGTATGGAAATCACCTGCAACCGCTGCCACCAGACCGTCCAGGCTGAGAACACCTATTGCCCCGCCTGCGGTCTGCCGCAACTGCTCTACGCCGCGGACGCTCCTTCCGGGCTGGCTCAGCCTGAGCCCTGGAACGAGGTCGTGCGCGATGCAAGCAGCGTCGACTGGAAGCCTGCGTTGCGCGGTGTGCTGCTGCTGGCAATTCCAGCGGGGCTGCTGGCCAGCGGATTTCCGCTGGTAGGGTTCTTTGGCCTGGTTTGGATGGCCGGAGCCGGAGCCTGGGCAGTCGCGCTCTATTTGCGCAGCCAGCGGCCGGCATGGATCACGATTGGAGCTGGCGCCCGCATCGGCCTGGTTACCGGCCTGGTCGGCGGCTGGATAGCGGCTGCCACCATGAGTGCCACGCTTTTCGGCATGCGTTTCTTCTGGCACCAGGGCAAGGTCTTCGACGACTACTGGCAGAACCAGGTCAGCGATAAGGTCAGCCAGCAATGGGCGGCCGCGGGCATGGATGCGCAGACCATCCAGGTGGCCAAGGCGCTGCTGAATTCACCGGAAGGGCGTGGCGGTTTGACCTTCACCGTGATTGCTGTTCTGACCGTTTCCCTGGTGGTGTTTGCGACTGCCGGGGGCGCACTGGGGGCGCGGCTGATGGGCCGCAACCGGCAGCCGGAAGTTTAACTTCCCCTGGCGGCAATTCCGTCCCACTTGTCCACAACTTGCCCCACAGCGGCAACCCCTCGTATCATCCTGCGAGAGACACGCCGCGAGAGAAGACTCATGAGTGAAACCGAAAGTAAGCCCATCCTGCGCACCAAGGGCAGGTTGATGTCCGCCTCTGAGGTCGAGCGCACCCTGGTGCGCCTGGCCCACGAGATTGTTGAAAAAAGCAACGGCAGCGACGACCTGGCGCTGGTTGGGATCAAGCGCCGCGGCATTCCGCTGGCCGAGCGGCTGGGCAAACTGATCTCTGGCATCGAAAAGCGCAAAGTCGCCACCGGCGTTCTCGACATCCAGTTCTACCGCGACGATCTGACGACTGCGGATAGCCGTCCGGTGGTCACGCCCGGCGCCATCGGCATCGACATCGAGGGCCGCGACGTGGTGTTGTGCGACGATGTGCTTTATACCGGCCGCACAGTGCGCGCCGCGCTTGACGCCCTGTTCGATCACGGCCGTCCGCGCCGCGTGCAACTGGCCGTGCTGATTGACCGCGGCCATCGTGAACTGCCCATTGAGGCGACCTACATCGGCAAGCGAGTTCCCACCAGCAGCCGCGAAATCATCGAAGTCAAATTTCAGGAAGTCGACAACGACGAGCAGGTTCTGCTGGTCGAGCGGGTCGATTAGCAGCTTCCTTTACTAAACTGGGACCACGACCGCGTGATTCGGAGATCCGGGTCCAAACAGAATGGGTGCCCCAGGTCCCTCGCATTTGGGGACCTGGGAAGTACAACCTCATGCGGTCGGAGTACTAAGCTCTTTTTGTCAGTTATCGGCGCCAACACACGCGCCGCCCTCGCCGGGGCCCCCAAGCTTTCCGGCAAACCTTATGAACCGGACCGGAGCCCGGTGCTCCGGTGTGGACGCACATGAGCCCGACCGCAACACCCGCACGCCGCCAGCTTCCTCTTCCGCCCGTCGCAGCCTCGCCGTTTCCCTACAACCCCTGCTCGCTGCTCTCGACCCAGGACCTCACGCTCGATGCCTTGAGCGATGTTCTTGCCCGCGCCACGGCACTGGAGAACCAGGACCCGCTGGAGCGCGCCCGCATCCTGGCCAAGCGCCGCATCGCGCTGCTCTTTTACGAGTCCTCGACCCGTACCCGCACCAGTTTTGAGCTGGCAGCCAAGAGCCTGGGCGCCGACACCACGCTGGTCTCCAGCCTTTCGTCGAGCATTGAAAAGGGCGAATCGCTGAAAGACACCGGCCTCACCCTGCGTGCCCTGGGCGCCGAAGCCATCATTCTGCGCCACAACTCCTCCGGCGCGGCCTGGCTGCTGGAGCGCGAAACCCGCCTGCCGGTGCTGAACGCGGGCGACGGCATGCACGAGCATCCCACCCAGGCGCTGCTCGATCTGCGCACCATCCTGGCTCATCTGCGTCCTGGCGTCGAAGCCGTGAGTGCGGAGACCCTGGCGGGCGTCACGGTCACCATTGTGGGCGACATTCTGCACAGCCGCGTTGCTCGCTCCAACATGCTGTTGCTGCCCCGGTTGGGCGCGCGCGTCGTGCTCTGTGGCCCCCCGGCCCTGCTGCCGGAGTTGGCCGCTGCGGCTGGCCCCGGCATCGCCATCGAGCGCGACTTCGAAGCCGCGCTGCGTCAGTCCCAGGTGGTCATGATGTTGCGCATTCAGGCCGAGCGTCTGGCCGGAATGCAACTGGATCTCGAAGAATACAAGACGGCCTACCAACTCACTGGCCAGCGCCTGGCGACTTTTGCTCCCGGCGCCATCGTGCTGCATCCGGGCCCCATCATTCGCGGACTGGAGTTGACGGCCGGTGTGGCCGACGGTCCGCAGTCGGTCATCCTCGAACAGGTTCGCAATGGCGTCGCCATCCGCATGGCGGTGGTCGAACGGGCAATGCTGGCCGGTGCAAGCAAAGGAGGCCGCGCATGACGGCTCTGGTAATTCGTGGCGGCCATCTGATCGACCCGGCGGCTGGCGTTGATGGCCCTAAAGACATTCTGCTCAAAGACGGCCGCGTGGCCGAAATCGCCGCTCCGGGCAAGTTGAAGGCTGCGAATGGCGCTGAAGTCCTCGACGGAACCGGCCTCACCGTGGCGCCTGGCCTGATCGATATTCACGTCCACTTGCGCGAGCCCGGCCAGACCCACAAAGAGACCATCGCCACCGGCACGGCTGCCGCTGCCGCGGGTGGTTTTACCGCTGTGGCTGCCATGCCGAATACAACTCCGCCCAACGACTCGCCGGAAACCACTCGCTGGATGCAGGCTCCGGAGCGCGGCGCAGTCGTCCGCGTCTTCCCCATCGCCGCCGCCACGCGCGGGATGAAGGGCGAGGCGCTCAACGACTATGCGGCGCTCAAATCCGCCGGCGCCGTGGCCGTGACCGACGACGGCCGCCCCATCCTCAAAGACAATGTCATGCGTGAGGTGCTGTCCGCTGCGGCCCGTGTGGGCATGAGCGTCATTCAGCACGCCGAGGACACGCGGCTCACCCAGGGCGCCAGCATGAACCTGGGCCCCATGTCGTTCAAGCTGGGCTTGCGCGGCATGCCCACTGAAGCCGAGTCCAGCATTGTCGAGCGCGATATTCGCCTGATCACCGAACTGCGTGATCCCCGCGCCCATCTGCATGTGGCCCACACCTCTACCGCCGCAGCCCTGGCCGCGGTGCGTCAGGCCCGGCGTAGCGGTCTTCGCGTCACTTGCGAGGTTGCGCCGCATCATTTCCTGCTCACCGAGGAGCACGTCGGCCTCTACGACACCAACACCAAGATGAATCCGCCGCTGCGCTCGGCCGCCGACCGCGACGCCATGATCGAGGCCATTCTCGACGGTGTGGTCGACGCCATCGCCACCGACCACGCGCCCCATGCCGTCCATGAGAAGGAAGTGGAGTTCGAGAATGCCCCCAACGGCATCACCGGCCTGGAGACTGCGCTGGGGCTTTCCCTGCGCTGGCTGCACAAGGAGTGGAAGCTGCCCCTGGGACGCGTCCTCAGCCTGCTCAGCGCTCAGCCTGCGGCTCTCTTGGGGATGAAGGGTCGCGGAACCCTCGCCGTGGGCAGCTTTGCCGACGTGGTGGTCTTCGACCCCAATGCCGAATGGACCTATCGCGCCCGTGAAGGCAAATCGAAATCCCACAACTCCCCCTTCGACGGCTGGACCATGCAGGGAAAGGTCCGCTGGACCATCAGTGAAGGACGCATCGCCTACACATCCTCAGCGCAGTAAGGCGAACAGAGGCCGCCCCGTCACATGTGCGCGAGGCCTCCCTTCGCCAGAGCTGCCTGGATCTACACGTTGCCCTGCAGACAATTCGCTCTTTGCCTCGCGTAACGCCGTCCACCGGCCGGAGGGCCGGTCCGCATGCAACTTTCCTCTCCTATTTGCGCAAATATTGCTTTGTTTCGCCGGTGCGGCTGTTGGTCACTGTGAAGCCGCCGTCGGATGAAGCCACGACTTTCAGCCAGGCTCCGTCCGCGGGGTCGCCTTTGGGATTGGCGATCAGGGGCGCAGCGCTGTTGTGGGCGGCGTCGGAGTCCTCGGCGGTGTGAAGCTGCCACAGGTCTTCGAGGCCGGGGCTCTCATGCACCGTCTGCCAGGCCTCGGGGCTGCCGGCCTTGTGCGCGCCGTTATCCATGATGGCCACGCGAGGGTGAATCGCGTCCACAAAGGCGCGCGCATTGGACAGGTTGAAGCCGTGATGATCCACCAAATAGAGGTCCACCGTGCCGATCAGATTGGTTGGGCAGACGAGCGGAACCTCCTTGGCCTTGGTCAGGTCGCCCAGATCTAGAAATTTGAACTTGCCGAAGCGCACCAGGATGCCGGCTGAACGCGGGTTTTCAGTCGTATCAAGCTCCCACTTGGGCTCCGCTGCGCAATAGGGGTTGGGAACGGGCCGAATGCCGGGAACGGCGGCGATGTGTTCGCCATCGGCAGTCAGGACAATGGTTTCAAGGCCGGGAATGTCGATCGTGTCGCCGGGGTGGATAACGCGGCGCGGATGGCTCGCGATGGCCTTGAGATAAGCGGCAAAGTCCTGGCGGGTAATGTCGGAGTCTTCGCGATTCACGCCGTGATCCAGGAATTCGCCCACCTCAATGCGCTTGACCAACTCCGGGACGCCGCCCACATGATCGGTGTGGAAGTGGGTGATGAGTACGTGGTCGAGGCGCACGATGCCCGCGTCGCGCATGGCTGCCTGGATGCGCTCGGCGTCGCGGCCATTGTTGCCCGGCCAGCCGGTGTCGACCAGAAGCGAAGCGCCGGAAGGGGAAACCAGCAGTGTCGCCTGTCCGCCTTCGACGTCGATGGCATAAATGACAAGATGCTTTGCGGCGGGCGCGGCTTGGGCTGCTGTTGGCCGCGCGGCCAGCAGCAGCCCCAGGGCGCAGGCGGCAAGCAGAACGTTGCGGGCAAACCGCGCAAACGGAAGACGGCTCGATGAATTCAGGCGGGAGTAGGCTGCGTTTCGCATGTGCTGAAAAGTGTAATGGACGCCGCACGCGGAGGGAACAATGATTGTTTCGGATTGCTCATTTTCGGCGCGACTGGACTCGTGCCCTTTCAAAACATCAATCAACGTTTGCGCGGTGGACACGAACATTTGCGCGGCGGACACGTCCTTTTGTGAGGGGCCACCCTCCGCGGTTTGCTTTGCCTGCCCCGCGGGAGAGGTCGTTGCTGCGCTGAATTATAATCAGCGCGTTCCAGGAAAGGTTTGAAGACATGCATCTGAAAAGAATTACCGCATTCTTTGCCGCCATCCTCATGGTTACCGCCGCGGCGCTGGCTCAGACTTTGCCTCAAGGCGTTCAGAAGGTGACTTCGATTGAGGGAATCACGGAGTATGCCTTCCCAAATGGCCTTCATGCTTTGTTGTTTCCGGATAACTCCAAACCCAAAATCACGGTCAATGTCGTTTACCGCGTTGGTTCGCGCAATGAGGGCTATGGCGAGACCGGCATGGCGCACCTGCTGGAGCACATGACCTTCAAGAGCTCCAAATCGGGCAGAGAGCTCTTCAAGGAACTCACAGACCGGTCGGGCGGCTTCTTCAATGGCACGACGAACTACGACCAGACCATGTATTTCGAATCGTTCAACGCGAACGATGACAACCTGCACTGGGCGCTGAGCCTGGAAACCGATCGCATGGTGAATATGACCATGCAGAAGAAAGATCTCGACACCGAAATGACGGTGGTCCGGAACGAAATGGAAGCCGGCGAGAACAGCCCGATCAATGTGCTGCGCGAGCGAGTTCTGGCTGCGGCCTACAACTTTCATAACTATGGAAAAACAGTGATCGGCAATCGCACCGACGTGGAACGCGTGCCCATCGCCAACCTGGCAGTCTTTTATCAGAAGTACTATCAACCCGACAACGCCGCCGTGATTATCGCCGGGCAGTTCGACGAATCGAAGGCCCTAAAGGAGGTGGCGGAAACCCTCGGCTCCATCCCCAAGCCGCAGCGTGTGCTCACGCAGCCCTATACCTCCGAGCCGACGCAGGAGGGGGAACGCACGGTGATTCTGCGCCGCGTTGGGAGCATTCAGGCGGTCATGGCGGTGTATCACATTCCCGCCGCGCTGCATCCTGACATGGCGGCTCTTGAGGTGATGGCGCAGGTGCTGGGCGCGCCCCAGACAGGCCGTCTATATAAGGCGCTGGTCGATAGCAAGAAGGCCGTCTCGACCTATATGAGCGCCGAGGACGAGCACGACCCTGGCGTTGCGATGGTCATGGCTCAACTCAAGCCGGATCAATCCATCGACGACGCTCAGCAGATTCTGCTGAAGACGGTGGAAGGTTTTGCCGCGGAGCCGCCGACGCAGGAAGAAGTGGACCGCGCCAAGGCCCGCATTCTGAAAAACATTGAGCTCGCGGCAACGAACTCGCAGTCCATCGCCATTATGCTGGGCGGATATGTCGGCAATGGCGACTGGCGCAGCTTCTATCTGACGCGCGACGAAGTGAAGAAAGTCACACCGGCCGACGTGACGCGCGTGGCCAAAGCGTATCTCAAGTCGTCCAATCGCACTTTGGGCGAATTCATTCCCACCGCAACTCCGGATCGCGCCGAGATTCCGGCCACACCCGATCCCGCGGAACGGTTCAAGGACTACAAGGGTGGCGCGGCCATTCAAGAGGGCGAGGTCTTCGATCCGACGCCGCAGAACATCGAAGCCCGCGTGATCCGCGCCAAGCTGCCCAACGGGTTGAAGCTGGTGATGTTCCCCAAGAAGACCCGCGGCGGAACGGTTGTGGCGACCATCAATCTACGTTTTGGCGATGAGAAGTCGCTGTTCGGCAAAGAGACCACGGGAGACATGGCCGGGGCGCTGCTGATGCGCGGCACCAAGAACAAAAATCGTCAGCAGATCCAGGATGAAACCGATCGGCTGAAAGCGCAGATCAACGTGCATGGCGGCGCTGACTCCGCTTCGGCAAACATCCGCACGCTGGCGGCGAACCTGCCCGACTCCCTGCGCTTCGCGAGGGAGTTGCTGCGCGAACCGTCGTTTCCAGAGGCAGAATTCGAGCAGGTCCGCCAGCAACGCATCGCCAACGAGGAGAACGGCAAAACCGAGCCCACCAGTCTGGCCTACGAGGACATGGAAGGACACATCAACGCGCGCTATCCTCGCGGCGATCTGCGTCATGCCATGACGATGGATGAACAGATTGAGGATTTGAAGGCGGTGAAGCTGGACGACGTGCGCCAGTTCTACAACCAGTTTTACGGCCCCGGCGAGGGAGAGATCGTTGTCAGTGGGCAGTTTGACCCGGCGCAAGTGCAAAAACTGGTCACCGAGCTGTTCGGCGATTGGAAGACGGCCACCCACTACCAGCGCATCACGAACATGTACGCCCCGGTAGCTGCGGTCAATCACAAGATCGAAACTCCCGACAAGCAGAATGGCATTTTCCTGGCGGGAATGCCGCTCAAGATCACCGACGAGGACCCCGATTACGCGGCTCTCACCATCGCAGGGATGGTCTTCGGCGGTTCTCCCAACTCGCGCCTGTTCCTGCGCATTCGCGTCAAGGACGGCCTCAGCTATGGTGCTGGAGCCGGCTTCTCAATACCCACCAAGGAAGACGAGGGCAGGCTCTCCGGTTACGCCATTGCGGCGCCGCAAAACATGGCCAAAGTGGAGGCCGACTTCAACGAGGAACTGGCTCGGGCGCTCAAGGACGGCTTTACCGCCGACGAAGTCGAGAAGGCCAAGAAGACCTGGCTGGATGAGCGTGCCGTAGGCCGCGCGGAGGAAGGGTCCATCGCGAACCAGCTGATCAGTCGCGAGCGCTGGGGGCGCACCATGCTCTGGGACGCCAAACTCGAGGCTGCCGTCGCCGCGCTCACACTGCAGCAAGTGAACGATGCGTTCAAGCGTCACGTTGATCAGGCCTCGGTCTCCATCGTCAAGGGCGGAGACTTCAAAAAGGCCGGTATCTACCAATAGCGCCTTGGCCCCATAACTGAATGTCAGGCGCAAGATCCGGTGCATAGCGGAATCCAGCTTTCGTCCGCTATGCCAACGATCTTGCGCCAGGCCTCCCTCAGCGTGGAGCGAGTTTTTCCTTCGCTGCCGCCCTCGCATTGCCCACGAATGCTCTCACCTTGTCCGGGTCTTTGCGTCCTGGCGCGGCTTCCACACCGGAAACTGCGTCCACGCCCCAGGGGCGCAAAGTGGCGATGGCTTCTGCCACGTTCTTCGGATTCAGTCCCCCGGCGGCAATGATCTTCAGATCTTTCGCCTCCTTGAAGAGAGCGCTGCGCGCTGCTGCCCAATCGAATGCCACGCCGGTTCCGCCCACTGCCGAGCCGGTTCGCGAATCCACCAGCACCGCGTCAATGTTGGGGTTCCGTGCGTGCCGGGCAAGTTGGGCAGCGTTTTCTTCCGCGGACCTCGCATCAAAATGCACCACTTGCAGGATGCGCAGTTCGGGGGCCAGGCGCGCGCGAAGCTTTCCCGGCAGGTTGGGATTCGCGTCAAAATGCAGTTGCACGCCGGTCAATCCGCATTCACGCACCGTTGCGTAGATTTCGCTGAGCGAGGCATCGACAAAGACGCCGATCTTCTCGATGGCTGCGGGCAGGCGGGAGACGATGCCTGCTACTTCGGCCGCAGTCACATGGCGCGGGCTGGGCGCAAACACAAACCCCAGCGCATCGGCTCCGGCCTCGACAGCCATGAGTGCGTCGTCGAGCGAGGTGTTGCCGCAAATCTTGATCCACAGGCTCATGGCGTCACGGCCGCTCCGGCCAGCAACGCCGCGAGGGCAGCGCCGGGGTCGAGTTGGCGCATCAGGCTCTCGCCGATCAAGAAGGCGTCGAATCCGGCAGCGCGCAGGCGGGCCAGGTCTTCGGGCGCGGCAATCCCGCTCTCAGCCACGCGCACCGCGCCGGGCGGAATCCGCTCTGCCAGTTCGAGCGAGGTTTCCAGATGCACCTCGAAGGTCTTGAGATTGCGGTTGTTCACGCCGATGGCGTCGGCTCCGGTCGCGCCCAGCGCATCCAGCACGCGGTCGAGTTCTGCGCCCGTGTGCACTTCCACCAGGACATCCAATTCAAGCCCGTGCGCTGCCTGGGCAAACCGCTTCAACTCGGCGTCGGTGAGAGCCGCGGCAATCAGCAGAATGGCGTCCGCGTGGTGTGCGCGGGCTTCAAGAATCTGGTACTCGTCCACCATGAAGTCCTTGCGCAGGCAGGGCAGCGGAACCGCCGCCGAGGCCAGTCGCAAGTTGCGCAGGCTGCCCTGAAAAAACGGCTCATCGGTGAGAACGGAAAGCGCCGCGGCGCCGCCTGCATGGTAAAGTCCGGCGAGCAATTCCACGTCGAAATCGTCGCGAATCAGGCCTTTCGATGGCGACGCTTTCTTGATTTCGGCGATCACGGCCGGACCGGTGGCAGCCTTCTTCCGCAAAGCCTTCGCCCAGCCGCGCGGCTGATGATCTGCGGCCAGCCGCTCCAGTTCGGAAGCCGGCACATGCGCTTTGGCTGAGGCCACCGTGGTCCGCGTCGTGGCCAGAATTTTGTCCAGATGGGTCGACATACGCTGGGTAGAGTATACGAGGAAGTTCGCTGGGAGGGCGTCGAGCGACTCGGCGGCATCAGGGTTTGGCCAGATTCAGCGCCCGATCTGCGCTCCCGGCAGGCGGTGCGGAGTCAAGGGCGGCCGGGGGCTTGCACCGCAACCGCCATTTCCACTGCCTGCGCCGCATTGGCCGCGACGCGCAACAGCCCGCGGTTCTGCTGCCGCAGAAATCCCGCCACTACGGTGGAATCGAGAAAGGCCAGCAGCCCGTCCCAATACCCGGCGGTGTTGATCAGGATGCAGGGCTTGGCGTGCAGGCCAAGTTGGGCCCAGGTGACCACTTCCAGCGTTTCGTCCAGCGTGCCGTAGCCGCCCGGCAACACCAGGAACGCGTCGGCCAACTCGACCATGCGCGCCTTGCGTTCGTGCATAGTGGGCACCAGTTCGAGAGTCGTCAGCCCGCCGTGGGCAATTTCGCGTCCGCCCAGCACCGCGGGCAGCACGCCGATCACCTCTGCCCCGCCAGCCAGTGCCGCGTCGGCCACTGCGCCCATCAGCCCCACGCAGGCGCCGCCATACACCAACCCCAGCCCGGCTGCGGCAATCGCTTCGCCCAGCGCGCGAGCCTCCGCAAGAAATGCGGGATCGGTTCCGTCAGCAGATCCGCAGTAGACGGCCACGCGGCGTTTCGTTCGGGTGAATGGAGTCATGATGTCTTCAGGATAGCTGTCTTGCGAAGCCTGCTTCCCATCCTTACCGCAAAAACAGCTTCAGAAGCGCCGCCAACAGCGAGGTAAAGACTCCCGCCGCGGCCATGGCCCAGGACGACACGGTGGCCTGCATCTCCGAATGCTGCACCAGGCTTGCGGTCCCCACTCCATGCGACGCGGAACCAATAGCGGCTCCAATGGCCCGGTCTTCGCGAACGCCCACCAGTCGCAGCAGTGGCACCCCGAAGCTGGCGCCCAGGACCCCGGCCAGGATCACCAGCGCAATGGTGATCTGGGGAATGCCATTCAACTCGCGGCTCACTTCAATGGCAATAGGCGTCGTCACCGATTTTGGAACCGTGGACATGATCACCGGCAACGGCGCGCCCAGCAGCCACGCGGTCACGCCGGCCGTCACCATGCCCACCACCGAGCCGGCCAGCACGATCAGGGCCAGCGTGGGCAGGGAGCGCCTCAAGTGGACGCCGTGGCGGTACATGGGAACCGCCAGCGCCACGGTGGCGGGACCGAGCAGCCAAGTGAGCAGATTGCCGCCCAGGTTGTACTGCGCATACGGCTCGTGAACCAGCAGCAGCAGCGCCACGATCGGGATGCACGCGACCACGATGGGCGGAATCCAGCGCCAACGGTGGTGCAGCATGATGGCCAGCGCGTACGCGAGCACGGTGAAAGTGATGCTGAACGCCGGATGCTCGATCAGGAAGGCGAGCTTCATCGGCCAACCTCTGCATCGGCTTTTTCTGGCGCGAGCAGATCGGGCAAAAGCCACTTGCCCAGCAGGCCCGTGGTGAGGAGCACGGCCACCAAACTCACCAATAGGCTGGCCGTGATGGCTACCGCCTGCTTTGAAAGCAGAGCGCCCATCCCCATGAGGCCGACAGTGAGAGGCACAAACAGAAGCACCATGTGGCGCAGCATCAGTCCGGCCGTGTCCTCAACCCACCGCAGCTTCACCAGCCCGGAGGACATGCCCAGGTAAAAGAGCATCAACCCCAGCACGCCGCCGGGAATGGGAACCCCCAACCGGTGCAGCCCGGTGCCGAGCAGGAAAAACGTGATGAGAATTGCCAGACCGAGAATGGAATAGAAGGAACGAATAGACAGTGTTTTAAGCATAATGGCCTCTACCAGCCTATAGATGCAGCACATTGCCCGGCTGTGACCGCATTCACGTTGGATTTCTGTTTCTGCAAAGTGCACATTCTCCACCTGTTTGCACCAGCGGTCTTCGCTCGGTTGGCCGTTTGCCGTACAGTTTGGATGGTTTGAGACCGGTCCATTCCGCGAGTCGCCGCCGGTCGAAGGTGCGTTGCGGGTACACTGGATACAGGACCCTTCCCGCCTGGACGCCAACTTGCAGTCGCTCATCGCCAAATTGAATCCTGAACAGCGCGCCGCAGTCGAGGCCACTGAAGGCCCCCTCCTGATCCTTGCCGGTGCCGGCTCGGGCAAGACCCGCGTCATTACCAGCCGCATCGCGTGGCTTATTCGTGAAAAAGGCGTCGCCCCCGACTCCATCCTGGCCGTCACGTTCACCAACAAGGCCTCCAAGGAGATGGGCGAGCGCGTGGAGAAAATGCTCGACCACTCGTCGCTTGCCAAGCCGCTGATCGCCACCTTTCACTCCATGTGCGTGCGCATGTTGCGCCGCGACATTGAGGCTCTCAGGGTGGGCGGCGAGGGGCTGACCCGTTCCTTCGCCATCTATGACGAGAACGACCAACAGGGCATCGTCAAGCAGATCATGAAGCGCATGGGGATGGACACCAAGCAACTCACCCCGCGCACCGTTCTGGGCAAAATCTCCTGGGCCAAGAACCACATGGTCGATCCGCAGGAGTATTACCTCGCTTCGAAGGATCCCAACAGCGAGCGCATCGCCCACATCTACAAGAGCTACAAGACCGAACTGTTCAAGAACAATGCCCTGGATTTCGACGACCTGCTGCTGGAGGCCGTTCGTCTGCTCAAGGTGTCAAGTGAGGTCCGCGAGCGCTACCAGCGCCGGTACCGCTACCTGCTTGTCGACGAGTACCAGGATACGAACCGCCCCCAGTACGAGCTGATGAAGCTGCTGGCCGGCGAAGCCAAAAACGTTTGCGCCGTGGGCGACGAGGACCAGAGCATTTATTCCTGGCGCGGCGCCGACATTCGCAACATTCTGGAGTTCGAGAAGGATTTTCCCGACGCCCGGATCGT
>Ga0224529_1000343_pt1 | contig 36015 bp, 35 predicted proteins | sample CBST50metaG_FD_179893 | JGI IMG/M metagenome (GOLD analysis project Ga0224529, IMG submission 179893) | Peat soil microbial communities from Stordalen Mire, Sweden - C.B.S.T50 | ecosystem: Environmental > Terrestrial > Soil > Wetlands > Peat | place: Sweden: Norrbotten County, Stordalen Mire...
CCCTGGCCGCCTACAACGCCGGCCCTGCGGCGGTCGACCGGTACAACGGCATTCCGCCCTATCACGAGACGCGCGCCTATGTGGCCCGCGTGATTCACGAGTTCAACCGTCGCGTCGTGGCGCGCGAGGCGCAGGCCCGCCAGGCAAGGGCCTCCTCGGCCGTTCCGCAGGATGCGCCAACCCGCTAGAGTTTGCTCCGCATACCCAGATGAGAAACTAGACTAAGAGAGATACGCACAACGGCGGAACGGAGAACTCTTGAAGACCAAACAATGGATTCTGGGCTTGGTGGTGGTGGCTGCGCTGGTGGCGCTCGTCATTTGGGGACGCGACAGGATTCACTTTGACTTCGGCCTGTTCCGCTCGCAACTGGCGCTGGCCGATTGGCGCAAGATCGGCGCCGGCACGGGCTGCATCTACCTGGCCTACATCTTCCGCTCCGTCCGCTGGAGTTTGCTGCTGCGGCATCACAAGAAAGTGCCGCCTCTTTCGCTCTTGGGAACGCAGGTCATTGGCTTCACCGCCGTGGCGCTCATCGGCCGCGTTGCCGATCCGGTCCGTCCTTACCTGGTGGCCAGGAAAACCGGCCTGCCGGTCAGCAATCAGATTGCGGTCTACATCGTTGAACGCATGTTCGATCTGGGTTCGATGGCGCTACTCTTCTCCACCGTGCTGCTCACCGCGCATGAAGCGCTCCCGCACCCGGAGTTGCTGCTCAAGGTAGCCAAGGGTGGACTTCTGGCCACGGTTGCTCTGGCTGCCTTCACAGTTAGCGTGCGCCTGGCCGGGGGCGCCGTCGCAGCCTTCATGGAAAAGACCCTGGCGATGTTTTCCAGCGGTCTTTCTCACTCCGTGGGCCACAAGATCCGCACCTTTCGCTCCGGGCTCGATACCCTGCGCACTTTTTCCGACTTTGCCGCAGCCGCCGCGCTTTCGCTCGGGATGTGGGGCCTCATCACGCTGGCCTACCTGGAAACAACCCGCGCCTTCGTCGCCAGTCCGCAGTTGGCTTCGATGACCCTGGCCCGCTGCCTCGTCCTGATGGCATCCAGCATGGTGGCCAGCGGCTTCCAGTTGCCCATTCTCGGCTGGTTCACGCAGATCGGTCTGGTCGCTGCCGCCTTGTCCGCCTTCTTTGGAGTGGACGCGGAGCCGGCTACCGCCTGCGCCGCCACCCTCCTGCTGGTCACCTTCCTCAGCATCGTGCCGGTGGGCCTGATCTGGGCCCAGTTCGAGCACGTCAGCCTCCGCAAAGTCACCGTGGAGAGCGAACTCGCCGAAGAGGAAGTGGTCGTGGACGAGCCGGCCAGCTAAGAGGGCGGCGCCATAACGCTTGCCGTTCTTAACGGGTGACGTTACTATGTGGCAGTGATCAAGAGCTTCGCGGACGCCGATACGGAGCTGTTATGGGATACCGGCAAGAGCCGTCGCATTCCGGCAGACATTCGTTCTTCAGCGCTGAAGAAACTCTTCATCCTGCGCCGCGCAACTCAGTTGCTTGACCTGACAACTCCTCCGGGCAGTCGTCTCGAAGCATTTTCAGGTGACCGGAAGGGGCAGTACAGCATCCGAATCAACGACCAGTTCCGGATTTGCTTCGTATGGGCTGACGGGGACGCGTACGACGTTGAAATCGTCGATTATCACTAGGGGACTCGATGAAGAAGATTCCTTCCGCTTACTCCATTCATCCCGGTGACATCCTCAAGACCGAGTTCATGGATCCGCTGGGGCTCTCCAGCTATCGGCTGGCCAAGGAACTGCACGTCTCCGCGCCGCGAGTGAATGATCTGGTGCGGGGCAAGCGGTCGATTACCGCGGACACCGCCATGCGTCTTAGCACCTACTTCGGCAACTCTGCGCAATTCTGGCTGGGGTTGCAAATGGACCACGATCTCTGGGTCGCGGCCAAGAACAAATCCCTTGCCAAGGTCAAGCCAAGGGAGCAAGCGGCTTAGCCTCCTCTTCCGCCATGAGCGCAGGCTTCGTGAACCGGATTGTCTCCGGCCCCACCGCGCCGCCCGTCATAATCATGCTCATCGCCTGCTCCATGTTCAGGTCGGTCTCCGTCACCCTCTCGATGGGGACAATCTGCAAAAAGGCCGAGGTCGGATTGATGGCGTTGGGCAGCAGCACCGCCGCCAACAGCTCTCCGGTCGTCGCGTCGGTCATGGTGCGCGTAAGGAACCCAATGGCCTTTTGTCCTGGGATGGGAAAGTCCACCAGCACCACGCGCTGACTGCTTTCTTTCTTGACCATCATGCTGTCCAGCAACTGGCGCACGGACGTGTAAATCTTGGCGACGATGGGCAGCCGTTCCAGCACGGCCTCGAAGAGCCTGAAAGCCTGGCGCCCCACCACCAGCGACGTGACCCGGCCCACCACGTAGAGCACCGCCAACGTCAGCAGGATGGCCAGAATGTATTGCAGCCATGAATGGTCGAGCCACTCTTCGGGAAAGATCGCCGCAAGCAACTCCACCACCGGCAAGCCGGCCTTGGCCAGGGCGCCGGCCAGAAAGCTGAAAATCAGCCAGGTTACAAACAGCGGTCCGATGGTGATGATGCCGGCCAGGATGTTGCGTTGCAGGCTGCGCATCGTTCGAGCAAGTACCGGTCTCAAGCGTGTCTCCTGGGTTTGAGGATACGCGTCCCCCACGCGATCGCCGAAATCGGCCCACCTCCCGGGTTCATCGAAATACCCTTCGAGCCAGAAAATTCCTTATATAGTAGGGAGAAGGAATTTCATGAACGATCCAGAGGGTATTGGCTTGAAGGATTTAAGCCAACAGGCAAAGACCGCTACCGATTCGCAGCCCCGCGTCGTGGGCTCCCCGCTACCGGTGGGCTCGGGCGGCCGCTCGTCCATGACCGCCAACGCGGAGGACGGGGAGCATTTCCGGGCGGTCCCTCCGCCGGGCCGTGGGTTGGCCAATCCGTCGGACTCCTACTCTTCCTCTCAATCAGTCAACGGATTTCAGCGGGCCATCGGGGCCCTCCGGCTGGCGCTGCCGTTTGTGAAACGAATCCTGCCCCTGCTGGACGGCAACGTCGCTACCTCGCTGGCCAACTTTCTCACTCCCCAACCACCGCCCGCACCCCCCGTCGATCTGACGCGTGTTGAGGATGGCCTTGCGGAACTCCAGGCCGGACATCGCGACCTCCGCGACCAGATTGTTGAGCAGAACAGCTCGCTCAAGCGCGTTGAGGACCAGTTGGAGATGGTGCGCGAAGCCACCGACCGCAACACCCTGGAGCAGCAGGAGCTTCTTGAAGACCTCAAATCGGTCGGCAACAAGGTCAACGCGTTCGCCTTCTTCGCCCTGGCTCTTTTGGCCATCTCCATCTTGCTCAACGTCATCCTTTATCTGCACATCCGCCGCGTTCTTCCCTAGGGTTCCTCCCGTGCCCGGCCGACTCGGACTTCTGACGAGGTTCGGGATTACCTGCGTTTTAAGTTCCAAAATAGAAGATTCTGTCCAAAAAAGAGCCAGTTACCGTCCCGTCAACACGTATTTCACTCTCACGAATACGAACATGGGCAGTTCTGCTCACTTTCGCGAATGTCTTGACGCGAGGTGTTGCCAGTCGTATTTTCAGGGGGCTACTATTCGGCTTAGTTCAACCGGGTCTGATTGAAATGATCCGGCAAGTCGCCCGCTATGCAGTTGTTCCCAAGTTCACAGAGCTTTACCAACGAGCGGCGCTTACCGGCGCCCGCAGACGGAGTGTCTCGTCATGGCATGGTATGCCTACTGCATCGGTGAAAAGCAAGCATTTCCTGAATTGGCCCGTCATCGCAAACCTATTCCGATGGAATCTCTCGTCGGAGTCAGTGGAAACCAGGTTTTTCTTTACCCCGCCAGTGACCTCGCTGTAATCGTCAGCGAACACAATCCCTCCGAAGCCCTTAACCAGAAATCCGGCGTCGACCATGCACGAGTCATCGCCGATTGCTTCAAGCATTCCACCGTCCTGCCTTTCCGCTTTGGAACGGTTTTCAGCGACGACGAGAGCCTGCGCAAGTCCATCCGCTCCAATCAGCGCCAGTTCCTTACCAATATCGACAAGTTGCGTGGCAAGACCGAAATGCACCTCAGAATCGTGGTGGACGACTGCTGCGCCAAGGCGATCCTGAAGGCTTTGCCGGTCGAAGGAGTGGGCCGGGAATATCTCACCAGTTTGCGTGAAAGCGCCACCCGCCAGCGCGAGCGTCAGACCCGCGCCCGCGCCGTCAGCTTCCAGATGCACCGGCTCTTCATGCCTCTGGATGAAGAGGTGAGCTGCCGGCTTACCGAAAGCGGCAAGATGGTTCTCGATATCGCCCACCTGATCGACCGAAAGTATGTGGAGCGTTACCAGAACAAGTTCGCCACCACCAGCCTGATGATGCGGGAGTGCCAGATGCAGCTCTCCGGCCCTTGGCCGCCTTATCACTTTGTTCACAGTCTCACCCGCGGCGCGCATGTCCAGCCGCAGCAGCCCGCGGCTGTTCCCGCCGCAGCGGCCATGCCGATGCCCATGGTCGTGCCGGTGGCGAATGTGCCGGAACCCGTTCCGGCGCTCGCCTGAATCACCCAGTGTGTTTGATCAGGTTCGCGTCGAGCCCCGGCCTTGGCCGGGGCTCGATGCGTTCATGGCACTCGGTGGATGCCGGGCCAACCTCCCGCACGGATGCAAAAAAGGCCATCCCGCGGTGCGGAATGGCCTTGTCTGGTGGCTCTTGGGATGGGGCACTGCTCTGCTTCGCCTACTTGAAAGAGGCGATGGCGCTGGCTTCGTCATCGAAGATGTCGAAGACGGTATACAGCTTGGTCAACTGCAGCAGGTCATGGACCTTCTTGGTCAGGCTCAGCAGTTTGAGTCCGGCGCCCTGATTCTTGGCCGTGGTATAGGCGCTGACCAACTCGCCCAGACCCGAGCTATCGATGTAGTTTACGTCTCCCAGGTTGAGCAGGATGCTCTTCTGCCCTTTGCTGATCAGATCGCGAATGGCATCGCGCAGCTGCACGCTGCCCTCGCCTAGAGTGATTCGCCCACTAAGGTCCAGAACCGTTACTCCATCCACTTCACGGGAAGCAATTGTCAGTGCCACGGAAAGTCCTCCTTGTTGGTACTACGGTTATACCGCTCTTTCAGCTCTGGCAGGAGGGAATTCCTCCGCCCTGTCCGGCGCTTCGGCGCGGAAGATTGACCTCCCTCCGTCGCCAAAATTTATCCGAAAACACTCTATGCTTTTTCGCCGCTGGTCGCCAAGTGCTTTACCAGCGTCAATTCAGTGCCCGGATGCAATTGTCGAAAGTGTACCTCATCCATGAACGACCGGATCAGGAAGATGCCGCGCCCGGTGCCGCGCATCAGATTTTCCGGAGCCAGCGGGTCGGGGAGGGTGTCGGGGTCCAGCCCTTTGCCTTGGTCGGCAATGGTAAACACCAGCGCCTTGCCGGTGTTTTCAAAGCTGACAGCGATCTGCTTGGCGGGGTCATATTCATTGCCGTGCAGAACGGCATTGACGGCTGCTTCGCGTACCGCCATGGTCACGCGGAAACGCTCATCTTCGTCCATGCCAGCATCGGACGCCACTTTGTCCGCGGCCTTCTCCACTTCAGACACACTTTCCATGGTGGAACTCAGCCGAAAACTCAGCCGTCCTGCCTGGGGTTCGTTCACCGGCTTGGTCTCCGCCTTTCCCTGGAAGTGCTTGGGCCGTCATTGTCCTGCCGCGCTTCGGCATCCTTGCTCCAAAGTCTCATGGCTGAGCCTCATCGTGTCAAGCCGAGAGCTGGGCGAAGAGTATCAGGCAGGGAATTACGTAGCCCTTGATACGTCAAAAGAGAACGAAACCACCACAAAGCTGTCATCCTGAGCGGAGCGCAGCGGAGTCGAAGGACCTGCGGTTGTTTTTGCCTCTCTTCGGTTTTCAGGTTTTCACTGGGAAACCCTTCGAGACGCTATTCGAGGGCGATATCATGTGCACGCAGCCGCTCGCGCACCCTGGCCCCAACATCTGCCGCGAGCCGTCTGATCCCGGCCCGCCCTACGTACTCGGTGAATTGGCCGCATTCAACCTCGGCAATGCCCTTCAGTATCCTCTCTCGGATTCCTTCGACCTGCACGGGGGTGAGGCGGGATAGTAGATCGTCCACGGAGCATTCGGAGGTTTCGTCCACATCTATGTCGCCGTCTTTCATGCTTTTGTTCCTCGATAGTAGGATAGTGCCGACTGACCAGGTCTCCCGCTCTTCAGGGATCAAGCTACCAAAACAACTGCAGAATAGCGGTTACGCATCTTTGACGCTGTGATTTTATGCGCTGTACTTGAAAGACCGGCAGGTGTAGAACGCAAGGTATGAGAGCAACGACGCAAAGGTGGAAAGCCAGGAACAAGAATCACCTGCTACTCGCCTTAATGAAAGAACTCGCGGGCGACGCACATATCTCCTTCGAGGGCGACTTGCAGGGGACAGGGTTGCTTGATCTCCCGGGAGCATCAATCGAGGAATCCGAGGTCCTCAAAAGGAATACTTTTTGGCCGAAGCAAGGTTTCGTTGTCCTTCCCTTGGAAGCTGACGCGGTAGGTCCGATCATCGCGGCAATCGGCGGGACGATTCCTCATGCCGTGATTCACATCCAGATTGAGAGAGCCGGAAACTTGGAATTCGGTGCGTACGACAACTTTCATTCACAGAGCATGTTTTTTGGCGATGCTGTGACCCAGTCGTTTCTCGACTCCCTTGTTGCAGGAGGTCTTCTTATGCGACCCGTTGAATGAGAACGGCTACGGCATTTGCAGCCCCAAACCCGCCCCCAAGGCGATACACTCACCTCATGCAACCCCGCACCTCTCCGCGTGTCAGTCTGACCGCCTTCCTCGGCACCCCGGTGACCGATGCGCAAGGTCATCTGCGCGGGCGCTTGAAGGACATTGCGGTGGCCACCGGCGCGGATGCCGGCAAGGTCGCGGGACTGGTGCTCAAAACGCGCGCCGGCCTGTGCATCGTGCCTTCGCAGGACGTGATGGAGACGCCCGCCGGCACGCTCGAACTCCGTTCCGCAGGCGCCATGGTGCCGCTCGAGGATCAAGGCAATTACCTCTATCTGCGGCAGGACCTGATTGACCGTCAGATCATCGACATTCATGGCCGCAAGGTAGTCCGCGTCAACGACGTCGATTTGGAATGGATGGGCCAGGGAGCGGCGCACCTGTTGCGTGTTGCCGAGGTCGAGGTCGGCATGCGCGGAGCCTTTCGCCGCGTCTTCAAAGGCCTGTTACCCCGCGCGTCGCTTGAGAAGTTTTCGCGCAAGTTCACTGCCCGCGGCATTCCCTGGCAGTTCGTCGATGTCATCGAGGTCGATGCGGCACGCCGCGTCAAGCTGCGCATCGAGTACGAGCGTCTGGCCGAGATGCATCCCTCCGATCTGGCCGACATTCTCGAAGACCTGGCTCCCGCGGAACGCGAAGTCATCTTTACTTCGCTCGACGAAGAAGTGGCCGCCGAAACGCTCGAAGAAGTCGACCCCAAACTCCAGAAGGCCCTGCTCGAGAAACTCGACGAAGAGAAGATCGCCGACATCGTCGAAGAGATGGATCCCGGCGCCGCTGCCGACCTGCTGGCGGAGTTATCCGAGGAGCAGTCCGACGCCATTCTCGAAGAAATGGAACCCGAGGAGCGGCAGGAGGTCGAGGAACTGCTCGAGTTCGACGAAGACTCCGCTGCCGGGTGCATGACTACCGATTTCGTCGCCGTGGGTGCTGACGCCACTGTGGCCCAGGGGGTCGAGGCCCTTCGCGCGTTTGACGGCGATCCGGAGAGCGTGACCGAAATCTATCTGCTCGACGAGAAGCGCATGTTGCGCGGCGCCATTTCTCTGGCGCGCCTGGTGATGGCCCTGCCCGAGACGCGGCTAGCTGTGCTCGCCGAGCCTCGCGTCCTTTCGTGCCCGTCCGGCCTGCACCAAAATGACCTGGCGGAGCTCTTCGACAAGTACAACCTGCACGCGCTGGCCGTTGTCGACCCCCAGGGCCGCATGGTGGGCGAAGTTCAGGCCGACCATGTCATCAGCTTCCTGCGGGACAAGCTCTAGCCGCAATTGGCTTCGCTTGCCCGCGATCGAAAGGCCTCCGTGCCCATCCTTCCGCGCTTTTTGCGGAAGGGTGGGAAACAACAGCCCGTCCTCGCGCGTTTCACGGGGTCAACTCGACTCGCCGTGCCTGCCTGTTAACGGAGCAACCTCGCGCCACGCGAGCCAAAAATTCTCTTCACCTCGCACCTGCGCCTCTTTCGGGCAAGCGTAAAATCAGCAGCTATCCGCGACATATATCACAGACAATGGCTCCATCCGGCGCATGTTGAGCAGAATTGCTCAATTCTGTCCCCACATACCACGAATTCTCCAAGAAAGGGGAGGGGGACGATCCATATCTGTGAAAGAATCCAGATATGATGCAGTTTCCCAAGATCATTCAGGGCGGCATGGGGGTCGGGGTGTCCAACTGGCGCCTCGCCAATGCAGTCTCCAAGCTCGGCCAACTGGGCGTTGTTTCCGGCACCGCCCTCGATCAGCTTTTTGTCCGCCGTCTCGCCGATGGCGACAAGGGTGGAGACATGCGCCGCGGTCTGGATGCCTTCCCCTTTCCCGAGATGGCCAAGCGTGTTTGGCAGGAGTATTTCGTTCCTGGCGGCAAGGCCGCAGGAGCGCCTTACCCCACCACGCCCATGCACCAGCGCCGTGAGCTCCGCAAAGTGGTCGAGCTGTGCATCGTGAGCAATTTTGTTGAGGTGTTTCTGGCCCGGGAAGGCCACAAGAACGACGTGGGCGTCAACTTTCTTGAGAAGGTGCAGATGCCCCATCTGTCGTCCATCTACGGCGCCATGCTGGCCGGCGTGGGCTATGTCCTGATGGGCGCGGGCATTCCGCTTCACATTCCCGGCGTGCTGGACAACTTTGCCGCGCACCATCCGGCCGAGTACAAGCTGTCGGTGGCCGGCGCGGTGCAAGGGCAGGATACGGGCATGCACTTCGACCCTGCGGATTATGTGGAAGGCCCGCTTCCCGTTCTTGACCGGCCGCGGTTCTTGGCCATCGTTTCCTCCAACACTCTGGCCACCACCATGCTGCGCCGCGCCAGCGGACGCGTGGACGGGTTGGTCATCGAGAGCCCCACCGCGGGCGGCCACAATGCTCCGCCGCGCGGAAAGCTTCAACTGAACGCTGCCGGTGAGCCGATCTACGGTGAGCGCGACCAGGTGGACATCGCCGGTTTGCGCGCCCTGGGCGTTCCGTTCTGGCTTGCGGGCGGGTACGGAAACGCCGAAAGTGTGCGCGATGCGCTCGACCAGGGTGCGGCGGGCGTGCAGGTAGGCACCGCATTCGCGTTCACTGAGGAGTCCGGCCTGAGCTCCGATCTGAAGAGATCACTGCTGGGCAGAGCAGTCGCGGGCACTGGAGAAGTGTTCACCGATCCGCTGGCCTCGCCTACAGGATTCCCATTCAAGGTTGCCCTGATCCCGGGTTCGTACTCCGATCAGGCGGTCGCCGAGGCGCGGACCAGGGTTTGCGATCTCGGCTTCCTGCGCGAGGCGTATGCCGCCCCCGACGGCAAATTAGGTTATCGCTGCGCCGCTGAGCCGGTGGCAAACTACATCGCGAAGGGCGGCAAGGTTGAAGAGACTGTGGGCCGCAAATGCTTGTGCAACGCCCTGATGGCCAATGTGGGCTACGCGCAGATACGCAAAGGCGCTGTTGTCGAGCCCGCCCTGGTGACAATCGGCGACGATCTGAACACGGTGGCGCAGTTCCTTGCCCCCGGCCGCAGTTCCTATAGCGCCGCGGATGTGGTCGAGTCCCTGTTGAGCCTTACCCTCGAGGTCGAGCCACAACTGACCTCGGCGGGCGAGCAGGCGCAACGGACCATGACGTCCGTTCCGTTCCAACTGCTGGAGCCGCAGTACGTCTCCGCCTGAAAGGCGCACTCGTCAGGAACGCGGTTGATATGAGCAATGCAAAGGATGGATTTCTCCAACTGGAGAAATCCACCCTTTGCTGTTTGGCCTTCATCCGGCCCTGGATCGAAACGGTCGTACCGCGGGTCTCCAGGCCGGCTGTGCTGAGGGTCTCCCGGCCCTTAACCACATCGCCGGGCCCTGAAGTTCGCGCGGCTGCGTCTCTCTGGGAACCGCAGCTACACGTCCCGCTCCACAAAATTGTGACTGTCTGCGGCCGTCAGCGTCATTCCGTAAAGCGTCTTGAACTGATTGATCTCCTTGATCGTCTGCTCTGAAAACGGCGCTTTGCCTTCAAACGCATGAAGCACGATCCCCTCGATCAGATCGCCCAGCGTCAGGTCCTTCTGCTCGGCAATGGCTTTCAGCACCTTCAACATGCGCTTCTCCAGCCGGACCCCGGTCTGGACGCGTTCCACCTCAATTGGCTTGCGATTTTGCGATTCTTGCGACATAAAATCCTCCGTGACCAACTGGTACCAATGTACCACGGTAATTTGTGCCGCGCAACCGGTTGTCGAAAGGCTCGAATTCTATACGCAGGGCCTAAAGGCCACATTCCTTAGTCCCTGCTAGCGGCACGACTGAAGTCGTGCCCTGACACTCTTGCGCGAAGAGACGGGTTTCAGCAGCCTGCGTTTATCCTCGCACCTCCGGGAAAATCGTGACCCGCAATTGCGTCGAGCCGTAAGGAACCAGCGTTACCCTTTCCACCGTCGGGCTGACCTGTCTGACGCTCAAATCTGGCAGCGCCGGGGTGAAAATTTGCTTCGCGTCGTCCGGGTTGATTTGCAACTCCCATCCCTCAATCTTCCTGGCCGGCACGGTAATCGTACTGGGCGGATTGGTCCATGGATCCAGTTCTCGTCCCTCCGCCCCCGGCTTTCTCTGGAACTGAACTTCGCTTTCCAGCTTGGCCGGATCAAGGGCCAAGCCATAGTTCCATGCGCCGGCTGGAGTCGCCTCCCAACTGGGGAACTCGGCCGTGGTGTACTTCTCCTCGATGCGCGGGGTCCAGTTTTCCTTGATCGGCAGTGCATACACCAGCGGTCCGTACTCGATCCCAATTCCGTTCTGCGGCCAATGGGAAATTGCCAGCTTCATCGGCAGCGTCAGCGTCACCTGATCGCCCGGTTTGAAACTGCGCTGCAAAACGAGGAACCCTTTCCTGGTGCGCGTCCCCGTTGCTGCGACCCCATTCACCGTCACGCGCGGCGCATCGCACCAGGCGGGAATCCGCAGCGAGAGCGGGAATGCAACCGCTCGCTCCGTCGCGATCTTGAAGTGAATATGTTCCTCGAATGGATAGTTTGTGGTCTGCTCAATCTCCACCGGCTGTTTCTCCGCGCCCACCGTGGCCTTCACCTTCGATGGTCCGTAGAGCACTGCCGCCAATCCGCCGTCGTTGGTCTTCATCCACATGCGGATCGCGTAGTTCGGAAAGATGCGGTGCACGTTGCCGCCGCAGCACGCAGTGGCTTGTCCGGGATTCGGCTGGAAAGCCATCTTGCGCCCGCCGTGCTCCATCACGTTGTGGTCGGAGTTCAGCGTGGCCAGAAATTGATTGGGGCAGGAGAAATATTGCAGCGCCTTCCAGTCATTCTTGATGGCTCCCGGCGCAGCGTTGAAGCAGGCGCGTTCAATCCGGTCGGCCCAAGCCGAATCTCCCGTAGCCATCAACATATAGCCCCAGGACCAGGTGTGATCCGCAATGTCGCAGGTCTCATGCGAATCGAGCGACGTTCGCGTGCGGTACCACTCCGATGTGGAAGGGATGCCGTCGATCAGCATGTGGTGGTCGAAGATGCGCCGCTCCGCTGCCTGCGCAAATTGCAGATATTCCTCCTTGCCGGTCGCCAGATAAAGAATGGCCGGCAGTTTCATCGTTTCCGCGTAGGTGCAGCCGTGCGCATTGATCGGCGTGGCGGCAAAAACACGCAGCGCCGACAGGTCTCCGTGATCCGGGTCGGCGGCCACCTTCGCGTATTCCTTCCATGCACTCTCAGCCAGCGCCAGCAGCGCGGGATCGCCGGTGCGCTGATAACACCACACGATGGCTTCGATGTTGGTCACGTTTCTGACCGGCGTTCCATAGGAAGCGTTGTCGTTCAGGTAGTGCTTCCGGAGCGCCTCGGCAATATTCGTGCTCTCCGGCGCGCCCGGCAGCGGCTGCGCGTCACTGAGCGCCGCCAGACCGCGAAACAGCACATTCTGCGGCCAGCGATGAAAATCCCCCTTGGGGTCGGCAAATGCCTTGGGCCCCAGAAAACCTTCGGAGGATGCATGCGTCAAGGTGTAGTCGATCGACTCCCGCACCTGGGCCATCAGGCGCTCATCCTTCAGCACCACGGCCAGCCGCGTGGCTCCATCGATCCAATACGCCTTCTGCTCCCACGGCCACCATGCGGAGTAATCATCCGCCAGCCCTTTCTCCTCGCCCTTCCAATATGCCGACGTGAAGGGCCACGAAATCTGCGGCAACTGCGAGCCCAGCTCTGCCGCCTGCTTCTCCATATAGGTGCGCAGCCAGCCCTCTGGCTCGACGGCTCCCGGAGCCAGCGGATGCAGCAAGGCGTGATCCCCAACTGCGGGTTCCGCGCCCTCGGCCAACGCGCCAGCGCCCATCAGCATCGCGGAGCTCATCAACGCCAGTCGGATGAACTCGCGGCGGTTCAACTCACTTTGTTCGAAAATGCCCACGGATGTCATGGCGTCTTCCCTTTCAGATCTCGTTTTTTGGGGTTTGCTATGCGGAGGGGATTCTATCAAAGTCCGTGTCGTTGAAACCGTTCAAGCCTTACCGCTGCCTGGCCTCACATCGCGCATCTCGACGCCCTAACCCGATTGCGAAATTCCCGCGCCGTCTTGTCGCTCCGGCTCGCCTCATCCCGGTCCGGCCTGTTATGGTCAGGAAGGAAATTCCCAATGAACCCTCCTTAGGAACCCGCGAGCATGGTGAAGCGTTGGCGAATCCGGATACTCTTGTTCCTGGCCGTTCTCGGCCCCGGTTTCATTACAGCCAACGTTGATAACGACTCCGGCGGCATCCTCACCTATTCTCAGGCAGGCGCGCAATACGGCTACACCCTGCTGTGGACCATGCTTCCCATCACCATCGCCCTGATCGTGGTGCAGGAGATGTGCGCCCGCATGGGCGTGGTCACCGGCAAGGGCCTCAGCGACCTTATCCGCGAAGAATTCGGCCTGCGCCTCACGTTCGTATTGATGGTGCTGCTGGTGGTGGTCAACTACACCAACGTGGTCACCGAGTTCATCGGCATCGCCGGCTCCATGCACCTGTTCCATGTCTCCAAGTTCATCTCCGTGCCCTTCTGCGCGGCGCTGGTCTGGACCATGGTGGTCAAGGGCAGCTACAAGAGTACCGAAAAAATCTTCCTCATCGCCTCTGTGGTCTACATCGCCTACATTTTTGCCGGGGTGCTGTCGCAACCCAGTTGGCACGATGCGATTCTCGCCACCGTCAAGCTGCCGGCCCGCTCCGTCTGGGGCGACAAGGCCTATATGTACATGGCCATCGGCGTTGTCGGCACCACCATCGCGCCGTGGATGCAGTTCTATCTGCAATCGTCCATCGTGGAGAAGGGAATTCGCGTCAAGGATTACGCGGCTTCGCGGCTTGATGTCATCGTCGGCAGCTTCTTCACGGACCTTGTGGCCTGGTTCATCGTGGTAGCCTGCGCGGCAACGCTCTATGTACACGGCATGGGAGCTATTCAGGTAGCCTCCGACGCGGCCGAAGCCATGCGTCCCCTGGCCGGCGACTACGCCTTCCTGCTCTTCGCCTTCGGCCTATTCAATGCCTCGGTCTTCGCGGCATCCATCCTTCCGCTCTCGACGGCCTACACGGTCTGCGAGGGGCTGGGCGTGGAGTCCGGCGTCGACAAGCGTTTCAAGGAAGCCCCGTTCTTCTACTGGCTCTACACGCTGCTGATCGTGGGCGGCTCGCTTACCGTGCTGCTGCTGCCCGACGCGCAACTGATCAACGTCGCCATCCTGTCACAGGTTTTGAACGGCGTACTTCTGCCGGTGGTCATCATCCTTATGCTGCTCCTGATTAACCGCAGCGATCTGATGGGCGAGTTCAAGAATTCTCGCCTCTGGAACGTGATCGCGTGGTCTACCAGCCTCATCGTCATCGGCATGACGCTGGTCATGCTTTGGGGCTTGATGCCGGGGCATTAACCACCTGCGGCGTGCCCAGCCACCTGCGGTGGGGCCAGCGCGGCCTTCGGCCCGCAAAAGCAGCGCTCCAACACCGCAGCACCACGATACCGCGGCACCCGCGCGAGCGGAGCGTCGGAAACAAGGCAGCGCCGAAACAAGCGGCGCCAGCAACAGAGTAGCGCCGGTCACCAGACCGGCTGTCGTGCGGGCGTCCCTGCCCGCACCTCCTCGTTCTCGGCGTACAATTCTCCGCGATGCCCAAGCCAGATTCCTCTTCGCATCCCGCAGCCGTTGCGGAAGGCGTAGTACCACCCCGTTTCGGAGAAGTGCGGATACGGCAACGCGGCCGCCTTCCCCACTGGGAACAGGACTCAGGCCTCTACTTCATTACCTTTCATCTGGCCGACTCGCTTCCGCGGCGGGTACTCGAGAAGATAGCGGAACGGCACTGCATTCTGAATGCGGTCAAGCACGCTGGAGCCCGTCTGCTTCCGGCCCAGGAGCGAATGCTTGCGGAATACAGCCCTGCAAAGATCGAAGAGTATTTCGATCGCGGCGCTGGTGCGTGTTCTCTCGCTGATCCCCGGATAGCCGAACTCATCGCCGAAACACTGCGGTTCTGGGACGGAAAGCGCTATCGGCTCATCGCGTGGTGCGTCATGCCGAACCACGTGCATGTGGTCTGCCGCTTGCTGCCCGGACAGGAATTGCGCGTGGTGCTGCAGAGTTGGAAGTCCTATACGGCGAGAAGGTCAAACCGGATTCTCGCCCGCACTGGCGTATTCTGGCAGCGCGAATATTACGACCGGTTGATCCGGAATCAGGACGAATTCGAGCGCGCCGTCCGGTACGTGGTGAGCAATCCTGAACGGGCGGGGTTGAATGGGTGGAAATGGGTTGGATGCGCGGGCGAGGACGCCCGCACGACAGCCGGTCTGGAGACCGGCGCTACAAATCTTTCGAACGGGTAGGCAGGGAGATTTATAGCAGTTTCCCCGCCGCCAGATCCCGAATCAGCGTGCGGTCGGCGGCCAGAAAGTCGTAGCCCGGCAGGTCTTCGAGCTTTGTCCACCGGAATTGCTTGAAGATCCGGTTTTCCAGCTCTCCGGCGAACTCGTGAACGGCAAAGAACTGCAGGTCCACGGCGCCGCCATGGCGGTAGTTGTGGCGAATGTGGGTGATGCGGGGGCCGATGGTGGCGCGAATCCCGAGTTCCTCGTCCAATTCCCGGGCCAGCGCCTGCTCCGCGCTCTCGCCGGCTTCGATTTTGCCGCCGGGAAACTCCCACTGCAGCGCCATCGGCTGGTCCGGACGCCGTTGGCAGATCAGGACCTCGCCACCACGAACGATCAACGCCGCCGCCACAAACCGCAGGGCAGGACCGGCAGGATTTGCTTTGAGATTTGCTCGCGCGTCTTCCACGCTACTAGTGTAAACGCACCAAAAGGGATGCAGCGTTGCGGTGCGCATCCCTGCTTTGGTGCGGTGAAAGCGATTTCCGTCGCCCGGCGAAGGGGCTCACAGCCAAGGAAGAGAAACTATTCTCCCGCCACGGCCGCATGAACACCCTCGGCCTCGCGCGGCCGGAAGGAACCCCAGCCGTTCTTTTGGGCCGCCTCAAGCAGGGCCGGAGACGGATTCACCGGAAAGGCGCAGCGCGCCAATTCCAGCATCGCCAGGTCGTGGATGGAGTTGCCGAAAACAGCGTCCGGGCGAACCAGTCCCACACGTTTCAGGGCGTCCGCCTTGCCGGCGTCGGTGGGCACGTCCAAAACCTCGCTGGAGATCAAGCCCTGGTCGACGCGCACCTCGGCGGCGAGTATGCGGTCTTCCGTAATGCCAAACCCGCGCACACCCTCAGCCACCACCCACTTGTTGGTTGAACTCACGGCCCACAATTCCACGCCGGCTTGGCGCAGCGTGGCCACCAGCGCCGCCATCTCGGCGAAGACCCGCGCACTCACAAACTCGCGCACATAAATGGCGGCCGCCTCGCGCAGCTCCTGCTCGCGCAGTCCCGCGTAAATCTGCACCATCTCGCCGCAAATCTGCAGTTCGCTTACCTTCCCGGCCACATAGGCGCGGTAGCGCGTATCGATCCAGTCGCTGGTCGAGCGCGAAACCAAACCCTGCTCCAGAGACCACACCATGAATCCGTACCCGGAGTCGCCGCTCCAGAGCGTTCCATCACAATCGAAGACCGCAACCTTGGGATTGCTGTCGAGAACCGCCCGCTCGAACTCAGGAGCGGTCCATCTGGGAATTTCAATCTGCGCACGTGTCAAGCGTTCCTCATTCGTCTCGATAAACTTATCCAATTCTATTGTCATGCAAGCTGCAAGGTTTTGCACGCGGAGCTTTTTCGGGAGCGCCTGATTTGGCAACAATCGCCCCAAAAAACGGCGAAACGGGCGTCCCATATGGTGCAAGCCGCCACCAGTGATTGCCGCTACAGACAGGGAACTCGCGACTGGCTAAAGTTTCTGCCTGCAGGCGGTCCAGGACTGGACAGGTCGGATGGTTTGCGAGAATACCAGGTCTTCTTCTCGGCGGCGGAAGAGGCGTGCAGTGAACAAGACCTAAAGCATTCCGCTGCACCATCCAAGTCGATCTCCTGCCCCGGCTGCTCTCGACTGTCGAGGAGGGGTCTTCTTATGGAACGGCAATGTCTAAAATGCAAAGCGCAAATGGAGTCGCCGTGGAGCTTCTGCCCTCATTGCGGCGCGGCAAGCCCCGATGAAACTCGTAATCCTGCGGTCCACGCCGAACCAGAAAAAGCGCCCGTCGAAGGCGCGTTTGGAGGGCTGCTGTTCGGTGTGGTGGCAGCGCCGGTCCTGATCATTCCCGGAACCCTGATGTGCCTGACCGGATTGGGCGCGTTTCTTGGCGTTCCCATGATTATTGCGGGCGTCTTTGCGCCGCTCATGGGGCCGCTGATCGGCTTCGGCGCATTGAAAGGAAAATGCCCGTGGTGCGGAACAACGGTCAGCAGCATCGCCAACACGAAGGAATTCGGCTGCCGGGCCTGCAGCAAGCGCATTGCCATCAGCCATCGGGAGTTTGTCAAGGCGGCCTGACGGCTGCGGGTGTTCGAAGAGGACCTTCAGGGAAGGTCCGGGGGCACCGTCGTGGATTCACGCGGCCCGAGGGGTGAGTTTGATGCCCAGAGCCTTCATCACGCCGAGGAAGGTCGAGAGTCGTGGATCGCCGGTGGGCGAGAGCGCCTTGTAGAGTGCTTCGCGCGTGACTCCGGCCTGTCCTGCGAGCTGGGTCATTCCGATGGCGCGTGCGATATCGCCCAGTGCGGCAGCGATCAGGGAGGGGTCGCCGTCTTCAAACGCTGCTTCAAGATAGGCCGCGATGGACTCCGGGCTGTCGAGATACTCCGATGGGTCCCAGAGAGTTGTTTTAAGCGTCATTTTTGGCCTCCTTTGCGAGTGCTTTCGCTTTGGCTATATCGGTTTCCTGAGTTTTCTTTGCGCCCCCAACGAGGAGGAGAACCAGCAGACTTCTAATGCGCTGAAAGTAGACTCGGTAACCCGGTCCGTAGTCGATGCGCAACTCGCTCACGCCTTCGCCGACAGGCTTTACGTCTCCGAAGTTGCCCAGTGAGAGGCGGCGGATGCGGATTTGGATGCGCGCCCGCGCCTTTTGATCGCGCAGTTTGCGAAGCCAGTTCGAGAAGACTTCGGTCTGCCGCACCTCGATCACGTGTCAACTATAGTTCACAGAAGGGCGTTTTTCAAGCGGGAATTGGGTCACGTCGCCGGCTGCGTCTCGTGGAAATGCCGCCAGATCGTCTCTGCGGTTTTACGCGGTACCACTGCGGCCAGTGATTCGGCGGTCGCTTGCTGCACGTCACGCAGGCTGCCAAAGTGCGTCAGAAGCCGCTGCCGGGTTTGTGCGCCTACGCCGGGAATGTTCAGTAACTCGGAATCGCGGTCGCGCATGGCGCGGCGCTGGCGATGATAGCCGATCGCGAAGCGGTGGCTCTCGTCGCGGATGAGCTGAATCAGATGCAGCACCGGCGAGCGGCGGTCGAGTACCACTGGCTCGTCCTCGTTGCCGTAGACGTAGATGACTTCTTCCCGCTTGGCAATCGACGCCAGCGGCTGTGTGGTCAGCCCCAGCGATTCCAGCGCCTCGGCGGCGGCGTGCAGTTGCCCCAATCCGCCGTCGACCAGCACCAGCGAAGGCATGGGCAGACCCTCCTCCTGCAGGCGTCGATAGCGGCGTACCAGCACCTCGTTCATGGAAGCGAAATCGTCCACGCCGGTGACGGTCTTGATCTTGAACTTGCGATAGGCTTGCTTGTTCATCTTGCCGTCTTCCCAAACCACCAGCGAGGCTACAGTTTCAGAGCCCTGGATGTGGGAGATATCGAAGCACTCGATGCGGCGCGGCAGCTCTGGCAATAGCAGAGCATCAGCCAGCGCCTCCTGAATGGCCTTGCGCGAAGGCTCCAGAACGCGGAAGCGCTGTATGTAGGACTGCTTGGCGTTCTGGCTGGCCAGGTCAACCAGGGAGCGCTTCTCGCCCCGCTGCGGCACGGCCAGCTCGACACGATGGCCACGGCGTTCGCTCAGCAGAGCGGCCAGCGTCTCCCGGTCATCAAAGTCAGCGGGGACGAGGATGGAGCGCGGAACATACTGCTGGTCGATATAAAGCTGCTTCAGCAGGGCGGAAAAGACGGCGCCCGCGTGGAATGGTGGCTCGGAAGGCGGGGTGGGGTTTTGGCTCTCCCAGGTCCCCAAAAGCGAGGGACCTGGGGCACCCGCGGGATTTTCGTTTGGCTCTTGCCCGTTGTGCGGCACGAGTGAAGCCGCACTCTGATCCAGCGCCTCGTTCGCCAGTTCCGCGCTCTCGGCAATTGGAGCTTCCAGCAACTCCGGCAGGTCTTCCCAGAAGAACTCGCGCCGGTCCACGATCTTGCCTGCGCGCACGTGGAACAGATTCACGGCCAGCGATCCGGCCTCGTAGTGATAGCCGAACACGTCGGCATCGTCGCCTTCTTCGGTGGTGGCGATGCGCTGCTTCTCCTGTAACTGGTGGACCGTGGAGAGCTGGTCGCGCAGCCGTGCGGCGGCTTCAAACTGTTCGCTCTCTGCAGCGGCGATCATGCGTGCGGTGAGGGAGCGTTCCAACTCAACGGCCCGGCCCTCCAGCAGTAGCTGCGCGTCGCGCACCGCGTTCGCATAAGTGTCCGGCGTGGTCAGCCCCTCGACGCAAGGCCCCAGACAGCGGTGAATGTAGTACTGCAAACACGCCCGTGGATGATAGCGGGAGAGATCGACCTTGCAACTGGGAATCAGAAAGCTGCGATGGATGAGCTCGACAATGCGGTAGGCCAGGTTGCCTGGAAAATAAGGACCGTAGTAGGCCGCGCCGTCCTTGCGAATCCGGCGCGTCACAAAGACCTTGGGAAAACGGTCGGCCAGGGTGAGCTTCACGTAGGGATAGGTTTTGTCGTCGCGCAGCAGGATATTGAAGCGCGGATGACGCTGCTTGATCAGGTTGTTCTCGAGTGCCAGCGCCTCGTGCTCGTTGGCTACAAGGATGTAGTCCAGATCCACAGCCTCGCGCATCAGCGAGCCGGTCTTCGCGTTGGCCTGCGACGCCTCCAGCAGGTAAGACCGCACCCGCGAACGCAGGTTCTTGGCCTTGCCCACATAGATGACCTCGCCCTCCGCGTTTTTGTAGAGATACACGCCGGGCTGCGTGGGCAAGGTGCGGATTTTCTCGTAGAAATCCATGGTTGGCGACGCCAGCTTCTAGGATAACGGGTCGGAGAAGTGGGACGAGAAAACAGGGAACAGGGGGCAGGGAACAGGGCTTTCGCCTGCTTGCCCATCTCCTGCGGCTTATACGCATTCCTTACCGGTCCGGTAAAAACTACACGCTCGCCATCGCCGGAAGCGCATCGCACTTGAGCGTGCAAGTTGCTTTTTTTCATATACTTGGTGGACGTGTCGCGTTTGGCCCCGCAGATGCATTGTTCAGGGCAGAGGCAAAGCCAGCTTCGCTAGCGGAAAGACTCCGCGGCTGAAGGTTTGGCGGAGAAAGGACTCAGACGAATGAATTCCTACCGATTTGGATCCGTGGCACTGACGGCTGCATTGGCATTGGCGGGTGTGACCGGGTGCGCAACCAAAAACTACGTACGCACTCAGACGGCGCCTTTGGTGGACCACACCAATCAACTGGAAAACAAAACGGCGGAGAACAACCGGCAGATTCACGATACCGATGACCGTGCACAGGCTGGTGTGAAGCAGGCGCAGAGCGCGGCAGACGCAGCGGCTCAGAATGCCCAGGGCGCTTCCAAGGCCGCCGGCGATGCGAATATGGCGGCCGACAATGCCGTGCATCGCGCTGACTCGTTGGATAGCGTGGTGAAGGGGCTGGACAACTACAAGTCGCTGGGTAACGCGACGGTGACGTTTGGCTTCGACAAGGCTGTCCTGACGAAGGAAGACCGCGAACAGCTTGACAGCTTTGCGGCGCAACTGGGCACGGCCAAGAGCTACATTCTCGAAGTGACGGGCGGAACGGACTCCACCGGGCCGGCCCAGTACAACTACGAGTTGAGCCAGCGTCGGGCCGATGCCGTGGTGCAGTACCTGGCATCGAAGTATGGAGTTGCCGCGCACCGGTTCTACCTGATCGGCATTGGCAAGGACAAGGAAGTGGCTCCGAATACAACCGCCGAAGGGCGCAAGCAGAATCGGCGTGTTGAAGTGCAGTTGCTGTCCAATATGGCAGCAGCAGACACCAATCCGCAGACAGCCGGCCGGTAACGCGGCCACCCAATCTTCGCGGAATGTAGCTCCGCGACAAAACAGGATCTTCGGCTTCCCCCGGGGCTCTTCACGGAGGGCTCCAGCCGAGGGTTATTAGAGGAGGTAGACCCATGGACAAGGATCGCGTAAAAGGTGCGATTGACGATGCAGCCGGACGTGTCAAGCGTCAGGTTGGTGAATGGACAGGCAATCCCGAGACCCAGGCCGAAGGCACTGCGCAGCAGATCAAAGGCAAGGTCGAGAAGGCCGTGGGTTCAGTGAAGGATGCTGCCCGCGATGCGCAAAAGCATGTGGAACGCGAGCACGAGAAGGAAAAGGTCGAGCACGGCATGTAAATCCCCAACCAACCTGCCCGCGGCTGCCGCCGACAGGTTGGCCTTTCCGCAGTGCTTTGCAGAGCGCCCTCCCGGCTCGGTGGTGAAATAGCCGGAATCCCATCGAAACGAAAAATACCGCAATCCTCAGGGCACTTTCGATGTGCGCCGGGCTGTACCTTGGCGCGCCAGGAATAATCTGCGCCATTTCGGCGCCACGCGAAGCTGTTGCGCTTGCGAACGGAGGGAGTATGTTGACGAACGGCAAAAACAATGTACCGTTTGGCCCTGCTTTTCTCTTGAGTGTGGGCCTTGGTCAAAGAGCGATTGAAGTGGAGCCCGAGCAGTCGTTTTTCACGCAGGGAGATCCGGCCGACTCTGTGTTTTGCCTCAAAGACGGGCGCGCGAAAGCCACGGTGGTTTCTGCCAGCGGCAAGCAGGCCACCATTGGGCTTCTTTTGCCGGGCGACTTTTTTGGCGAAGAGGCCCTCGCGGCGGAACCGGGGCTTCGTACGGCAGCCGTAACCGCCGTGAACACCTGCATTGCTCTCAAGATTGGCCGGGACGAGATGACCCGGGTCATGCATCGGGAACCTGCCCTCGCGGACCAGTTCCTGTCGTTTCTGCTCGCCCGCAACTTGCGCACCCAGGCAGACCTTGTCGATCAAATATTGAATAACAGCGAGAAACGGCTGGCGCGTACATTGCTCATGATGGCGGAATCGGAGACGCAGGACGAGCCGCGAACCTTCCTTCCGCCTATCACGCAGGAGACGCTCGCGGAGATGGTCGGCACCACCCGCTCGCGCGTCAGCTTCTTTATGAATCGCTTCCGCAACCTGGGCCTGATCGATTACAAGGACCGTATTCGCGTGCATCGGCCACGGCTCAAGGCAGCGCTCGTGGGACAGCTTGCGGAAGTATAGGGAATCGTAGCGCGGATCGCCTGGTCGGCTGTCCTGAGGGTCACCAGACCCTCAGTGACGTCTCAGCCTGCGACAGTCTTGCCTGCTTACCTGCCCACGAGCCTAGGGTTTCTGCCGTATATGTTCTGCGCGCACGTCGTTGGCGGTAAAAAGACAGAGGAAGGGTGCGCCTTGAGCCGCAGCTTCGACGGCCGGCCGCCCGTTGGCTTCTTCCCGTTCGACCAGGCACACCACTGCGGCCACCGTCATGCCGGCTTCGCGGGCCGCGGCGATGGCGTTGATGGTGGATGCGCCGGTGGTGCAAACATCATCAACAATCACCACACGCGCGCCCTGCTGGCAAAACCCTTCGATGCGGCGGCCGGTCCCGTGCGCCTTTTCTGCCTTACGCACCAGGAACCCGTGCAGCAGAGGCGCACTGGGGTGCAGCAAAGCGCGCCAGGCGCTGGCGGTGGCAACGTTTGAGACGATCGGGTCGGCGCCCAGTGTCAGCCCGCCGACAGCCTCAGCCAGAATGCTATTCGCCTCGAGCAACTCAAGAACTGCGTGCCCGGTCAAGCGCCCGCCTTCGGCGTGCAAAGTTGTCGTTCTGCAGTCGATGTAGTAGTCGCTTGTGCCGCCCGAAGAGAGCGTGAATTGTCCCAGCTTGAAGCTGGTCCGGGCGAGAAGCGAAAGCAATTGTTGTGCGTGTGTAGGGATAGTCATCACTGTCGATTGTAACGGGAACAGGGAACAGGGAACAGGGAACAGGGAACAGGGAACAGGGAACAGGGAACAGGGAACAGGGAACAGGGAACAGGGCAATCGTGGGGCGCCGCCGGTTGTTGTCAAGAGCCCATTGGACGAGGGACCGGATTACAGTGGTTCCACGATCGCCGAAACTGATCCCTGATCCCTGTTCCCTAACCCCTGCTTTTCACAGCTTCTCCATGTGCTTGAAGCCGCTGGTGCCCAGCAGCATGAGAGAAAACAGCAGGAAGTTGTAGCAGGAATGGACCGCGACGCTGGCGGCCAGCGAGCGGGTGGCGAGGCGCGTCCAGCAGAGAACCAGGCTGACGCAGACGAGCAGCAGAAACGGGCCCAGAGCGTGTGCGGTTTGCTCGGCGTGCATCAGGGCGAATGGAATGCTGCTGGCGATCGAAGCGCCGACCATGGCGAACATCGACCACTGCGGGTGTCCGTCTTCGTCCAGTGGGCGCGGGGGCCTGCCGGTGCTCTGCTCGATTGCCCAGTCCCATGCCGTCGCCAGTGCAGGCAAGAGGAAGCCGCGATAAGCCATCTCTTCAAAGAAGGGCGCAAAGGTGACGCCGAAAGCGAACAGCAGCCAGGCTTCCCTGGGGGTTTGGAACAGCTTGTCGATGGGCGCATTCGCCGGGCCGGGCAGCAGCACTTCGTCGATCATGGCCAGCACGAAGCAGGTGAAGGCTGCGCCCAAGAGACGGTAGCGCAGGCGCAATGCCGTGGCGCCGTGCCATTGCAGTCCAGCAAAGAACCCCTTGTGCCAGACGAGCGGAAAGAACACCAGGCAGGCAAGAAACGTGATCAGGTAGATGGCCGCCATGTTGCCCAGCGCGTATTGAATGTCATTGGCGGCCTCGGTGACCGTCGAGACGCCGAAGAGGTGAAAATGGAGAGCCGAGCGGGTCAGGAGGACAGCGCCCAGCAATCCAAAGGTGGCAAAGACGATCAGCAGGCAGACGTGGCCCAGGTGAGGAATGCGCGCTGGCGGGTAAGTGTCAGGCCGCAACCAATACTCGAAGAGCGGCGGCTCTCCGCTCTGCGCCTGGCTGTGAGGTTCAACGATCTCGGTTGCAGGAAATGGATCTTCAAAAACCGCAAGCGTTGGCGCGAACGGCCGCGTCTCGGGCTGCCAGGTTTCGATCTGCTTTGGGTTGCTAGCCGGCGCTCGACTGCCTTCTCCGAACCCTTCCGGCTCGTCTCCCGGCTCAAGAATCTCGCTTCTCGGCGTTTCGCTCATGCGATCCCCGTTTTCTTCTTGCGGGGCCCGGGCTTCTTGGCAGCCGCTCCGTCTTTGGCGGGGCGCTTGGCTTTGGTGCGCGTCGAAGCAAGGTCCGCTTCGGCGGGAGTGGCGCGCCTGGTGCGCTTCGGTTTCGATTCGGCCGGAGGTAGAGCGGAGTCTCCTGCAACCCGACCGTTCTGCACGCTCGTCGCCTCCGCAATGGCCGCGTTATCGGCCAATTCCTCTTCGCGATCGACCGGCGTTAGCCGTCCGTCGGCACCGGTATAGTATCGCGCCAGGAATTGCCCAGTATACGACTCGGCCGTGGCGGCAACCTTGGCCGGACGGCCCTCGGCAACCACGCGGCCGCCGTCTTCGCCGCCCTCGGGGCCAAGATCCAGAATCCAGTCGGCGTTGCGGATCACGTCCAGGTTGTGCTCGATGATGATCACCGAATTGCCCAGGTCGGCGAGCCGGTGAAGCACTTCCAGCAGTTTGCGCACGTCATCGAAATGCAGCCCCGTGGTTGGCTCGTCGAGCAGATAGAGCGTCCGTCCCGTCTGCCGCTTCGACAACTCCCGGGCCAGCTTCATGCGCTGCGCTTCGCCGCCTGAAAGAGTCGTCGCGCTCTGCCCCAGATGCACATAGCCCAACCCGACATCGACCAGCGTTTGCAGCTTTTGACGCACTTGCGGTACGTCGGCCAAAGCCGTCAGCGCGTCTTCAATCGTCAGGTCAAGAATGTCGGCGATGGAGTGGCCGTGGAACCGGACAGCCAGCGTCTCCTGGTTATAGCGCCGCCCGTTGCACACCTCGCATTGCACGTAGACATCGGGCATGAAGTTCATTTCAATGCGCCGCTGCCCATCGCCCTGGCACGCCTCGCATCTTCCGCCCGACACGTTGAAGCTGAACCGGCCCGGCTTGTAGCCGCGTTCGCGCGCTTCGGGCAGCATCGCAAACAGGTCGCGAATCGGCGAGAAGACTTGCGTATACGTGGCCGGGTTGGAGCGCGGCGTCCGTCCGATGGGCGACTGGTCGATGCGCACCACCTTGTCGAGTTGTTCGGCGCCCGTCAGTGATTCGTGCGCGCCGGGCTCTTCACGCGAACCATAGATCGTCTGCGCCAGCGAGCGATACAAAATGTCGTTGATCAGCGTGCTCTTGCCCGAACCGCTGACGCCCGTCACCACCGTCATCACGCCGATGGGAATTCGGATGGTCACGTCCTGCAGGTTGTGTTCGCGCGCGCCGCTCACCGTAAGCCATTTGCCCGTCAGAGGCCGCGGATGCTCGCGCTGCAACATGCTGGAGGCTCCGGAGAGATAGCGCCCGGTGAGCGACTCCGGGCACGCCATGATCTCCTCGGGCGTACCTTGCGCAACCACGTAGCCGCCCAACCGTCCCGCGCCGGGACCAAGATCGAGCACGTAGTCGGCGTGGCGGATGGTGTCTTCGTCGTGCTCCACCACCAGGACGGTGTTGCCCAGGTCGCGCAGCCTCTCCAAAGCCTCGATGAGCCGGTTGTTGTCGCGCTGATGCAGTCCGATGGAGGGTTCGTCCAGAACATAGAGAACGCCGCGCAGCCGGCTACCGATTTGCGTCGCCAGACGGATGCGCTGGCCCTCGCCGCCGGAGAGCGTGGCTGCGTTGCGATCGAGCGCCAGGTAAGTGAGCCCGACGGCGCAAAGAAATTCCAGCCGCTCCACCACTTCGTGCCGGATGCGCTCGGCCACCAGCGATTCGCGCGCCGTGAAGGTCAGGTTGATGGCCGCCGAAAGCGCGCGGTTCAATGGAAGGGCTGTGAAATCGGCAATGGAGAGGCCGCCGATCTTCACCGCCAGAGACTCGGGGCGCAGCCGTTTCCCGCGGCACACCGGGCAGGGGGTCGCGGACATGTAATTCATCATGTACTCGCGATAGGTGTCGCTCCGAGCCTCTTCGATGCTGTCGCGGAGAAACGAGAGAACGCCGTGAAACCCGGTGCGCGGAGCCTCGTTCTTGGGCGGCCCGTAGACCAGGATGTGCTGCTGTCGCGGGGGCAATTCCTCGAAAGGCGTCTTCAGATCGATCTTGTAGCGGTCTGCGGCCAGATGCACCAGCTTGAGCAAATATTGCGACGACGAGCCCGGTCCCAGGCCGCCATCGAGCAGCGGCTTCGACCAGTCGGTAATCACCTTGGCCGGGTCCAGATCGTAGAGCGATCCCAGCCCGTGGCACTCCGGGCAGGCGCCAAACGCGGAGTTGAAACTGAAGCTGCGCGGCTCCAGTTTGGGCACATCCAAGCCGCAGTCGGGACAGGCCATGGAGGAGGAAAACAACTGCTCCTGAGGCGTGGAGCCGCCTGCAACGACCACCAGCACCAGCCCGTTGGCCAGTTGCAGCGCCTTGGTCACTGCGGCTTCCAGGCGCTTCTCCACAGAAGGCTTGGAGGTGGGTGGCGCGTCGGCGGGGGGCTTCCGCAGCAAAATCCTGTCCACCACCGCTTCAATGTTGTGGTTCTTGCGCCGGTCGAGTGGAACCGGTTCGGCGAGGTCCATCATCTCGCCGTCCACGCGGGCGCGAAATCCCTGTTGATCGAGTTGATCAAAGAGGTCTTTGAACTCGCCCTTGCGCCCGCGGACAATCGGCGCCATCACGGTGACGCGTTCGCCCATGCCCAGTTCGAGAATGCGCTGCACAATCTGTTCCGCTGACTGGCGGGCAATGGGCCGTCCGCAGTTGGGGCAGTGCGGCGTACCCACCGAGGCGTAGAGCAGCCGGAGGTAGTCGTAGATTTCGGTAATGGTGCCAACGGTCGAGCGCGGGCTGCGGCTGGTGGTCTTTTGCTCGATTGAAATGGCCGGGCTCAATCCCTCGATCGAATCCACATCGGGACGCTCGATCTGGTCGAGGAACTGCCGCGCGTAGGCGGAAAGCGTTTCGACATAGCGCCGCTGACCCTCCGCATAGATCGTGTCGAAGGCCAGCGAACTCTTGCCCGAGCCGGACAGGCCCGTGACCACGGTCAGCGTGTTGCGGGGAATGCGCACGCTGATGTCACGCAAATTGTGTTGGCGCGCCCCGCGCACCGAGATGTGTGTAATGGGCATGATTTGGGTGCGGTGGGCTTGTTCCAGGTGCTCCGTTCGGCCTTTCGCCGGGTTGTAACACCCCTGGGAGTATTCTATTGGTCAACAGAAACAAGGGTCAACGCAGCGCGTTCTTCTGCGACAATTACCGACAGCGCTTCTTCGCTGTCTCCGGCGGGTTTTGGTCGGCCAAAGGATCAAGGCGTTGTGTTCGAGGCCTCTTCAAAGGAGTGAGTCAGGGTGGGTTCGATGGCGGATTTGTTCAATTTGGCAATGTTGATTGCTGCGTCGGTGGGTTCGATGGCCTTCGGCATCCTGGCGGCGTATGGAATCCTCCGCGCCGGTTTTGCGCTGATGCGCCCCCGTCAATCTCCAGTTCCCGTGGTCAAGGCCCGGCCTGAAGTTGCCCAGGTGCTCTGAAAGGGCGAAGCCGCGGTTTTCAGTTTGTTTGCTTCATGCTGCAGCGCGTCACTGACCCCGGTTCTCCGCGCTACTGCTGCGGGTTCGGGGCTTGTTGCATCTGCTGCTGGCGCTGCTGCATCTCCTGCATGATCTGCTGCGGCGAGCGCGGCGGCGCGCCGGGAGCGAATCCGGGCCGCATGGGCGGCGGCTGCACCTGCGGCGGTTCATCCACGTCGGCATCGTCGTCGGCAGCATTGTTGTTGGGCGCGCTGGTATTGACGGTCTGCATGGCCGTCCCGTTGCGCCGGGAACTCAGCAGGATCTGTCGCGGTGCGCCCTGACCTTCATCCCCGATCATCAGGACGTTGTAGCCGGATCCCTGCAATAGTTGGGAGAGCACGTCCCGCGCCAGCCCCGGGCCGTAAGCGCCAAAGATGCGCTGATCGGCGTTCAACCCCTCCACCTTTGTGCCCGTGGCCGTGGAAACATCGGTCAGAATCTGCATCAGGCTGGAGTTGGCGGCGTCGATGCGCAGGCCCTTACTGTCCCAGGTGACCGAGGCATGTGCGGGCGTTTCGTTGACTGGCCACAGGGGCATCGCAGGTGCCGGTGGAGTTTGCGGTGCAGGGGCCGATTGGGGCGTCGCTGCCTGTTTTGCATGGGCCGCAATGACGCGCTTGTGCTTGTGAACGGTTCTGTGCGCCGTTGCGGAGGGGGCTGTCGTTTTCGGCGTCTGGGCGGCAAGCAACGGCCCTGCGCAAACGGCCGCCGCAAACACTGCGAGTGACCAAAATATGTGCACCCCAAGGGTTCGGAGAGGAACGGGCGGCTTGAGCTGATTGAGGTTGCGCATGGGGACCTGATCCTCGTGGACTTGCGGCAAGCGTTGCGGCCGCGGCAACTCGCAGCCACTGCCTATGTACTAGACTAACAGTGGCCGACAGACGCTCGAAAAGAGATTCTACGGCCTGAGAGGAACACCCACACGATGCGCCTGCGGTCAAAGTTCCGGGCTGGGATTCTGTTTGAGATTTGGGCCGCGCCTGCGGTTCTGCTGGTGTTGTTGGCATCGCCGGTGGCCAGCCGCGCCACAAGTTGCACCACCCAGGCCGAGTTGTCGCCCCAGGACCGCGATGCGCTGACAGCGGCTGGCGGGCGCCTTGCCGCGGCCGTGATGAATCAGGATTACGCCGCGCTGCAAACGGCTCTGCTACCGGCACTTGCCCAGGAATGGTCCGGAATCCGCTCCGTAGTCGAAGGCGCCGCGCCACTGGTCAAGGGTGGACAAGTGCAAATGCGCAGCCTTTACCTGCTCGACGCCACGAGCCTCGCCGCACCCGCCGACACGCAGTTTTTCTGTTCCAACTCGAACGGGTCGTTGACCGTCACCCTTACCATGAGAGCCTTGCCGCCGGGCCGCTATGCGGTGGTGCTGGCCGATGCGGCCGGGGCCCAGTTGGGCGGGCAGTTGGGATTCATCCTGGCTTGGGATGGCCCCGCTTCTGGGTGGAAACTGGGCGGGCTTACCGTGCGTCCGGGCATTCTCGATGGCCACGACGGCGTCTGGTGGTGGTCCCGCGCCCGCGAACTGGCCAGGGCCGACCAGTCGTGGGGCGCGTTTTATGCCTACGAGGCAGCGCGGACCTTGCTGGTGCCGGTGGATTTCCTTTCCTCGCCCAACCTTGAAAAGCTGGGCACGGAGCAGGCGGCCATCAAGAACTCTCCTCAGGACGCCTTTCCCGTGACTATCCCGGACGGAGCACGCACCTGGAAGATCGTTGCCGTGCACCTCGACGTCACGCTCGGACAGGGCGACTTGGGCGTGGCCTACGAGTCCACGGGAGTGAGTGATCCGGCCGCCCAGCGTACCGAGGCGGTGGCTGTTTTGAGCGCGCTCGTCAAAGCGCAGCCGGGATTGAAGCAGATTTTTCACGGCCTATGGGCCTATGCCATGAAGGATGGCAAGCCAACGCCGGTGATCGAACTGCCCATGGCGCAGATTCCGTAGAGGCAGGGAACAGGGGTTAGGGAACAGACGCGGCGCTCCAAATTTGGAAAGGTAGAAATCATTGGCAGACCTCATTGATTTGCGTTCGGATACAGTCACGCGGCCCTCGGCCGAAATGCGCGCCGCGATGGCCGCGGCCGAGGTAGGCGACGACGTTTATGGCGAGGACCCCACCGTCAACCTTCTGGAGCGGCGCGCCGCGGAGATCTTCGGCCGCGAAGCCGCGCTGTTTGTGCCCAGCGGCACCATGGGCAACCAGATTGGGATACGCCTGCACACCCAGCCCGGCCAGGAGGTGATCGCCGAATCACGCGCCCACATCCTCGACTGGGAAATGGCCACCACGGCCGTCTTTTCCGGCTGTCTCGTTCGCGCTGTTTACGCAGATCGCGGCATCCTCACCTGGAAGCACATCGAGCCCGCTGTTTATGCGCGTGGATCCTTCCGCGCAGCCACCGGACTCATCGAAATAGAAAACACCGCCAATCTTGCGGGTGGCAGCGTCACGCCGCTGCCGGTGCTGGAAGAAATCTGGGCTGGCGCAAAGGAGCGGAAGCTCCCGACGCACCTGGACGGGGCGCGCATCTTCAACGCGGCCACGGCGCTGGGCGTGGATGTGAAGACTCTGACGCGCGGCTTTGACACCGTGATGTTCTGCCTGTCGAAAGGACTGGGCGCGCCGGTGGGTTCCATGCTGACCGGCTCTGCAGAACTGATGGATCGCGCCCGGCTGTTCCGCAAGGCGCTCGGCGGCGGCATGCGCCAGGCAGGCGTGCTGGCCGCTGCGGGGTTGATCGCACTTGAGCACGGGCCTGCGCGGCTTCACGAAGACCACGCCAACGCGCGTCTGCTGGCCGAAGCGCTCTCAAACATTGAGAACGTGGTCCTCGATGTCGATTCGGTCGAAACCAACATCGTCATCTTCCGCTTGACCGGCGGACTGAGCGCGGTCGAGATTGTGGCGCGGCTCAGGCAGCGCGGCATTCTGGCCAGTGCCTTCGGGCCGGATGCGATTCGTCTGGTCACCCACCTGGATGTTGATCGCGCGGCGTGCGTCGCAACCGCTGAAGCGCTGACCGAGGAGATCGAAGCAGCCGTCCCCGCGGCCTGAGCTGCCTTGAGGTCGCCCGCGTCGTCATGCAACGCGGGTGCCCAGTAACGCCATCCTTCGTGCTCCGAGCGCATGGATTTGTACTTCCCCGGTCTCAGAATCGAGACCGGGGGCACCCAATTTGTTGGAATCCGCGTTTAGGAGACCTGCGGTCGAGGTATCAGGATCGGAAGAAGTTCTTCGCCAGGAACAGCACGTTGGCTGGCCGCTCGGCCAGCCGGCGCATGAAGTAGGGGTACCAGTCGCGGCCAAAGGGGACATACACGCGTACGTTGTAGCCTTCGCGGACCAGCCTCCGTTGCAAATCGCGCCGCACGCCGAAGAGCATCTGAAACTCGAACCGGTCGGGTGTAACTCCGTGCTGGCTGGCATAGGATTGTGCCGCCTCAATCATGGCTTCGTCGTGAGTCGCCAGGCCGTGATAGATGGAACTGTCAAGTAATTGGCAGCTCAAGCGCACGTAGTTATCGTCCACATCGGCTTTGCGCGGAAATGCGACCTCCGCCGGTTCCTGGTATGCGCCTTTGCACAGGCGCACGCGGATGCCTTCAGCTACTAACTGTTCGATGTCTGCCTGCGAGCGATAAAGATAGGCCTGGATCACAATGCCAACGGACCCGCGCAACTCAGGCCGCGCGTGCACCCTTCGCACGATCTCCAGCGTCACCTGCGCCAGCGACGAGTCCTCCATGTCGATGCGCACAAAGTTGCCCGTTGCCTGCGCGTGACGAGTCAGGTCCAACGCGATCGACTCGGCCAGTTCCGGTGAAAGGCTCAGCCCCATCTGCGTCAATTTCACGCTGATGTTGGCCTTCAGCTTGCGTTCCGCGATCGCATCCAGCAGCCGGTGGTAAACCTCCGCCGCCGTGTGGGCCTCGGTCTCCGAAGTTACGCTCTCGCCCAGTGAATCCAGGCTCACCGTGATGCCCTGCTTGTTTACGGCCTCGGCCACGCGGAGCGCGTCCTCAATCTCCATGCCAGCTACAAACCGGGAACTCATCCGCACACCCACACGGGTGTGTTCTGCAAAGTTGCGTAGAGGTCGATTGTGAGAGAGTGCAATGAATGCGGAACGAAGAACAGGCATTGGACGATCCTTCCAGACCAGGCATTCCTGGGTATCTTCCCAAACAACCAGTCTAGATCAATGGGGCAAGCGCAATGTAAGTGGGACCGTCCTTTCAGCCCTATCGAATCTCGTACACCGTGCTTCCATGCGCCGGCAGCGTCACATTCACTTCCTTGGACTCCTTGTCCGCCGATTCACTCCACACGTTCTGGGCCCGATGCTTCCCGCCTTCCAGGCCAAGCTGCTTCCAGGTCGCGCGCAGCGTCACCGGCTTGTCGTCGAGGTTGAAGAAGGCAAAGAACTCCGCGTAATTTCCGGCGCCTTGCTTGTTGATCGTTGCCCGCCAGACCCTCGCGTGCTCAAAACCGCCCGGGAGTGTCGCCGTGTCGACTGGACGACTGTAGGTTGCGTTCTGGTTCATGAAAAGCATCGTCTGGTTCGTAATCAGTGAGCGAGTAAACTCATCCAGCTTCGTCAGGTTCGCTCCCAGAATCAGCGGCGACCGCGCAATGGCCCACAGCGTGAACTCGGTACGCTGCTCATCCTGAGTCTCGCGCGATTGCCGCGCTTCGCCCCATCCCGGATGTGGTCCGAGCCATCCCCACGGAAGCATGTCCTCGTCTGGCCAGTTTCCTTCGCGCACGTACGGCGCCCATTTGGCCAGCCGGTCGAAAGCGTCGCGCACTCCGAACGGAAACTCGCTTGCTCCCGGCTTGTGCTCGCCAGCCCACACGTCCCAGTGATCGTCGGAGATGCGCCACAACTGCGCATATTCAGCCACCTCGGCGCCATGTTCCAATGCCGTTGGTCCCGGCGAAAGGCTCAGCACAATCGGCCGCCCGGTTTTCTTGATCGCTTCGGCCAACTGCCGAATCTCCGATGGCCTGTAGGGGTGGTCGCTGATGCAGTCCACCTTGATGAAGTCCAAACCCCAACCCGCGTAGAGCTTCATCATCGAGTTGTAATACGCCTGGCCCGCAGCATTGTCCTTGATCCCCCAGTTGCCTTCGTCCCAAGGACACGGCGAGTCCAGATCGGCGGCATCGGCGGCGTGAAAGTTTGTCCCGGCAATGGGCAGGTTGTCCTTCACCACCTGGCGCGGAATGCCGCGCACAATGTGAATGCCAAACTTGAGGCCTTGCCCGTGTACCCAGTCCGCCAGCGGCTTGAATCCGGCTCCGCTTGCCGACGAAGGGAAGCGGCTCACAGCCGGAATCAAAATCCCGTTCCCGTCCCAAACGTACTTCCGCGTCTCCACCGTGTCGCCGAAGGGATTCTCCATGTACCACCCTTCGTCGATCACCGAGTACTTCCACCCAAACTCCTGAATACCTGCCAGCACCTTGGTGTTGGCGCGATAATCGGCCTCGTCGATGGTCAGCCCATAGGCATCCCAACTGTTCCACCCCATGGGCGGCGTGGGTGCGAGGTTCTGTGCGTGGCTGAAGGGCGTACTGAGGACGAATGCAAGGGCGGCGAGTGATAGAAAGCGGCGAGCCATGCGTAAACGTATACCACAGCGGCCGCTGTTTCTGCCGTGCCTCACGCCCGAACCAGGCCGTCTGTCACCAACCGCCAGAGGCACTGGGTCCGTGCTCTCGAGCACCCGTCTATTCAACCGCGTGCGATAAGCTGATGCGGGAGGACTCCCCATGAAATTTCGGACGTGGTGCCGTCCTGTACTGGCGGTTTTGGCGCTGGCGCTGGGATTGGCAACCATCCCGCAGGCGCTGAATTCCCAGGAAACAGGCTTCAATCCGGCACTGCCGCTGGTCCACGTCGAGCACGGGCCGAACTCGGCCGCAGCGCAGCTTCAGCATTACGTGGTGCTGGTCTCGCTGGACGGGTTCCGCTGGGATTATGCCGCGCGGGAGGTCGCAAAACACCTGCTGGCTCTGGGCAAGCAAGGCGTTTGGGCGCCACAAGGGATGTTGCCCAGCTTTCCCTCGCTGACCTTTCCCAACCACTACACCCTCGTCACCGGCCTCTATCCCGAGCATCACGGCCTTGTGGGCAACAGCTTCTGGGACGAGACGAAACAGGCTCGCTACGCCATTGCAGACTCCAAAGCTGTTAGCGATGGGTCATGGTACGCAGGCGTCCCGCTTTGGAGTTTGGCCGAGAGCCAGGGCATGCGCACCGCCTGCCTGTTCTGGCCCGGCTCGGAGGCCAAAATCGCCGGCTTTGAGCCCACCTGGTACGCGCGCTTCGATGCAAAGACCGAAGCCACCGATGCGGTTCAGCAGGCACGTATCGACAACGCGCTGGCACTGCTGAAACTACCAGAGGCCGCCCGCCCGCACTTCATCACCATTTACTACTCTGAGCCCGATCATGAAGGTCACGCATTCGGTCCCGATGCGGCAGAGACCCGGGCCGCGGAACTCAAAATGGACGGAATGGTGGGCAAACTGAAGGCTGCTCTCGATTCGACGCACCTGCCGATCGATTTGGTGGTCGTCAGCGATCACGGCATGGTCAAGATCGAGGGTGGATGGGTTACGCTCGACCAGTTCGCCGACCTGACCGGCTTTGAGACTGCCGGAGCGCTGCTGTACGGCAAGAGTGAAGAAGATCGCGCGCGCGTCTACAACCAATTGAAGAAAGCATCAGAGAAATTCGTGGTTTACCGGCGCAAGGACGTGCCGGCAGAACTGAACTACAACCAGAATCCACGCGAGGGCGACCCGGTGGTGGTGGCCACGGGGCCCTATGCCATTCGCGCTCATGCGCCGCCGGCAGACAAGGCCGATCAGCCGCCGATTCCCGGCATGCACGGCTTCGATCCGCACAAGCTGCCGCAGATGAAGGCCAGCTTTTTTGCCGCCGGCCCGGACATTGTGGCCGGCAAGACCGTGGCGCCGTTTGATAACGTTAACCTGTACCCATGGCTGGCGCATATCCTCGGACTCATCCCGCCCAAGACCGATGGCAGTTTGAACATTCTGGCAGGCACTTTGCGCGACAATGGTAACGATACCGAAAAGCAAGGAGTAACAGCTCAATGAACGCAGTCTTAGGGATTGATGGCGGAGGGACACGGACTCGCGCCTCTATCGTGGCGGGCGGCCAGGTCCTGGCGTATGCAGAGAACGGGTCGATCAAGCGGCTGCGCGTGGGCGCAGAGGCCGCCGAAACCAACTTGCGCGCACTGCTCAAGGATGTGTATGCCCAGGCCGGGATCAAGGGTCTTCGGGCCGCCTCGGCTGGCGTGGCGAGCGCCACCATGCCCGGCGTCACAGAGTGGATCACGGCGGTTTTCAATGACTTTGGAGTGGAGCGCTCCGAGGTCGTCGGCGACGAGGTGATCGCTCTGGACGCGGCTTTCCACGGTGGGCCCGGAATCCTGCAGATTGCCGGAACCGGATCGAACACCATTGGCCGGGCGCCCGACGGAAGCCGGGAGAGCGCTGGAGGGTGGAGTTCACGGCTTGGCGACGAGGGTTCGGGTTACTGGATCGGACTGCACAGCGTGCGCCGTGCGCTCCATGCCCACGACCGCGAGGAGCCGACGCAGATTCTTGAGAAAGTGGGCGAAATCTGGGGAACGCCCAGCCTGGACGATCTGGTCAACTTGGGAGACAGCACGCCGGGTCCCGATTTTGCCGCCCTGGCCCCTACCATCTACGGATTGGCCGAAGCCGGCGACGCGGTTGCGCTCGGAGTTCTCAAGGACGCCGCGGCCGACCTGGTGGATTTCGTGCTGCTGGTGCGGGCCAAACTGCGCCGCAAGCACGCGATTGCTGGGGAAGTTCCGGTGGCCTGGACCGGTGGCGTGGTCGAGAAAATGACGATTGTCCGCGAGGCCTTTTTCGCCGGCCTTCATGCCGCAGCGCCCGAGATGCCTGTAAGCGGGGAGCCGGTCGTATCGCTTGACGGCGCCGTGTGGCGGGCCGAGCGGCTGGCGGAAAAGTAAAGCCAAGCCACGCCGGCTGCGCACTTCTGTCTGATGTACAAAGGACCTTCTTCCTCAGGAAGAAGGTCCTTCGTGCAAGTGCACCCGACGTGCCGACTTTGTTTTCATTATCGCTGCCAAGTGTATGGCCGCATCATTTCATACTTTGGGTCCATGCTATCCCAGGTCCCAGAATCGGGACCTGGGGCACCCACAATTGGTACATGAACAAGCGGTCAGAGACCTATCTGGCCTGTTGTCCGGCTATGAC
>Ga0224529_1000344_pt1 | contig 35832 bp, 25 predicted proteins | sample CBST50metaG_FD_179893 | JGI IMG/M metagenome (GOLD analysis project Ga0224529, IMG submission 179893) | Peat soil microbial communities from Stordalen Mire, Sweden - C.B.S.T50 | ecosystem: Environmental > Terrestrial > Soil > Wetlands > Peat | place: Sweden: Norrbotten County, Stordalen Mire...
TTCTTAGGGCGCATCGTTTTCCCCGGAAATTGCTTTGTTTCGAACAACTTCTGAGATTATTCTATCACGTATGTCGCCCTATGTCATTGATTCTTTAACGTGTTATGCGTTTTTCAGGATCGACTAAGTTACTCATGTTGCGATATTTATATCTGATTGGCTTGCCTCCGTGAGAAATGATAAGCAAATTCTTGGGTGGACAAACGAAGATTTATACCCGGGGGGGCCTCATGCGGTGGCTTTGGGTTGGGTGGTTCTGAGCATGGTGGTTTCTCCCCTCGGCGGCTGGCTTGCAGACGCTTTTCTTCATTGTGCGGCGGGGGAAGGTAATTCTCTGCATTACGGATTGGGGGTTCTATCCGGCCCTACGGGACGGAGACAGGTGTGGGACGGTGCTGACCCAGGGCTTCGCTGCGCTTCGGCCTGGGCCATTCTTCGTTTCCTCCCTTACGGGAGGATTTCCGGGACATGTTTCTGCTATCCCAGGTCCCCAAAAGCGAGGGACCTGGGGCACCCGGTATTCGGCACTCGATTTTTATGCAGCGGCTCGATCGACGACTTCCAGAACTGTACCTTCAGACTTCTGCAGATAGGCAACAATCTCGAAGAGATTCCTTGCTTGCGGATTTCCGGTTGAACTCAACATCCGCATCAGAACTTTTGGAGATCGGCCAAGGTCGGCCCCCAGCTTTACGAATCCAACGGTGCCGTTAATGTATTTGCGGAGCACGGATTTTCCCGTCTCCACGTCGCCGGCGATCATGCAACTGACGGCCTCGCGAAGAAGCGCCCGGCGGAATCCTTCGCTCTGCTGAATCCTGGTCTTGACGGTTTCGTTAAAAGTTTTCGTAAGAGGCATTATTCCTCCCGCCTGCGCTTCTTGTATTCCTGCCAAAGTACGCGTGCCGCATCAATGTCCGACTGCTGGCGTTTCTTGGATCCGCCGCCGAGCAGGATCACGATCTGCTCTCCAACCTTGCCAAAGTAGATGCGATAACCGGGGCCGAAATCCAGACGCAGCTCGAAGACGCCTGCGCCCACTCCTTTTGTCGCCGAAAAATTGCCGCGTTCGAGTCTATCAAGAGAGACGACAATTCGCGCCTGGGTGTCGTCATCCAGTTTCTCGAACCATCGATCGAAAGGACTTCGCCCCAAACGGTCAATGTATTGGCGGATCTCAATCACGCTTGAATGGTAGCACTAAAGATACCGTAGCCGTGGGATTCTTTTTGATGGTGCGTTGGCTCTGACGGGGGGCGTGTTAAGCGCGGCCGGCGACGGCGGCGTCGCCCAAGGCCAGCAATGCGCCGGTGACGCGGCCGGAGGCGTGGCGCACCACGCTCTCTTCGCTGGCGAAGTTGCCCGGGACGACGCGCACGCCGAGGGCTTCGATACGCTCGATGTCGGCCTCGATGGGCGAAGCGCCTTCGGCAGCATATCGAGCCAGCGTTTCCGGCGAAAAGGGCGCAGTGTTCACCAGGGCATAGTCGAAGATGGGCTCGTGGGTGTGCTCGTAAATCCGCTCGATGTGCTGCGAGGCCGTCAGGCCGAGGCTTTCATTGGCCTGGGTCATGAGGTTGCAGACATAGACGCACACGCCCTGAGCGCGCACCAGCGCCGCGGGCAGGCCCTGTACCAGCAGATTGGTGATGAGCGAGGTGTAGAGCGAACCGGGGCCCACGGTGATCAGGTCGGCGCGCTCGATGGCCTCCAGCGTCTCCGGCAGGGGAGCGGCATCCGGCGGGTCAAGCATCAGCTCCGCGATGCGCTTGCGGCTGGCAGTAATGTTGGTCTCGCCGCGCACCAGCGAGCCGTCGTCCATGCGCGCCATAAGCTTTGCGTTGGCGGTGGTTACGGGGTAGATGCGGCCACGTGTGGCGAGAATCTTCGACGCCAGTTGGATGGCCAGGGCGAAGTCGCCGGTGATTTCGGTGAGTGCGGCGACGAACAGGTTGCCGAAGTTGTGTCCCTCAAGCGAGTCACCGGAGCGAAAACGATGGGCGAAGAGCTGGGCCAGGAGATCTTCCTCTTCGCTGAGAGCAACCATGCAGTTGCGCAGGTCGCCGGGAGGCAGCATGTTGAAGCCCTTGCGCAGCCGGCCTGAGGAGCCGCCGTCGTCGGTGACGGTGACTACCGCCGCGAGGTCGGAGATGAGGCCCGCCACGGCGGTGGGCTGGCCCGCAGCCATCACATGGCGCCGGAGTCCGCGCAGCAGTGTGGAGAGGCCGGTACCGCCGCCCATGGCCACTACGCGCAAGGGTCTGACTTGAGCCGGGACTTCAAGGCTGGCGGTGGAAGAGGAAAACGAATTCGGAGTGGGGATGGATGGATTGGCAGAGTTCACTTGAGGCCCTATGGAACCTCAGGATACAGCAACTCGGTAAACCGGGGGTCGTCCACCATGCTCTGAAAGTCGTTGTCGGCCCGTGCCTGGAGGCGGTTCTTGGGGTTCAATTCGATAGCCCGGGCCAGGTTTCCGAGGCAATCCTGCGTACGTCCGGTGATGGAGTCGAGCAGCGCCAGTCCGTAGAAAGCATAGTCGGCGTCCGGATGGGTGGCCAGAATGCTGTCGAACTGCTCGCGCGCCTCCTCGAAGTAGCCGGTGTTCAACTGGGAGACGGCGTAGTCGTAGTGCTCCTCGGGCGTGAGAAAGGTGAGGTTGTGCTTCTCCAGTTGCCGCTGGCAGGTCTGGATATACATTTTGGAGCGTTCCTGGAGCTCTGGCGGAGCCGCGACAAGCAGCTTCTCAAAGGCGGCCAGCGCCCTGTCGTACTTGCCCTGCTGCAACAGTTGCACGGCGGCCTGGTAGTGCTGAAAAGCCGGTCCCGTAGTGGAATGGCCGGGGGCCTTTGCCGTCGGCTGGGGTTCTTTTTTGCGGTCGTGCGCCACGAATCGAGCCTCTTGCATCATCGGTTTGCCGGGAGTGCGCACTCCTGAACGTCCGATTGGGCCGGAACAAAACCGGCGGACAACCCGCACGTGGGAGTTGCGCTGCTTAGGCCCTCTTTATACGCACAACCCCGCCTCACGTCAATGGGCAGCCCGTAAAGCCGGGGTCAAGCGCCGGTCTGCGCGGCCGGATCGCGGTAAATGGCGGGGTTCATCGACGGGTCGTTATACATCTTCAACTGGCGATACAGCTTGAACCGCCGCGTTCCCATCATCGTCTCTTTCCAAAGTGCATCCAGGCAGGCAGCCAGATCGGTGCGCTGCTGTTCGAGTATAACCAGCCGGTCGCGGCTGCGCTCGGTGTGGCCGGCGGGAGCGTCGGCGCGGCCGGCCTCTTCGCGCATGTGATAGATCTTGAGCGACATGATCGAGAGGCGGTCGATGATCAGGCCGGGCGACTCGGAGTTCAATGAGGCGGAGGGATTGGGCAGGTTTTTCGGTTCAAGCCAGGCAAGCAGGGTGCGATCGAGCTCTTCGACCAGATCGTTGCGCAACTGATTCGTCCGGTCCACGCGGCGCTTGACGCCGGCCAACTCGGCATCGCTTGCTCCAGGAGCTCGGGCCTCGTCCTCGATGTGCCACAGATCAAAGTTGGCGCGGTGTTGGCGGGTGACCAGGAGCAGCCAGTCACGGTTCGGCTCGGCTTCCATTCCTGGAGATTCCAACGCAGCCTGCGCCTGGTGCCATGCGCGCGTCTCCGAGTCGTGCAGGGTGACGATTTGGTCTGCCGAGAGCATCTTCTTCCGTTCCTTTGACCTGGCCGTGCCGATGGCTCAGTTGAATTGCACCGTCTATGGTAGAACTATCTTCACACGGGGTCCAAGCCAAGCCCAATTCCCAGGGCTGATAAGGAAGGCGGCAGAGGCTTCAAGGGCAGTATTCAAACGGAGGTTCGATGGCCGAAGAGGTCGAGCGTTTCCTTTGTATTGCCAGTTACGTAAAAGGGCACGATTTTCTCCGTCAGTGTGCGGAGATGGGGGTCAAGCCGACCGTGCTGACCCTGGACAAGCTGCGCGACGCCGACTGGCCACGGGAGGCGGTTGAGGAAGTGGCCACCATGCCCGCCGGTCTGGGCCGCGAGCAGATTCTGAACACCGTCTCCTGGATGGCGCGCGGGCGGCTCTACCAACGCATCATCGCACTGGATGAATTCGACCTGGAGATCGCTGCGCAGGTGCGTGAACATCTGCGCATTCCCGGCATGGGTGTGACCACTGCCGCCTGCTATCGCGACAAGTTGGCTATGCGGATGGGGGCCAGGGAATTCGGATTTCTGGTGCCGGAGTTCTGCCGGGTGCTGAACTACGACGAGTTGCGCGCCTACATGGAGCGCGTTCCGCCTCCGTGGCTGCTGAAGCCGCGTTCGGAGGCCTCGTCGCTGGGGATTCGCAAGATCGAGGAGCCGGAGCAACTGTGGCGCGCCCTGGACGAACTGGGCGACCGGCAAAGCTATTTTCTGCTGGAACAGTTCATTCCCGGCGACATCTTCCACGTGGACTCGATTGTGAACCTGCGCGAGGTGAAGTTTTCCGTGGTGCACCAGTACGGCCGGCCGCCCATGCAGGTGATGCACGAGGGCGGGGTATTCACCACCCGCACCGTGGGGCGCGCCAGCCAGGACTGGGCGGAGTTGACCGCCCTGAACGCCAGCCTGGCGCCAGCGCTGGGAATGCTGCGCGGCGTCACTCATGCCGAGTACATCCGGGCCCACGAAGACGGGCGCTACTACTTTCTTGAAATTGCGGCGCGCGTCGGCGGAGCGTTCATCTCCGATCTGGTGGAGGTGTCGACGGGCGTGAATCTGTGGCGCGAGTGGGCGCGGCTGGAGATTGCGAATCTGCGCGGCCAAACTTACGTGCCTCCTGATTCTTTCCGCAGCTACGCGGGCAGCGTGCTTTGCCTGGCGAAGACCGCGGAGCCTGACACCACGATCTTCGACGCGCCGGAGATCGTGCTCCGCGTGAAAAAGCATCACCATGCGGGGCTGATCGTCCGTTCCGACGATCCGGAGCGGGTGGAAACGTTGCTGGATGAGTATAGCGGCGAGTTTGCGCAGCGATTCCTGGCCTCCATGCCGCCTCCGGAGAAACCTGCGGCGTGAAGACAAATTGAGTCTTCGTGCGCGGGCCGGCTTGATTGAGAGGCCTGTTGGGTTCTGAGGAGTATGTTTGTCGAAAGCCATTGATCGTTGGATCGTCGATTCCAATTCGGTTCCTGGTCTACTATTGGGCGGGGAACCGCTCCGGGATTTGTCGGAAGCCTGTTGCTTCTCGTTTCTTCTCCGATGAGGGATTACGGTACCTTATGCGCGAGTTTTTGCGAGAAATCAGTGGTTTATGAAGTGGCAGCAACGTACCCCGGAGGTGTCCGGCGTCGCCATCGCGGTTTCCGGCATGCTTTTGGGAATGGCGATCGGCGCGCGGTTCACAGCGTCCTCATGCGGACTCAGAGACCGGCTCAATGCTTTCGGCGTCTCCGCGCTGGGGGGCGCCGGGATCGGCCTGCTGGGTTTGATTGTCGTGGGGTTGATCTTCCTCAAATCGCGGGCGGACCGGCGATTCAGGATGGCGCAGGATCTGTTGGAAGCCTTTCTCGAGCATATTCCGATCAATGTCTTTTTCAAGGATCGCAGCAGCCGCTTTGTGCGTGTTGGACGCGCCATGGCCGAATACTTCGGATTGGCCGATCCGGCAGGCGCATTGAACAAGACCGATTTGGACTTTTTCAGCGCGGAACACGCAAACAAGGCGCTGGCCGACGAGCAGGAGATTATCGCCACCGGCCTGCCGATGAAGGCAATCGAAGAGAGGGAAACCTGGCCCGATGGTCGCGCAACCTGGGTGCTCACGACCAAGGTGCCACTCAAAGACCATCGCGGTCAGATCATCGGGACCATGGGGATTTCGCAGGATATCACCGGCCGAAAGGAGGCGGAGGCGCGGATTCATCACATGGCGCTTCACGACGCGCTGACAGGTTTGCCCAACCGCGCCTTGCTGAAGGACCGTCTGGCCCAATCCATTGCCCTGGCTTGCCGCACTCACGACCAAGTGGCCGTCCTGATGCTGGACTTGGATCGCTTCAAGAACGTGAACGATTCTCTTGGTCACTTTGCAGGGGATCGGCTGCTCGAGTCCGTCTCGAAGCGCCTGGGATGTTGTTTGCGGGAAAGCGACATTGTGGCTCGTTTGGGGGGAGATGAATTTGTCGTCGGACTTCCCGTGGTGGCGAACGACGAGGAAGTGGAGTCCGTCGCGCAAAAGATCATGACTTCGCTGGCGGAGCCCTTCGATATTGAAGGGCATGAAGTGCGGATCGGGGTCAGCATCGGGATCGCGCTGCATCCGGCCGATGGAGAAGATCCCGACATGTTGCTGCAAGCGGCGGACGTGGCCATGTACGAGGCCAAAAAGAGAGGGCGCGGCATTTACACCTTCTTCAAGCCGGCGATTCCGACGCGATTCACACCTCCGTTTGAGGTTGAGGAGTCCTCGCAATCATCGATGTCTTGAGCGGCAGCGAACTGACCCGGGCGGCCTGCATCCGAATCTGGGACGCCGAATCTTCCGGTACGAGCCCGAAAGACCTTACAATCGATGCGGGAGCAAACATGGAAAAGAAGCCTCAGTTTCCGCATCGCCGGTGGAATCCTCTCCGGCAGTCCTGGGTCATGGTCTCACCGCACCGCACGCAGCGTCCCTGGCAGGGGGAAGTCGGCCAAAAGACCGCGCCTTCCGCTGTGTCCTACGATCCCAAGTGCTATTTATGTCCTGGGAATCAGCGCGCAGGCGGTTCGGTAAACCCAACATATGATGGAATTTTCACATTTGTAAACGATTACTCCGCTCTGCTTCCGGATACGCCGCTGGTGACCGAGGCCCAGGCTTCTCCCATGCTGGTGGCTGAGCCTGCCCGCGGTTTGTGCAAGGTCCTGTGTTTTCATCCCGACCACAGCCTGACGCTGGCGCGGATGACCCGGCCCGAGATTCGCAGCGTTGTGGACGCCTGGACCCGCGAATACCAGGAACTGGGCGGACTGGACTGGATTGACTACGTCCAGATCTTTGAAAATCGCGGCGCGATGATGGGCGCCAGCAACCCCCATCCGCACGGTCAGATCTGGTCCACCGGCTTTGTGCCCGACGAGCCGGCCGCCGAGACCGAGGCGCAGAGCGAGCACCTGGCCCGCACCGGCCATTGCCTGTTGTGCGACTATCTCGCCGCGGAACAGGCCGCGCAGGAAAGAGTCATCTTTCAAAATGAGCATTTTGCGGCGCTGGTTCCATGGTGGGCCGTCTGGCCTTTCGAGGTCCTCATCGTTTCCCGCCGCCACCTGGGGGCTCTGCCAGAGTTGAATGAGGCCGAGCGCGATGGGCTGGCCGACGTTTTGAAGCGGATGACGACCCGCTTCGACAACTTGTTTGAAACTCCGTTTCCTTACACCATGGGCTTCCACCAGTCGCCAACGGACGCGGGCGTGCATCCGGAGTGGCATTTCCACGCCCACTTCTATCCGCCGCTGCTGCGTTCGGCCACGGTGCGCAAGTTCATGGTTGGCTTCGAGATGCTGGGAATGCCACAGCGGGACATCACGCCCGAAGACGCCGCCCAGCGCCTGATCGCTTGCTCGGAGGAGCACTTTTGGCCGAGGACGTAAGCGTGGCTCGGTAAAGCGGGTCTGCTTTGAAAAGGCGCGGCTGGAGTTTTTGGAGCCGAACCAGAGGCCCTGTGTCCAGTTCGATGAGTGCGAGGTCGCCGCTTGCTTCACGCCACGAACGAAGACCTGTCCGTGGGGACCCCGACCCTGATGATCGCGTCGACCTGGGTGCACTGCTGTCGGGATACACCAACTCTGGTTCTGCTCGTATTCAGACCAAGCGACTCTGTCATCGCTAATCCTATGCTGGTGCGGGTCTGGAGACCCGCACGACAGCCGCTCTGGAGAGCGGCGCTACACTCCGGCGATCGCGAAATCACACGGTCGTGGCACTAGTCCTGTCCCCGAAGTTCATGGCATAAATCAGGCACCGGAACCGCGGATCTTTCGACTCCGTTTGGCCAAGAAGCCGGCCAAACTACGCTCAAGATGACAATGCAATTATGGTGCGAACTTTAGAAACTGGACTAGAGTTGCGCCTCTTTTTTAACGGAAGGTAGTCTCGGCTTGCATGTGTTTACCTGTTGACCAGCGTGAGGGAGTGAGGTGGTTCGATCTTCTCTCCGGTCTCGCGAGGCCAGGTGATCGACAGCAAAGCCCCTCTTTCTGGACGGTTCGACGCCGTGACACTCCCTCCGTGAGCGCGTACTACGGCTTCAACAAATGCAAGCCCAAGGCCATGCCCTTTGGAGTCCCTTCCCTTCACCCTCTGCTCGAACATGTGGAGGCCAATCTCGGCAGCAAATCCCGGGCCATCATCCTCCACAATCAGGGTTGCGGCGTTCTCGGTTGCGCCAAGTGTTATGGAAACGGTGCATGATGCCGGCAGGTGGTTGAGTTCGTTATCGAGGAGGTTTGCGATCACCCGATGAAGAAGAGCGGCGTCTGCCAAGACCGGGACTGGACCGGCGCTGCGCAGATTCACTCGGAGCCCTTTCTCTGACATGCAAGGCTCGTAGAGATCAATCATGACTCGAATCAATTCGTCAAGATCGACTTCTGTGAGCGAAAGCCTAAGGGCGTCAGCTTTTGCCTCAGCAACATCAAGCGAGGTATTCAGGAATTCCGTGAGCCGGTCCAGTTCATCGATTGCAGAGATGATTGGCTCACTTTGCTCAGCTTTTAGATCGCCTGAAAGAACGATCTCCAGCTTCCCTCGAATCGCCGTCAGCGGGCTGCGAAGATCGTGGGCGAGAGACTCAGTGATGGTGTGCAGTTGATGCACGGAGCTTTCTATCCGGTCCAACATGCGGTTGAGCGTTAGCGCCAGGTGCCCCACTTCGTCGTTCCGTTTGCTGGTAGGAACCCTGCTACTCAAAGCAGATTGCCCGATCCCGGATGCAGCTTCGGTGATCTCGCGAACATGGCCCAGCATACGTCGGGTTGCGAAGAAGACAATCGAGGACCCGAACAGCACGATCAGCAGCCATAGGCACAAAAACCGGAAGCGGAGATTATTCAGTACGCGTATTTCATCCTTTTCCGAAAGTCCCAGATAGATGTGGCTGCCGTCATCGAGCCGCACCGATGCTACTCGAAAAGGTTGATTGAAACCTTGGACATTCAAGTCGCAGGGAACGTCGGGAATCAACTTGCGCGCGCGAATCGCGGCTAAATTTGGCAAGCCATTCCCGGAACCCACCCAAAGTTTCAGAGTGCCATCGTCCCCGGCCTGAAGAAAAAAGACGGAGTCGTTCTCATTGCTGCTGGAGCGGAGTTTGTATGGGACCTCTCGGCTTGCAAGTTCCGCGACTTCACCCACCACCCGGGGGTAGAGGCGGTCTTTTGGTGTTCGTCCGGCTACGTCACCGAGGACCGCGACCTCTCCAGTGAGCCACGCGTCGCTCCTGCGCTGAATATCACTTGCTACGAAGCGATGAAGCATGACAAAGACCAGCAATGTTCCAAGGGCGAATGCGAGCGTTGCCCAGAGAGAAATACGCCATGCGGCGCTATGCATGACGGGATTAGCGGTCTTTGAGGACATAACCTATACCTCGCAGAGTTCGAATGAGCGGCTCACGGCCCTCGGTATCCACTTTGCCTCGCAAACGGTAGATGTGCACATCGACAACATTGGTATTCGGTTGAATTCGCATCCCCCACACCTCGGAGAGAAGCATGGATCGAGTCACAACACGCCCGGCATGTTGACACAAATATGTCAGGAGCACAAATTCCTGGGGACTTAGATTCAGGACCTCGTCGCCGCGAGATGCTCTACGGCTGATGAAATCCAGTTCCAGGTCGAGTACACGGAGGCGGGTTGCCTGCTCACTTGTAGCAAGATTGCGTCGCAAGAGGTTACGCAATCTTGCCAGCAATTCTGCGAGTGCGAAGGGTTTTGTCAGATAATCGTCGCCGCCTTGCTCCAGGCCTTTGACCCTGTCGTCGACCGATCTTCTGGCGGAAAGGATCAATACGGGGCTGCTGATGCCAGAGCGTCGCAGCTGGAGAATCAGGTCGATTCCATCTTGATCCGGCAGTCCAAGGTCGACGATCAGGACGTCATATTTCTTTTGAGATGCGAGTTCGAAGGCGGTTCGCCCATCCTTGGCGGCATCCACCTCGTAGCCTGCATCGGCAAGGGGTTGCTTCAGGAAGCTCTGAATCTCGGATTCATCCTCGACCAGGAGAAGTCGCATGAGTCATGGTAAGACATTTTGATGCACGATTCGCATGCTCCAGGAGGCCGGGAGATGACGATCCGGTCATCTGCGTCTCCTCGGCGAGGGGCAAACCTCGCGTTGCTGTTCCGTAATTCAGCCTGGGATACGGACGAAATCCCGGCGTCCTCCGGCGGTTGCGTTTTCAATGAACGAATCGTCATCCGGTTCCCTTCCTGGGAAGTGCTATCAAAAGAATAGCGGCTTCGTCTCAAGGAGTAGCCGTTGAATTGAGATTGCGGGGTCTGTTCTTTCACGTAGTCGACCGTCGCCGCAAAGTCGTCTTTTTTGGTCCAGCTTTCCCAAGTTACACACGCGACATTGACTCCCGACAATCCGGGATGTTGACTCCCGATCATCCGGGCAGAGGACTTACTACGCATGAGTACAGCTTACCTGAACCGCATCGCAACTGCTGTACCAGAGCATGATGTGCATGAGGCGTTCGTTGTGTTTGCAGAGAAGATGCTCGTCGACCCGCGGCTGCGAGCTGTCTTTCGCCGCATGGCGAGCCGCGCAAACATCGCGCATCGCTATTCATTTCTCGATGCCGACGAAGGTTCCGGCCAATTCTCGTCACATGACGCGCATGACTTTTATCGGCCGGGCAACTTTCCCAATACGGCGCGGCGCATGGAACTTTTTGAACAAAGCGCTCCGGTACTGATGAAGAAGGCCGTGGACCGGCTTGCGCTCACCGAGGTGGAACGCTCTGGTATTACGCATGTGCTGGTGACTTGCTGCACGGGGCTCTATGCGCCGGGACTGGACTTTGAAATCGTCGATCATCTCGGACTTTCGACGGGTGTGGAGCGCACGATGGTTGGATTCATGGGATGCTATGCCGCGATCAATGCGCTGAAGCTGGCGCGGCATATTGTGCGCTCAGATCCGAAGGCGGGTGTTCTGGTGGTCAACCTGGAACTGTGCACGCTTCACCTGCAGGAGACGCAGGAACTGGAGCAGGTGCTCTCCTTCCTGGTATTTGCCGATGGCGCGGCGGCGAGCCTGGTGACTGGCTCCGAGCAGGGCTTTGCACTGGACAGTTTCAAGGCGGTGATGGTGCCCGAGACCAGGGGGCTGATTACCTGGAAGATCCGCGAACTCGGGTTCGACATGCTGCTCTCGGGACAGGTGCCGGGAGAACTGGGCCACGCTCTCCACGAGGGCGAGCTGATGGCCGATCGTGATGACATCGACCTCTGGGCGGTGCATCCCGGCGGAAAGTCGATTCTGGATGCGGTGGAGAAGGGACTGGAACTGCCGGTTGACGCGCTGGAGGCGTCGCGCGAAGTGCTATCGAGCTTCGGCAACATGTCGTCGGCGACGGTGATGTTTGTGCTTGAGCGGATGATGCAGCAAGCGCGATCGGGGCAACGCGGGTGCGCGATGTCGTTTGGGCCGGGGCTGACAGCGGAGACGATGCGCTTTCATGTGGTTTAGTCCGGATATGGAATTCGAACTGAGGGTCTCTCCACGTGAGCTACCGGAGCTGATGGATGGCGACTGTAGCTATGAAGATTTCCGTGGCTGCTTGGGCAGTCTGGAACAAATCAACCGCTGGCTTCTGGGATATCGACCGACTCTGGCCTGGCTGAAGCGGCTGCCGCCTGGGTTGGGTGATCCGGTGCATATTGTCGATGTGGGCTGTGGGGGCGGCGATCTGCTGCGGCAGATTTCAGCCTGGGCGCGAAGGCGCGGCATTGCTGTCGAATTAACGGGAATTGACTTGAATCCCTATGCGGCGCGCGCGGCGGCAGAGGCTACGCCGACGGAACTCGGAATTGCGTGGGTGACTGGCGATGCCACGGAATTTCGGCCGGAGAAGCCGGTGGATATTGTCGTGAACTCGCTGATGGCGCATCATCTGGAAGATGAGGGTGTTGTTGCGCTGTTGCGGTGGATGGAAGCGACTGCCCGGATTGGCTGGTTCATCAATGATTTGGAGCGGTCGGAGTGGAACTGCCGATTGTTTCGGTGGGCGGAGCGGATTGCGGGGTGGCACCGGTTTGTGCGGCATGATGGACCGGTATCCTTCCGGCGAGCCTTCCGGGAGGAGGACTGGATACGGCTGCTGTGGGCGGCTGATGTCCGGCAGGATGCTGCGTCAGTGGAGCACTGGCGGCCGGGACGGCTGTGTGTGGGGCGGTGGAAGTGAGGCCGGTCTTGGTGATTGGACACGGGCAGGCGGCCGGCCAACGCGGGCTGATGTCGATTGCGGTGAGTCCTTCTCGCTTTCACTCAACTCGTGGCACATCTCATCACGTCTAAACATCTGAGAGCGAATCATGCCAACTTCCACACTGCGAGCGGCGAGTTCATCCGGTTCCAGGTTCAAGACGATTCTCTGGGTCTGCATTGGTCTCACGACCCTCTTTGTCTTCATCACGTCCGAGGTCCTTCTTGTCGCCGATTACCCGATGTACCACGCTTACCGTCTGCAGGTGATCGCCGATCGTCAGCTCCTCATTCCGCACACGCTCGCCGGTATCTTCGCGCTTTTGATCGGGCCCATCAATTTCTCCTCGCGGATCCGCCAGCGTCATCCGACGCTCCACGGCGTTCTCGGCCGCATTTACGTGGTTTCCGTCTTTGTCGGTTCGTTCACGGGGATCGCTCTTGCCTGGGGACGTCCGGGCCTCCCCGGAACCTCCATGCAGGCCGCGGCGTGGATGGTCTGCACCACAGCCGCCTTTCTCACTGCACGCAACCGCCAAATTGTCCAGCATCGCCAATGGATGGCGCGCTCCTATGCAGTCACGTTTACTTTCGTCTCCAGCCGCGTGCTGAACCTGGTGCCCGCGTACTGGAGTCATCTAGGCGACGTCTTATCCGCAGTCGGCGTGATTGCCTTCACACTTGCCTCGCTGTTGATCGTGGACCTCGGCCTCAACTGGCACGAACTCACCACACGTCCCGACTGATCGTAAGCCAGCGGTTATGAGGGTTTGAGGTGCGGGTTGCAAAATGTCCTATTTTCCGAGGCTGGCCCCCTCCAGTTCGGAACTGACCACGGGCCCGTAGCCACCGAGCTGTCCAACAATGACCGCCACCGCAGGCTCCTCACCCTCCAGTACCCACACCATGACATCTTTCGGCTGAAGACCCAGCAGCTTCGCGATCAGTCCAACGATACCGCCCAGCTCCGGATGAATGCGAAACACGGTCGCCTTGAAGGTCTGCCCCGCCAAGTGAACCGTCTGCTCTTCCTCCGGCGAGATCAGGAGCCGAACCAACCGCCCGCCACCGACGGGCGCCAGCATTCCCACCCGGAACGGCGTCGTATTGTGCGGCACGTTGAGCAGCAATGTGCCAACGAAGCCATTCGACAGGTCGGCCGGGAGGTTCATATGCTTGCTCTCGACGTGTATCTTGCCATTCTTGTCCATTGTGCGGCTGGTCACGATGCCGGTAGCGGCCTCTACCGCAAAGTCGATTGGCCTTCGAAAGAATGGGCCGGTCTGTAGGTGATGGTTGCGCACTAACCGAAACGTACCTTGCTGCGTGTAGGTTGTCGCCTCATCATCCATCGATCCATCGACAAAGCGATAGGTCAGGCGCATCGTGACTTCATCGTTCTGCACAACCTGCGTAAACTCACCGCTGGCAATGGTTTTTCCATCCTCGGAGCGGGCCACCATAAACCGGTGCATTGGCCGCTGAATATGTTTTACTGAAATCGGATCCGCAAGCGCTGCGGTGCCTACTGTCATCGCGCATAAAACGACGACCAAGAAATCGCTTCGCCTCATCAAATACCTCGTTCTAACACCTTAGACGTCTTCCGATCCCAGCTTTACCTGTTTAAAAAATGACGATTTGTACAGAATGACGCGCCGAATTGCTTTTTGGACGTCTACTAGAAATATGGTATGCGAGCACAAATTGTATGACCTTCCAGCGAAATAGGAGCAATGCTTTGCAAGACGAAGTTCTGATTCTCGGTGGTGGAGTGGCAGGCTGTGCCGCTTCGATTGCGCTCGCTCGAAAGGGACGAAGCGTCACGCTGATTGAGCGCGAGCCCACTCCGCGTCATAAGGTCTGCGGAGAGTTCCTGAGCGGGGAGGCTCTTGAGGATCTTCATGCGCTCGGGATCGATGTGGCCGCGCTTGGCGCGGTGCCCATCAACTATGTTCGCCTTGCCGCAGCCAGACGCGCTGCGACGGCCCCCTTGCCGTTTCCTGCGAAGTCGCTCACGCGCAAGGCGCTCGATACAGCGCTGATTGCCGCAGCCATCGCCGCAGGAGTCCGCGTCAAGCGTGGTCGAAGTGTGCAGTCGCTCAGGCGCGCGACCGCGAACCTCTGGCAGGTTACTCTCGAGGACGGCAGCACATACGAGGCTCCAACCGCCTTTCTTGCCACGGGCAAACATGATCTGCGGGGTCACGGTCGCCCGAAGGACCCGCACCAATGGGTCGCCTTCAAGATGTATTACCAACTGTCTGCGGCTCAGACCGCCGGCCTGGCGGACGCCTCCGAGTTAACCCTCTATTCCGGCGGCTACGGTGGTATCCAACCGGTGGAAGACGGCATTACGAATTTCTGCTGCGTGGTGAAGCGACGCTATTTTGCACGAGCGGGTCTTCGCTGGGAGGGCCTTCTTGCAAGAATGCAGCAGGACTGCCCCCACCTCGCGATGCGGCTCGATGGTGCGGAGCCGCTGCTCGACAAGCCAATCACGATCACACACATTCCATACGGCTACCTACGCCGCGCAACCGAGGATGGGCTCTACTGCGTGGGCGATCAGGCAGCCGTAATCCCGTCGTTCACGGGGGACGGCATATCCATCGCGCTGCACACTGCCCGCCGCGCCGCCTCTGCCTATCTTGGCGCTGAGCCAGCGCCGGTTTTTCAACCAAAACTGCGCTCCGCAATGCTGCCCCAGATGCGTCTTGCCGAGCTCGCCGCCGATGGCTTGACCAATGCTTTGGCGCGCGCTGTGCTGCCGTTCTGTCTCAGGGTCTGGCCCGGCGCGATGCGCGTGACGGCTAGACTTACACGCGTCACCCAGCCCGCGGCTGTTGCTCCGCAGGCGTTCGCGAACTGAAATGGAGCTACGGCAAACATATTTCCCGATGGTTAAACCTTTCAGGGGAGATCGAATGAAATCCTTCGCAGTTCTGGCTCTCATGGCGATGCTGGCCCCAGCCGCAGTTGCTCAGCATCAGACCTTCGCCGTCAACCCCGATGCCAGCGAGGTCAAGATGAAGCTCAACACGACCCACGAGGTCGTCAACGGCACGTTTCACATTCAATCCGGATCGATTGAGTTTGACCGCGGTGCTGCCAAGATTTCGGGCTCGGTCGTCGTACTGGCCGGTAGCGGCAGGACGGGAAATGACAGCCGCGATAAGAAGATGAATAAGGATATTCTCAAGGTAGATCAATACACGAGCGTCTCCTTCGCGCCGAAAACCTACACTGGGACAATCGCGCCCTGGGGCGACTCAACCATCCTGGTGAGCGGAGTGTTTACGCTACTCGGCACTGCTCACGACCTGACGATTCCGATGCAGATACACATGGATGGATCGAAGGCAACGGCGAGGGCGCATTTCATCATTCCCTATGTTCAGTGGGGTCTCAAAAACCCGAGCTTCATGTTTTGGAAAGCCGAGAATGAGGTTGCGATTGACCTCAATCTCGTTGGCCAGGTTTCTAACTGATCCGGCCCTTTTTGGTCGCAACAAGGCAAAGGGAGAGGCCCCCGCAGTCATTCACGGAGCGGTATTCCACCCAAGGTCATGAAAAAGCAACCGCGGATCCTTCCCGTTGGTCAGGATGACATCTGTTGTGGGATTGGAAAGGGCGGTGGCGAAGAATCTTCAGGGCAGATTCTTCGACTCCGCTGCGCTCCGCTGAGATGGGATGACAGTTCTGTGGTGATGCAATCGTTCAGGGCCGGATCAATAACTGACTGACCATCCTGTTGCGGGCGGCAACAAAAGGGCCATTCCGTTCTGACTGCACTCGGTTTTCACTGAGCTCAATCGGAGTTATAAAGAACTATGCCCAATTCCGTGTCTCGCCCCATGCTGACACGCAGACGTTTTACGCAACTTTCTGGAATGGCGGTCGGCTCACTCGCATTGTCCGGTTTCGCCCACGCCGTGGAGGGTGCGGACGTGACGTTAGAGATTGCTCCGTTCACCCTGGAAGCATCGCCGAAGCATCACATCCGTACCGTAGCTTACAACAACCAGATTCCGGGGCCATTGTTCCGAATGCGCGAGGGAGAACCGCATTCGGTTGAGATTCGGAATCGGACGAAAGATCCGGAGATCGTCCATTGGCACGGCCTCTATCTGCCGCCTGATATTGACGGAGCCATGGAGGAAGGCACGCCCATGATTGCGCCTGGCGCCACTACGCGCTATACGATGACGCCCAGGCCGGCTGGCTTCCGCTGGTATCACACGCATACGTTCGCGGGAAAGAACCTCACCAAGGCGCAATACGGTGGACTGCACGGTTTCCTGCTGATCGAACCGCGAGACAACCCTGCTGCTTACGATCGGGAGGTCTTTGTTGGACTCCATGACTGGCGCGGGCAGTTCCTCGCGAGTGATGACGGCTACATGAACCCGGTGTATGACGTCATGACCATCAATGGCAAGATGCTCGGCTGTGGAGATCCAGACAAGGTCAAACAAGGCGAGCGCGTTCTGATGCACATCCTGAATAGCAGCCCGACCGAGGTTCACTGGATTTCGTTCTCGGGGCACAGCTTCAAGGTGGTGGCGCTGGATGGAAATCCAGTAGCAAAGACTCAGACAGTTTCCATGCTTCGAATTGCGCCCGCTGAGCGCGTATCGGCAATTGTCGAGATGAACAATCCCGGCGTATGGGTACTGGGCGAGGTCCGCAAGCATATTCAAGCTAGCGGAATGGGCGTTGTGATCGAATACGCCAACTCTTCCGGCAAGCCGGTGTGGACGCAGCCGGAAAATCTTATGTGGAACTATCGCCAGTTCGCGGCGTCTGGCGATGCCGCACAACATCAAGATGCAAAGACGATCGAGCTGGTTTTTGACTCCAAGTTCCAGGGACACGGTAACGAGGAGCTCTGGCGGATCAACGGTCTGGGCTATCCTCAGAACTCGACACCCGCCAACTCACCCATTCTGCAGACCGGACAGCGATACCGTCTGGTGATGAAGAACCAAAGCATGGATGACCATCCCATGCATCTGCACCGGCACACGTTTGAGGTCCGGCGGATCGAAGACGGCGCTGAGATCGCCGGTGTGCGCAAGGATGTGGTGCTGGTGCGCGCAGGTGGAACTGTCGAGGTGGAGTTGGTGGCCGACAATCCGGGCAAGACACTCTTTCACTGTCACCAGCAGGATCACATGGATCGAGGATTCATGATGGTGTTCAATTATGCGTAGCTCAACGATCAAGCTCGCCAGCAGTGCGGCTTTCGCGGTCATGGCGATCTGGTGCGTGCGATCCGCTATGGCGCAAGGAAATTACGAGATCCAGGTTTACGGAGCAGACACCGTTGCGCCGAAGACGTTGATGGCTGAATTGCATTCCAACTTCACCCCGGAAGGTCAGAAGCATTTCATCGATGGCGTCATTCCGACCAATCATCAGGAGCATGAGACGCTCGAACTGACCGAAGGCATTACGAGCTGGTCGGAGATCGGCTTCTATGTTTTCACCAGCGAGCAGAACGGACACGGGGTCCAGTGGGTTGGAGACCATATCCGTCCGCGAGTAAGAGCGCCGGACAGCTGGCATCTGCCTGTGGGGCTCAGCCTCTCGACTGAGATCGGCTACCAGAGAGCTGACTATTCTCCGGATACCTGGACCTGGGAGATACGGCCCATCGTCGACAAGACTTTGGGGCGATGGTATGTCGCCTTCAATCCGGCTCTCGAGCGAACCTTGCACGGTCCGGATGTCAAACAGGGACTCGGATTCTCACCTGGAGTTAAGGTCAGTTACGACTTTACTCGTCAGCTAAGCGGTGGCCTTGAATACTACGCGGACTACGGACGTATTGGCGCCTTCGACTCATTGCATGACCAGCAGCAGCAGATCTTTGCCGTGACCGACTTGAACGTCTCGCCGAAGTGGGAGATCAATATTGGAGTAGGAGTTGGGCCCACCGCAAGCACGGACCATCTTATTGTGAAGGGGATCCTCGGCAGACGCTTCGATTGGGGGCATCACTCGACGGTCGAGTAGCAAGGCAAGTCGCGCCCTGTTCCAAAGCTGAGGTATCCCGCAGCCTGTAAAGCCCATGTTGAATCTGCCGCTCTTGTGGCACGTCTGTCCTCGCTCGGCCAGAGTCAGGGAAACTCACTCGCCGTCTGGCGGGATCTGCTCGAGGAGTCGCTTCCAGGTTTTCTGGTTTTTGCGGAAGCCCTTCTTCAGGTCTTCGAGGATGCGCTCGAAGTCGGCGTTGGTGCGGAGGTTGTTCCAGGCAGGATTTTTCTGGAACCAGGGATAGTTCTCGTTGCCCAGGTAAATCGCCCGGCGGAGCCAGTGGAGCGCTTCGCTGGAGTCGCCTTCGACAGCAAAATATGTAGCCAGGCGATAGGCCATCTCGCTGTCGGCTTCGGCGGCCGCGAGGGTGTCGTCCTTGAGCAGCGCGGCGCCCCGCTCCCATGCGCCGGTCTGCACGTAACAAAGGGCCAGCGTGGGCACGGCGATGCGCATGGACGCGTCGTCGCGGATTACGCTCTCCAGAATTTCGATGGCCGCGTCCAGGTTGCCGAGGCGCATCTGCTGGTAGCCGTTGGAGGTTCTGAGCAGGGGATGGCGGGGCTCGAGGGCAAGGCCCTTTTCCAGTTCGTCGCCGGCCAGTTCGATTTGATTTTGATAGTGGTAGACGCGGGCGCGGTGGTTGTAGAGGATGGGCGCGTTGGCCGGGTTGAGCTTGAGGGCGCGGCTGAACTGGGCGAGGGCCTCGTCGTACATGCCGTCGCCGCGCAGCGCCATACCAGCCACCATGTGGACATTCCAGTCATTGGCCGCAGAGGCCAGCAGGTCGGCGACGCCGTGACGTGCCGACTCCTTTTCTCCGCGGGAGAGCAGCATGTAAATGCGGTAGAGATTGGCCTCGGTGGAAGCCGGGTCGAGCTTGAGCGCCTCGTCGAAATCGCGGCGCGCATGCATCACGTGAATCTGACCGCCGAAGCCGTGGCGGACATACTGCAACTCGGCAATGCCCAGGCCGGACCATCCAGCGGCAAACTCCGGATCCTTGGTGGTGACACCAGTGAAGAGTGCCTGCGCGCGGTCAAGATCGGCGCGCGAACCGGTGCGCACCATGAAGGAGCTGAGCAGAGCACGGGCTTGCAGATATTCTTCGCTGACAGGGCCTGGAAGCGAGGCATCGCGGGGGCCCCCGCGTGCGGCGTCAAGCTGGCCGGTGTCGATGCGGTCGGCGGCCGAGAGGCCATGCAGAGCGGCAAACACTTCATTGGAAATCTCGGTCTGCACGGCGATCAGATCGAGAGAAGAGACACGAATGGCGCCGCCGGAGCGAACGCTCTGCGAACTGACGTCGAGCAATTGCCAGTTGAGGTCAAATCCCTCTTCGGAGCGCAGAAAGTTGCCGGCGAGTACCAGCGACACGAGGAGCTTTTTGCCCACGGCGAGCGGGTCCATCTGCGCCATGGGGACGGTCATGAGCGTGCTTGAAGGTCGGACGACGAGGGCCGGAATTCGCGCCAGGCGTGCGGCGATGGCGTCGGCCAGCGCGAAGCCGTAGAGCGGGGCCACTTCCGTTGCGCCGAGGTTGGCGAAGGGCAGCACGACGAGCGAATTTTGCGGCGCGCGGTCGGCGGCGGACTCGCGAAATCGCTCGGCGAGCATGGAGAGGAAGCCGGTGGTGCGCTTTTCGGCCTCGATGCCGGTGGTGGGCAGATTGGCTGCCGCATCGCCGGGAATGACGCCGGTCTCGATGCGCAGGGCCTTCATGATGGTCTTGAGCGCTTCGCGCACTTCCGCGGCCGAGGTGTAGCGCGCGCCGGGATTCTTCTCCAGGCAGCCCTCAATCACGCTCTTCAACTCAGCGGAGATGCCGGGGACAATGGTGGTCAGGTCTTCGGGGTTGGAGAACTGGATGGCGCGAATGGCCTGAAAATCTTCAGCATCGGGTCGGGAGAAGGGATGGCGGCCGCTGGCGAGTTCGTAGAGAATGACGCCCAGTGCCCACACGTCGGACTGCACGCTGGACTGGCCGGTGACAAACTGCTCCGGGGCCATGTAGCGGATGGTGCCGCCGCGTGCGGTGTAGGTGGCAGCTACGGAGGCATCCTTGGCCAGGTTGGGCTTGGAGGGGTCGAAGCCGGAGTCCTCGGGCGCCAGGCGTCGTGCCAGGCCGAAGTCGAGAATCTTGACCAGGCCGCCGTCGGTAAGCATGACGTTCTGCGGTTTCAGGTCGCGATGGAAGATGCCCAGCGAGTGCGCGGCCTGGAGCCCGTCGGAAATCTGGATTCCGATGGAGAGCACCAGTTGCAGGCTGGCGGGGCCGCGGGCAATCAGGCGGTCGAGCGACTGGCCGGGTACGTACTGCATGACGATGTAGCCCTCGTCGCCGGTCTCGCCCACTTCGTAGATGCCGCAGACGTTGGGGTGTTCGATGGCCGAGGCCAGCCGCGCCTCGCGCAACACGGTCGAGCGCAACTGTGCGGCCGAAAGCAGGCCGGTGCGCAGAATCTTGAGCACCACGGGGCGCTGCAGGAGGGTGTCGTTGGCCAGATAGACCACGCCGCTGCCTCCGGCGCCCAGCTTGCGGAGAATCTCGTAATGTTCGATCATCTTTCTTGCCATGGCTACCCACAAGTGTACTGGGCAAGCCATAAGGTTGGTCTAAGAATGGCGCGATCTTGAGGTTAATATTCGTGGATTGAATTACTTAAGTTAAGAGAGATGGAGTGCTTCCGGGCGATTTGCGGCGCGCAAGACTGATCCGGCCAGCAGAATTCCCCCCGCCCCAATCTGTTAACTTCAAACTGAGCATGGATGGGTTGCGTACAGGAACAGTTTGGGGCAGTCGGCGCGCGGTGTGCGTGTTTGCCGTTTGCGCTCTTATCCTGACAAGTCCCAGGCTTGGTGGGCAGCAGACGCCCCAGCCCCCTGCCGGCGAGAACCGGCAGGCCGGACAGCCCGAAGGTCAGCAGCAGCCCGGCGGAGGCGCCCAGGTCCACACGGGAACCACCAGCGGAATCGACACCGAGGCGCGGCTGCGCAACCTGCTGGCAGACCATCAGTTTTTAGCCATCGAGTCGCGGCTGGACTCGATGGCGCCCGCCGAAGGCCAGTTCTACAAGGGCATCCTGGCCAATCGCGGCAACGATCCCAAGACTTCAATCCAATTGCTTGAGCCGCTCGTCGATCAGGTGACCGCAACGGGCGACAAAGCCCAGGAAAAACTGCTGCGCAAGGCGCTGGCGGAAGACTACCTGCGCGTGGGCGACTGGGGGAAGGCCGCCAAAGCCTACCAGACGCTTTCCAGCCGGCTGGAAACCGAACTCAGCCCCGACGAGCGCGACGAGATTGAAATGCCGTTGAAGCTGCTGCCGCTGGCCGCGGCCAATCCTCCCATGACGGCCGAACCGTGCGACCCATTCGTGTTGCAGGTGAGCAGGAACCCGCTCGGCCTCACCGACATTCCGGTCTTTGTGGATGCGCGGCCGCACACCTGGATGCTGGACCCGACGGCGCCGTTTAACCTGATTGCTCGTTCGATAGCCAAGGAAGTCGGCCTCAAGGTTTCCGACGAGGTGACCACGATTCACTCGCTGACCGGCCGCCCGATGCAGGTCCACGTCACGGTCATTCCCCGCTTCACAATTGGCGGCCGGCTCACGCTGCGTAACATGACGGCCTTTGTCTATGAGGACGTCGATTACGCTTTTCCGCAGACGCGCTATCGAGTCCAGGGAGTTCTGGGCTATCCCGCACTGTCGGCGCTAGGGAGCCTGACCATCACCGCCGATGCCACCATCGAGGTGCGCCCTGCAACGCAAATCAAGGCTCCGGACAAGGATGACCGGCTCACCACGGGCGCGCGCTTCTTTCTTGATGGCGACCAGTTGATTGTGGCTCTGGGGAATCCGGGATCGAATGCAGAGGCAACAGCCGCGGGCCAGGAGCGCATGTTCGCCGTGGACGCCGGGGGACAGCAGACCTATCTCACCTCGCGCTACTTTAATGAGCACTCTGCGGACTTTGCCGGCGAGAAGATGGAACTGTTCGCCATTCCCGGGTCGGAATCGCTACCGCCGCAGCCTGCGTATGTCGCCGAGACGATCCCGCTGCTGGTGGGCGCCACGACTGTTCCCGTGCATTACGTCCAGGTGCTCACACAGCCGGTGGGGACGGCCGCGCTGGACGATGTGTATGGAGTTCTCGGCGTGGACGCGCTCGACCAGTTGAAGAGTTATACCTTCGATTACCGGACGATGCGCTTCAGCGTCAGACCGCAGTGACGAAGGGCAGGGAACTGGGAACAGGGACTAGGGATAAGGGAACAGGGATCAGGAAATAGCAGACCACTGCGGGACAATTCACGCCCACCATCGGCAATGGCGCGTGGCGGCATCCGGAGCACTATGGCGCGGGAGCAACCAGGGAAGATTGCAAGCTCTTTGCGCTGGCGGCTCGCGCCTTGAAGCCGGAAGAGGCTGGTTGGGCCGTGCCGGTGGACTTGCGCACCACGAGCCGGGGATAGACCGTGAGGACGGACGGATACGGCGGAGCGATTTCATGCCGCGTGAGCTTCAGCAGTGTGCTCGCAGCGGTTTGGCCCATGACTCGCAAGGGCTGGTGAATGGTGGTCAGCGCCGGATCGCTCGTGGCCGCAATCAGCACGTCGTCAAATCCCACCACCGACACATCCTGAGGAACGCGGAGGCCGGCTTCGCGCAGGGCGAGGATCGCGCCGATCGCAGTTACGTCGTTGAAGGCAAAGATCGCGGTAAACGGATGTCCCGTTCGGAGCAGTTCCTGGCTCACTTCAAAGCCTGGCCCGGTTCCAGGTTCCGGTCCGCGCAGTTGCACCAGCAACTTGGGGTCGATGACGATCCCAAGAGCTTTCGCAACGTTGATAATTGCCTGCCAGCGCTGGTTGGTATCGGAACTGAAGGCTTGTCCGCGAATGAACGCGATGTGTTTGTGTCCCAGGGCCTTGAGGTGTTCGAGTGCCAGACGCGCGGCTTGCTCATGATCCAACTCAATGTTGATGACCCCGGGGTGCTGGCTGTGCCCAGACACGGCAACGAGCGGAACGGGCAACTCCTCGTCGATGGGTGTATCGACCGCGATAATGCCCTCAACGGAGCGAGTCAGCATCATGCGTGGATAGCCTTTGAGCAGGTCGGCGCGATGGCGATGGCTGACGACAAAGTAGAAGTAGCCATGCTTCAACAACTCGTCTTCAATGCCGCTGAGCACCGCGGTTGAATAGCCTTCGCTGATCTCCGGCACGATGACGCCGATGGTGAAGGTCCGCTTTTGGCGCAGGCTCCTGGCCACGGTATTGGCGGAGTAGCCATAGAGAGCCGCGGCCTGGAGCACCCGCTCCTGGGTCTCCTTGGCAATGCGGTGCGCGGTCGCGGCCCCGTTGACAATGCGGGAGACAGTGGACTGGGAGAGTTCGAGATTTGCCGCCAACTCTTTCAGCGAGGTCGGCTTAAGCGGGATCTTTGCCACGGTGGATGTACTCCAAGAATACATGTTGAAATGCCGGTTCGCGAACCGCGGCAGAAAGCCGCATCCGGCCGTTTGCCGGCCTCCTTAGTTGGAGCGCGGGCGAGTCTGACGTTCTGTTGGAAGTTTCAATCGCTGCGTGAGGCGAGAGAGAGCGGGCTGTGAGTGTTCCCGCGGGCAAGCGAGGTGTCACGATTAACGCGCCTGCATTTTCCGAGAGCCTTTCGGGTTGGAGTGACAGGCGGTTCGGCCAGCAATGCCGCATGGTGTTGCGGCTCCGGTTGGCTTCTGCCGAATGCGTTGGCCGACATCGTCCGGAGCAGCTTACCTTGGGCTGTGATCCATGCGAGGACGCCAAAATCGAGTATAAGCGCAACCGATTGCGCTATGATCGACGAGACATCTTTTTCGTGGTCCGCGAAGGCCATTTGCAGGCGGGCTGCACGTTTTTTCCCCTCGTCTTTTTACCTCAAGCGCCGATGGGCGTCCGGGGTGCGTTCCACAGATCATCCTTCGGAGATATCTCGTGTTGGGAATGAATTCAATGCGCTGCAAATTTGTTGACCGCGTCACTTGGCACACTGCCGGTTCCGGGACGAAATCGCGCGTCTGTCGCCTTCTCACCATCGCTACCCTCAGCCTGGCAACGGCTGGTTTCGCATCGAACGGATTGGCGCAGGCAACTCCGTCCGCTCCTTTGCACTCTGCGAACGTGGCCGCGCGAGCCTCCAACGCACAACTCGCCGATCCGCACATCGAAGCTCGCGTGGATGGCCTGCTCCGCCAGATGACGCTCGATGAAAAGATCGGGCAGCTGGTTCAATATAGCGATACCGGTGATGCTGTTCCCGCGCCGACCGCGGAAAAGGCCGGCGGGCTCGCTGCCGTAAACCCTGGGACTACTTATCATGTGAACACCATGCAACTGGCTGCCGCGGGACGGCTGGGCTCCATGCTCAACCTCGTGGGCGCCGCGCGCACCAATACTTATCAGCATTTGGCGGTGGAGCAGGGCCGTCTGCACATTCCGCTGCTTTTTGGCGCGGATGTCATTCATGGTTTCCGTACTATCTATCCGGTACCGCTGGGCCTGGCTGCCAGCTTCGATCCCGACATGGTTGCCGCCGTTTCGCACATCGCTGCGGAAGAGGCCACCACTGCGGGCGTTCGCTGGTTTTACTCTCCGATGGTCGATATCAGCCGCGATCCGCGCTGGGGACGATCGGTGGAAGGAGCCGGGGAAGACCCCTGGCTGGGCGCGGCCATGGCGCGGGCCTACATTCGCGGCTACCAGAGCGACGATCTCTCGAAGCCGGGCAGCGTTGCTGCATCCGTGAAGCACTTCGCCGCCTACGGCGCAGCAGAGGCGGGCCGCGAATACAACACGACAGACATGTCCGAAATCACACTGCGCCAGGTTTACCTTCCTCCGTACAAGGCCGCAGTGGAGGCGGGCGCCGCCACCATCATGAGCGCCTTCAACTCCCTCAACGGCGTGCCGGCCAGCGCCAATCCGTTTCTCTTAAACAAGGTGCTGCGCGGCGAGTGGGGCTTCAACGGATTCGTCGTCAGCGATTACACATCGGTGATGGAGCTGACCCACCATGGCATCGCCCTCGACGCGGCCACAGCTACCCGGAAGGCCATCAATGCCGGCGTCGATGTGGACATGATGTCGCACTTCTACGACGTGGAATTGCCGGAACTGATTCGCTCCGGACAGGTTTCCATGGACGTGGTTGATGAGGCCGTGCGGCGCGTGCTCCGGGTCAAGTTCGCAACCGGCCTGTTTGAGCATCCGTATGCCGAAGGCGTCGAGATTACGTCTGCGGTCCCCGAGCACCGGCCGCTGGTTCGCAAGGCAGCGGAAGAGAGCTTCGTCCTGCTCCAGAATGACAAACTCGCTGGTGGGGCGCCGCTGCTTCCGCTTGCGTCGGCTGGGAAGAGGATTGCTCTGATCGGGCCACTGGCCGACAACGCGGAAGAGATGGTGGGAGCCTGGGGTGGCGCGGGTACAAGCCATGACATTATCACCCTGCGGCAAGCCGTGACTGAGCGTGCACGGCGAGCGGGTGGCGCGCTGCTCTACGCCAAGGGAACGGGAATCGACGATCCCTCGCAGGCCGGCTTCGCTGAGGCCGTTCAGGCGGCTGGTGCGGCCGATGTGGTGGTCCTCGCGCTGGGGGAATCCAGCAGCATGAGCGGTGAGGGAGGCTCGCGCGCCAAGCTCGATTTGCCCGGCAACCAGCAGCAACTTCTGGAAGCTGTCGTCGCCACGGGCAAGCCGGTCGTGCTGCTGATCTTCTCGGGCCGTCCCCTGGTCCTCGACTGGGCCAGCAAACACGTCCCTGCCATCATGGAGGTCTGGTTCCCAGGAACCGAGGCGGGCAATGCCCTGGCCAATGTTCTTTACGGTGACACGTCGCCCAGCGGCAAACTGCCCATGAGCTTTCCTCGCACGGTCGGGCAGGAGCCGCTTTATTACAACCAGTTTCCGACCGGACGTCCGCCTGTGGGCGTTGATCTTTCGAAGGCGCCCACAGGCCAGGAGCGCTTCCTGTCTCGCTACATCGATGTGCCCAACAGCGCTCTCTTTCCTTTCGGCTACGGACTGTCCTATTCCAGCTTTGCCTACCGCGACGTCAAGGTGTCCAGGGCGAGCATTCCGCTGGCGCAGGCCCTCGCCAACCGCAACACGCCGCTAGTGGAAGCGACAGCAATGGTGACCAACACCGGGAGCCGGGCAGCCACCGAAGTGGTCCAGTGCTATGTGCGGAATCTGGGAGCAAGCATTGAGCAGCCGGTGCGCAGCCTGAAGGGATTTGAGCGCGTTACACTGGCTCCGGGAGAGTCCAGGCCGGTGAAATTTGCGCTGGGCTTCAACGAACTTTCTTTCTTCAACGTGGAGAGCACTCCAACGATTGAAGCGACCCAGTACACGGTGTGGATCGGCGGCAGTTCGCTGGCCGATCAGGGAGTCCCATTCGATGTGGTCTCTGACCCAGCGACCACATCCGCGCGCTGATCGGACATGAGCATGAATAATGGTGAGGAGAGACGACTCTCCTCACTATCCTATTTCTCGTCCGGCTCGTCGTTGCGGATTTCGTTCGGTTGGATCTGCAACTCCTTATAAATGGCGCGGAGCTTGTCTTTCATCTCCCGGTATTTCTTGTATAACTCCACCTCGCGCTGCGCCTCTTCAAGCCGGCCCAGCTTCCGGTAGAGGGTACCGAGGCGATAGTGGGCGAGCGCATTGGTCGGTTCCAGTTGAACTGTCTGCTCCAGCAGTGTCAGCGCCTTGTCGGGCTGATTCATTTCGATCAATGTTTTGGCCAAGCCGAGCTTTGCGTCGGTATCCGCCGGCTCCAACTCAGCGGCTCTTGAGTATTCCGCGAATGCCTGGGCGATATCTCCCTTTTGCGCGTCGATCTCCGCCAGCCTGCATTCTGTTTTCACATCCTCTGGATTTGCAGACAAGGCCGCACGGTACTCCTGCTCTGCGTCTTTCTTGATGTTTGCATCCAGTGAGGTGTGAAGCAGCTCTGCCAATTCAAAGTGAACGCCGGGCAAGCGAGGATTGATCTGGATCGCCTCACGATAATGTTTGATGGCGCCGTTCGTATTGCCTTGCTTTGACTCTTCGTGGGCTATCAGCTGATGCATTTGTGCGGAATCCGGCGCAGCCAGCGACAACATCAGCATCGACTCGCCGGCCAAATCGGTATACGTGCGATAGGCGGCATACAACACCTCGGCATCATCCGGATAGGCTTTTCGTAACTGAACGATCACCTCTGCCGCGGCATCCCGGTCGTTGGTCTGCGTGTCAATCCCAACCAGATCCAACCCTACTTCAATTTTGAATTTCCTGTCCCCAATCAGGGGGAAAGCAGCCTCCAGGTCCTTGCGCGCACTCGCAAAATCGGACGTGCGCTGTTCGGCAATGCCCAGCAAACCCTCAATCCTCGCCATGCCGGCGTGCAATTTCAGGGCAGCACGAAAATGAGGAATGGCCTCTGCGGGCCTTCCCTGAAAGAACAGAAGGACACCAACGTTTCCCTGCGCCTCGACATTCTCGGGATCGATGGCGACCGCTGCCTGGAATTCAGAAATTGCCAGGTCAGGCCGCTTGTCGCGCAAGTAATCCGCGGCCCTTTTGATATGCGCGGCAAGTTCCTTCTGCTTGTCTCCGGGCACCTGACCTACGCAGGAAATCGCGACCAGGATGAGGGAAAGTCCCACGAAAGCCATTCGAAATATCTTGTTCATATCGCCTGATTATATCGACTGGCAGACGCGAGGCCGGGGGCGAAAGAGGCGGCGATCCCGGCTCCGTTCGCTGCGCAGATCGCACCACCCGGCAAGGTATTCCAGAGAATGATTCATTTCATTTTTGGCCATTCTCGCACCGTGCGCGCGCAAAGCGATGACATTAAATTGCGCCGCAGTGCGGGTTGTGGCGGATGTGTTGACAATCAAACATCGCGAATGGTAACAATAGCCGTGGCGCAAACGATTGCGCAAAGGAGAAAACTGCACACCTCGCGTCCTCGACGCTGCTTTCATGAAGTTTATGGCCAAGGGTAGTTGAACGCTCAATCGCTGACCTCCAATGCCATTTGGTGGACGGCGGGCACACAACTGCGTGCGGTCGCAATTGCCCGGCAGTCCCAGGCCAAAGACTCGAAATCGCGGCTTCCGGGGATCTGCTCAGGAAAGAGAGAAGCAAGACGCCCGCCCTTCTGCGCGCCCGCCAAGCCAATCTCACATCAATGGCCGCACAAAGCATGCGGCTGACAAGAACGCTTTTTAACTTTTTGGGGGACAGTACATGCGAAGAATGTTTCGATTTATCTGTTTATGCCTGCCGCTGTGCGCCGCAATTGCGGGCCTGGCGCAGAGCACGAACTCAGGCGACATACGCGGCAGTGTCACCGATACGACGGGAGCGTTGCTTCCCGACGTGACGGTCACGGTCGTCAATGTCAATACCGGCGTATCGAAGGATTTCATCACCAATCGCGATGGTCTGTACGACACGTCTTCGATTCTTACGGGCAGCTACCAGCTCACCTTCACCAAGGCAGGTTTCGGACAGTTTGTTCGCGGGCCCATCACGCTGCAGGTAGGCATGGCTACGGTGAATGCCGAGCTGAAGGTTGGCGCCGCCAGCGAGCAGGTCGTCGTCACCAGCGATATCCCTTTGCTGACCACCGAAACGGGCGAAAAAAGCAACACATGGGAAGCCAAGGATCTTGGTGAGTTGCCCCAGGTCGGCGCGGACTGGGCCAACTTCATGTTCCTGCTGCCGGGCGGAGCGGGTGGCGGAGCAAGCACAACCGCTACCAACGGCAACCTTCCTTATACAAACATTCTTCAGAACGGCAGCACGACCACGCTGCCCAGCAGCCAGAACGCCACACCTGCATTGTCTGAGAATGTGGCCGAGCTCAACTTTTCGATGTCTTCGTTCTCCGCGCAATACGGCATTGGCGGACTGGTGATCAACCAGATTTCAAAGAGCGGCTCCAACCAGTTTCACGGCACCGCTTACGACTACATTCAAAACAATGCCTGGAATGCCGCACAGTTCGGCTTCCTGAGCAAACCGACAGTTCCGTTCATTCGCTACAACAACTTTGGCGGCGCCGTTGGCGGGCCAATCCTGAAGAAGAAGATGTTCTTCTACTTCAACTATGACCAGATCGTCAAGCACGGCTCGTCCAGCAATGCGACCAGTTCTGTTCCCACCGATGATGTGATGAACGGAATCTTTACCGGCCAGTTGCCGATTTACGATCCCTTCACACAGACCATTGCCACAGATTCGCAGGGCAACCCTTACCCGGTGAGACAGTCTTTTGCCAGTGAATATGAGGCGGGCAACGCAATTCCTTCCGCCTTGCGGGATCAGGTGGCGGTGAACTTCCAGAAGTTCTATCCCACGCAGTCCAGCCATCTCTCCGGTGGAAAGTTCATCGATGGATCGCTTGGCGCAGATGGCCAGATTCAGAACAACTTCTATTCGTCGCTTCCTCAGTCCACGCCGGGAAGACGGTATTTTGGCCGGTTCGATTATGACGTCACGCCCAACAACCGGCTCACCATGTCTGACTCGCAGGACGATGCTCCTGCTGTTTGGACCAGCGCTGTCACCCCGTGCCCCATCGGATGCGAATCCGCTGATGTGACTGACAATCAGTCGCAGATTACAGACGTGTGGAACATCAGCCCCACCATGATCAACGAAGCCAGATTTGGCTACACGTTTGAAGACAGCGACTACGGCGACCTCGCATTGGGCAAAGGGTATGCCGCCAAACTTGATTGGAAGTTCGGCGTACTGGACGACTTTCCGGGAATCCAGTTCACCCGCAACACTCCCTATGCAAACGTTCAGCCGGGCACCAACGCCGTCTACATCCAGCATGTTTTCGATCCGTCGGATGTGGTGACCATGATCCGCGGCAGGCACGTCCTTCGCTTCGGTGGAGAATTCCTGATTTACCGGGACGATTCCACGGCCTGGGGCAACGCCAATGCGGGCACGATGCAGTTTTCGGGCCAGTACACAGAGCGCTGGGTAGTCGATCCTGCTGTCTGCGGTTCGTCCGCGCCCGCCGGCACCGCCTGCCCCGATCCCACCACCGGTCTCGAATATGCCGACTTCCTGCTGGGAACCTCGCAAAGTTGGTCCGCGAATTTCTCACCCGAGTATGGTGCGCGCCTGAAGAGCCCGCAGATGTTCGTTCAGGACGATTACAAGGTGCGGCCCAACCTCACGGTCAACCTGGGCGTTCGCTACCAGATCAACCATGGCTGGAACGAAGTTCATGGCAACGAAGCATCATTTGACCCAACCGTCGTCAACCAGGCAACCAACACGCTGGGTGGTTTCTGGTATGGCAGCACGCATGCCAACGGCCGCGAGTCGTTGCAGGCGAATGTCTTCAGCACGGTCATGCCGCGCGTTGGCTTCTCCTGGCTGCCGAAGTCGAACACAACCATTCGTGGCGGGTTCGGCCTCTTCTCCTACAACTGGAGCCTGGACAACTACGGCAACGGCATGGGAGGCGCTTTGCCTTCGTCTGGCAGCATTGCCGACCAGACCAACGGCATCACGCCGGTTACCAAGCTGGATGGAAACGGAACCGTCTATGGCACGACCACAGCGCTGCCTTACTCGGTGGCCTCCACGAATACATCCCGCTTCAACGGCACGGCGGTCAACTACACGCAGTTTCACACCCCGGTGCCCAAGATTTATCAGTGGAACCTGGCCATTCAGCGTCAGTTGAGCACGGACCTCATGGTCGAGCTGGGCTACGTTGCCAGCCACGGCTTCGATCTTTCCCTGCCAACCGATCTGAACGCGGTGCCGGCCGACAAACTGTCGTCAAACGATACTCAATATCGTCCCTACGTGCAGTATCAAAGCATCAGCGGCAGCACCAACAACGGCATCAGCAACTACAACTCGCTGCAGGCGTCCGTCACCAAACGCTTGAGCTCCGGGTTGAGCGTCAACTTCAACTATGTGTGGTCGCACTTCCTCGATAGCCAGGATTCGGCAGGCTGGGGTGGCGGCGGAGGCACGCAGAACTGGCAGGTTGCCAACAACCCTGCGGCCAACTACAGCAACTCCAACTTCGATGTGCGCCATGCACTGAAGGGCTATGCGGTCTATCAGCTCCCCCTCGGCAAGGGCAAGATGTTCCTGAACCAAAATGCGCTGGCAGACACGATCGCCGGCGGATGGCAGGTGTCCGGCACGCTGTACGCTGCTACCGGTCAGCCATTCACGGTGTTCGGAACGCAGAACACCTACCAGTTGGCAGGATCTCCCTTCCCCAACCGTATTGCCGGCGTCAGCACGAAACCAGAGCACCAGACGACCCATTGCGCAGCCGGCTCCGGAGCGCAGAGCGGCTGTTTGAACGAGTGGTATAACCCGGCAGCCTTTTCGCGGCCGGCCAACGGAACCTTCGGCAACGTTCGCAGGAACAGCTTGTACGGCCCGGGAATCAGCCAAGTCAACCTCTCGGCGGGAAAGACCTTCTCGCTTCCTCTGGAGGCCATCAAGCTGGAGTTCCGTGCCGATGCCACCAATGCACTCAACCACGCCAACTTCTCTGCGCCGAGCGGAACTTTGTCGGGAGCTGCCAACACTGGAGATCCCTACGCTTGGACCGCAGGATCGTCAAACTCGCAACAGATCAGTGGAACTTCATTTGGCGGACGCACCATGCAGATGCAGCTTCGCCTGAAGTTCTAGCAGCGTTCTATTCAGGCTTCACCGGGGAGACGGCATCCATTGCCGTCTCCCCTTTTTCATGCGTCGAGGATGTTTGCTGTGGGGCGGAGAAGCTGCGAGATCCCTCGCTCATTGGATGGGAGATTTGCGGGTGGCATCCTGACCAGGCAGGAGGAGCTTGCGCGAGGCGAAAGCCGTCAGGCCAGCAAGAAACACAGACCAACCGCCGCTAACAGAATGGCGATGGCCAGCGCCTCGGGCCGCTTCCACCACACAGCTTTTGAACGCTTGCGGCGGGGCGTCAAGGAGTGCACCAGACCGGCTAACTCCAGTTCCGGCGTCGCGCTGGTGCAATAACTCACAGTCACGGTCACGATCAGGCTGGCGGCGAAGGCGATGCTGGCTGTCCAGATGCTCTGCGCCATGGCGCTGGGATAGCGGTGCAGCGCTGCGATCCAGCCACCACCGATGCCGGCGGGAATATCAGCGGAAAGCGTGAGGCCGTGATGCAGCAGGGCCGCAGTTGCGCCCGCAACCAGTCCAGCGAACGCTCCATGGCCGATCGAGCGCCGGGAGAACATGCCGAGCAGCAAGATGGCCAGCAGAGGCGCATTGACCAGTGCGAATGCCAAGGCCAGCATGTTCAGGAGGCTGAAGTGGGCGGCTGCATAGGCTACGCCGACCGCCAGCAGAGTTCCAGCCAAGGTAGACCAGCGGGCGACTGCAAGCAAATGGCGGTCGTCTGCGTCCTTGCGGATCGAGGATTGGTAAAGATCATAGGTGACGACCGTGTTGAAAGCGGTTGCGCTGGCGGCCATGCCGCTCATCAGGCAGGCCAGCAGGGCCGCCAGCGCGACGCCCAGCAGGCCGGTGGGCAAGAAACGCACCAGCAGGTTGGGCGCGCCGAGATCGTAGTTCAGCAGCGCCTCACCGGAGGCCGAGACCATTGGCTTCCTGGTGGCCGGGTCGACTTTGGCCGGAACCAGCCCCTGGCCCGCTTCCACCTCGGGGCGAATCACGGTCGTAGTGCGAAAGATCTCCCCGTTGATAGTCTGCTCCACAGTTGTGGTACGCGGCGTGGGCAAGGCGATGGCCAGCAGGCCCGGCAAGACGACAAGGAGCGGCAGGAACATCTTCGGAACCGCCGCGATCAGCGGCGCTTTGCGGGCCGAGTCGAGGTTCTTCGCAGCCAGCGCAACCTGGATCACGCGAAAGTCCGTGCACCAAAAGCCGGCTCCGAGCAACAGTCCCGCGGCCAAACCCAGGGCGATGGTTTCCAGGTTCATGCCCGCGCCCGAGTGCACAATGTCTGTCCAGTCCAGTGTGGGAGTGGGAATCGCGGCCTTCAGTCCACTCCAGCCACCGACAGCACGCAAACCGAGCAGCACGGCCGGCAGAAAGCCCGCTAGCAGCAGAAAGAATTGCAGCACCTGGTTGTAAATTGCGCCTTTGAGGCCACCCAGCAGAACATAGGCCAGCACAAGCGTCGATGACAGGACGATGCAGATTGTGAAGCCGAAGGCCGGCGGCTGGCCCAGGGCGCGGGAAAGCCCGTCGAACACATGCAGAGCCTGCAGCACGCTGGCCACGACATACAACGAAATTCCAGAACTGAACACCGTCATCGCGGCGAAGAGACCAGCGGCCAGTGTGCGGGTTTTCCTGTCGAAGCGCAGGCCGAGAAACTCCGGTACCGAGCGGGCCTTCGATCCGTAGTAGAGAGGCATCATGAAGAGAGCCAGGAAAACCATGGCCGCAACCGCGCCGAGAGTGAGCAGTTGCGCGCTCCAGAGGCCGTATCGTGCGCCCCAGGCGCCCATGCCGATCACTTCCTGCCCGCTGAGGCCGGCGGCGAGGAAGGCGAGCCCGCAGACCCATGCCGGCAGCGACTGCGCAGCCTGAAGGAAATCACGGGCGGTCTTCATTTGCGCTCTGAGCGCATAGCCGATGCCGAAAACAAAGAGGAAGGAAAGCAGCAGGATCAGCCAGTCAACAGAAGTGAGATTCGGCACGAACGGCTCCTTGGATGGGTGAGGGGGATTCGGTGCAGGAGTTCGATGAACTTATGGATAGTGTATAGAAACCACGGTCGGCAGGGACGAGAGAGCACATTTCAGGGTAATTGCGCGAAACACAGTTTCTCGTTGCATTAAGGCTTCACAGCGCCCCTACGGGGCGCTTGCATTTGATCGAAACAGCTTCCCAGGGTTCCGCTACGCTCTACCCTGGGCTATTCTCGTGTCTTCCCTCCGGGAAGACGGCTGTTGATTGGAGGTGTCGGCTGTGGTGGAGATCAATAGGGATAAGAGGGATCGACCGACAACTGCCAAGCATGGAGCGAAGCAAAACGCTTGGAATACGCGCCAGTGAAGAGCTGCGCCTGATGCGATGGCCGGGCAGAGAGCAGGGAAGCGTGCCGCCGCGAAATCCCCTTCAGCTCGCCGCAAATGCCAAGGCCCTCCGGCGCGAACCGGAGGGCCTTGAAGACAGCAAGCGAAGAATCGGGTCTACGCCGTGGCTGTGCGTGTGGGCTTGAATCCCGACAGGCCATAGTAGGCCACGTAGATGTAGCAGATGATGGGCAGAAGGAAGGCGTGCTGATAGCCAAGTGCGACGGCCAGCGCTCCAAAGAGCGGCGGAATGACCGCTCCGCCCACGTTGCCGATGGTGATGACGCCCGATCCCTTGCTGGTCAACGGTCCCAGCTCGGCGATGCCCAGCGCAAAGATGGTGGGGTACATGATGGAGTTGGCAAGGCCGCAAAGCACCAAACTCCAGATGGCCACCTGGCCGGTGGTGAACATGGCCACCAGCAGCAGCGCTACGCCGAAGAATCCCAGACCCGCAAGCAACTGATTCGCGCGGACCACCTTCATGGCGACGGTACCGACAAAGCGGCCGATCATGATGGCGAACATGTAGAACGAAGCCAGAATTCCGGCAATGTTCACAGCCGTCAAGTTGGCGAGTACGTGACTGAGATAACCGCCGAGCCATCCGTGCGCGGCAACAAAGTTGGAGAGCGCTATTTCCTGGTCAACTCCCTGGGCCAGAAAGAACTTGATGGCGTTGGCAGCCAGCGCGATCTCCACGCCGACATAGAAGAAGATGCCCACCATGCTCAGCACGGTGTGCTTGTAGCTCCAGATGCTGCGGCCCAGCAACGAGTCGCCATCCGTAGCGGGGCGAAAGGCGCGCGTGGAAGTAACGGCCGGCAGGTGCATGAACATGACGGCGAAGCCCAGCACCAGGAGCGCGGCGGCAATGGCCATGTAGGGCCCTTGCACGGTGTGCGCAATGGCCGCCTTGTCGGTGATCTTGGTGTTGTCGGTGAGGATGAAGTAGCCCACAACGAGCGGCGCCAGCGCGGAACCAAGCGAATTGAAGGCCTGCGCCAGGGTCAGACGGGCGGGTGCGCTGCTCTCGGGTCCAAGAATCGAAACATACGGATTGGCCGAGGTCTGCAGCACGCAAACACCGGTCGCCAGCACAAAGCTGGCGGTGAGGAAGAACGGGAAGCTCACCATGGCAGCAGCCGGGATGAACAGCAGAGCACCGGCGACCATGATGAACAGCGAGGTCACCATGGTGCGCTTGTAGCCGATCTTCTCGATCAGCTTGGCGGCGGG
>Ga0224529_1000346_pt1 | contig 35489 bp, 31 predicted proteins | sample CBST50metaG_FD_179893 | JGI IMG/M metagenome (GOLD analysis project Ga0224529, IMG submission 179893) | Peat soil microbial communities from Stordalen Mire, Sweden - C.B.S.T50 | ecosystem: Environmental > Terrestrial > Soil > Wetlands > Peat | place: Sweden: Norrbotten County, Stordalen Mire...
TTGCGATTGCCACGATCAGCGCCAGCATCCACGATGCCCGCCTACGCCGCCGCGGCAGCAAAATCAATAGCAGTCCGGCCAGGCTTGCACCTCCGGAGGCCATCCATCCTGAGCCGTGAAAAACAGCCGCAGTATTGATGGGTGTATCAGTATTGATCGTCATGGTGACGAGTTGGGTCTGGCTGCCTGCCAGCGTCACGGAACTCGGGCTGAAGATGACACTTGTGTTGGCGGGCACGCCAGTTGCTGCAAAGCTCACACTGCCGCTGTAGGCGGCATTCGCGCCCAGGGTCAGCGTGACCGTGCCGTTCTGGCCGGCGGTCATCGTCAACGCGGTGGGATTGACGCTGAGCGAGATTGCCGGCGCTTCAATCAGCTCTGTCACGGGGTTCGAACTTCCTCCCAAGAAGTTGCCGTCGCCCGAATAGACCGCAGTGACGCTGTGGTTTCCGGCTGCAAGAGATGAGGTCGTGTACGTCGCGGTTCCGTTGTTCGACAATGAGGCCGTACCCAGCTGTGTGCCGCCGTCATAGAACGTGACCGAGCCGGTTGCGGCTCCCTGCCATGCTGAGGCCACCGTCGCCTGCAGAGTGACCGTCGCTCCGGGAGCGGCGGGATCTGGGGATGCCTGCACCGTCGTTGTCGTAAGGGCCGGCGCAACTGTCACATTCAGGCTGGCCGCATTCGTGTAGGCATTAAAGGTGCTGTTTCCTGAGTAGGAAACCGTGATGGCGTCGGAGCCGATCGGCAGCTCTGAAGTTGTCAGGCTCGCCGTTCCACCCTCGAGGTTCACCTGGCCAAGCACCGTCGCGCCCAGCAAGAACGTTACGGTTCCCGTCGGAGTCAACTGCGGAGCTGCCGTCGGCGTAACCGTCGCCGTGAGTGTTTCTCCCTCGCCCGCATTCACCGTCGGCTCGGCCGCGCTCAACGTAACTCTCGTGCCGCCCTCGTTCAACAACAGCGTCGAGCCATACGGGCGGCCCGCAACGAGGCCCAAGGTGTTGTCGCCAAGGAAATTCCCCGGCATAATGTCGGTCGATGCCAGAAAGACCAGCGTATTCATGTTGGCCGGCTGCGTGAAGGTTCCATCTCCATTGCCCAGCAGCGTAGAAACTCCGTAGTACGTCCCGGTTGTATTGTCTGTATCCGAGTAGAGGCTGAACAAAATGTCGGGGATACCATCGCCGTTGAAGTCCGCAACCGCACCCCCGACCGGCTCGATCCCCTGCGCCAGGAGCGATGACGCTCCGAAGGTTCCATCGCCGTTGCCCAACTGAACCAGTATTCCCTCTGTATCGGGAACCATTTCAAAGGTCGCCATATCGACTTGGCCGCCGGTAAAGAGAACGAGATCAGTCTTGCCATCTTGATTCAGGTCATTAACAAAAGCGTTTTCGATGACGTTGCCGGTATTGACCGTCAGGGGATTCGAGGTCGAGAAGTTGCCGTTGCCGGTACCGAGCAGAATCGTCACCTGGAATGTTCCTTGTCCCTGATAAAGGACAGGATTGTCCACCAGGATAAGGTCGAGCTTTCCATCCCCATTCACATCGGCGAGCGCGGGTTGATAAAGCATGACGCCGTAAGGAGTGAATGTAGCCGTCTGGAAGGTCCCGTCGCCGTTGCCCAGCGCAACGTAGTAGCCGGAAGGCACTCCTCCCGTGGCGTCGTCGCCTTGGTAAGCGATGACCAGATCCTGCTTGCCGTCGCCATTTACATCGCCCACGGCGACACTGGCGGGCAGATATAAGGGAGAATTCGGAAGCTGAATGGCCACTGCTTGCCGGAAGGTCCCATCGCCATTCGACAGCGAGACCGAAATCACCGGAGCGCCGCTGCTTGTTTCGGAATACAGAATGATGTCCTGCAGCCCGTCTCCGTTGAAGTCGCCGGTCTGCGTCAAAATGTCGTAGAGGTTGTAAATGGAACTTTGAGACAAGGCCGTCTTATAAGTAAATCCGCCCTTGCCGTCGCTGATTCCGGACTGGATCTGCAGAACACCGGTGCTGGCGGAGTTGCCCTCGTCCGCTGCGAGGATGTCCTGCTTGCCGTCGCCGTTCACATCCAGGACGGTCGTTACAATCATCTGGTCCGGCACGACTGGCGCTGGAGTGGCTTCCGCAATCTGCGATGCCCCCTGGAAGCTGCCGTCGCCGTTGCCGAAAAAGAGTGACGCTCGGCTGTAGAAGGAATCGACAGAGGCAAAGTCGGTCTTTCCGTCGCCGTTGAAATCCGCAACTGTAAGATTGTTCTGGCCCGGAGTCCAGCCCAGATAGTTATAGCCGGTCGAGTAGTTTGCCGCGGCAATTCCGGAAGGACCGCCAAAGGATGCGTTGCCATCGTTGAGATAGATGCTTGCGTAGCCTATTTCCAGATCGATGAAATCGGGCAGGCCGTCGCCATTCACGTCCGCCAGCGCGAAATTGACCGGATAGACGGCGGTGTAGCCGCCTACCGAACTTACGGGCGGCTGAAAAGTGCCGTTTGACTCGCCCAAAGCGACATAGAGATTGCCGTCACCGTCGCTCGCCACTATGTCCGGAATACCGTCCGCATTCACATCCTTGATTTGCAGTTCCAGTGCGTCCAGCGCGTAGCTTGTCGTCGCCGGAAGCGTGACAAGCGTGTTAGCCGGGCTGAAGGTTCCGTTGCCGTTACTTGGCATCCCCACCACCGCAAACGCACCGGTTTCGTTGTAATTGACTCCGAAGAAGATCAGATTCAGCTTGCCTCCCACGAGCTGAAGCTCAGGAGTGCCGTAGACCGACAGGGGGACTTGGGTCTGCGGAGCATTGGCAGTATTGAAGTGCCCTTGCCCGTCTCCCGCATACGTGGCCACAATGCCGCAGGCGTTCATGGCTACGATGTCGGGATTGCCGTCTCCCGTCACGTCCCCGACGGCAAATCCCTCAATCCCGACGAGGCTGCATCCATTGGTGTTAACGAACTTTAGCAGCACCTGAGTCGGCGCGGCAAATGTGCCGTTTCCCTGATTCAAAAACACCAAAAACTCGTTATTCGAGTACTGGCTCGCCCCATCCTGCACAATCAGGTCGGGATAACCATCGTGGTTAACGTCCGCTATTGCCGCGGCTACGAACATAGGCGTGTATTGGGCGCCAGCCGTCTGCGCGCCAGCGTAGATGACGGGCGCGGCAAAGCCCCCATGGCCGTTATTGAGCAGAACGCTGACTGCGCCGTCGTACTGAATGGCGATCAGGTCCGGGGCTCCGTCCTGGTTCACGTCCGCGGCGAGGGTGGCAGTGATCGGATCTTCGTTCACTATGTCGTTATATTGAAGCGTTATTATTTGGCCAAGCCCCCCTCCCGTTGCGTAAGTGGGGGCCGAGAGAAAACCGCCAAAATTCGGAGCTGCGGACGCATTCGTCTCCGGCGATAATCCGCTAGGCAAGGGATGGGACTGAAGAGAGGCGCCGGACTTTGACTGGGTCTTCGGCCGCGCAGCATGCATCTTACGAAGATGCGGCTCCAATATCCGCTGGAACGGAGTTTGCAAGATATTCTTCGCTCGGGGAGCAGCGCTGAGAGCCGCCGGACCTGGAACTGCATTCTGGAGCGGAGATTCCGTGCTCTGCCCGCTGCCGGCGGACGCTTGCGACTGTTTTGGAGCGGTTTCCGCCCATGCGAGCGCACAGAATACAGCAAGCAGCGCAAACAGCAGACGACAGGCATATTTTGCAGACTTCCTGGGGTGCATGGCTCTCCTCAAAATCCTTCTTATGACCACCGCAGCTAGAAAACTGACCCTTTGGCGGCTGTATCCAGAAGCAATTTCTCCCCCTGCACAGGAGCCACAAATCTTCTCAAGGTAGAGGTTAGTGTCGAAGTGTAGCGACCACTCCGCAGATTGACAATGGGATGCAATATTCTTTTTTCTTCCCAACCAAGTTTTTAATTTTCAATGAGTTACGGAGACCGATCCGTTTCTGGAAGACCAATCTGCTTTTGGAAGTTTGCACGGAACCTCAAACTGATGCGCCCGGTATGCGCATTTACAGGCATTGCAGGCGGTGGTAATATTTATAGGCATTGCAGGCGGTGGCAGTGTGTAAATAATCCCTGTTCGATCCGTCATTTTTCCTTTTACATTTTTTCTGACAATCAAAGGTCGCTTCGCTTTTGAATGGTCGCTTCGCTTTCGCTGAATTCGTCTTCGATTCCGCAACCGCCGAGCTGACGCGGAAGGGGCGAAGATTACGTATGCCCGAGCGGACCTCTTTTGTATTGGCCGTTCTGCTAGAGCGAGCGGGAAAGCTGGTAACGCGGGAAGAGTTGCAGGATCTTATGTGGCCCAATGGCAAGGTCCTCGACTACGAGAACGCCACCAACAAAGCCATCTACCAGCTCCGAACTGTCCTGCGCGACAACCCCAAAGCGCCGCATTTTGTAGAGACAATCCCCCGGCGCGGCTACCGTTTCCAGGCCGAAGTCGTTTTGCTGCCCCCGGAGGAGCCAAAATCAGCGCAAAACGGCGCCAAGGTGGAGAACCAGCAAACCGGCGTCGCTCTCCAGCAGGCCGCGCTTACGCAGGTCGCTCTCCCTGCGGAGTTTACGAATACCACCTCTGAAGCCGGCGAGGTGGGTGAGGCTTCCGAGTCTGTACAAACCGAGAATCGCGTCCTGTCGCTCCCGTTCCGCCGGGCTCGGGGGCCGGCATTCCGGAAATATCTCTGGACCGTCGGTCTTCCAGCATCGATTTCTCTTCTCGCCATTGCTGGCCTGATCGCGGTTGTCCATCGCCCGCAGGCGGCGCGAGGGGCGCACATTCAGTATGTCTCCATAGGCATCCCGCCCTTTGAAATGCAGGGCGCGGACGCAAAACAGCTTGGCGAGAGTTTCCGCCTCGACCTTACCGATGCTCTCTCGCAGCTTCCGGAAGTGCAGGTGCGCGCCGCGCGTTCCCTCGCCAATCTCCGGCTCGATAACGCCAACATTCCCGAGATTTCCCAATCCCTTCATCTCGATGTGCTGGTGTTGGGGAAATTCAGCCTTCAGGGCAAGAACTGCATTCTCCAACTCGAAATGGTCCGTGGCCGCGACGCATCCCACCTGGCGTCCTTTGAATACAGCGGATCGGAGGATGAATTAACGACGATTCGCAATAAGGCGCAGCGCGATATTTTCACGCGCCTTGAATTGACGAAGAATCCGGTCGACACCGCCGGCAATACCGTCAACCCGCAAGCCTACAAGTCGTATTTGATGGCCAGGGATTCCGCGTCTCTGCGCACGCCCGAGGCGCTCAACCGGGCCCTCCAGCAGTATCAGGATGCCATCTCCCGCGACCCATCCTTTGCCAGAGCCTACGCGGGAATGGCCGCAGCCGACCTGGCTATATTTAACCAGGAGCCATCTAACCGGATTGATGCTCAAAATGTGGACTTAAGCAAGGCTGCGGAGTCCGCCACGAAGGCTCTGCAACTGGACACAATGCTTGCCGAGCCTCATGCGGTGCTGGGCGAAGTTGCGCTCATCCAGCACTGGGATTTTCTGCTTGCCGAGAAAGAACTCCGTCGAGCAATTGAACTCGATCCTCACGAGCCGATCTATCATACGCATTTGTCTCTTCTTCTCGCCGATGAGGGGCGCTTCGAAGAAGCGTTTGCTCAAAATGATCTGGCCCATTCCGACGATCCCCTCTGGGCGTATACCTATGTTGATGAAGACTTCATCGCCCTCTGCGCGCATCAGAATGCACGCGCCATTGCCTCCGCCGAAAAATATGCGAAACTGGCTCCCGATGATCCCCGCGCACATGATCTGCTGGCCTGGGCGTTTTTTGTCTCCGGCCGCTATGAGGAAGCCATTGCGCAGTGGCGTCTCATCGCCACCATGGAAAGAGACACGGCGCTGGCCGCGCTGGAAGATCAGGGGCTTTCCGCTTACCGTAAAGGCGGAGTCTCCGCATACGTCCAGGTCATTCTGTACGCCATGAAACAGGGCCTTACAACGGGGCATCTCTATGAGAACGACTTTGTGCCCGCCGAGTGGTATGCTTACGCCGGCAATCGCGATCAAGCCATTGCCTTAGTACGGGATATGGTCAATCGCCATGATCCTCTTGTGACCGATCTAGCGGTAAACCCGATGTATGACAACCTCCATCACGACTCGCGATTCCTCGCCATTCTGTCTCAGGTGGGCCTCACCTTGCCCACTTCTTACCCCAAGCCCAAATTGCAGGCTTCCATGCAATAGATTGCCTGTCGTCGCCAATGGTGAGCCGAGGACGATTCGCTCAGTAGTGGTACGAAGTTGCCCAGTCGTCACTTCTTGGTTCGGTCCATCGAACATGAAATCCAACCGGCGCATATCCTGCCGGGAAAACCTTTTGACCGATAACGTGCGATATTTTTCGCACATTTGATTTGAGTTTTAAGCTTGGGAGGTTGGTACAAACAGGAGGAGCGAGACCTCTGAGGCGGAAACGATGGAGCCAACCATGGACGTTGGAGTTGGGCCAGCCAGTGGGGCGAAGCCGGGATTGGGTCCGGTGGTTCAGATCGACGCAGGGCGCATCCGCGAGCACCTGGACGAGGTGGTGCGATCGACGGTCGAGGAGATGTCAAGGGCGGAGCAAAACCAGGCCAGCTTCTTCCCCCCCCCACGGTTAGGTTTTGCAAAATACGAAGCCGCGCACAGCGCGCCTCTCAATCTGAGTGGGGGCGTTGCGGGGTTTCCTTCCCGCTGGGGTGGGTTGCGGAGGACGCACAGCGGCCATAGCGAGGGAGAGTGCTCCCTCCCAACAAAGCCGGAAACTCATTTGATGAAGCAACTGACGAATCGGTCTGAAAGAGCTAAAACAGCGCGGAGGGAAAGGCCAGATTCGAGGCATCTGTGAATTGATCGACATTGTTCAACAGCTCAAGGCGCTGGACGAGATTCTGCGCGAAGAGAAGCGAAAGAACTATATGGCCGGTATGGTTGTCGTTCATATATGCACCTACATAAAGCTGTTGAACATTGCCAAGGAGCGGATCAACATTCCCAAAAAGATCAGGACTCCCCCGGCAATGGCCATGACGATTGGACAGAAAAAGGCGGGATTGAACCACAGAATGCCAATGATCGTGACGCTGGAAGCCAGCAAGAAGAGGAAGCCTGGAAGATAGCGAGTCTGGACGAAGTAAGCGATCAGGCCGATGGCGGTAAGAACGATGGCCTGTATTTCAGGCCGATCTCCGTAAATTATGGGATGGTTGCTGTAGTGGACAGCGATCCCGATGCCGGTCGATGTAAGGATCAGGAAGAAAGCGCCGAAACCTCTCCGCAGGTGTTGATAGAAGAAGAAGCTGACAAGGACCAGGGCGGTGCCCACGGTCCTCGTCAGGGTCTTGTCTTCCAAAGTGGTGTCTCGCCAGAGCCACATCCAGAGTCCGAGAACTGCCGAGATGATTCCGCAATAGGCAATAAATCCGGCAGCGGCCGTCTGGCGTTTGAGGCTTTGGAAGATGCCGCCCGTCGAGTCGGGTCTGGATAGAACCCAGAGCAGGCTTTTCGATTGTGGCGTGAGCATGGATTCCTCCTTCATGGCTGTGCGTTTTTGAGCACGGTAGCGACATAGCCGTTGTCAAACCCGAGATCGTAGGTTCCGCTGTTGTAGAGCGACAGCGCGCGCAACAGCGCATCTGGATCATTCGGAGCGAGCCGCTTTTCGGTTGCATAGGCTTGGGCGAGAAGTGCGCTGCCGACAGCGATATTGGTGCAAGGATCGAAGAGTTGTTCGGGACGCAGGTGAAAGAGTCCGGCGTTTTCCGTATTGACCTGGAGGAGGCCGACGGAGACGGTGATTCCGTGGCTAAGAAGCCAGCGCATCCATTGAACAGCTTCCTGTCTGGAGCGAGGCTGCCGGGCGAGTTGGATTTCGAGGTTTGATAAGCCGACTGCTCTCGAAACTTGCCTGGGCCGGTTGATGCTGATTGCGTAAGGATGAAGCGCAGACTCGGTTCTTGCGACGGCAAGCATGGTGCTGGGGGCCGCTTGAGGGGCGCAGCTTTGAATGAGGGCAATCATCCTAGGATCGGAGTAACGCAGGTTGGCGTCTTGGGATGTGGCCGCCGAGATCTGTGCTTGGACAGAGGCCACGGCCACACCGAGGAGAATCGTTGAGATGGAGATGCTGTGTGTCATCTGTTTGTCGCCGTCACCAAAGGAATCCAGAAAAGGCGGGACCATGCTGTGATTGCCGCGTTTTGGATTTCTGGGATGTAGGTGCCAGCGGCCCAGTAGTCGTTGGCGATTCCGAGCAACACATCTGGCTTTTCTCGAATGGACAGGAGCGCGGGAGCAACCAGCAGTTGCTCATAGCAGATGATGGGCGCCGCGCGCCGATGTCCGATTGCAAGCGTGGCGGGGCCGAAGTAGTGAATGGGGACGCCGGTCTTGTCCCAGGGCCGCCACATGGCATAGGGGATTGGAATGCGCTGTTGAAAGGTGGCGGTGTATGCGCCGCGCAGGAGAAGCTCATTGCGATATTGACCGCCGTGAGGTCCGTACTCTTCCGCCCCGAAGAGTATCGACTGGTGGTTTTGTTGCAATTCGGAATAGGTCGATTGCCAGAAACCCTCGGCGGAGGGTGTCCAGTGATTGATGATTCCTTCGGGAAAGACTTGGATTTGGGCATTTGAATCAAACGCGGTCTCTTGAACGTAAACGACGGCCTTATAGAGCGCCATTGGCGTTTGTTTGGATAGTTCGGAACCCCCAAGTTCGGTGTCGTGGCCTTGCCATGTTGGCGGTACGACGGGCATTCCCGGATGAGAGACATAGCATATTGCCGAGAGCATCGCCGTCAGCGCGACGGAGTACAACCGGAAGCGCGCGAGCGTGCCGAAAAGGATGATGGTGGCAACCAGCCCAGCCCATCCCAATCCTGGAAAGAGCACACCGGCGACGGTGAGCGGATTGGCGACGCCAGTCGGCAAGAGAGCGGTGATCGAGAGGCCAATGGGCAACGCCCATTCCGACTTGCACCGTGGCGCAGCGAACAGCCATATCCACGGAAGCGTGAGAACCGCCGTGGATGTGATCCACAGAATCACGATAGACAAAGGATGGAGTAGCGCCTCATTGCCGAAGAATTGAGCTGCTCCAGGCATGATTGGCCAGATTGATCCGGCGTAGTAGCAGGCCAGCCTCGTGATGCGCTGCGGCGTCCCCTTGGCGCATTTGAAAACGATGGGCAGGGCAAGCAATCCAAGAAGCGTAAAGAAGTGGCCGGACCAGGCCACAACTCCGATTGCGAATGCAGCGAAGGCTGTAACAGCCGTGCCCCTAAAAGAACCAGAGTGGATTTGCATAGCGCACCCTTTCATCGAGTGAAATCGGGCCGAAGTAACGGCTGTCGAAGCTGAAGCGGTTGTAAGAAGAGATCACCCAGACTGTCCCTGGCAGGACTGGGTACGTTCCTGCCGGGACTTGGGGCAGTGGCCGTCCAAGTGCGTCTTTCGCGTATTGCTTTGAGTTGGAGAGCAACCGGCCATTGATGGCGATGCCAGCACCGGAGACGGTGACGGTATCGCCATATCGTGCGGAGATGGGCTTGAGCAGCGGCGCGTATCCGTCGCCACAGCCCGCGCCTTTTGGTCTGTACCCCCTGTCGATGGAGACTGACTCAGCAATTCCTGTAGGGCAGATAAGAAGGTCGCTTCCTCTGCCCGGCGGAACAATGCGGTAAAACCCAGGGGGCAAGGAGTTCGACGCAATGTTGATCCGTACTCCAGCGATTGCGCCGAGTGCGAGAACTGCGGCGAAGACGGCGGATGTCGAGATCGCAATCCGAACGATAATGCGGCGCTTAGCGGTCATTTGTCATGGCTCGTTGTACTTTGTCTGTTGGTAGAGTTGAATGTCTCTGTCCATCTCTTCCATGCCGGCTTCAAGCTGTTCAAAGACTTCCTTCATCTCATCTGCGGAAGTTGTCTCCTGGTCGTCGCCGATTGTGGTTTCCGCCGGTTCGATAGTGCCGTCGTCCGACAGAGCGAATGTCCCTGGAGCGTTGAGCCGTTGCATGTCGTCTGAATTCACTCGGGATGAACCAGATGTGGCAGTTGCGGTTGGAAGAGATGTAGAAGCAGCGTTCGTTGCGGATTCTTCAAGCGGATTGGGCGTATCGGCTTGTTTGGGGCCTTGAATGATTCCTCGTGTCGAGGTGGTTTCGCTGGCGTAATGCAGCGTTCCCGGCGAAAGAATGTCGCCCTTATGCTTAATCGTGAAGAGCTTATCTGGCGGTCTGATAGCGGAGCGTTTGCTGAGAGTGGGGTCTTGGAAGTAGAGGAGCTGTTTGCCAAAGATCGGCGACTGGCCTGCGATGAAGATCAGCATTGCGCCGGGAGAGACGATGCGCTGCGCCTCGCCTTGACCTTCCTTGACTGGCCCCGGCAATCTCATGAGTTCGTCGATTGTGATGAGGGGTCTGGAGATGTGATCGACGTTGGTCGAGACGTTGGTAGCCAATGGGCTTGAACGCGATCCGCTGTAGCTGACGGCCGCTCTGAGGATGGTCGTTGTTCCCGCCATCTTCGAGAGGGCTTCAGCGGTTTCCGTCTTGTTTGGCGCATACGCGATCCGTATGTGGCAGTTGGAGATGATGCTCTCGTGGTTCCCGTAAGCATCCTTGATTTGCTCGATGTCCTGAGTGATGAGGTACGCCTTGATCCCGTATCCGGCGATATAGGCGAAGGCCGTCTCGAAGATGGGCATCTTCCCCAGGCTCGGGAACTCATCGATCAGCAGTAGCAGGCGGTGGTCCGGGCGTGGGGTGAAACTCTCGTCCTTCTTGAGTGCCTGCTTGATCCTGGAGTTCCTGACTTCCTCCAGTTCTTCCGTCAGTCTGTTGACGGCCATTGTGAAGATCAGCCGCAACAGAGGCTTCAGACGTTCGATGTCGCTCGGCGGCACAACCAGATAGAGGCTCACCGGATACTTGAAATGTTTGAGATCGTTGATCGTAAAATCGCTCTCTTCGATGCTTCGCTGGACGAGCGGATCGCTATAAAGGATGAGGGTCGTCTTCGCCGTCGATAGAACGCCGGAGAATTCCTTGTCCTCCCGATTGAGCATCTCCTGCATCTTTTCGAGAACGACGGGATGCACCAGCGTTTTCTGGCCGTCTCGCAGATGCCAGTAGCTGGTGGATTCGACGTGTGGCGTCCGCATGACCTGGGAGAAGTATTCGCGCGCGACGTTGATCTGCTGCGAGTCCATTCCTTCCAGATCGAGCGGCATTGTCAGGTCGGACATCAACGGCGTGAGGGCATTAGACAGTTCCGCAAGCGTGGCGAAGCGATTCTTGCGTTTGGCGACATAGCATAGATGCAGAATCAGGCCAGTGATAAGGCTGGTTGCCGACTTGATCCAATGCTCGTCGTGTGAGCTTTCCTTTCCGCTTCTGCACAGCATCTCTGCGATGTTCTGCGCGTCGGAGACCTCGCGCAGCGTGCCAATGCGCACCTCGGCCAGCGGATTGAATCGTGCGCCATGCTCTTCGACTGGCGCAAAGCGGAAGCAGACCTGCCCAGCGGCTAACCGATAGCCAGCGGTGCGGTCCCAGTTCTCTCCCTTGATGTCAAAGATCACCGCGCTTTCTTCCCATCCCAGGAGTGTCGGGATCACCAAGCCGACGCCCTTGCCCGATCGTGTCGGCGCGAAAGCGAGGATATGTTCGGGGCCAGCGTGTTTCAGGTATTCCAGGCGATCAGACTTTTCATCGTGCCATGCGCCGATATAGACGCCGTGCTTCTGATTTGTCAGACCGGACTGTTGTATGTCTTCTTCGTTCGCCCATCGGGCGCTTCCATGAAGGTCTTCGGTGTTTTCGGTCAGCTTTCTGTTTTGGTGAATGTTGAGCAGTGCGACAATGAAGAGCGTGGCTGCAAATCCGATTGCCGTAATCATAGTTGAGTACAAGAGAGGCTGTCGGATGAGCGGATTCGGCGAGCTTCCGAAATGCAGTATCCAGACAAACCACTTGTAAGGTGCATAGATTTGGATGGACGACACCTGGAAGAGAGGCGCGCCCAGGGCTGGCTGGTATTCAAAATGCGCCGCAATGTGTTGCGTGGTGACGATGTTGGTCGTAAAGATGAGAAGCAGGCCGAGCAGGGTTGACCGCCAGTTGTAGGTTCCCAAGTACCCAGGCGTCATCGGCTTCCGATAGAGAGGCGTACTTTTGCTCATGGTTTAGCGCTCCAATTGGACAGGATGCCGGGTTGACGGCGGGATCTGCCGGGAGTGTGCTCCGGCGCGTTCGATGCTGTATGCGGCGGTTGCTTTGAGTAGGTTTGCTGTCTCGATCTCCCTGCCGGGAAGCGGAAGGAGCGTGTAGGTGAGAGTCTGGTCGTACTCCGAGCACGCTGCGGTCATTCTGAAGAGTCCACGGACTGTCTGACACCGCTCTTCTCCTGGGAGCAACCCGGCCGACAGTGCCAGGAGGGCTTGTTTTCCTGCGGGGTATCCATAGACAGAGTTGAGCAGCGTAGTCGCGAGCGTGATGTCGTTGGTCGTGATTGGATCGGGACCGCCGTGTTTTTGTAGGTGTTGCGGCGTCATCGAAAGCTCGATGTGCCTGGCCATCTGCTGAAAGCGTCCGGCGTGTCCGTTGTAGATTTCAGCGTGCTGCATATCGGTCCTCCAGTTGTTTCTGCTCACAAGGCGAGCGGGATACGTCTGTCCTTGCGTGAGGGCTCGCTGGGATGCCGGCACCTCAGTCGTGGCAACATCCCAGCTCGTCGATGGCGATTGCCGACTTGCGTAAGCCGGCAATCAGCGTTCAAGTTCCTGCGTGGTCTTGGTGCGCGCCGCGCGCCGCTGTTCCCGCTCCTCCGGCGTTCTGCCGGACTGGTTGGAGTGATACCAGGCGCACTTTCCAAAGATGGCCGCCAGCTCCTGGCGCTTTTCTGGCAGCGGCTCGGCGGCGATCCGCAGGTTCTGGCTTGGAGCGCCGATGGGCGGTCGCTCGATGGACAGCGCGAACGTGTTGTTGAACTCCTTGGTCGCGGAGCCGCCTGTTTCGACGCTTGCCGCGAGCACGGAGAACTCCCTCAAAGCCGCCTTCTTCGAGGCTGCAAACACGTCCTTGTCGAAGGCCGTGAGTCCCTTTGCTGCGGCGGCGTTGTGGTAGAAGGCCGTGGCAAGGAACTCCTTGGCAACGTCGGGATTCTTCAACGAAAACGAGTTTCTCGGGTACTCGGAGTTCAGGCAGTTGATCTTCGAGGCCAGCATCGTTTTGGCCATTTCCCGATGGTGGGCAGTGTGCTCCTGGCGGGCGGCGCAATACTCTTTCTTGGCCCTCAGAATGGCGTCTTGCCTGGATTCGCTGTCCTTCGCCTCGATGGGGCGGGTAAGCCGGTCGAGGTAGGACTCAAAGTCCTTGTCGCAAACTGCCTTTTGCTCTGGAGAGAGAGCATCGTATCCATCTTTCTCGCGCAGATACGATCCCCGCACAGGCGCATCCGCCTGGTTTTCGAGTGTGTCCAGCTCCTGCTGCGGGTCTCCCTCCTGCCCAGCGTATGAAAAATCGGTGTCGGCTGGGGCCGTGTATTCGGGCTGTTTCTCTTTTGCCTTGGAGCCGCGGCGTCCAGCTTTCGCGCCCGCCGCATGTTCTTCGAGAGGATTAACTTGGGTTGCCATACTCTTGGCTTCGCTTTCTGTGCGCGACTTATGCGCACGGTTTGGGTTGTCGGTGTGCTCGATGGAATGTCGAGCAGGTTGAACGAGTTCCGCCTGCCCACGGGCTGTCTCAATTCCGCAGGCACGGCTCTCGTTTCTAGACATAATACCAGAATGATGTAATATATGTATTATGCAATGAAGTCGGTTATCCTGTGAACGATGTGGCTTTGGGGATTAGCAGGAGAAATCAGACAGGATTTTGGGTAGGAGTACGGTGTCCAGCGGAGTTCTAGGAGGGGAGTACATGGCAGTGAAGAAGGCGGCAAAGAAGCCAATCAAGGAATCTGCTCGGAAGGTAAACCGCGAAGGCCAAAGGTGGACGGATGACCGTCCGGGGATGACACTACGCCTCCCCATCGACCTTCGCGAAGCAATCACCGAGGAATCGCGCGTAAAGGGCGATCTTGCCAGAATCGTGCTGTATGTCTTGGACCATGTTGACCGCGAAAAGGTGGAGATCACGCAGACCCGTAAGGCGGGCATGGAGCTTTCCAACCCTCAACTCCTCCACGTCGGCGCCCAGGCGCGACAGACGCTCAAAGAGTGGGCCGAAGCCGAAGGCGTCAGCGTGAATGCGGTCGTGGTCAGTGTGCTCGAAGAGTTCTTCAAGCGCCTCAAGAGGAGCAAGGCGCTGAGAGAAGAACTGCGGCGGGAGATTCGTGGCAACCGCGGATTTATGACGAGCTGAAATGCTTCATTTTTATGCTGAATAATCACGGCAAGCAATGAAACACATTCCGCTTGGCACCAAATCCAACGCGCATTTCGATCGGAGTTGGGAGTGGAAACGCGGTATGGGCTGTTTGCGTAGACCCAGGATTCCGCGAAAGCTGATCGACGAAGCCTTGGCAACTTCCCATAACAAATCTGCGTGACCTTTGCTTCGACAGTCTTGCCGTTTGAGGTTTTTCAACGACTTACAAGCCCGTGGGGAACGCCTAAAGCCACCCAAGTCGTATAAGACCTCGCTTTTTGTGGATCGGATTGTGGATCGGATTTTCGATCTTGCCGCCGTTGCCACGTCGGTGAGCATCTTCCTAAAGTGCCACTCGAGAGATCGACGATTAGCGTCTTGGCCACCGACACCCCTTCCGTTAGGAGCGGCAGGATTCGAACCTGCGACCTCCACCGTGCGAATCCAACAACTTTAAGCATTACAACAACTTACAAGACACCGGTGGCCCCCTAAGTCCTTGCAAGTGCACTCAAGCCCGAAAACCGACGTATTGCAAAACGTATCGCGTTCCTGGAACGGAGACCGCACAATTGGAGGCACTTCCGACGAGTTGCACCTCCCGATTTTCCGTCCAAGGCCTGGGGCGAAATTCACCTTGACCCGCAGATTTCTGCTTACACACGGCGGATTTTGAGTCTCTCAGGAATACCGTAAGTCTATGATAAATAAGCGAAATTGAGCGTAATGTCGAATATGCACAAGTGACTGCCCATCAGCAATTTAGCTCAATTATCCGTAATCAAGCCAAACTGATGTCTGTACCCGAACTTGTACCCGAAGCTCGAAGACTTCTTTTTCCAAATGCTTGCAAATCCAAGCGTGAAATACTCCCACTTGGTGGTCGAATCAAATGTGCCCCGATGGACATCTCTAGCCGCTCAAGAAAAGCGTTGCTGCTACACTCAGTCTGTGCATATGTTGCACAAGAAATACAAGGCGAAGGGGTTCGCCTGAACCGCTGCTCTTCCAAAACCTAAGGAAGATCGGCTGATGACCCCTGACGAGGTTTCGTCGGGGCGTCTTGCCCTATAAATCCTCGTCAGAATTTGAGTTCGCATGATCTGGTTCAGCGGTGTTCGTGCGCCTGAATGCTGAGGAGTTTATGAAAATTGTCATCGTTTCCGATATTCACGCGAATTTGGCAGCGCTAGAAGCCCTGCCCGAGCGGGAATTTGACCAACTCTGGTGTATCGGCGATTTGGTGGACTACGGACCAAGGCCTCATGAGGTGGTCAAGTGGGTGAACCGAACCTCGACGGTCACCGTTCGCGGCAATCATGACAATGCCGCTGGGTTTTCTGTAGATCCAATGTGCTCACCGTCCTTCAAGAGACTTGCAGCCGAAACCCTCCGTTTCACTCAGGAAGTTTGCACGGAAGATGACTTCGCCTTCCTTAGGGCTCTTCCAGAACACTATGAAATCGAGACGGACTCGACCAGGTTTTATCTGGTTCACGCCTGCCCGACAGACCCCCTGTTCGGCTATTGCCCAGAACACTCGGATCGCTGGGTAGAGGAGGTCGCGCGAATCGATGCCGATGTGCTCATTGTCGGCCACACGCACACTCCGTTCATTCGGAGCATTGGGAAGACTACGATCGTCAATCCAGGAAGCCTTGGTCAACCAAAGACCGGGCGTCCTCTTGCCTGCTATGCGGTATGGGAGGATGGCACGATTTCACTCAAGGAGTATCCCTACCCGCTAAGAGAGACGGCCGAACAGATCCGTCTGATGCCAATCTCCAACAACGATCAGGACGCATTGATCTCGGTATTGGAGACTGGGGCACTACCGACTGAGGGGCACTAGACGTGACGACGATCTCAACGACATCCACCAGGAATCGGCGGCCATGAATCTCAAAGATTACGAACAAGAGAAATTCGGGATTGGCGACATCATTCGTTCCGCGCAGGCAGTAATCAACAATGACGAAGTCCTGAAGGCCGAAAGCCGTGATCTGCTCACGCGGCTGGCAGAAGACCGATTCAATTTGATGGTTGTCGGGCGTTTCAGCCGCGGCAAATCGACCCTCATGAACGCCATCCTTGGAGGAAACCACCTCCCAACCGGCATTGTTCCCTTGACTTCCGTGATCACAACCGTTCGATATGGAAGCCGCAAGCAGGTCGTGATTAACTTCACAGACCGCAGTCTGCGACGCGAGGTGCCGCTTCCGCAACTCGCTGAATACGTAACTCAGCAGGCAAATCCGGGGAATGTCAAGAATGTCGCATTTGCTGAAATCGAGCTGCCGGTCGAGATCCTGCGCCGTGGGCTATTTTTTGTAGACAGTCCAGGGCTTGGGTCATCGATAGCTGAAAATACGCAGACCACGGAACGTTTCCTGCCTCAGGCAGATGCCTTCGTGCTCGTAACCAGCTATGAAAGTCCGCTGTCGGAAGAAGAGGATCGCATCCTGCACCGGATACGATTCACGAACAAACGGCTCTTTGTCGTCGTCAACAAGCAAGATACGGTCAGCGAAGGAGAGCGGAAGGACGCCCTTGCGTTTGTTCAGGAGCGACTGGATCGCTTTTCCTTCTCGGAGAAACCGCGCATCTTCTCCTTGTCTGCGCGACAGGGGCTGGATTCGAAGCAATCAGGCAATGCAGACCAGTTGGAGCAAAGCGGGCTCAGAGAGTTTGAGACAGAACTGATCCGGTTTCTGACCGAAGAACGCGCAGAGTCTTTCCTCTCCAACATGTATGGGCGGGTCGGTTCATTTCTCGCTCACACGTCAAGGCCTGAGGGCAACATAGAACTTGCGGATTCTTTCAGCTCGCTCGACAAGAGACTGCATGACCTGCGAGCAAGGGGTCTCGGCGAGGAAGCTCACGCGGGTCGAGCGACCGCCTTGAGAGACGGCACCAGCCTTCCACCTTTGCAAATCGAGAGACGCACTGGTTGCTGGATTTGTGCAGCAGTAGTCGACGCAATCTTCGCATTTCTGAGTAAGTATCAGTACGAGTTGACCATCAATCCGGACACGCAGCGGGAGCACGCCGAAAGGGGCGGATTCTGCCCTCTCCACACCTGGCAGTACGAGAACATCGCTTCTCCATATGGAGTGTGTACAGCGTACCCTAAACTCGCTCATCGCATTGCGGAGTTACTCGACCAACGGGCAGCCCTGATATCAGATGGCGACGTCTCTATCGGGGACCTGAAGGAAATTCTTGCAACGGCGAAGACATGTATCGTCTGCGAGGTCGGCGTCCAGGTGGAAGAGAGGACTGTAAAACTTGCCGCCGAGTCCGTGCTCGATGCGGTCGCCTCCGCCAAAGGGCGATTCGCGGCCTACTGTCTTCCTCATTTATCCCACGTTGCTGCTTCTTTAGGCACCGGGGAACCCATGCGCGAACTCCTTCGTGCCCATGCACAATTCTTGGAACGAACAGCCGAGGATCTGCAACGGTATGCGCTGCGGTACGATGCGCTTCGCCGACATCTGACCAGCGAAGAAGAGCGCAGCGCATCTCAATTGGCGTTGCTCATGCTCGCTGGCCACCGAAGTGTGAATGCACCATGGGATGCCGAGTTTATTCTCTGAAGGCGCGGAAATGATTGCCTCTACCAACTGCGATTCACGCCAATACCGCTTCGGGTTCCAAATCCGGGATGCGTCCGATTTTCCCAAGGATTTCGCGCTTTCGATACCGCCAGATGGTTGGCTTTCGGCGATCTTCATTCCCGGAGACACGGAAGCGCTCTGGAATACACCAGGGTATTCGCCGCGCATCTACATCCTTACTCGCGATGCTCTGATGATCTACACGCATCCTGCTACGAAAACTGAACCCTTTGTGGCTCCACTTGAACAGTTGATCGAGGTCGGAACGAAGAAGGCACTCCTATATGGCCTCCTTGAACTGTCCGCCGGGGGCGAGGTCCAAGGCTTTCGATACAACACACTTCACCAAAAACATCTCAGCAACCTTCTTCGCGCAATGCGGGCGGTGTGGTTGCCGCGGCATGAAACGGGGCTCGCAGTCCTTTCTCTCTCCACTCCTTCACAAGGCATGACGTTTCGGTGCTGGTGTGCACTGAAGGCCGAACTTGATTCCGATGAGGCACTGCTTGGAGTCTGCTGCCGTCCCGCAATCCATCCAAAGAAGAAAGGATGGTTTAGCGGTCCATCTCAGGACCTGCCCGCCGTGGCCATGGCAGTCACCGACCGTCGATTGATCGCGGTCTCGACCGGCGTGGAAGAGACGGACGACCTTTACGGAATCACGGTTCGATGCGTGCCAATCTGCAATCTGACCGCAGTCAACCTTGGTGATTTCGGCGACGCGTTGATGCTTTCTCTGAAGCTAAAGAGCGGGCTAGAGTGGAAGACTCTCTTTGAACGCGGCCAGAGTGTATCGACGGCGCAATACTGCGATCTTCTGGAACGAGTGGACCTGGGCTCGCGACATTTGGCAGTCAACATTTCACCATCGCGGTCGCCAGTCTGAATCGGATCGATTTTTCTGAGTTATCTGCGGCCCATGCAATAGTCCACGTACAGAATGTGAGATTTGATCTGGTCGCCGGCTCTGTATTGCGGGAGTTGCGCCATTTTCAACATCTTGAGAATGGCGCCTGGGTTGCCATCGCTCCACTCAACAAGCGATGACAACACCGTCTCCAAATTGGAAGCCCAAAGTTCGGTTCTTTCGGCTTCGCGTTGCGCGAATTCCAAAGCGACTTGCGGCGGAAAGTTCTTCACTTCCAATCGCTCCGCCTTGTTCGCGCAGAGAGGGCGCAGTGCGCCAATATCCTCCATGTGCGGTGATCGCGATGCAAAGATCACCGGCGTACGCCCGTAGTAGTGCAGATCCTTGATCATGCCCGTCACAACGCGGGAGGGGGCATCCAAATGATCGAGAACCATTAGAAAGGGACGGGTATCAAGAGCCCGGTGGACGATGCCCTTCAAGGAGGACGTGGAGAGATCAGCGATGTTTTCAGGAAGTTTAACTTTGCCGTCCGCGGAATGCAGCGCTTGTATCAGTGTCATGACAAATTCACGCGGCGATCTCATTTGCGCGATGTAGACCGCAAGCGGCTGGCTACCAACGAAGGTCTGAAGGAGGCGAGATTTACCCACTCCCTCGGAGCCATGCACCAGTAAGGATTTGCGAATCCTGGCCTGATTCCGAAGGCGCCCCAACTCCTCTTCGCGCTCAACAGTATTCAGATATTCAGGTGTCGGAACGCGTTGGACAGGAGTTGAAGGCATCGCTGTTGGATCTCTTTCTCTGAACGCACCTAACCGGCGTTGCTTTCCAAGTAGCGCTGATAACTGGCCCGGATGCACTCTTGCGCAGCATCCCGGTCTTTCCAACCGAGCGCCTTGGTGCGCTTGCCTTCGAGGTCCTTATAAACCGAGAAGAAGTGTTCAACCTCAAGCAGAAAATGACTCGGCACTTGCTTGTAGCTGTCAACGTCACCGAATCGCGGATTGCCTGTGGCGTAGGCCAGAACCTTCTCGTCCGGCACCCCTTGGTCCAGCATTTCGAAAACGCCAATCGGACGGACGGAACAAACGCAGCCTGGAAAAGTAGCCGAATCCGTCAAGATCAGAATGTCGAGAGGGTCGCCATCCTCGGCAAGGGTCTGGGGGATGAAACCGTAGTCTCCTGGATAATGAACGGGCGAATGGAGGTTTCGGTCCAACCGGAAGACATGAAGCTCCTTGTCATACTCATATTTGCTGGTGCTCTCGAGAGGAATCTCGATTACGGCAGTGACAATTTCCGGAACTTTGTCGCCAATGGGAAGATCAAGAAGACTGGTCAATTGTCCCTCTTTCGTCAAATCGCAGGGACAAATAGAAAAACCCCTGCGTAATCACAGGAGTCATCAGCCGTTCCATTTCGGAGGGCGGTTAATGGCGGATTCCTTCGCCAAATCAACTTGTAACATAGCCGGGTCAGTTGCTGCAACCAGGCTTGGCCAAACACGGCTAGACTTGATTACACCCCGAGTCCGACGACTGGGCACGATCGATCGCTCCTCAATTGCATCCAAACAAATGACTGGCCGGGCGACCCGCAATGAAAAGGAATAGATGATGACGAGCACTACGTTTAAGAGAATTCTCGTGGGAGCAAATGGGACTACGGGATCGGAACGCGCTCTCGAAGTTGCGATCTCGCTAGCTGCCAGCATTCACGCTCAGATCATTCTGCTCGGCGTCATAGCCGCGCTTAGCGCGGAAACGCAAGCCGAAGGGTTTGGTCTGGAAGAGGCCTCCAAGGCGCGCGCCGATCTCGAAAAGCAAGTGCGGAGCGCGGAGCGCATAGCCCGCGACCAAGGTGTGGACGTGGTAACAGAGATTTTCGAAGGCGACCCCGAGAAGGTAATTGAGCGCAAATCCGAAGAAGTCTCGGCTGACCTTATCGTTGTCGGACACCGGGACATCGGGCGCGTTCGACGCTGGCTCGAAGGGTCCACTTCTGAGACACTGGTCCGCAAATCTCAGGTCTCAATTCTTGTCGTCCATGACCACCATTCCCTGTAGCGCGACCAGTGTGGAAACCTCCTGTTCTAATCGGTTGAGCCGGTCAATTGCCGACTGTACGGCGGGAGCCCCTTCTTCCTTGACTTTTCGCGCCCGGTCAAGTGCCTGTTCTGCAATACGGCTGATTTCATACAGCAGCTTTCGGATCTCCGCTTCGAGGCGTCCCCGGCTATCCTGAATGCGGTTGAGAACATCGTTCTGTACCCTTGCGCTGTTAATTTCCAACAGGTGCCGCAAGAAATCCCGAGCCTCGTTGGTGATTAATTTGCGTGCGCCCAGAAGCGGCAACAAGACGTCAGCTAACCAGCGCAACGGCGAAGGAGGTTGGGCAGTTCCAATGAAGTCCTCGAAAATGAAACTGGAACGCACACGGAAGCCCTTCTCAGGATCGAGCGCATGGGGCATTCTCGCCAGTTCGTTGAGACCCGCATCGGCAAGCTTTTTCAGAAAGTTGTTTCCCATCTCCACAAATCGAGTGGCCACGGCCCGATATTGTCGCTCGCCCTCCGCCTGCTCGGGTTTGAGCCAAGGCATAACCTTGCGGCGCGAAATCTCCTGCGCGAGGTGCATCACACGGCGCCGATAGTTTGGGCCGAAGCCGAGGGCTATGAACTGTAGATCTTTACTAAATTCCGCCTCAGATTCGATCCATGCGGGACCGAAGAATTGCTTGTGCCTGTCGCCGAAGAGATCTGAAATCCGATGCAGTTCCGCCATAAACAAGTAATCCAGCTCGTGCATCGAGCGCGTAGCCTCGTTGACCGTTTCCTTCATTAGCTCAATACGCTGCTCGGATTCTTCTATTGGCCGCAGAAGCGCGTCACGGTCCTCGCTGATAATAGCCAGCAGTTGTTCGCTTAAGCGCTGGAGGCCTCGGTCACAAGCGGCGCGAACGAGATTTCTGCCCGAATCGTCAACAAGATGATGCAGACTCGCCAGCAGTTTTTCCCAATCCCGCAGGGGACCGCGGTCTTCCATTCGTTCGGCGGCACTCACCTCAAAGACCTCGCCCATCGAGCGATGCAGCCGCCTTTCCAGAATCTCGCGCGTGAATTTAGCCGCTGCCGCGCGCTCCGGATCGCTGGTACGGTCGGCTTTATTGATAACCAGGATCAACTCCTGAACTTGCGTGCCAATTGATTCCACCAGCGCCAACTCCTCGCCCGCAATTGGCGGATCGGCGCCGACCACAACCAGTGCCGCATCAATATGAGGAATGAACGCCTGCGTGGTTGCCGTATTTCCGGTGAAGACCGAACCCAAGCCTGGCGTGTCCACAAAACACATGCCAGATGACAACAAGGGGCTGGGCACAAATACTTCCGCGCCATCCACGGCTTTTTGGTTTTCGGGGTTCAGTTCTTCGGTAACGTACTCCTTCAACTCAGGCATGGCAATGTCCCGCCACATCCCGTCTCGCATTCGAACTCGCGCATGAGGTGCGTCGCCAAACCGAATCACGGTAGGCACTGCCGTTACAGGAATAAACCCGGTAGGAACAACCTCGTAGCCGACCAAGGCGTTGAGCAGGGTGGATTTGCCTCGCTTAAATTGGCCGACACAGGCGACGTAGAAACGTCCTTCGGTGACCCGCGCTGCGAGCTCACGTGCTTCCTCGGCGACAGGCTCCGTTCCAAGTTCTTGAGCTAGTTTGCCGAGTCGCAACAGGCGGAAAGAGCCGTCCGTGGGTACGGGATTCTCAGTCAGGAGGCCTTCGTGGTCAAGTACTGTCAAACTGTTCGTGGATTCCTGCATGTGCTATTACGCTCTTCCCGAGGCTGTCTCCTGCTTAGTCTCCGCCGCGCGCGTGTAACGGATCACCTCGACACGAGACATTGCAATTAGACCCTCTTCAACCATGAGGTCGAGATGAGGAATCAGCTTTTCAATCTGTTCCTCACGGTCGATGACAGTCAGCATGATCGGTGCGTCCTTGGAAAACGTCCAATGACTGGCATGGTGAATTCTAGTGCTGGCTCCGTACCCTTCAATCCCTCGATACACGGTCGCACCTGCCATCCCGAGTTCCATACACTTGGCCACAATCGCCTCATGCAAAGGCTTGCCTTGCCATTTGTCACCCTCGCCGAAATGAATACGTAACATGCGCGCCTGATATTGGTCTTTCATGGTTGAGCCTCCACTCATGCAGAAACATTCCCCGCCTGCGCTTCCGGTAGATCGACGTCCAGCGCGCGGTAGGAGTACTTGATGATGTCCACGTCTGAAAACACGACCAATCCTTCTTCCACCATCTGATCCACGAGCGGAAGGAAGGATCGGAGCTTCTCCTCCGTATCGACTGCCGAGAGCATGATCGAGCAATCGTGGGAGAGCTGGAGGGCCTTGTCTTTGTGAATCCGCCGATGTGCGCCATAACCGAGAATGCCGCGGTAGACAGTGACGCCGGCAATATCGTTTGCTCGCATGGCTTCAACGAGCGCTTTGTAAAGTGGCTTGTCTTTCCATTGATCGGATTCGCCGATATAGATGCGCATCATCTTTGCCTTGCCTTCCATCTTCAGATGCGCAGGGGGAGTGGCCTTTTTCTGCTTCGAGACTTGGGCTGGCTTTGCGAGCGTCGTCTCTTGTACCTCAATCATTCCGGTTCCGGCCAACTCCTCCAACTTTCCCAGAATCTCGTTTACTTTTTCGCGGGATTCAATGAATTCGATTTTGAGCGGAAGGTGATCCGAAATTTCGACGATGCTGGTGGAGTGCATGTGGTGATCCGCGCCGAAACCGGCTATCCCCTTGAGCACGGTTGCTCCGGAGACGCCGCGATAAAAAAGGAAGTCGAGGATGCTCGAATACGTTGGGACTCCGTGATGCGTCGAGCCCTCGCTCAAATAGATTGATACTTTCATTGCCTTTCCGGCAGTCAACATAAGATCCTCCCTCAGGAATGTAGTCCGCGCTGTGACACTAGGAACTCGGCAGCGCGGCCGAGCGAGCCCCATCCTGGTCTTTCCGACTCAGGTTTATCCCGCAAGCTTTCGAGCTCTTGCGTCAACTGCTGGCGGCAGTTCTCAATAATTGCATCGATGCGGGCGGCAACCACGGGCTGAACCTGACGACGAAGTTTGATTCCATGTGGAATGCAGAAGACCGCGTTTGTTCTGAGCCAATCCGACACGTCCGTTCGGTGAATACAACTGACAAATTCGCGAATACGCCGGTCCTCCTCTGCGACAATTTCATTGCAAATATCGCAAGTCGTAACTTCGTTAGAGGTCGGCATCGGTGAATCGACCAGCTTGATGAAGACCTGGGCCGCGGTCAACGCGTTCTGTACTGCCGCCAATCCCCATGTATGAAAGTTGCAGAGGCTATGGGTTTCCTTCTCCGGGCGATTCTGCAGACGGGCCGCCTGATACTCCTTCAGAAAGCGGCAGAAAGGGCAACCGGATTCGTGAAGAACGTCCAGGACCGACTCGTAGAAGACGAGCTGCTTTTGTGTTCTCATCAGAGGATCTCCGCAAGCGCCGAGCCAGCCCACACGGCCACAAGCCCAAGGATTAGACTGCTGACTGCGTAAAGGGCGGCAAGTAAGAATGCGCCAGTTCGAATCGTGGAAAAGGTCTCCCACTCGTACGTCGAAAACGTGCTGTACGCACCGATGAATCCGACTGGTATCAAGAATCTCCAAGCGGGATTCATGTCGGCGCGCTTGGAGAGTACGGTGAGCGAGAAACCAATGATCATACACGCCGTGATATTGATGACAAATGTCCCGTAAGGAAACTTCGTTCCCATACGGCCGGCAATGGTCGTGCCAACCCAGTACCGAGCTATGGACCCGAGTGCGCCGCCGAAAGCGATAAGAAGGTATTTCTGCAAACCTATGCCTCCCTTTCGATGGTTTCGCTTGCGTCACGGCTCTCGTTTGCATTCCAGTTCCGCAACAGAGCCAGGTCTTGTTCGAGCTGAGGTGCGTCGATCGCGCTATCGGAAGTTCCCGAGATCCTTTGGAGCTGAACTCGATAGGCATCTGCGTAGGAACCCACCAAGAGCACTATCTTGCTGACAAACTGGCTGCTCCACCGAGACAACGCATCACCGTAAAGGTGAAGCTCTTGTTTCACAAGAGAGCCCATGTTTTCCCGCAGCGCCTTTTTGATCCGGGAACGTACAAAGCCAGTTCCGAGGAACATCCAGTGGCTCATATTGATGGCTTCGGGGAGTGACGCCAACTCAAAGCGCGGCATGTCGCGCAAGAGGCTTTCCACCTCCTCCGGCGCAGGGACATCGGCGCGCCCCATCTCCTGCGCCACTGTTTGCAGCGTGGAAATTGCACGCTGGCTTACGCCGCGCACGGTCTCTATATGACGTTGCACGGCCTTCCAAACAGCATCATGGAGCCACTCCGAGAGTTGGAGCGACGTGACACGAGCATTGGAATTCATTTGCATCCATCGAAGTGTGCTGTCTGCCGTCTCGTTCAGAACCCTCTCCGGCGTCTCGGCAAGTTCAAAAAAGGCGTGGCTGAGTATGGTGCCTTGTTCTCCGATTTCTCCGGTCACAAGGCGCAATTGCTCTTCAAGATTATGTACATCGCGCGGGATCTCCCGTCCCCTGCGCTTTGTCTGGTCGATAGTCGTCTCCAGGGCCGCGATCATTGAACTACGCAAGGCTCCGATTTTTCTCGCAACAGAGGCATTCCTGAGATTTCGGGCCTGGTCGAATCGAGGAAGCAACTCCCGCTCAAAGAAATGATCGAGCAGGATGGCGTGGTTGGGCAGTGAGCTAACGGGGTGCACATTCATCCCAAGGCCCAATTCGGCTTGCAATTGTTCCTGGATATAGGCAGTCGCCCGATGGAGATCCCCTGCCGCAAGCAGGTCAGCCTTGCTGAGCAGAACGATAGCCGGAATTCCGCCTTCGTAGAGCAGACGCAGAGTCCCAATGTCTTCTTCATTCAAGGCCGTTCCTGCGTCAATCAGAAGCAGCGCAAGGTCACACGACGGAAGATAGGCAAGGGTTTCCGCAGCACCCCGTCTGGCCAGGGAACCAAGTCCCGGCGTATCCACTAGCACGATGCCCTCTTTGAGGCGAGGCGACGGGACTTCAACAACCGCACGCACCACATTCCGCAGATTGCCGGGATTCCCTTGTTCCGATACCAGCTTGGCAAGCTCTTCGAGCGTGACGGTCTCTTCTCTCCCGTGGCCATACGCCACGTCAGCGCGTAAGGTTGCTCCATAGCGTAATTTCGTAGGCACAGCGGTAATGGGGTTAATGCCTACTGGAAGAACATCTGTGTTCAGGAGCGCATTCAGAAGTGAGGATTTTCCACTACTCACCCGACCGAAGAGCGCCACTTCCAGGTTGTTGTCTTCCAGGCGGGACGCAAGCGAATCGATACGCGACCGGAATTCCACTAACCCGTGACGAGTGATGAGTTGCTCGATCAATCGCAAAAGAGCAACATCGTATCCGGTTTCTTCCAGCTTCTTAAGACGCGACTCCAAATTGGTGCCCAGCTCCTGGCGGAGATACCGTTCCATTCCGCTCGCCAGCGAGCGTAGCTCGTGGACTACGCCATTGAGCTCGTTCACCGCATCCTCTGGCACGGGGCCGCACCCGCGCATGTAACTGGGTCGGAGTTCCTCGATCGCGATGTCGATAAACGTAAGGTCAACTTTGATCGAACGCGTGACTGGGATCTCCGGCGATTCCGGCTTCATGTGCTGCCAGTCCAAGGCTCTTAGCAGTTGAGACCGAAGTCGGCGAATATGGTCTTCGATCACCCGCGCCTGTGCAGGAGTGATGTCAACGACGTAACGGGGAAATGGGGAAAGAGATGCTGCGGAATGGAGAACTTGTTCGATCTCGCTCAACATCTTGTCGATGTATTGGCAGGTGATGATCAGGCGTCGCTGCTGGGTTTCGTTCAGCTCCCCTGGGTGTCGCGCTTTTACGATTTCTAGTCCGGATTTGGGCATGACTCCTCCAAGTTTTCTTCAGCTTCGAGGAGTCATCTGCCCAGTAGAGCGGTCTTCAGGTGGACTCCAACACCCACAGTTGCTTGCTATGCCTTTACTGCCTTGTGCCACCGCTCATACACGCTGGCGCCGGCGTACCGAGCCTTTGCCCCGAGCTCGTGCTCGATCTCCAGAAAGCGGTTGTATTTTGCGATGCGCTCGCCACGGCTGGTCGAACCCGTCTTGATCTGCCCCATACCGGCGGCCACGGCCAGATCGGCGATGCTGGTGTCATCGGTCTCACCGGAACGGTGTGAAATGACCGCGCCGTATCCGTTCTCGCGGGCAATCTGAATGCATTCGAGCGTTTCCGTCAGAGTGCCGATCTGATTGAGCTTGATCAGAATGGCATTGGCGATTCCGTCTTTGATGCCTTGGCGGAAGATCGTTGGGTTGGTGACAAAGTTGTCATCGCCGATCAACTGAATCCGGCCCCCAAGAGACTTGGTCAGATGCTGCCAGCCGGCATGGTCGTCTTCGGCAACTCCATCTTCAATCGCCCAGATCTCCGGATAACGGTCGAGGACACCTTTCCAGAAATCGACCACCTGTTCCGGCGACTTTTTGCTCTTGTCCGATTTGTCGAACGCATAGACACCGGCTTCAAAAAGCTCGCTGGTGGCCGGATCAAGCACGAGCACGATATCCTTGCCGGCTTTGTAACCTGCCTTCTGAATGGCTTCAAGAATCAGCTCGATAGGCTCTTCATTGGATGTGCACTGTGGTGCGAAACCGCCTTCATCCCCAACGCCTGTGTTGTAACCCTTCTTGTGCAGAACGGACTTCAGTGCGTGGAAGGTTTCAGCAGCCGCTCGCAAGCCTTCGCTGTAGCTAGGCGCGCCCACCGGAGAAATCATGAACTCCTGAAAGTCCACGTTGCTGTCCGCGTGACTTCCACCGTTGAGCACGTTGAACCAGGGCGCTGGAATCAGATTGGCCTTCTCGCCTCCGAGGTATGCATAAAAGGGAAGACCATGGTCCGAAGCAGCCGCCCGCGCGACCGCGAGAGAGACACCGAGAATCGCGTTGGCGCCAAGGCGCGCCTTGTTCGGCGTCCCGTCGAGTTCGCACAGCTTTTTGTCCAATCCCTTCTGGTCGTTGGCATCAAATCCGTGAATGGCCTTTTGAATCTCGCCGTTCACGTGATTTCTCGCGTTCAGTACGCCCTTGCCCCCGTACCGCTTTTTGTCACCGTCGCGGAGTTCGACTGCTTCCCGTTTGCCGGTAGATGCACCGGAGGGTACCTTCGCCGTTGCCTTCACCCCGTTGGCAAGGGTTGCCGTGACTGAGAGGGTTGGATTCCCGCGGGAATCAAGAATTTCGAGCGCTTCAAGTTTTACTACTTCAGACATGATGCTTACGCTTTCTCGGCTGCAAAAGCCGTCAGTTGTGAGGAGTTCAATGAGTTGTTGTCGAGCGGCATGTGAGAACAGAATTGATGACAATTACGATTCCTCTGTGCCCCACCGCTCGCGTGTTTCGAGATCTTCATAGCTTGGTTATCCGATCAATGGACGATCATCACCGGGCAGTGCGCATATCTCAGCACGCGTTCGGAGTTCGAGCCTAGCATCCAGCGATGGAGGATCGTATGGCTGCGCTTGCCCATCACGATAAGACTGGCCTGGATCGTGTCCGCCTTATGGATGATTTGTTCCGCCGGATGGCCCAGAACCACGTCGGTTTCGAGTTCGATGTCCTTTTGCTTGGCGCGTTCGCGCAACGAGACAAAACTTTTCTCGTAGCGCTCTTGGCCGTCTTCCAGCACTGCGTGAAACTCCGCGCTCTCGGCGGGTTCGGGCGGCCGAATTACCGAGATGACGAAGAGCTTGGCTTTCATATCGCCAGCCATTGCAAGCGCAACATCGAGTGCGTGCTCTGCATGAGGAGACGCGTCGAATGCGACCAATATCCTTTGAATTCCAACAAATACCGGGCTTCCCATACTGATCACCTAACCTTCCTCTGCGGGTACTGGCCGCATGACTTCCTGCTCTGCTTTCTTACGTGCTTGTAAGTGGGGAAGAAGATGCCGGGGAAGAAAGAACGAGTTGGCAATCACGGTGGGTATGACTGCGCTCGCGATGACCGTGCCCACGATATAGGAATATTGCGCCTGCGTGATGATCTGATGATTGAGGCCAAACAGTGCCGATATGGTCCCAAATGTGAGGCCTGTTGACATCATTAGCGTGTAGTAGGCCCCAGCCTTGCCGTCATACTTGTGAATCCTGACTGCCGGATACACAGCAACCGCCTTGAACAGTGACTTCGCCCCAAACAGTACGAGTAGCGTGACGGGCGCAGCCATCAACGCGGGCACTGACACAAACGACCCGGCGCGGATGAAGTAGAACGGCGTGAGTAGTCCGAAGGTAAGTGTACGCAGACGGCGAATCAGTGAATGGTCTTTTCCGACCGTTCCCGCCAGCACCATGCCGATCATGTAGGCCGGCAGCACTGCTTCGCTTCCAGCCCAGACCGCCAGTCCTCCCATGGCAAAGAGAAAAAAGAGAATGTACTTGGCTTCGAGTTCGGAGACACGCCCGCCATATTTCTTGAAGAACCGCGGTGTAAGAAAGGGAAGCACCACGAAGACCACAATAGAGACCACCACAAAGATCACGGTCTTGATGGTGAACGGGGAGAAGATGAGTCCCAGCGCAATCACGGTCCCGAGATCATTGATGAAGCAGGCGGCCAGAATCGCCTTGCCGTACTCCGTGACGTTGAACCCGAGTTCCAGCAGCACGGCATACACGACGGCCACCGACGTCGTCGAAAGAGCGACGCCCACGAGCCAACTGGGCATGATGGCCCAATGCAGTACGTAGTGTGCAATTGCCGTGCAACCGAGAAACGGGCCAAAGAATCCCGCCAGACCAATGATCGATGCTTCACGCCACTTGGTCTTGAAAATCACGGGATCGAGTTCCGCACCGGCAAGGAACGTCAGGACGATTGCGCCAGTTCCCGCCAGGAAGGTGATCCACTGCGTATTGCCTGCAAGTCCGCCCTGCGCAAAGCCGAAGAACCCGGTAAGGAACACGCCAATGACCAATTGGGCGACGGTGCCGACCACAATCTCAGAAAGCGCCGTCGAGATCTTGAACCAGATCGCCAACAGCGTCGCCGCCAAAGCCAAACCCACCCAGAGCGCGCAAAGAGCCCAAGTGTTCGTCATGAATACGAACTCCTAGATTGTCGTTCAGGGACCCGGCCGGGACATGACTCCGCAACAGGATTCCCTGTCAGGAGTCATCATCTGTCCGGCCTATTGGATGGACAGCGGTTAAAGGTGAACTCCCTCACCTCAACGTTGAGTAAATCGTAGGATTTCGCGGCCGGAAAGTCAAGTGATCGCCGATACACCGGTCAATATGGCCAGCGCGTGGGTGTAGTACTGCAATGGGCCTCCTATACTGGCGCAGGCATCCCGAATTATGCTCTTGTCACATGGGAAATCGATCGCCGGCGCGGGGGGCAAGGGTGAGAAGACAATTGATTATTGGGTTTTTGGCAATGATTGCCGGTTCCGCAGTGTTCGCTCAAAAATACCTCGTCACTCATACCATTCCGCTTGGGGGCAATGGCGCGTGGGACTACCTGAGGGCCGACACGGAGTCGAGACGACTCTATGTTTCACACTCTGGCAATGTCGATGTGTTGGATCTCGATACAGGGCAAGAACTTGGCAAGCTGACAGGCTTTGGCTTCATTCATGGCATCGTCATTGTGAAGGAGATAAACACGGGCTTTCTGAGCGACGGGCAGAAGAACCAAGTCATCTCATTCGACCCAACCACCTTGAAGATCAAGGGCCGAATCACGACTCTGGCGAATCCGAACAGCATGGTATACGACCGGTCCTCAGGGCGATTGTTTGTAGGCCACAAGCCCAGCAAATCCATCACCGTCATTCGAGCTAGCTCTGGCGAAATTGAAAAGGTGATTCCTCTAGGAGGCGTCCCGGAGTTTCCTGTGACTGACGGGGCCGGCTCTATATTCGTCAATATCAATGACCAAAGCGAGATCGTTCGAATTGACGCAACTTCGATGACGATCAAAGCGCGCTGGCCGCTCAAGCCCTGCCAGTCTCCCTCGGGGCTGGCATTCGACGAACAGAAGAACAGGCTCTTCTCGGCATGCGATAACAAGCTGATGGCGGTAATGGACGCGGGCACGGGGAAGTTGATAAGCACTCTGCCAATCGGTGACGGCCCAGATGCGGCGACCTTTGACCCGGAGACTAGACTCGCCTTTTCCTCAAATGGGGATGGGACGCTAACCGTGATTGCGGAGCATGGCGACGGTTATGCAGTAGTACAGAATCTGCGAACTGAAGTGGGAGCGCGAACAATGACGCTCGATATCAAGAACCACAGTATCTATCTTCCGACTGCTAAGCTTGGACCGCCTCCCGCCCCGACGGCTGAAAATCCCAATCCTCCGAAGCACCCGACCGCGGTCGCGGGCACGTTTCATTTGATTGTTGTCACTCCAATTGCAAGTCGATGAGCAATGCGGACCGAGACAGAATTCACCACAGGACGGGCTGATCACCGATGAAAAAGCGTTTGAACAGTTTTAGCTCCCAAATCACCCAGCAGAAGTCGCAGGGCGCCTCACAGGCAATGCTCTACGCCACGGGACTCGACGAAGCTGACATGAATAAACCGGAGGTCGGAATTGCGAGCGTCTGGTTCGAGGGAAACCCTTGCAATATGCACTTACTCGCATTGAGCGAGAAGGTGAAGCAGGGCGTCAAGGCCGCTGGTCTGGTAGGAATGCGTTTTAACACAATCGGCGTGAGCGATGGAATTTCGATGGGAACTGATGGGATGAGCTTCTCCCTTCAATCGCGCGACCTGATCGCCGATTCCATCGAGACCGTCATGTCAGCCCAATGGTATGACGCGAATATTTCGATACCAGGCTGCGACAAGAACATGCCTGGTTGCATTATTGCCATGGGAAGGTTGAACCGGCCCAGCCTGATGATCTACGGGGGAACCATCCGAGCCGGGCATCACGGTCCAGAAAAGCTCGACATCGTTTCCGCATTCCAGAGCTATGGCCAGTTCATTGCGCACTCGATCAGTGAAGAACAGCGCCAAGCGGTGGTCCGTCACGCCTGTCCGGGCGCTGGCGCGTGCGGGGGAATGTACACAGCCAACACAATGGCATCGGCAATTGAAGCACTGGGTATGTCTCTGCCATACAGTTCTTCAACTCCTGCAGAAGATCCCGGTAAAGAACGAGAGTGCTTCGAAGCCGGAATGGCGATCAAGAATCTTCTCGAACTTGATTTGAAGCCCAAGGACATCATGACTCGTGAGGCATTCGAAAATGCAATCACGGTCGTTTGCGCACTTGGAGGCTCAACCAACGCGGTCCTCCATCTGATCGCGATGGCGCGCTCGGTAGATGTGCCGTTGACCATCGACGACTTTCAACGAATCAGTGAACGGACGCCTCTTCTCGCGGACTTCAAACCAAGCGGCTCGTACGTAATGGAGGATCTGCATTCTGTCGGAGGTCTTCCGGCCGTCTGCCAGCTTCTCCTGAAGGAAGGCCTTCTGCACGGCGATTGCCTGACGGTAACGGGGAAATCACTCCGCGAGAACGTAATCAAATTGCCTGGACTTAAGGTCGGCCAGAAGATTGTCAGCCCGGTTTCAGCACCTCTGAAATCATCCAGCCACATTCGAATATTGAAGGGGAACCTGGCTCCAGAAGGCGCGGTTGCCAAGATCACCGGCAAGGAAGGACTGCGGTTTTCGGGACCTGCGCGCGTGTTTGATTCAGAGGAAGACATGCTTGACGCTCTTGAGCACGAGCAAATCCAGAAGGGTGACGTAGTGGTCATTCGATATGAGGGTCCAAAAGGTGGACCCGGAATGCCTGAAATGCTTACTCCGACATCAGCCATCGTTGGTGCTGGACTCGGCAAGGACGTTGCACTCATCACAGATGGACGATTCTCAGGGGGCTCTCACGGTTTCATCGTCGGACATGTGACCCCGGAAGCCCAAGTTGGCGGTCCCATCGCCATACTGAAAAATGGTGATCGGATCGATATCGATGCAGTTGCGAACACCTTGTCGGTGAAGATCTCCGAAGAGGAACTTTCGGCCAGGCGAAAAGCATGGCGCATGCCCGCTTACAAGAGTGTTCGCGGCACCCTGGCTAAATACATTCGTCTGGTCCAGAGTGCGAGCAATGGGTGCGTTACCGATGAGGAAATCACCAGCTGATATACCCAATTGCGGGCCAAATCCTAGATCGCCGGCTGCACAGTTGATGACTGCTCTTGCTGTTTCACCACCCATATGAACATGGGAACCGCGCACAGCTGCGTCGCGACGCAGAAAACAATTGTTCCAGTAAGTGAATAGTCATACAGGAAGCCAATCGCCGCGCTGCCCAAAAACCAGAAGACGCCGTAACCTGCCGTGAATAGTCCATAAGCGGACGCCCGCCGCTCCGGCGAAACCATCGGCGCGACCACCGCCGGAATGATAGATTCATGCACTCCCATTCCCAGGCCCCAGACAGCCGCGCCGATCAACGCGGACCAGAATTGGCCCAGAAACACGAGCGGCGCAAATGCCGCAGCAACGACTGTAAGTGGGATAAGCAGCTTGATGCCGAATCGATCGAACAGGCGCCCAAAAACAAGAGAACCTGTGCCGCTCACGCCCATGGCGATCGCGTAAGCCACCGGCACCAAATCCTTAGGAACGGATGAAGTCTTCGTGAAATGGTACGCGATGAGCGGAAAATCTGCGAAGCCAGCCGCGACCAGCGCCGCGCCCGTCATATAGATCCAAAATATGCGCGGCAAACCCTTCGACTTTACGTCGCCTGTCTTGACTTCCAGATCGTGCGGGTTCGGGTAGAAGTGGCGCGCTGTGAGCACGAGGCTAAGACAGATCACAGTCGGAATCAGGAGGGCGGCAAATGCCAACTGATAGCTTCCACGCCAGGCGAGAATCGCGGCGACCAACAATGGGCCGAACAGCGCGCCAAATTGGTCCAATGCTTCATGTATACCGAAGGCCCACCCAAACCCAATCTCACTACCGGCATGAGAGAGCATCGCGTCGCGCGGGGGATTGCGTGTCGCCCTGCCGAAGCGTTCGAGAACAATCAGTGCGGCGGCCATCGGCCAATTATTCGCCAGCGCTAGCGCTGGCACGGCCAGCAATTGCACGAAATAACCGAAGATTGCAATCGGCCAAAAATTGCCGGTGCGGTCGGCCCACCGCCCCGACACCAGGCGAAAGCCGTAGCCGACTAATTCGCCGAATCCGGTCACGATGCTCACAACCGTAGCGCTCGCTGCGAGGCCAGCAAGAAAAGGGCCATAGACACTGCGTGCCCCTTCGTAGGTGAAGTCGGCAAAGAAGCTCATCACCCCGATTACGAGTACGAAGCGCATTGCCATTGCGCGCTTTTCGGGTTTCCCGACGTCGCCGGCGATCTTATTCTTGTCCACGATTCTCCTTTGGAATGTGAAGTCGCAGTATTACTGTATTCAGGTGCGAAAGCAGTTGTTCTCGAACGGCCCCATCGGTCGTTTATATCTCTTGGACGTTGGGTAGCTCTTCGGGATTTGCAGGGAGTCAACCGTTGGCTAGGAGCCTAGGCAGATCCCGTGAACCTGCAAATGCGCCCACGAAACCGATTTGGGGCTGCCTCAGGCGCACCAATTAACCCGCCTACTCCGTAACCAGGCATATATAAGGATAAAGAGGCAAAGCTTGCGGCATCTTATAAGAACGAGAGAATCTCATACTCTACTCAAAATAAAAGAGATGCTCTCTGTACCGTATTTGCACCGAAGGTCTATTTTCCATTCCCAGTGCGCGACGAAGACCGATCATGCCATGAAGCTAAGTTGCTGTATATCAGAAGTATATGGGCAATACAGTTTGCTGCCGGGAGGGGAGTTGAACCCCCATGAAGTTGCCTTCGTCGAATTTTGAGTCTCTCAAGAATACCGTAAGTCTATGATAAATAAGCGAAATCGAGCGTGATGTCGGATATCCACAAGTGCCTGCCCATCAGCAACTTAGCGTAATTATCCGTAATCAAGCCAAACTGATGTCTGTAGGAAAGAGGCAGGCGCGCATATCGCTGAGTGGGTGAAGAGCAACATTGCAGCGGATGAGCAAGGAAGATTCAGGGAAATGGCCGAGTCCGACCTTCTCAGCCTGCATGAGGGAAATTTCGCACGCCTGCAGGTTAGGCCGAGCGAATTCGCGGCCTGGCAGATCGTGTGGGAAAACAAGGAATTGATCTTCCCTGCTCCGGAAGAACGGCATGACGCCAGTCGTGACGCAATCGTGTTCTGGGGTCAGGACAGGGCGCAGCGGATACGATGCGCCATCAGCAGAGAAGCGCTCGATGACCATTTCCACGGCGACAACAGAAACAAGCTCGAAGTGTTCCGCGAAAATCGCCCGGCCATTGAAGACATCGCGCGAAGCAAATACCTCTCCGGCCGTGCCGAACCGGACGGAACCGTCCTGATACGCACGGCAGATATTCCTCATTGAA
>Ga0224529_1000348_pt1 | contig 35431 bp, 27 predicted proteins | sample CBST50metaG_FD_179893 | JGI IMG/M metagenome (GOLD analysis project Ga0224529, IMG submission 179893) | Peat soil microbial communities from Stordalen Mire, Sweden - C.B.S.T50 | ecosystem: Environmental > Terrestrial > Soil > Wetlands > Peat | place: Sweden: Norrbotten County, Stordalen Mire...
GGGTTGCGGTGGGGGAAACCATCCGTGAGCCTCCAGGCTTCGCCCTCAGAATAGCCGATTCCGAGGCCGCGCCGTTCGCTATTCTGTATGTGTTTATGCCTGAAACCCGTACCACACGTCTGGAAGATGCATGACCGGTACCGTTCGGATTGTGGTCACACTGGCGATCTTCGCGGTGATGATTGCCCTGGTGGTGATTCGCCCGCGCCGCTGGAACGATGCCTGGTGGACAGTGCTTGGGGCCGCGTCGATGCTGGCTCTGGGCCTGGTCTCGCCGCACCAGGCAATCGGCGTAGTCCTTGATGGGAAGAATGCGCTTCTCTTTCTTCTTTCGCTACTTATGCTGTCGCTGCTGGTCGGCAAGAGCGGCTTTTTCGAGTGGGCTGCGATTCGTTGCGCGCTGGTCGCCAAGGGAGACGCGCATTCGCTGTACCGGAATGCGTTTGTGGCCGGTGCAATCGTCACCGCCGTGTTGTCGCTTGACGCTACGGCAGTGATGCTGACCCCCGTGATGCTGGCGCTGGTCAAGAGGCTCAAGGTCCCGGCGGCGCCGTACGTGGTGCTGTGCGCTTATATCGCGAATGTCGGTTCACTGGCGCTGCCCATCAGCAATCTCACCAACCTCCTCTTTGCAGATGCCTTCCATCAGTCGTTTGCAGCCTTCGCGGCAAGAATGATTGTGCCGCAGATTGTCGCCCTCGCAACCACATACGCCGTCTTGCGCTGGCACTTTCGCCGCGAACTCCCCCTTCGCTTCGATGGCGATTCGCTCCCGGAACCGGCGAGCGTTGTCCCGAATCATGCCTATTTCCTGGTTTGCATCATCGTCCTTGCCATCGTGCTGATCTGCTACTTTTTCGCCCCGCTGATGGGGCTGGAGCCCTACGTCTTCGCCTTTGCGGGCAGCGGGGTGCTCGCGGTCGCCGGACTGGCTGCCGGGCGCGTGCATATTCGAGCGGTGCGCGAGTTGGCATGGGATATGTTTCCGTTTGTCATCGGGCTTTTTATCGCCGTGCAAGGGCTTGAAAACCTGGGCATCGTGGGCGTCGAGACCGGCTGGCTGGCGCAGATGCAACCGGGATCGCCCGAAAAGCTGCTCGCAGCCGCGGGCGTTACGGGCTTCACTTCGAATGTCATGAACAACCTTCCGGCGGCGTTGATCGCACGCAGCGTACTGCTGCGCTCGCACGTGCACATGGGTACCGTTCTGGCTGCCCTGATCGGCGCCGACGTGGGACCAATGGTCACTCCGTTCGGCTCGCTGGCAACCATGCTTGTGCTCGCGTTTGCGCGGCGCGATGGCGTTGAAGTGCGTGCCGGGAAACTGGTGATGCTCGGCCTGTGGGCCGTCCCTTTGATTCTCGTCCTGACTACGCTCACCCTCGCTCTCAGTTTTGCGTTGGTTCGGTGACGGTTCCAGCGGCAGACTGGGTGATATGATGAGGCGGTTTGAGGAATTGACCAAGGAAAGCGCCCATGATGAAAACATTTACAGGAGTTGTTGTTTTGCTTGCCGCCTCTCTTTTCGGATCCGCCGAGCCCGCTTCCGTCGCTTTCGATCCAGCCGCCAGAACCTTCCGGCTCGATGGCGGAAATGCGACCTATGTTTTCGGCGTGAACACGCGCGGCGAGCTGCAGCAGCTCTACTGGGGCGGAAGGCTGGGCGCCACCGACTCCTTTCCCAAGGCCACGCCGCTGCCCGAGTGGGCCTCGTTCGACTCGTCCTACACGACCACGCCGGAGGAGTACGCAGGTTGGGGCGCGGGGCTATTTGTGGAGCCGGCGCTCAAGGTCACCTTTGCCGATGGCAACCGCGATCTGGTTCTGCACTATGTGAGCCACACGACGCACGCCAAAGGCTTTGACGTTGAACTCAAGGACATCAAGCGGCCTCTCTTCGTCACGCTTCACTACGACATTGACCCCGAGAGCGGGATTCTGGAGCGGTCGGCGACCATCGAAAACCGGGACACAGAGCCGGTCACGATCGAACAGGCTGCTGCGGCTGCGTGGGCGCTGCCGCCCGCGCATTACACGCTCAATTACCTGACCGGCCGCTGGGCAGGCGAGTGGACGCTGACCCAGGAGCCGGTGTATCCCGGGGCGCGGGTCATCGAGAGCCGTCGCGGTACGACCGGCCACCAGGCTAACCCCTGGTTCGCCATTCAGGCGGGCGATGCCAATGAGGAAGGCGGCGAAGTGTGGTTTGGCGCGCTCGGCTGGAGCGGCTCCTGGCGCATCACTGTCGAGCAGGATCAGTTGGATCAGGTGCGCGTAACGGGCGGCTTCAATCCCTTCGACTTCGGTTACGTCCTGCACACCGGCCAAGCGCTGGAAACCCCGGTCTTCTATGGTGGCTACTCGGCCAGCGGGTTGGGCGGAGCTTCGCGGCTGTTGCACCGCTATGAACTGGAGCATATTCTGCCGCGCACCGCAGCCACGGCGTCTCAACCGCTGCCAAAGCCCCGTCCGGTCATCTACAACTCTTGGGAAGCGACCGAGATGAATGTCACCGAAGCCGGGCAGGAGGCGCTTGCGGAAAAGGCAGCCGCCTTGGGCATCGACCGCTTTGTGATGGACGACGGCTGGTTTGGCCAGCGGAAGACCGACCACGCCGGCCTGGGCGACTGGTATGTGAACCAGGAGAAGTTTCCCAACGGCCTCAAACCGCTTATCGACAAGGTTCACTCGCTGGGCATGGACTTCGGCTTGTGGGTCGAGCCGGAGATGGTCAACCCGGATTCGGACCTTTATCGCAAGCATCCTGAGTGGGTGTTGAACTTCCCCGGTCGTCCGCGCTCGGAGGCTCGCAATCAACTGGTGCTCAACCTGGCTCGGCCCGATGTGCGCGCTTACGTGCTCGGCTTCCTCGACAAACTGCTGGCCGACAACGACATCGCCTTCCTCAAGTGGGATTACAACCGCAACTGGAGCGAGCCTGGCTGGGATCAGCTTGCCGCCGTGGAGCAGAAAAAAGTCTACGTCGAGTTCACGCGCAACCTCTATGCCATTCTGAGCGAACTGCGCAAGCGCCATCCCAAGGTCGAGATCGAGTCCTGCTCGGGCGGCGGCGGGCGCGTGGATCTTGGCATTCTGCACTTTACCGACGAGGTCTGGCCTTCGGACAACACTGACCCGTTCGATCGGCTGGTTATGCAGGACGGCTTCAGCTACGCCTATACGCCACAGGTGATGATGGCCTGGGTCACCGACTCGCCGCACTGGCTCAACCACCGCGCAACCTCGCTCCCTTATCGCATGTTGAGCTCCATGCAGGGTTCGCTGGGCATTGGCGCCAATATCGGCAAGTGGTCCGACGAGGAGACAGCCACAGCCAAGCGGCTGATCGCTGCTTACCACGACGTGCAGCCCACCATCGTTCAGGGCAACCTCTACCGGCTCATCTCGCCGCGCGACGGCAGCGAATTTTCGGCGACCCAAACCGTCCGTCCGGACAAGGGGCAGTCAGTGGTTTTCGCCTTCATTCATTCCACGCAGAAGGGCAGGTTGTTTCCCACGCTCAAGTTGAGGGGACTGGATCCGGCAGCCGAGTACACGCTCAGCTCGATCGAGGGCAAGCCGCGCGCCGGAACGCCAGTAAAAGCCAGCGGCGCCTGGTGGATGAACCACGGGCTCGATATGGACGCGGATTTCAGAGGAGATTTTCAGGCTGCTGCGTTTCGCCTGGACCGGAAGTGATTTTTTGGATTGGTGCCGCTTGCCTCGTTGTGGTGAGCGGCGCAGCCTGAATCGCTCGAAGAGCGACGCGGGATTTCAGCTCCGTCGCGAGATCCCGCGGGTGCGCAGCCACTTGGCCACGCCGAGAGCCAGCAACAGGCCGCCGAAGGGAAGGCACATCAGGGCGACGATGAGGGCAAACCAGCCGGTGTTGGTGCTGGCGCCGGTGGGCGAGAAGCCGCCCAGCACGGTTTCAAGCAGCGCCACGGCTAACACGCCAGTGGCCACAATCGACCCGCCCCATTGCAGCAACTGGCGTGTGCCGTCACTGGAATTGCCTTCGCTCTGATTGGACCGAGCATGATTGTGGGGGCTTGCGGACATGGTCGCCCTATCCTTGCGCCAAGCGCAGCATGATGTACGTGATCACGCCAGTGACCGAGACGTAGAGCCATAGAGGGAAGGTCCAGCGGGCGATTTTGCGGTGCTGGGGAATGCGTCCGGTGAGCGAGAAGAAAAAGGTGACCAGCACCATCGGCAGGGCCACCACGGCCAGCAGGATATGGCTGATCAGCAGCGGAATGTAGACCGACCGCCAGGCGGCGTGGGCGGGGTAAAATACGTCGCCATGCAGATAGTGGTGCAGAATGTAGCTGACCAGAAACAACGTGGAAAAGCCAAAGGCCGTCATCATCGAAGCGCGGTGCGCGGCGACGCGTTTGGCCCGGATGAAGGTGTAGCCGATCAGCAATGCCGTGGCGCTGAGGCCGTTGAGCAGGGCATTGAGCGCGGGAAGAAAAGCGAACCGTGTGCTGGCTGCCGCGGCGGGATGGATGTAGATGAGCCACAGCAAAAATGCCGTGGCTGCCGCGCTGATGGCCAGGATGGCGGCAATGGCGGATCGGGTTCCTGCCGGGTGCGCCTGGGAGTTGGAAGCTGCGGTCGTCATACGTTCCTTAGTGCTTTGCAACAGCGCAGAGCATGAGCGTGGTGAACAGCAGGGGCAGGTAGAGCACGCTGACCTTGAGCAGATCGCGGGCCAGCTTGCGGCTTTCGTCTTCGTTGACAGTGCGCAGAATGCGGCTGAAGCGGATGGTGTAGCCGAGATAAACCAGACCCAGCGCCGGAGCCAGCACCGCATACGGCAGGCTGGTCATACCCAGCCACCAGGGCGCAAGGCTGACGGGAATCATGAGCACGGCGTAGAACAGCGCTTCCACCACGGTGGACCACCCATCGGGCTGGACGACAGGCAACATGCGAATGCCGGCTTTCGCATAGTCGTCGCGGTAGAGCCAGGCGATGGACATGAAATGGGGGAACTGCCAAACAAAGAGGATGGCGAACAGGGAAACAGCCTGCCACTCGACGCGGCCCCGGGCGGCTGTCCAGCCCAGCAGGGGGCCCATGGCGCCGGGAAACGCGCCGATGAACGTGGCCAGCGAGGTAACGCGCTTGAGCGGGGTGTAAATAGCGACGTAAGTGAATGCCGTGAGTAGTGCGAGCGCAACCGTGAGCAAGTTGGTGTGGACCAGCAGCCACCAGGCGCCGAGCGCCAGGGCGCCCAAGCCGGCCAGGATTCCCTGGGCCAGTGAGAAGCGCCCGGAGGCCAGCGGCCTGTCTGCCGTGCGCTTCATGCGCGCGTCGGTCTTGCGCTCCAGGGCCTCGTTCAGGGCCCCGGCTCCGGCCGAAACCAGCCCGATGCCCAACAGAGTATCGAGCAGCCCGCGTTGCACGCTGGAGATGCCCGACTGCATCGAGCCCAGATAAAAGCCGCCCCATCCGGTGACCAGCACCAGGGTCACGACCTTTACCTTGAACAACTCGCGCAGGTCGTGGATAAGTGTCGCCGTAGCGCCTGGACTGGGCGCATGAATGTGCGCCGAGGCGTGTGCGGCGCTCTCGGTGGAGGATGCGGGGAGTTCTGATGGAACGGCGGCCTGGGTGGTGGGGGTCATTGGAATGAATGAGGTCCTCAATGTTGCGCCGGGCAAACGCTGCTGCCGAAAATCCTGATCAGATGATAGCAAGTCGGGTCGTGCTACTTGGAATGAATCGCTTAGCGCAGTCGGGCGGCTCGCAGGATCGCATCCACAGCCTGCTCCGGCGTCAGCGCATCGACCGGAATCGAGATGTGAGCCGTGCGGTAGAGCGGCAAGCGGCGCTGGTAGCGGCTGGCCAGGTTGGCCTGATCGGCGAGGACGGGGCGCAGATGCTCGGTGCCGCGGCAGCGAGCCAGGGTGGTGGCCAGTTCCACTTCCAGATGAACCAGGAGCGTGCCGGGGGTGGTCGAGAGCAACGTGCGGGTGGCGGAATGCTCGATGGCGCCGCCACCCAGGGCCAGAACGAGTGCATCGCCCTCGCCGCACAGGCGGGCGATGGTTGCATGCTCGCGCTCGCGGAACGCGGCCTCGCCATGGAGGGCAAAAAGCTCGGCAATCGTTGCGCCGGCATCGGCTGCGATCACCTCATCCACGTCGAGAAAGTTCCAGCCCAGACGCGCGGCAAGCAGCGGGCCTAGCGTCGTCTTGCCCGATCCCATGAAGCCGGTAAGGACGATGCGGCGCAGGGAACCTGGGCCCAGGTCGATTTGGCCAGCGGGTTGAGCTTCGGATTGGGCTGGTCTCATCATTGGGGGTTTCCCGCTGGCTGCTGGGGCGCTTTCGGCTTCTTCAGTATATTGATCCGGTCCTTGAAGAGTGTTGCGCCCTCCCACCCATTTCGCGATAAAACTTGCGAAATGGATGGGGCACGGGGCTTTTGTTTGGGGGCTGGATCGACAGGGAAGCTGCGCACTGAGAGGCATCCCCTCAGGTCAGTACCATGACCACGGCGCCGGCGGTGATCAGCAGGCCGCCAACAAGAGCAGGAGCAGTGAGCTTTTCGCCCAGCAGCAACCAGGCGAAGACCATCACCAAAGGGACACTAAGCTTGTCCAGAGGCGCCACGCGCGATGCCGGCCCCAACTGCAAAGCGCGGAAGTAGCACAGCCACGACAAGCCGGTCGCCAGGCCGGAGAGCACCAGAAACAGGCAGGTGCGGCGGTCGAGCGAGCGAATCTCGCCGTGTTTGCCCAGCGCCAGCGCAATGCCCCAGGCAAAGACCAGCACCACGCTGGTGCGCAGCGCCATGGCCAGGTTCGAGTCCACGTGCGCCACGCCCACCTTGGCCAGCAGGGCCGTGGCGGCGGCAAAGACGGCGGAAAGCAGTGCCCATCCAATCCAGCTCATGGGGTTTATGGTACGCGGCGGGGCCCCTGCGCGGTCCGACTAAACTTGAAGAATGAAGACTGGCAAAGCCAGCAAGACCGCCCTCCGCGTGGCCATTCGCCGCGCCGCGCACCAAGTGATGGAGCGACCCCGCATCCTGGACGATCCGATTGCCGTGCGGCTGGTCGGTTCCGGATTCGCCCGCGACATGGAGCGTGCAATGCACCCCGTGGCGCGGGACTTTCGCGCCTTGATGGCGGTACGCAGCCGCTACACAGAAGACCGGCTGGCGGAGGCAGTAGGGCAGGGAAGTACGCAGTATGTCGTCCTCGGCGCCGGGCTGGATACGTTTGCCTATCGCAATCCGTTTCCTTCGCTGCGTGTCTTCGAAGTAGATTTCCCTGCCACGCAGGAGTGGAAGCGCACCATGCTCGCCGAGGCCGAGATCTCTTTACCCGCCAGCCTGGCGTTTGTTCCGCTCGACTTCGAACACAAGACGCTGGCCGATGGACTCGGCGAAGCGGGATTCGACGCCGGGTCGGCGGCGTTTTTTGGATGGCTGGGAGTCGTGCCTTACCTCACGCTCGATGCCTTTCGCTCCTCGCTGACTACGATTGTGCGTTTACCCACGGGTTCAGGCGTCAGCTTCGACTACGCATTTCCGCCGGAGACTTTGAGCCCGGCGCGGCGCCTGGTCTTCAACGGGCTGGCAGAGCGCGTGGCAGCAGCCGGGGAACCGTTCCGCCTGTTTTTCACACCGGAAACAATGGAGGCGGAACTGCGCGGCGCCGGGTTTCATCGCATCGAGCAGGTGGATAAGGACCAGCTCAACGAGCGCTACTTCAAGGAGCGGGCGGACGGCCTGAAGCTGTCACCCGCCGGCCTGGGCATGATTGCAACGGCATGGGTGTAAGCGCCTCTGCGCGATAAGATGAATCATGCGCCTGCCTGTCATTCTGCCGCTGTCTCTTGCTCTGCTGGGGTTTGCCGGATGCGGCTACCATTCTCTCGGTGCGGCCACCCATTTGCCGCCGAATGTGCGCACTCTCGCGGTTCCCGCCTTTGCCACGCGCACCGAGGCCTACCACACTGAAGTCGTGATGACCAATGCGGTGATTCGCGAGTTCGCCACACGCACGCGGTTCCGGGTGACTCCGAATGCGGACGCGGATGCCGACGCTGTGTTGCACGGAACAATCCTCAAAGAATATGTGGCTCCGCTCACCTACAACTCCACGACGCAAGAGTCGTCCAGCTTCCTTATCACGCTAGTGGTATCGGTCACGCTGACCGGCCGCGACGGCAAAGTGCTCTACGAAAACAAGAATTACGTTTATCGGCAGCAGTATCAATCGACGACCGATCTGCCCACCTTTGTCGAGGAAAATCCGGCGGCCGTCCAGCGGCTTTCGCGCGAGTTCGCGCGTGCCCTGGTGGCCGATGTGCTCGAAGGCCTTTAGAAACGCATAAGGCGCAAATGATTTGCACCGGCCGCCCTTCGACGCTGTGGAAAACGGCAGATGCGAATGGTTACTTTTGCACAGTTTCGTCCCCGCAAAACTCCCCGGCGGTACCCTGTACCATGGATGTGGAATCCCTATGAAGGAAACGAAAAACCTCTCCCCTGAAATTCTTCTGCACATTGCACAAACGCTGAATCTGCCCATGCGCGGCCTGGTCGCGGTGATTGAGCTGCTCGATGATGGCGGCACTGTGCCGTTTATCGCGCGCTACCGCAAAGAGGCCACCGGCAACCTGGATGAAGTGCAGATTCTGGCCATTGAAGAGAAGCTGGCTTACTTCCGCGAACTTGCCGACCGCCGCGAGACCATCCTGGCCTCGATTGCCGAACAGGGCAAGCTCACCGACGAGTTGAAGGCGCGCATCGAAGCCACGCTCGACAAAAGCGAACTCGAAGACCTGTATCTTCCCTACAAGCCCAAGCGGCGCACCAAGGCCACCATCGCTCGCGAAAAGGGATTGGAGCCGCTGGCGCAATACTTGTGGGCGCAGCAGAACACCACTGAGCCGCTGGCAACATTTGCAGCGACGTTTGTCAACGCGGAACTGGGCGTAGCGACGGTGGACGAAGCTCTCGAAGGCGCCCGCCACATTGTTGCCGAGTGGATCAGCGAAGACGCCGATCTGCGCAAGGCGCTGCGCCAACTGGTCTTCGACGAGGGCACTGTCGTCAGCCGCAAGGTGACCGATGCGGTGGACGAGCAAGACAAGTTCAAGATGTACTACGAGTACTCGGAACCGGTGAAGACGATTCCTTCGCATCGCATGTTGGCGATCCGCCGCGGCGAAGGCGAGAACGTGCTTTATTTCCTCATCGAGGTGGAACCGGAGCGCGCCGTTGCGATCATTCAGCGGCAGGTAATGCGCCTGTCCGGCGACTGGACGCATCAGCTTGAGCTGGCCATCGACGACGCGTGGAAGCGGCTGTTGAATTCCTCCATTCAAGGCGAGATTCGTCTGGAGTTGAAGCGCCGCTCCGACACCGAGGCCATCAAGGTTTTCCGCGACAATCTCTATAATCTGCTGCTGGCGCCGCCGGCCGGGCCCATCTCTGTACTGGGAATCGATCCCGGTCTGCGCACGGGCTGCAAGGTCGCGGTTGTGGATCAGACCGGCAAGCTGCTGGCGCACGATGTCCTCTATCTGCACACTTCGAAGCACGGCAATGAAGAGGCCGCGCCCAAGCTCGAGGCACTGTTGCGCCAGCACAACGTGCGGGCCATCGCCATCGGCAACGGAACGGCGGGGCGCGAGACCGATGCGTTTGTGCGCGAATTCCTGCGCGACAAGGGCATCTCAGAGATTTTTTCTGTTACCGTCAGCGAGTCCGGCGCCAGCGTGTATTCGGCCTCCGCTGTTGCGCGGCAGGAGTTTCCCGATCTCGATCTGACGGTTCGCGGCGCCATCTCCATTGCCCGCCGCTTGCAGGACCCGCTGTCTGAACTCGTCAAGGTCGATCCGAAATCAATCGGGGTTGGTCAGTACCAACATGATGTCGATCAGCGCCAGCTTCAGGAGTCGCTCGAAACCGTGATCGAAAGCTGCGTCAACAAGGTCGGCGTGGATCTGAATACTTCTTCCTGGACGCTGCTGCGCTTTGTTGCAGGCATCACGGAACGCACGGCGCTCAACATCGTCAGCTTCCGCAACGAGAAGGGAAGCTTCCGCTCGCGCACGCAGGTGTTGGAGGTTCCCGGGATCGGCCCCAAGACCTTCGAGCAGGCGGCCGGTTTTCTGCGCATCCGCAACGGCGACAATCCGCTGGATATGACTGCCGTACATCCGGAGTCGTACTCGGTGGTGGAGCAGATCGCGGGCACGTTGAAGACCTCAGTGAAAGAGATCATCGAGCAGCCGCAACTGCTGGAAAAAGTAGATCGCAGCCAGTTTGCGGTGGGCGCTTTCACCTTTGAGGACATTCTTGCGGAGTTGAAGAAGCCGGGCCGAGATCCGCGCGACAAATTTGTCGCGCCGAGCTTTGATGAAGGCGTGCGCGAGATCGGCGATGTGCAGCCGGGAATGGTGCTTGAAGGCGTCGTGACCAACGTGACCAAGTTCGGTGCCTTTGTCGATATTGGCGTCCATCAGGATGGTCTCGTCCATATCAGCGAGCTCTCCAATCGATACATCAAGGAACCGTCTGAGGCCGTCAAGACGGGGCAGATCGTCAAAGTGAAAGTGTTGAGCGTGGATTTGAAAGCCAAACGCATCGCGCTTTCGATCAAACAATTGACGGCATCCACGCCGCGGCCCGCGGGCAATGCCGGCAGGCCCGCGGCAGCGAACGGAAAGCCTGCGGCGCGGCATGAAAAGCCAGCACCCAAGCCGCAGCTCACAATGGACGACAAACTCGCCGTGCTGTCGACCAAGTGGAAGGTCCGGTAGCGCGCAGCGTAGCGCCGGTCTCCAGACCGGATGTACTGAGGGCCTCCCTGTGAAACGCTCAGAGGTAGTTCCTTCAATCTTTCCATTGCGCAACCCGCTCTGGTCCAGCGAAGGCTCGACGGAACGCGGGGCTCCCCTGTGCGCAAGTTGGGCATCATTCAGTCGCGGCCCAGAGGAATATGATTGTCGCTGCGACGAATCATGCCGATAGTCAACACATCGGCGCGCAAGTCTGCACCAGAATCGGCTTGGCCGCCAGCACGGAGCTCGGCCCCGCGCGGTTGGAGGAAGACGGATGAAGGACAAAGGCAAGCAGGTACAGGCAGAGACCAAGCAGAATGGTAAGGCTCCGAACGGCAACAAGCTGGGCGGGGATCTGCCGGCGCCGTCCGCGGCCAAGGGAAAGACACTGCAACTGGGCAAGGACTGCGACTACGATCGCGAACTGCGCCGGTTGCAAATTGAACTGGTCAAGCTGCAGGAATGGGTTCGCCACGAAGGTCTGCGCGTGGTGGTTCTGTTTGAAGGCCGCGACGCGGCCGGCAAGGGCGGAGCCATCAAGCGCATCACCGAGTCGCTCAATCCGCGCGTGTGCCGGGTGGTGGCGCTCACCACACCAACCGAACGCGAAAAATCGCAATGGTACTTTCAGCGCTATGTGGAGCATCTGCCCGCGGCGGGAGAGATGGTGCTCTTCGATCGCAGTTGGTACAACCGCGCGGGCGTTGAGCACGTGATGGGTTTCTGCACCGACGCGCAGTACCTGGAATTCATGCAGAGCTGCCCGGAGTTCGAGCGCATGTTGGTGCGTTCCGGAGTGCACCTGATCAAGTACTGGTTTTCCGTCAGTGACGAGGAACAGGAGCGGCGCTTTCAGGACCGCATGAAGAATCCGACCAAGCGCTGGAAGCTGAGTCCGATGGACCTGGAATCGCGCAAACATTGGGCGGAGTACTCGCGGGCCAAGGACGAAATGTTCGCCATCACCGATACCAAGCAGGCCCCCTGGTCGGTGGTGAATGCGGAAGACAAGAAGTGCGCTCGCCTCAATGTCATTCGGCATCTTTTGTCGATGTTCAGTTATCGCGATCTGACGCCGGAGCCGCTGGCTTTGCCGCCGCTGGAAAAGTCGAAATACGTGCGCCCACCCATCCACGAGCAGAACTTCATTCCCGAGATTTATCGCGAGGCGGAGAAGAAATAGGCCGACGGCCTTAACTAGGATGAAAAGCTGCGTCTATCTCTTACCGGCTTCCCGCAATCATCTGCGCGGCGTGCTGCATGCTGGTTTCCGTGACGGTGGCGCCGGATAACATGCGGGCCACTTCGTGGGTGCGGGCAGGGTCGTCGAGGAGGCGGATCTGTGTCCGGGTGCGGCCATCGGACTCGCGCTTGTCGATCAGGAAATGCTGGTCGGCGAACGAGGCGATCTGGGGCAGATGGGTGACGCACAAAACCTGCTGGCCACGGCTGAGCGATTTGAGCTTCTGGCCGACGGCCTCCGCCGCGCGGCCGCCAATGCCGATGTCGATCTCGTCGAAGACCAGGGTGCGCGGAGTCGGCGTCTTCCTCCTGGGTTTGGCCGCGCCTTCTTCGACGCTGACCTTGAGGGCCAGCATGACGCGGCTCATCTCGCCTCCGGAGGCGATTTCGTGGAGAGACTTGAGCGGCTCGCCGGGGTTCGTCGCAATCCGGTACTCGACCTGATCCCAGCCGACCGAAGTCCAATGGGATTGATCTTCTGTCGGCTTCACAGAGACCTCGAAGTGAACCTTCATGGCCAGCGAGTTGATCTGCGCCTCGGCGAGTTTGGCCAGCTTGTGGGCGGCGGCCTTGCGTTCGGCGCTGAGCGCGGCGGCGGCATTTCGATATGCCGATTCCGTCTGAACGAGAACGGCACGAAGTGCCTTGATGATTTCGTCGCGGTCCTCGACCTCAGCCAGTCTGCGGGTGACGTCTTCCCCGAAAGCAATCACCTCGGCGACGGTTTTGCCATATTTGCGCTTGAGGCGGTCGATCAGCGCCAGGCGGTCTTCGATTTCCGCCAGGCGTTCGGGTGAGGCATTGATGCCCTCGGCATAATCGCGGAGGCTAGAGCTCACGTCGCCCAGGATGGCGCGGACGGAGCCAAGCTGCTGAACCGCTTCGTTGAACCGGCTGTCGTAGCGTGCCAGTTCCTCAACGCTGCGCAGGGCCGCACGCAAGGAGACTTCGGCCGAAGCTCCGCCCTCATACAGCTGGTCAAAGGCTCCCGTGGCGGCATCGTGGATCTTTTCCGCATTGGACAGAACCCGCTTTTCGGTTTCCAGGGCCTCGTCCTCCCCGGCTTCCAGGTGCGCGGCAGAAATTTCCTTGCGCTGGTAGCTCCACAGGTCGACCATGCGCAGGCGGTCCTGCTCTCCATGAATCAACTCCGCAAGCTTGTCGGAGGCCTCTCGCCAGCGTGCGTAGGCCTCGGCGACTGAATCGGTTGACACGCCGCCAAAGCGGTCGAGCAGGGCTCGCTGTTGTCCCTGGTCGAAGCTCGAAAGGCTCTCGCTCTGGGCATGAACCAGGGCCAGCTCGGGGGCGAGTTGCTTCAGGACCGCTACGGTGGCCGGCTGATTGTTGATGAAGACGCGGCCCTTTCCCGTAGACAGGATTTCGCGGCGCAAAATCACTTCGCTTCCGCCCGAGTCGATGCCGTTTTCCTCAAGAATCGTCTCGGCACCGGATGTCGATTCGAACACACAGGAGACCACCGCTTTGTCGGCGCCGTGGCGAACCACTTCAGCAGAAGATTTGCCACCCATCAACAGGGCCAGCGCATCCACCAGGATCGACTTGCCTGCACCGGTTTCACCTGTCAGCAAGTTGAGCCCTGGGCCGAAGACGGCGATGGCGTGATCGATGACGGCATAATTTTCAGCGCGCAGTTCGACGAGCATGATGAGCGAACCTCTTGGACCCCGTTTAAAAAATGGGACACTGGCAGATCAACGTTTTACGCGTGACAATCCGAGCGCAGCATAGCATGAATGGCGGCCTTTCCGGTCTGCAGATGGTCCCATGGAGCGACACGGGGGACCAGATCGATAACTTGGAGCGAGGTACGCCGTCTGATACCGTTAAAGCTGAGGTGAATGCCGATTTTTACTGCTGCCTTCCTCTTCCAACTGCAGCCTGACAGCGGAGCAACCCCGGGAACGCAGTCGCTGGCCCAGGGTTCGAGCGCACTGGTTGAGATGATTTCGAATAGCGGCCCGGTCGCCATGGCGGTCCTGGTGCTGCTCTTGATTGCCAGCATCTACTCCTGGACTGTGATTCTGGGCAAAATTTCCGCCTTTGGCAAGGCTACCAAAGAGAGCCGCCGGTTTATCCGCGCCTTTCGCAAAGCCAGCCGTCTGCAGGAGATTGCCTCGCTCGCCGCGGAGTGCAAGCTGAGTCCGCTCGCGCAGGTCTTCGAAGATGTGTACGAAACCTACAAGCGGCAGACGGGCGGCTCCGGTCCGCCGCGCAACCTGGCGCCGCTGGAGCGCTCCGCACAGACCGCCGCTAGCGAGGCTGTTACCAGCCTGGAGCGCCGGATGACCTGGCTGGCAACGATCGCAGCCGTCGCGCCGTTCGTGGGCCTCTTCGGCACCGTCATGGGCATCGTGGACGCATTTCACGGCCTGGGCGCTGCGGGATCAGCCACCCTACGGGCAGTTGCGCCAGGCATCTCCGAGGCGTTGATTACCACGGCCGCGGGCTTGTTTGTGGCCATTCCAGCGGTCGTGTCGTACAACCAGTTCACCGCGCGGATCCGGGTATTTGCCTCGGCCATCGACGACTTTTGCCGCGAGCTGTTGAACTCACTGGAAGAGATTCCGGTGCGTGCGACTCCGCCCCCGTCTCGCCCTCCAAGCCCCGAGCCCACCCGGGAGGTGGAACGTGGCCTTTACAAGTAACAGCGGACAGACCCGCACCTCGCTGGCGGACATCAACATTACGCCGCTGGTGGATGTGGTGCTGGTGCTGCTGATCATCTTCATGATTACCGCGCCAGTGCTGCAGTCGGGAATCGAAGTAGCCGTGCCCAAAACGCGCACGGTCAAAGAGATCACCGAGCAGCGAGTGGTGGTGACCATCGACCGCGACCAGCAGGTTTTCCTGGGTGACCAGGCGGTGAATGTCCACGAACTAGGGCAGAAACTGCACCAGTCGGGAGCCGATCCAGCGCACCAGGTAATCTATCTGCGCGCCGACGAGCGGGTTCCGTTCGGCGCGTTCGCCTCTGTCATGGACGCGGTCAAGCAAGCCGGAATCACAAACATTTCCATTGTCACCCAGCCGCTGGAGACCAAGACCGCCGCGGCGGGTGGGAACTAAGGCCTTTCCGCAGAGGCACAGGAAGAAAGAGTCTCAGCCAAACGCATGATGGATCTGTTGAATGACGGCGAGCGACTGGAGCGGGAACTCACGCCGGAACCGATTGCGGCTCCGGCGATGGGCTCGCTGCTGCTCCACGGCGCTTTGGCTGCCTGTTTGTTCGCCTACGCCATCATCGGCGGCCTGTTTCATCACAACAATTGGGGCAACCCAGGCAGCGGTGGAGCAATCCAGGTGAACCTGGTGAGCAGTGCCTTGCCTCTGCCCTCCGACCAGCCGCCGAATCAGAACGTGCTGGCAACCGAGACACCCAGCAAGGCGCCGGCTGAACCCTCGCCCAAAGCCAAACAGGCAGTGGACGAGACGGCGATTCCCATCGCCACCAAGCAGAAGCCGCAACCGCCGCAGAAGCAAACTGCATCCAAGACTTCGCAGCACCAGCCTCAGCCGAAACAGGACAACCGGGCCCAATTCGGAGAGCAGTCGGGATCGTCCATACCGCGGTCCACCATGGCGAAGGGATCGACCAACGGACCGGTGACTGTAGCAAATGGCGACTTCGGCAGCCGCTTCGGATGGTACGTCGAAGTCATCAAGCGCAAAGTCGACCAGAACTGGTTCCGCGCGGAAGTGGACCCCAGAACGCCGCGAGGGGCTTCAACGCAAATCTATTTCAGGGTCAGTCGCCAGGGCGTGCCGTCCAACTTCAAGGTCAATGTTTCCAGCGGCAGCCCGACACTCGACCGATCCTGCCTGCGGGCAACGCAGCGCGTTGACACATTTGGAGGTTTGCCGGCCGGCTCCAACGATCTATGGCTCGACGTCACTTATGATTGTACGTATTGAGTTCTGGGGCGCGGCCGGGGCTGCGTGCGTTTCCCAACCTGATCGAGGAAGGACTGCCCAATTCATGAATACCCGCTTCCGGCTTTTTCCCCTTGTTTCACTCCTTCTGACCTGCCTTCCAATCTGTCTGCCCGCCCAGGACTGGGTGCATACTGGCACCAACCTCGGCAATGACCGCATTCGAATTGCGGCGGCGGACTTCAAGCCGGTCGGCCAGGATCCGCAGACGCCCGCTTTGAAGGCGGCCTTTGACGCCACACTCTACAGCGACCTGAACAGCGCCGGCATCTTCGATCTGGTGTCGAAAAGCCTGATTCCCCAGACGACGCCTGGCTCTCCACAGGAGATCAACCTGGCCCAATGGTCGGCCGCGCCGTCGAATGCGGCCATGGTGGCCTTTGGCGCGCTCTCGGCCACCAACGGTCGGCTGGTGGTTTATGGCTGGCTGTTCGATACGCGCAACGCGGCAAGTCCGCAGGTGTTGGGCAAGCAATACAACGAAATCGCCAACCAGGACATGGCGCGGACAGTCGCGCATCGATTTGCCGATGAGATTATTCTGCGGCTGGGCGGCGGCATCAACGGCATCGCCGAGACAAAAATCTTCTTCGTCAGCTCCCGCAGCGGCACCAAGGAAATTTGGGAGATGGACTATGACGGTCAGAACGAGCACGCCGTCACGCACCTGGGCACCATTTCGTTGTCGCCTCGCATCTCGCCGGACAATTCGCGCATCGCCTTCGCTTCTCTGGGCCGCGAGGGATGGGCCGTCCGCATGTACTCCCTGGAACTGGGGCGCATGGTCAACTTTCCCGCGGGCACGGCGGGTGGCAGCAACCAGTCTCCGGCGTGGTCCGGGGACGGCTCCAAGGTCGCCTTCTCGTCTTCGCGGTCGGGTGATCCGGAGATTTATATTGCCGATGCCAGCGGTGGCAACCTGCGCCGAGTGACAACCTTCCGCGGACCGGATGTTGCGCCCTGCTGGAACCCGCGCACCAACGCCCAGATTGCCTGGGTCAGCGGGCGCACCGGGCTTCCGCAGATCTACACCATGGATCAGGACGGGGCGAACATCCAGCGCATGACGGATGGAGGCTACGCCATTTCGCCCTCATGGTCGCCCAACGGGCAGTTCCTCACCTTCAGTTGGAATCGCAAATACGGCCCCGGAGCGCCCGGCGGGCAGGACATCTACTTCATGGACATTGCCAGCAAGCGCTGGCTGCAGCTGACGCACGAGTCGGGCAGCAACGATTATCCTTCGTGGGCTCCGGATGGACGGCACATCGTTTTCGAGCGCTCCATTGGAGGCCACACCCAGATCTGGTCCATGCTGGCGGACGGCACCGAGCAGCATCAACTGACGCATACGGGGAACAACTTTATGCCCAACTGGAGCTGGAAGTAGGTCCCGGATGCGGAATCATCGGCATTGGCTGAAGTAGCCGGGTGAAACATCCCGGCCATCTGAACTATCATGTGAACGATGCTGAAACCCGGAGGCGTTCTGCGCTGTGGGTTGCGGCGAAGTGATCTGGCGGCTGTGCATCGCGCTCCAAGGCGGAATGGGATGTCGGCCAAAACGACAACGTTTACCGTGCGGAAACAGGCCGTATCCATTGCACTTCAGCCCCCACCCCGGGGCATTTTCTGAGGCCCTGAGCGTGGCGTCCGAAAAAATGCCGGGAAAGAGCAGTTGGGTGCGGGGATACAAAGAACCAATCGCCCGCACGATACGCTCGAATTTGTGGAAGGAGTAACCCATTGAACCGACTTAATCGCATTCTGGTACCCGTTGCCCTGCTTGTAGCTCTGGTTGCTGTTGCAGGTTGCGCGAAAAAGAAGCCGCTGCCCCAGGCAGCCCCGCCGCCGCCTCCGGTGGCAGCGCCCGCGCCTACCGCGCAAATCACAGCAACTCCGACGTTGGTTTCGGCAGGAGATCAGGTCCAACTGAGCTGGCGCACCACGGACGCCACCTCGGTTTCGATCGATGGCATCGGCGATGTACCCACCTCGGGCGTCAAGACTGTGACTCCCTCCACTTCCACCAGCTACCACTTGGTGGCTCGCGGTGAAGGCGGCACGGCCGAAGCTTCGGCACGGGTCACCGTGAATGCCCCGCCGGCCGTGGTGGTTCCCACCAACACCATGAGCGCGGAAGAGGAGTTCAAGGCCAACGTCCAGGATGTCTTCTACGACTATGACACCTACGACATCCGCTCGGATTCGCAGGGCATCCTGTCGAAGGACGCCCTCTACCTGGTCACGCATCCCGACGTAAAGGTCGTCATTGGCGGCTATTGCGACGAGCGCGGCTCCAACGAGTACAACCTGGCGTTGGGCCAGAACCGTGCCGACGCGGCCAAGAATGCCTTGGTCGTCGGCGGTGTAGCGTCAAGCCGCATCCGCGTGGTCAGCTACGGCAAAGAGAAGCCCTTCTGCTCGGAGTCGACCGAAGAGTGCTGGCAGCAGAATCGCCGCGCCGGATTCACACTGGACCGCTAGAACGCAGTTGATCGCCAAAAGCTGACAGGGAACAGAAAGCAGTGGCCGGTGCGCTGTCCCAGGTCTCGAAATCGAGACCTGGGACAGCGGGTTTTGAGGGTTTCTGGCGACTGTTGAATGGTGGCCGCGGCTCAAGTTCAAGGATAAACAATGCTCAAAACACACGCACTTCGCAATCGTCTCTTGGCGGGAGCTGCCTTTGCGCTGCTACTGGCCTCTGCACCGGCACCCGCGCACGCCGCGTCGAAAGAGATCATCGAGTTGCAGACGCAGGTGCAGCAACTGCTGGACATGGTGCAGCGCATTCAGTCCACGCTGGACACGCGCTTTGGCGTGCTGCAGCATCTTGCCGAGCAGACCGCGGACGACGCCAACCGGATGACTGCGACCGTGACGGCTCTGCAGCAGAAGCTCAACGCGCAGGGCGAAGCGACCAACGGCAAACTGGATACGACCTCCGGCCAGGTGCAGTCGCTCAACGACTCGGTGGATGAGCTGAAGTCGCGCCTCGCCAAGCTCGATAAGTCAATCCAGGATTTGCAGGCGCAGTTGCAGAACGTCCAGAATTCATCCGGCGGCGGAGCGCCAGCAGCCGCAAATTCGCCGGCCGCGGGCGGTGGTTCTGCCGGACCCGCCGGGAGCCAGGCAGCTCCGCTGCAGGAGACCTTCCAGGCCGGCGTGCGCGACTATAACGCAGCCAAATACGAAGTGGCCGTGGGTGAGTTTCAGGATGTAGTGCACTACTATCCCCTGGACGACCTTGCTGGCACGGCCCAGTTTTACCTGGGCGAAATCGCCTACCGGCAGCAAAACTACGCCGACGCAATCAAGAACTATAACGCTGTATTGGAAGGGTTCAGCGGCAACGCCAAGGCGCCTGCCGCGCAACTGCGCAAGGGGTTGGCGCTGTTGCAGCTCAACAAGAAGGACGCGGGCATTCACGAACTCCGCCTGCTCATCCAGCGCCATCCGCAGACTCCCGAAGCCGCGCAAGCCCGAAACAAGCTGAATGGGCTGGGCGTCAGGATCGCGGCGGCCCGCTAAAACGAACTCCAATGACACCACCCTCCTTAGAACTAGGCAGGAACAGAAAAGCCCCGCATGGAGCGGGGCTTTTCTGTTCCTGCCAACTCAAATCAGCGCTTACTGCAGGTTAGCCATCAGGGCGTCAAGCGCTGCCTTCGGTGGGCGGGTGACGGACTCGGGAAGCGTGCCCAACGGCTCATCGACCACGTTCAGCAAGTCGATGAAGGTTGGCTTTTCGGTGTTGATGTAGAAGACGCCGGTGAGAATCTCGTTGTTCGCCTCCGACTCCATCAGTGTGCGCACCGCGTTTGCCTTGTCGGTGGGATCGTAGTCCTCCAGCAGCTTGCGCAGGCGCAGGTTCGAGCCGTCGTGCATCTCCACTTCGTAGACCTGGCCGGAATCGTAGTCGACTTCGATGTCGTCGAAGCTGGCGACGAAGCCAATCTCATTGATGGGCTCGTCGTTCTCCTGCATGAACTTGTAGCTCTTGGTGGAGCCTTCGTGATCGTTGAAGGTGACGCAAGGACTGATCACGTCGAGCATCACCGTGCCCTTGTGGGCGATGGCGGCCTTGAGCATGGAGAGCAACTGCTTCTTGTCGCCGGAGAACGACCGCCCCACAAACGTTGCGCCCAACTGGATAGCCAGAGCGCAGGTGTCGATGGCGGGCAGATCGTTGACCACGCCCGTCTTGAGTTTGGAGCCCAGATCGGCAGTGGCCGAGAACTGGCCCTTGGTGAGCCCGTAGACGCCATTGTCTTCGATGATGTAGATCATGGGCAGATTGCGGCGCAGCAAGTGAACGAACTGCCCCATGCCGATCGAAGCGGTGTCGCCGTCGCCCGAAACACCAATGGTCGTCATCGTGTGGTTGGCGAGGATAGCGCCCGTCGAAACCGAGGGCATGCGGCCATGCACGCTGTTGAAGGCGTGCGAGCGATTCATGAAGTAGGCCGGGCTCTTCGACGAGCAGCCGATGCCGCTCATCTTCATCACCCGCTCCGGCTCAACTCCCATCTCGAACATGGCGTCGATGATGCGCTCGGAGATGGCGTTGTGACCGCATCCGGCGCAGAGCGTGCTCTTGTTGCCGCGATATTCCAGCACGGAAAGGCCGATGTGATTGACTTTGGGCGTGGGCGTTGCGGTTGCCATTTAGATGCCCTCCTTGGTCGCAAACTCTTCCGTGATGGTGCGCGCGTCGAGCGGCAGCCCGTTGTAGTGCAGAATGCTGCGCAGTTTGGTCACCTGGTCGGCGGGAAGATCGAGCTTGAGCAGGCTTTCCAATTGCGCGTCGCGGTTCTGTTCGACCACGTAGATGCGCTCGTGCGAGGCCACAAAGTCGTGAATCTCGTGCGCGAAAGGATAAGCCCTGATACGCATATAATCCGCGTCCCGGCCAAATTCGCTCTTGATCTGGTCGAGGCTCTCGCGCAGCGCGAAGTCCGTGGTGCCGAATGCCAGGAATCCGACCTTCGAGCTTCCGTCCTTGACCACAACCGGAGCGGGAACCAGCTTGCGCGCATTCTCGAACTTGCGCGACAACCGTTCCATCACGGCCACATATTCATCCGGCTTTTCGGTGTAGACCGCCGCATCGTTGTGTCCCGAGCCGCGCGTGAAATAGGCGGCCTTGGGGTGATCAGTTCCGGGCAATGTGCGCCAGCCAATGGCATCGCCGTCCACATCGCGGTAGCGGGCAAATCCACCCAACCGGTCCAGATCCTCCTTGGTCAGCACCTTGCCGCGATCGAGAGGCGTGGTTGGATAGACAAACGGCTCCGACATCCAGTTGTTCATGCCCAAATCAAGATCGGACAGAACAAAGACCGGCGTCTGAAACCGCTCCGCCAGATCGAAGGCCGCATAGCCCATCTCGAAGCATTCCTTCACTGAACCCGGCAGCAGGATGATGTGCTTGGTGTCGCCGTGGGAAAGGAAGGCGACGGCCAGCAGGTCGGCCTGCGATGTGCGTGTGGGCATGCCAGTCGCCGGCCCTGTCCGCTGCACGTCGAAAATCACGCCGGGAATCTCCGCGTAATAGCCCAGACCGGCAAACTCCGTCATCAGCGAGATGCCGGGGCCAGAGGTTGCGGTCATGGACCGTGCGCCAGCCCAACCCGCACCGAGCACCATGCCGATGGCGGCCAATTCGTCCTCAGCTTGAACCACGGCATAGGTGGCCTTGCCTTCGGGAGTCAGGCGCAGCTTCTTCAACAAATCAGTCGTCGCTTCGACCACCGAGGTCGACGGAGTAATCGGGTACCACGCAACCACAGTGACGCCGGCAAACACCGCGCCCATGCCGCAGGCCGCGTTGCCATCGATGATGATCTTGCCCGCGGTCTGGTCCATGTGTTCGATAAAGAACGGATCCTGCTTGGTCAGCTTTTCCGCAGCATAATCGAAGCCTGACTTCACCGCCCCAAAGTTAAGATCGAAGACCTTCTGCTTTTTTGCGAACTGCTTGCGCAGGCCTGCTTCCACCACGTTGATGTCGATCGAAAGCAACTGCGAAACCACGCCCACATACACCATATTCTTGACCAGCTTGCGCAGCTTGGCCTCAGGGCACACGGCCGCCGTGAGTTTGTCGAAGGGCACCGGGTAGCAGACGACATCGTCACGATATTGCTTGAGATTGAAGCTCTCCTCGTAGATGGCCACGCCGCCAGCGGGAAGAGCGAGAACATCCTGCCTGGCTGTCTCGGGATTGAGCGCCACCAGAACTTCCGCATCGCGCTTGCGGGCTACATACCCATCCTTGCTGGCGCGAATGGTGTACCAGGTGGGTAGTCCGGCGATGTTTGAGGGGAAGAGGTTCTTGCCGCTGACTGGAACGCCCATTCCGAAGATGCTTTTCAGCAGAACGCTATTGGCGGATTGCGAGCCGGACCCGTTCACCGTTGCTACGTTGATGCTGAAATCGTTTGAGACGCGCTTGCGCGCGCTGAATGCGCCCTGTTCTTCACCCAGGGCAAGGTCGCCTGTCGCCATTTGGCGGAGTTTCCCTTCCGATGAATTCTGAAAAGCGTCTTACTTTCGTTCGCTCAAATGTGATTATAGTCACGTACTGCAAAGGACGTCTTGCTGTAAAGCGCACACCTAACGTCTGATTTCCGCCTCCTCGCCCGGGCCCCAATCATTGCACAGTCCGGTCTCTTTTCGCACGGCTACATCGAGTCCATCTCAACCTCCCAGGGCCATCCGGGCCGAGTCCCGCTGCCAGCGCAGGAGCAAGGTGGAGGCGATCACCACCAGGGCCAGCGTAAGGCCGATCCACAGCCCATAAATGCCCCAGTGCAGCACAAAACACAGAAACAATCCCAGCGGGAGTCCCAGCACCCAGTAGCCGACCAGATTAGCCAGCATGGGAACCCGCGTCTCTCCCAGCCCGCGCAGAGAGCCGGTCGATACTGTTTGGATGCCGTCGAAGATCTGAAAGGCTGCCACCACCCCAAGCAATCCCGGCCCCACAGCCATCACTCGTGGATCGGTCGTGTAAAGGGCGATCAGAGGCCCCGGAACCACCAGGAAGACCAATGCCGCCAGCAACATGAAGCCTGTGCCCAATCCCAGCGCAAGCCATCCGGCCCGCCGCGCCCGCGCTCCATCCGCGGCGCCCACCGCGTGGCCTACGCTGACCGCAGCCGCAGCCGAAACGCCCAGCGGCACCATGTAGGTGAGGCTGGCGTAGTTCATCACGATCTGGTGAGTCGCCAGCGCGACCGGCGTCAACCAGCCGGCCGAGAGCGTGGCCAGGTTCCATGCCCCCACTTCCAGCACAATCTGGCCCGCCGCCGGAGCGCCCAACTGAACCAATTCCCGAAGCTTGGCCACGCTGGGTCCGGGCCAGTGGCGGAAGAGCGGATGCCCACGCTTGCGCTCATAGCGCCACGCAAACCCCAACAGCGCGGCCGCCATAAAAACCCGCGAAACCACCGTCGAGATGGCCGAGCCGTTGATGCCCAGCGCCGGCAGTCCGAGCTTGCCATAGATCAGCGCCCAGTTGCCGAACCAGTTCAACAGGTTGGCGCCGACGTACGTGACTGTAATGACACGCACATCGCCCACGCCTTGCAGGTAGCGCCGCGTGCCGCCATAGATCAAAAGAGGCAGCGTGCCCCAATTCAGAATGCGCAAGTAGCTGGCAGCGGGTCCCGCCACCTGAGAATTGATGCCAAATTGTGAAAATCCAAAGCTGCCCAGGAAGATCAGCAACATCACAGGCGGGGTAATCAGGCACGCCAGGTAGACGCCCTGCGCCAGCCATCGGTGGCAGCCCTCGTGGTCTTTCCGCCCGAAGGCCTGCGCTACCAGCGTGTCCAGACCCAGCAGGAGCCCAATGCCGAACAGCGACGGCGTGTTGCAGACGGCATTGGCCAAGGCGACGGCCCCGATGGCGGCCGGTCCCAGTTTGCCCACCATGATGGTGTCGACAATCCCTTCGGCCATCCAGCCCAGTTCGCTCAAAACGACAGGAACCGCCAGCGCCACCATCGCGACCAGTTCCTGTTTCCACTCCGTACCTGGCTTGACGGGAACCATTCAACCACTCTACAGGGCCGGAGCGAACCGGCCAACCCCGCAGAGTGGCCCGTCCTTTAGCCCACAGCAGGCCGAAGCTGCACTCTCCTGGTCGTGATCACCAGCTTGGCAGGGGTGAGTTCCGGCCCGTCCCAACCTTCCTTCACCGCCTCAATGTGAATCTCGCCCGGCCTCTTGTGAGCCTGCACGATCACTTGCGCCAACCCATTGAACAACGAACGCTTGGGTTCCTTGTCGCTCTCCTGGCAGTTGGGATCGCCATTGCCTACGCCGATCAGCGTGCCCGCGCCGGAGACCTTGAAACCGATGAGATTCGAGGCCGTCGGTACGGGGCGGCCCTCCTTGTCGAGCGCCTCCACCTTCAAAACCGCCACATCCTCGCCGTCGGCGTCAATCTCCGTGCGGTCGGCTGAGAGACGAATGGCCACAGCGGCCCCGGTGGTTTCGCGCTTCTCCGTCAGAACCACCTTGCCGTCTTTCGAGCCCCGCGCCTCGATCGCGCCCGGCTCGTACTTCACCTTCCAAGCCACGTGGCCAAGGTGAGGTACCTTCTGGCTGCCCAAGCTCTTGCCGTTCACAAACAACTCGACCTCATCCAGGTTCGAGTACACCCAGACCTGAAGTTCCTCGCCTTCCTTACCCTCGAAATTCCAGTGCGGGAACAGGTGCAGCACCGGCTCCTTGCCCCACCATGCCTTGTAGTAGTAGAAGGCGTCCTTGGGGTACCCGCACGTGTCCACGATGCCGAACTGCGAGTTGATGGAGGGCCAGCCATAGGGCGTGGGTTCGCCGCGATAGTCGAAGCCAGTCCAGGCAAATCCGCCCGCCATCCACTCCCGCGTGCCATAAAACTTCCACCACTCCTCGGCTGTCTCGCCCCACGGAACCACGCCGTCATAGGCGTTCACGGTGTTGCGCAACGGGTCGGTCGAGTACGAGCCGCGCGTGAAGATGGCGCTCGAGGTCTCTGAGCCGTAAACCGGCCGCTTGGGGTGCTTCTTGTGGAACTCGTCGGGAAACTGCAGGTTGTAGTTGAAGCCGATGATGTCGAATGCGTCGGAGACGCCCTTTTCGTTGTTGCCGTTCACCGCCGCCGAAACCACCCGGGTAGGATCGAGTTCGTGACAGCGCCGTACCATGGTCGCCGCGATTTTTGCGCCCTGCTCGGCCATCGGATCTTGCAGCAGAAACTCTTCATTGCCGACCGACCAGAGAATGATCGACGGGGAGTTGCGATAGCGCTTGACCATCGCCTCAAGCTGCGCCAGGCCCTCGGGGTTCGAACTCATCTGCCGCGTCTCGCACATCATCATCATTCCCATGCGATCGCAGGCTTCCACCCACTCCGGAGTCGGCATGTTGTGCGAGGTGCGCACAGCATTGCCGCCCATCTCCCGCAACACGCTGAGGCGGAACCACTGCAAGCGGTCCGGCAGCGCCGCGCCCACGCCCGCGTGGTCCTGATGGTTGCAGGTGCCCTGAATCTTGAGCGATTTCCCATTGAGGAAGAATCCCTTGTCTGCGTCGAAGACCGCCGTGCGCACGCCGAAACTCACACGTTCCGCGTCGCGCGGCTTACCTCCGGAATCGACCGTCACAATGGCCGAGTAAAGATTCGGCGCGTCCACCGACCACAGCGCCGCATCGTCCAGCTTCGCGCTTGCCGTAAAGGTCGCGGCTCCGTCCACTGCAACCGATTGCAGCGGCGCCTCGGCGGTTGCCACGGTTTTGCCGGCCGCATCGAGAATCTGCCAGCTTACCTTGGCGCTCTCCGCCTGTTTTCCTTCATTCAGCACCACGGTACCAAGAGTCAAAACCGCGGAGTCGCCGCTGACCGCCGTACGCACCGTGCTCTCCCACTTGCCCAGATGTAGCGCATCGGTCTTGGTGAGCCACGCATGGCGATAGATGCCGGCGCCCTCGTAAAACCAGCCGTCGCCGAAACTTGCGTCGACGCGGGCGACAATATAGTTCTTTTGGCCGTAGGCAAGAAAGTCGGTCAGATCGAAGCGGAAGGGCGCATAGCCATTATCGTTGCGACCGACAAAGCAACCGTTCACAAAGATCAGCACACTGCGGAAGGCCCCATCGAACTCAACCGTGATGCGCCGGCCCAGATCGCTGGCCGGAATGTCGAATGCGCGGCGATACCAGCCGACGCTGGTTTCGGGATACCGTCGGCCCACGGGTTTGTAGCCATGCGACTGCTGCACATCGTCGTGCACAAAAGGCAATTCGACGCCCCAGTCATGCGGCAGATCCAGCCCCCGCCACTTCGAGTCGTCAAATTTGGCCTTGGAGAAGTCGAAGTCGCCCGTTTTGGCGAAGTCGCCCTGGCTGTCGCCGAAACCCAGGTCGCGGGCGGGGTCGCTGCTGTGGCCGAATTGGAACTTCCAGCCAAAATCGAAGAGTAGTTGCTCACGCGGCGCAACGGCGGCCAGCGCCTCGGCCGAAGCCGGGCCCGGATAGCCAGCCAGTAGCGCAGCTGAGCGTCCCCACGCTGAGCGGGCCACCAAAGACGAAGCGGAAAGAGCCAATCCGGAACACAGCAGATCGCGACGCGAAATACCAGCCATGGGAATTCCTTTCAGTGAATCCTCACCGTGGATGTTGACAGCCTTGTGGACGGCGAGCAAAGCGGAACTATAAATCAGGCGGCAAGCAAAAGTAAACGATTACACTCTTCCGCGCTCAAAAGAGGGATCCTCAGGTGTGCTGGTGGTTGCTGGCGACACACCCGGCGGCGACGTCGCAAGCAAGGGTGACGGCCCATCCACGCATTAGAGGAAGTGGCGCAAGGGCCGATGGCCGGTTGCGCGCCGCCAGCGCACTGAGCAACATTCCGCAGGAGGCAACTCGCTCCTTGGCACAGAGGCTTTCGGCCAGTTGCTGACCATACCTCTCGGATCATGTCAGCATGACCCGCCTACAACTTTGCACACTCTTGTCAAACGCATGGCCAACTCGGCGGTCTCGCGAGTTGGCTGGCGCCGACAGCGGAAGGGCGAACCGGAAGGCCCCGCTGCCCTGGGGCCTTTTGCCTCCGAATTAAGCCACGCCGCGTCTCACAGCATCCACTCAAGATTGTTATGGAATCAGGATGCTGGTTGAGCTCCCGGCGCCAATGCCGTGCTGGTTCAGCGGGATCACGTCGTAGCGATATCCCCTTGAAGCAACCCCATTTTCGGTGAAGCTCGCTGTTGTGCCACCGTTCAACATGCGACTGCCGCCTTGGCTACGGGTCACTAGCCGGTTATCGAACAGCCCGCACCGCCCAGTGTTCCGTCACGCGTGCCATTGACGGGTGGCGTCCAAATCAGCGTCACCCCACCATTTGCAGAGTGTGATGCAGCAAGGTTCGTGATTGGACTGGTTGGATCTGCCGGGCAACTGCCAGAGACCGCAGGCAAAGTAACGTTGACAGTTGAAGAGGGCGAGGAGACCAGCATCGCTGTATTCACAGCCTCTACCGCAATCTGATAACTCTTGCCCGGGGTCAGACCGGTGAGTTCGATGTGCGTTGTTGGCGTCTGCACGGAGAGAACGCCGTTGAGCAGGATGTTGTAACCAGCAATTGTGCGACTGTCATCCCCCTCCTGCCAGGCCAGTGAGACGCTTGAACTCGAGGTGGCTCCTACAGTAAGTGCCGTTGGGGCAGACGCGGCAGTCGTGGGGTAGGTGTTGCCTGCCAACTGTGTGATCTTCACCGAGTCGACGTACATATGCTGCGACGCGTAATTCCAGCGACTTGTGTAGGACCAGGCGGCGGGCCAGTTGCCCACCCAAAGCTGAGCTGGATCAGCGGGCACGTTGCTGTAGCTGGTCTGCACCAGCATGCCATCGATGAACCACTGGATGCGAGGTCGGCTACCGTCAGAACCGTCGTACCAGTCGATCTGGTAGAGGTGGAAGCGGCCATCGGCCTGGTTTGGCACGGTTGTCGGCAGGCAGTTGCAACTGATGGCCCCGGCCAGTGGGTCGGTGCCAGCGGTGGTGGCATAACTATTGAGACCGGCAACAGTCATGGCGCCGTCCGCGCCATTAGCGGGCATCTCCACGTCAATCTCGGTGTAATTGCCGGAACCTGGAGCCGAGTTTGGTGGCTCATAGTAATTCCACAGGGCGGTTTCGCCACCAGGCTGTTGCAGGGCCATCATGCGAATCTGGTAGCGGGCCGGGCCATAGCGCAGCCGTGTCCATGCCACAGCTCCCGTCCGCACGGAGCCGTTGCCGTAGGCGCCGGGGCTGATGTAGGCAACGGGATTCCCGGCCTCGAAGCCGAGATATTCTTTCTGAATGCCCCGGATCGGGCCCGTGTAGTTGTCGCCATGAGCCTGGGCATCGAGTACGCCGATGGACATGCCTGTGGCAGGATCTGTAACCGTAGTCACGCTCAGGTTCTGCGGTATCACGCCATTGTTGCCAACGCCGCCCCACTGGTCCTCGCCTGGCATCCAGTGCACGGCGTCGAGAGATTGCTGGTTGAAATCGTCGTAGAAGAGCACGGTCCCAGGTACGGAACCGGTGCCGGCAGAGCTGTTGTGCTCGGGCGCCGCGCAGGCGACGAGGCCGCACGTCAGCAATACCAAACAGAAGAGCCATGCGCGGCAGGCAAGGCTAAGTAGCTGCATGAAGAAGATCCTTTCCGATAAAGGCACAGAGGTAGCGCGCCATGCCGCCACCGTCGAACTCTCTTCGACGGCGGTGGGGCATGGAGGCTTCCTGTATTGGGCGCGAGTCACGTACGCCCCGATGGGGACGGATTAGTAAAAGAGCTTCAGGCCGAATTGCACCTGGCGCTCGTTCTCGGCTGCCGTCGCACCACTGTCCACACCAAACGCCGAACCATCACTCAGGAAGGTGTCGGGCATCTGGTATAGCGGATGGTTGAAGGCGTTGACAGCTTCGGCGCGGAACTGCAGATGCGCCTTCGTGCCGAGGTCGAAGACCTTCTGTACGCTGAGGTCGAAGTCCATCTCACCGGGTCCGCGGATGGTGCCGTTGCGGCAACTGCCATAATCACCGGCAGGAGTGGTGGTGAAGTTGGGCGTGGGGTAAAGCCCGGTGGCAAACAACGCCTTGGCCACACCATCGATACCCGGAAAGGCCGTGGTAGAGTTCGCCACATTCGCCAAATTGTTCTCGGTCAGCGCACTGCGTTGACTTCCGACCATGTCGGCCGACGGATCGCCGAGAGTGATGCCCGGGTTGTCTGCAAATGAGGTGCTCGAGGGCAGAACCTCTGAGAAATCGCCGGCCTGCATACGCGCCGTCATCACGGTGGCCGATTGCGACTGCGCGGGAATGTCGTAACGTTGCCCCTGGTAGTCGGCGAAGAAGAATAGCTTCTTCCGCAGCACAGGACCGCCCAATGTGCCGCCGAACATGTTCCAGCGGAGCTTGGTTTTGGTTACGCCATCCGTATTGCCCTCGCTCCACGGTGAGGCGTTCAGCGCATCGTTGCGCACAAACTCAAAGGCACGGCCGTGAAACTCATTGGCGCCGCTCTTGACGGCCGTGGTGACAGTGCCACCCTGAAAGTTGCCATAGGCAGCCGAAGGGTTCTGCGTAATGACGGTGAACTCTTGAATGGCGTCAACTGAAGGAGTGTAGGCAATCAGGTTGTCGGAGAGTTGATTGTTCTCAAGACCATCGAGCAGAAAGTTGTTGGACTGTTCGTTGTTGCCATTGATGAAGGGGCGGCCGGCAGTCTGCTGGCCCTGCACCGTGGTCATGGAGGCCGGATCAGGATGGGTCGTGCCCGGCGCAAGCAGGGTCAACTGCACATAGTTGCGCGTGGCCAACGGCAGATTGTCAACGGTGTTCTCGTCAATAACGGTGTCAATTTGTGCCGTGTCGCGCTTGAGCAAGGGGTTTTCAGAGGCTGATACCTCAACGGTCTCGCTCGAAGAGCCGAGCTTCATCTGGAAATTGATCTGGTCGGTCTGGCCGAGCTCCAGATCGAAGGCTGGGCGGCTCACCGTGGCAAACCCAGACATGGCCACCTGCAGGGTGTAATTGCCGATTGGCATAGCCAGGCGGTAGATGCCCGCGCTGTTGGTGGTGCCTCGAAAGACGACTCCGCGCGCCGTCTCGGTGGCCGTTACAGTAGCGCCGTCCAGGACCCGGTTCTCCGGATCGGTGACGGTGCCCGTGAGGATGCCGCCGATGGCCTGCGCTCTCAGGTGCGGAGCACAGAGCAGGGTGAGCAACAACAAAAACAACATTGAGACCAAACAGGCTCCCATCCATTGCCGGCTCTGGTGGCCAGCTTTCATGCCGATAGATCTTGCGTCAACCATGGTTGTCCTTTCCTTAAGTCCAAATCGCCCGCCCAGAAATCACAAGCGTGCAGCCCCGGCCGGAGAGCACTCAGGCCTGCATCACGGCATTTCCATCGCGACGGACGGAAGTAGTCTCGGTTATGGAGCGGAGGACAAACTAGGCAATGAACAGTGCATTACCGTAATGGACTATTGAGAACAAACCGCTTATGCACAAAACGCACACCAGGCATAACTCAACGATTCGGTTATAACGGCTGATATCCAAACCGCACAACCGCGACCGGCTACCAATAATAGGAGCCGACCACCTGGGGAACAGAGGGATAATCGCCCACGATGCGGGTATGCAGCACCAATTGCAGGTTGTGCTTTTGCCAGTCGCGCGGGGCATCGCGCAAAGCCTCACCGAGCAATTCGGGGTCGGTGATCAGGGCGGCGGCCGCCTGGGTGCCATACTGCTCGGCACCGTAGACCAGGATCATGATCTCGTGAGTCTGCGGATCAAAGGTGCGCACGACAATGGCATAGTCGTCGTCAACATGCAGGTCGGCCCGCAGGTTGTGCGGAATCCAGCCGGTCGGTTTGCCGTTGTCGAGGACCATACCGTTTTCCTGGCGGATGGTGTAGCGAAAGTCGCGCGTCACCGGCTCCCAGAAGTGGATCGAGTAGCCGAGCAGGATGCTGGGGGCAGCGTTCAGGTCCTGGACTGTGACCGAGTTGCCCACCCGCACCTTAAAAGCATGATGCCGGCCACCGAGCATGCCGCTCAGCTGCGCGGCCGCCACCAAATCACCACCACCCAGGTAGCCGTTGTTGACCAGGGTGAACGGCTCGGGATGAATCTGGCCCAGGTCGGTATGCAAATAAACTGGCGTGTAGGCTCCCACGATGACAACCGGCGAAGAACTGTGCAACACCGGTGCCCAGAACTCATCAAAAGCCGAGGACCTACCGAAATCAAAGAACCATCCGACGCCCAGCCCCACCAGTAACGGCAGCGCAACCAACCCGGCGATGATCCGCGATTTGCGTCGCAGATCGACTGAGGACGTGCTCTTTTCGACGAAAGCAAGCTGGGTGACCCGTCCCTCAGACGGAGCGCTGGTTTCCTCCCCTGCGTTGGCTTCCACCTCGATAGTTGCATCGCGGAAACGCGGCACATAGGAGCCGGCAGGCAGCTCGATCACCAGTCCGCCCCGATTGCCCTGCTCAGAGTAGTACATACCGAGCCGCTTGCGAATATCGCCGGCTCGAACCCGCACCACCGGCTCTTCGTTCACGTCGTAATCAACGTTTTTGCCGAAAACTTCAATGCCGATGGTCCGTTCTTTCAGTTCGCTGCTCTGACCGGCCAAGGTCTTTGCCACCACAAAGGACAAAAACTCTTTGCTGCGTTTACTGTTGCAAAACGCTGGACTAGCCAGTACCTGCCGCAGTTCGGCCGAGATAGCAAGCGCGGAGAGTGCAGAGCGATGTTCGGCAGAGATCTCGGACGGAGTAGTCGGCTTGACATCGGACATGGCAAGTCCAATCGCTATGCCAGCTGACCGGCAACTGCCATGGGCACAGGAGATATCTATGTAAATTGGCCCTATTATACTCGAGACCCTCAGCACGATCATTTGCACTCGGAACGCCTCGCGGACAAGGCCCCGCTAGAACTGCTGGCCAGGTCATTGACCGTGTTCTGTCAACTAGCGACAGCGACCATGCAGATCAGAAAAGGCAAGGCCCGGAAGAGCCCCACATTCCAATCGGAGCCATGACTGCACAAAACATGAAGGGGGATCGCGAGATCTGCCTCGCCGCCGGAATTGCTTACGACCTACGGTCGTGTTGGATGGGATCGGCCGTCATGTGATGATCGACTCGGCGCGTTGGCCTCAATGCGTCCAAGCTCGCGCTGGTAGGCATGGAGCTGTTTCAGTGGAGGATAGTCCGGATCAGCATCTCTCCAGATGAATGCGGCCTGCAAGTAGCTGCGCTCTGCACCGGCCTGGTTGCCTGCCAGTTGCATGGACCGGCCGAGCTCGAGTTGAGCGAGGGGGATGTAAGGTGAATTGGCACAGATAGACCGGTGATCGAGGACGTGCTGGAATTCTTGAGCGGCCTGGTCCCAGTGCCGCGCGTCGAGATAGCCGAGACCGCGCTGATAGGCGGGGGTCAGCGCCATGAAGGCATTGAGGTCGTAGGGGCGAGTGACTTCGAGAGCGCGAACGGCTGCCTCGGGATTGTGCTGCTCGAGCTGAATTTCGGCACGGACTGAGGCAAGCATGGCGGCGTTGAGGAGGGTGTCCTTGGGGGCTTTGGCGAGGACTCTGGCCGATTCAGCCTGGGCGCGTGGGATGTCGCCGACCCGTGCGAAGATGTAAGCCGCCGCAGCCGCAGCGGGGGCGCTGTCGGGTGCGAGTGACAACTGGCTCAAGGCATCCTGGCGCGCCGGGCGCAGTTGCCCAATGTCGGCTTCAAAGCCCGCTTCGTCGAGACCGATTTGCGCGGCGACTTCGGTGAGGTTGCTCTTGAGAGCGCTTTCCCGCGCCGCAGAGAACAGCCGGCGGGAATCCTGTAGTCGGCCGCGATACAACGCCACTTCCGCCTTGGCCGCAAGCAGGGCGCACTGCTGCGGATTTCCTGCGGTGATCTGCAACTGACGCTGCATCGCAGCTTCGTCGTTCAGTGCAAATGCACCTTGAAAGCAGGAGAGGTGAAAGCCGGCGGATTCGGTGTTTTCATAAACAGGGTCAGTGCATAGCTGGGTGAGGCTGGCGTAGTCGCCGGCTTTTTGGTACGACTCTGCTAGCACAGCGTAAAGCAGGTTGATGGTGGGATCGAGCCGGATCGCTATGCGCGCGAGCTCAACTGCCTTTTCCGGCTGGCCGAGGATCAGGTACTGCTCGGCGAGGTTGCTGACCGGAATAATATCGCGGGGATAGACGGCGCGCCACAGTTGGTAGGCTTCGATGGCGCGGTCGATCTCGCCGGTCGCATTGTAGTAGCCGGAGGTGATGTAGAGTTTTTCGCGGTCCGTAGTGCGCTCGCGCAGATCAAACGCTCTTTGGAAGGATTGGCGGCTGAGAGATAATTCTCCAGCATTGAGGTAGCTGGTTCCGAGCCGGGCGTAGGCAAGGGCAAATTGCGGATCGAGGTCGATGGCGAGCTTGTAGTCCGCAATGGATTCGGCGTCGCGGCCGTCCATGTGCTTTTCTTCGCCGCCGTTATAGGCACGCAAGGCGGCCAAGGAACCGGTGGTGGCCTGCAGGGTTGGAACATTGAACTTTTTGAGCGAGCTGTCCGGCTCCCCAAGCCGCCTGCGCAGCTTGTTGGTGGCCAGATCGAGGGCGGTGAGGATATCGGTGTGAAGGTTGGCATCCACAGCTTGGGTAGTCAGTTGACGGCCATTGGAACATCGCCACGCGGTCAACCGTACCGTATAGTTCTGCTTGCTGGCTGCGATTTGCCCTTCAACGAGAATTTGCGCGCCCAACTGATTGCAGGCATGGAGCTTCTCTGCCAACGTGGAGTTGTCGGGGTCTTTGATGAGGCGGCGGAACTGCTGGTCGGAGATCACGCTCAGGTAGGGGGACTCTCCCAGCTTGATGCGAAAGGGAAGGGACAAAGTGCCGTCGTAGGCGTGGTCGCCGGTGCGATTGATGAATCCGCCGACCACCAGCCTGTCCTGGCTGGTGGCGATTGGGCGGCTCTGATAGTCATGTATGCAGGCCGCGATGACAGTTGCTGCAACGAGGGAAGAAACCAGAAGGGCTAGCCTGCGGGCCTTGCTTGCGCCTCCCAGGGTGTCGATGCCCACGCCAACTTGATGCCATAGTGGCATTGCGGCATGCACCTTGGCCTGCAAAGCGGCATGATCGGCGAGGCCACCCTCAGGCTGCATAAAGACGGGCGACACGTTGCCAATGAACTGATAGCCCTTCCGGGGAACGGTGCGTATGTATCCAGGTTCGGAAGCGGCCTCACGGAGCGCTTCACGGAGTTTTGCAGCCGCGACGTGCAGGCCATTGTCCAATTCGCCGAACGTCTGGTGGTCCCACAGCCGTTGGCGTAATTCTTCGCGAGAAACGATCTGACCGGGTCGTTCCAGCAAAACGAGCAGCATGCGAAAGGGAAGTTCCTGAATTTTGACTCGTTGGCCTTTGCGGAGAAGGACTCCCGCGTTCACCTGCACCTCGAAACAATCGAATCGATAGGTGTGACATATTGGGCCGTTCATGATGAGGATTTTACACGGCCCCTGTTTGTGCCTTTGTCCGACTGCGGCTGCGGCAATCCGATAAAGGTTTGATTGTATTGCTGTTAATAGTTAAGAAACCAGTTAAGGTTAATTATTTTGACACACAACGCCGGGCAGCGTTGATTAACAATCATGGTCACGTTGCCTCTTTTGGGAAATCTCCAGTCGTGTGCGGTGCGTCTCTACGCGCTTGCCATTGCCCTCATACTCTTGCCGCTGGCGGTCGCATTTCCCCTGCCGCTCCGGGCGCAAACGACCGCTACGGAGTCCGTTCTCTACTCCTTCAAGGGTTCCACGGATAGCGAGGGCCCGTCGGCGCAACTGATTCAGGGCGCCGATGGCAATTTCTATGGCACGACGTTTGGCAACATCTTCAGCGACTTTGGTTCGGTCTTCAAGATCACTCCGGCGGGAAGCCTGACCACGATCTACAACTTCAACGGCATGACGGACGGTGGCACAGTTGTCGCAAATGTGATCCAGGGCAGTGATGGCAACCTCTACGGAACGGCCTATGGCAACCTGCTGCTGGCCGGGACGGGGACAGTGTTTCAGACGACTCCCGCCGGCACTGAGACGACAATTTACGGCTTTTCCGGCGGAGCCGGTGGCGGAAACCCGGAGGCAGGCCTCATCCAGGGCAGCGATGGCGCCTATTACGGAGTGTCCGGCGACGGTTCATTAGGGGACGGAATGGGGTTTAGAGCATTTTCCTAAATAGTGTAGACTTTGTATGGCGAGACTCCGCGGCGCACAAAGACATGGGAAAGACCCTTGGGGATGATCTACGCCGTAAACTTCTTTTCGCCTATGATCAAGGTGAGGGA
>Ga0224529_1000352_pt1 | contig 35229 bp, 28 predicted proteins | sample CBST50metaG_FD_179893 | JGI IMG/M metagenome (GOLD analysis project Ga0224529, IMG submission 179893) | Peat soil microbial communities from Stordalen Mire, Sweden - C.B.S.T50 | ecosystem: Environmental > Terrestrial > Soil > Wetlands > Peat | place: Sweden: Norrbotten County, Stordalen Mire...
GTTTGAGAGTAGGACGCGACAGAAGGCGGGGCAAGGCGCAGAAGTGGTGCAGAAAACTGTGGATGGGGGTGCAAATGTGGAAAAGCCGCGGGAATGTGGAAAAGTGGCTTAAAAGTGGAAAAACCGCTGGAAAAAGGGAAATCCCAGCAATCCCGGCCTGAAAACGCGCATCCTGCTGCTCAGAGGAGCAACATGCAGTCGCCGTAGGAGTAGAAGCGGTAGCCGTGGCGGATGGCGTGGTCGTAGGCGGCCAGGATGGTCCGCAGGCCGCGGTTGGGGGCGGCATCGGTTGTCCGTTCCCTGTTGTCCATACAGTCCGCGAAGGCGGCGACCAGCATCAGGAGGGTGGATTCGGGAAGGTGGAAGTTGGTGAGCAGGCCGCCCACGATGCGGAACCGGTGGCCGGGCGCGAGGAAGATGGAGGTCGATCCGGAGTGGGGTTCGAGGTGGAGCGGGCCGGATGAGGCCTGCGCCGCGATATGTTCGAGGGTGCGGGTGGTGGTGGTTCCGGCGGCGACGATCCGCCGGCCGTCGGCCAGCGCGCGGTTGAGGGCCTCGGCGGTGGCTGCGGGCAGGGTGTAGCGTTCGGTGTGGAGGCGTATGTCGGCGAGGCGGGAGACGCGGACGGGCTGGAAGGTGCCGAGCCCGACGTGCAGGGTGAGGTACTGAATCTCCACGCCTCGGGCGCGCAGTGCGGCCAGGACTTCGGGCGTGAAGTGCAGTCCGGCGGTGGGCGCGGCCGCCGAGCCGGGCAGGCGCGAGTAGACGGTCTGGTAGCGCTCGCGGTCCTCCTCGGTGTCGGGCTGCGCGGACTGGTCGCGGTGGATGTAGGGCGGCAGCGGCATGTGGCCGATGCGCGCCAGCGTGGCGTGGAAGTCCTCGACCGGGGCGAAGCGCAGCGTCCGCTCGCCAAAGGCCCCGGCGGCGACAACCTCGGCGGTGAGCACGGGTATAGAGTTGTTCTCACCCGTCGTCGCTGGGTTTGTCTGAAAAAAACTCAGCGTCTCGCCAATCTGGACCTTGCGCGCAGGCCGGACCAGCGCTCTCCACAGGTTCTCGCCGGGGGCTGCAGGGGCGTCGATCTGCTCGGTGAGGAGGATCTCGATCGGGCCAGAGGGTTGGGGCGAGTTGTGCTGGGTGCGCGCTCCGGCGCGTGTGGCGAAGAGGCGCGCGGGCAGCACGCGAGAGTCGTTGAGGACCAGCAGATCGCCCGGCTCGAGGATCTGCGGCAGGTTGGCGAAGCGGTCGTCGCAGAGGGCCCCGGTTGCGCGGTTGAGCACCAACATGCGGCTCGATCCGCGCTCTGCGGGCGGGTGCTGGGCGATGAGTTCGGCGGGCAGGTCGAAGTTGAAATCCGAAACAAGCATTGGAGAGATACTAGCCACAAGCACTGGGTTCAGTTTAGCTGCCTTCCTCGGCCATCTGGACGGCGCGATCCAGCGCAGCCTGGACGGTGGCTGTCGTAACTTCGTTCGCTGGAATGTGCGCGGGCCATGTAACCACCACGCGCGAAAACGGCTTGGGGATCATAAAGCGGTCCCACGAACGAAGCTGCCAGGCGCGCTTGGGCAGGACGTAAAAGCACCCCACCCATGTTCCCGCGGGTTTGCCATCGGCCCCCGGCCCGCCAACCGATTGCGCCAGCCGCGCCGTTCCTGGTTTGGCGACGTAGACCGGGCCGCGCGGGCCGTCGGCGGTGATGGCGCAGCAGCGGCCTTCGGCGTAGGCGTGCTGCATGGCGCGCAGGCCGGCCGCTCCGCCGCGCGAGCTGGAGCCGCGAACCACGTGGAAGCCGAGCAACTCGGTGGTGCGCGTAATCAGTTCGCCGTCGAAGCTGGAGCTGACCAGAATGGTGATTCCTTGATCGCGGAAGCGGTGCGCCGCAACCAGCAGGCTGCGATGCCAGAAGGCGAAGACGCGCGGGCAGGGGAGTTGGTCGCCCGGCGTGACGCCTGCCTCGGCGCGCTCTTCGTAGCGCAGCGTCAGCCCCAGCAGCCGAACCAGTCCTGCGGCCAGCGGCGGAACTAGAGCGATGGCGATCCGCTGCGCAAATCGCAGCTTCGCCGTGGCGGGGCCGGGCTTCTGTGGTTCGGGATCGGGCACAGAGTTAGTGTAGAGCGAAGGGCCGTCTCTGTGCGCGCGCCGCAATTGCAGGATCGTTCTCGAACCGGCATGAGATGTGCGACAATGATAGGTGCGGTTTGGCGTCGTGCGTACGCCCAATCCTGCAAGGAGATTTACTATGGGCGACCTGCTTCAACCCTGGCACATTGTAATTATCGTTGGTCTCGCGATCCTGCTCTTCGGTGGCAAGAAGCTGCCGGAGCTGGGCAAAGGCCTGGGCGAAGGGCTGCGCGGATTCAAAGAGGGCATGAAGGGCCTCACCGACGGCTTGGACGACGTGGATGACGAGAAGAAGAAAAAGCAAGATCTGGAGGCCAAGGCGTATCAGGAGGCCAAGCTCGCAGCCGAGGCGAAGGTCGCTGCCGAGGCCAGGCTTGCGGCCGAGCAGAAGGCCCAGCAAGAGGCAGTCAACCGGTAGGACAGCAACACAACAAGCAGAACAGGTACTCTCTTTGGATGGCCGTGAACTCGACCGGCCCGTCCATTCTTCTGACGGCTTTGAAGTTCCCCACCCCAACGAAATAGAACCGCGCCACGAGCAAGCTGCATATGCTCTACAGCGCGATGAGGACGACGGCGAGCGCCGCCGCAGCCATTCCCAGCGCCTGACGCCGTGTGGGCCACTCGCCCAGCGCAAGCGCCGCCAGCAGAATGGTGGACGCCGGATACAGCGACGCCAGTACCGCGGCCACATCCAGCCGGCCGGCGCGCGTCGCAGCCACAAACAGCAGATTGCCGGATGTGTCCAGCAGCGCGGTTCCGAGCGCCCAGGCTATCGCGGTGCGGTTGAGGCTGAGGCGCGCCCCGGCATTCTTGCCCGGACGAAGAAGTACTCCAAGAAACATGAGTGAGCAGACGCAGAGGCTGCCGATTCGCGCCGACGCCATGGGCCATATAACGCCCGCCGGGCTGGCCATCTTCAACGCCACAAAGTAGAAGCCGAAGCCCAGGCCGGCAAGAATCGCCAGCGCCATGGTCTGGCGCGATGCGGCGGTTGCGGAGTTGTCCGCGGAACCTGCCGTGGGGCCGGTTGCGATCAGCCAGATGGCGATTGCCGCAATGGCAAAGCCGATCAGCGGGATGCGGCCGGGAGGGCCCACCTGCCACAGCGTCAGCGCCGCCGGAATCGCCGCGGCCAGCAGTCCGCTCACCGCCGCCGATGCACCCATTGCACCCCGCGACAGCGCGATGTAGAAGGCCGTCAGCGAGAGCCCGCCGGCGACTCCCGCGGCGATGCCCCACCCCAGCAGCGCGCCATGCGGAGCGGCGTCTCCGCGCAGGTGCGCGACCGCGACCAGCACAATAAAACTCGTCGCGTGGCTCAGCAGGACGATGCGCAGCCCCGCGCCCAGGCTGCCTCCGGCGCGCTTCACGCCCATGCCGCCGGTGAAGTCGCCGCCGCCCCACAGGATGGCGGCAGCCAGCGCAAGCAGAGCGTTGCCGCCCAGCAGACTATTCATTGCGTCCATTATTCATTGCCACGGCGTCTCATCGTCATGGAGGTTTACTGTGCGGCAGGCGTCCGCGGACGTGCCTGCACCGCTGAGGGCCAGTAGCCCTTCTTGGCAATCACGGTCAGGTTGGGACGCAGGACCTTCACCTCGAGGGTGCGGTACTTGCCGTCGATCAGCGGCTCATGCGTGATGTAGTCCAGCGTATAGCGCGTGCGCACCTCTTCGGCAATCTTGGCAAAGCTCTTCTCGATCCCTCCGGTTCGGAACTCCGCGTCGAAGTTGCCGCCTGTTGCATTGGCATACGCCGGCAGGATGTTGTCGCGCATGGTCAGCGGCAGGTGGATGCGGTCGAGGAAGCCGACCAGCGGCAGCGAAGAGTCCCCCACCAGCGTCCCATCCACCTCGATGCGGTTGGTCTCGAGATACTTCAGGACGTCCTTGTACTTGGCCGTGCTGCCGTACTCCTTGCCATCGGAGATGACGTAGATGACGCGGCGGCGCTCGATGGGCTTCTTGCTGAGTGTGGCGGCCGCGGCCAGAATGGCGTCGTTCAGCGTGTGCATCTCTTTGGGAGGGTTGAGCTGGATTCCCGTGTGCCCCCGCTCGGCCGCCGTGTTGGGATCGAAGTTCATGTTGTTAATGACCGTGGTCTGGGAGAGCGGCCCGCTCAACGCGCCGGCCAGCAGCGGCTCACGCCCCGACCCCTTCGAGATCTCAATGGCCTGGGTCAGCCGCGCGCTCTGCGCTCCGGTAAAGTCCGTCACCAGCTTCGGGCCATTGTTGAAGGTGAAGACCTCAACCTCGTCGGACCGGGTAAACGCACCCTGCAACGCGCCCAGAGAGTCGTTCAGCCGGACCACGTTGTCGTAGGTCATGCTCTGGTCGATCACCAGCGCCACCGACAGCGGGACCGCGTCCGTGGTGAATCGCATGATGCGCTGAAGCACGCCGTTCTCGTAGACCTGCACGTCGCGCGCGGTGAGTCCCGCCACCAACTGCTGCTTGGAATCCTTCACCGTAAACGGCACATTGACGTCATTCACGGGCACCACTATGGTCGGCGCGTTGACTTCTTCGTTGGACGGAGTCTCATAGATGGGTGCCTTCGCCGCCGCCTGCGTGCCGCTCGCGGTTGCCTGCGTGCCGCTTGCTACCGGTACGGAAGCGTGGCTCGCCGGCGGAGCCGCTGACGGCGTGCCCGCGCCTTCGCCCGGGGTTGCGTCGCCGGGCGCTGTGTCGCCGGCTGAGGTGGTTCCCTGGCCGGGAGCAATCGTTCCCAGATTGGGCAGCTTGGTCTGCGGCCTTGGGGCGTCCGGGATCGCCTGTTGCGCCAGGTTCTGCTGCGCGGACTGCGCGGCGCTGGTCTGCCCAGCCTGCGTTTGTGTCTGCCCAGCCAACACGCCAAGCATCCCCAACGCCAGCGATCCTGCCAATACGCGAATTCTCAACTCGTAGACCCCCGTGCCGTTCCTCTATCAGATTACCAGTGGCGCGCGCACGCCGTCATCTCGACCACTCCTCGCGCCACGTCGATTCGCGTTCCACACGTTAGACGCCGCCGCCTGCCCCGGCGTTGCGCGTTAGCGCGCGAAGCGCCGAAGGCGCGATCTATACCAGCCTATGGCGTAGCCATAGGGCGCAGGCCCAGCCAAATCCCACAAGGGCTGAAAGCCCGTTCTATAAGCTCAAATTGAAATCTTCTTCATCCCGCACGGCCTTCTTCGTCGTCTAATAAGCTATGCGCTACTCTGTCCTAGCCTCGCTGCTCTTCCTCGCCCTGCTTCCGGCCACGCTGCGCGCCCCCGCCTTCGCGCAGGAGGCGCCATCGCCCGGCGCCCCGCCGCCCGCATCCGACGCTCCCGCTCCGCTCGCCGACGACAGCAACGCGCAGACCCTCAACGTCAACGTCAACCTGGTCAACCTCTTCTTCTCCGCGCGCGACAAGGACGGCTTCATCACCAACCTGGCCAAGAGCGATTGCACGGTCAGCGAGGACAAGACGCCGCAGACCATCAAGAACTTCACCCAGGAGAAGAACCTGCCGCTCACCATCGGCCTGCTGCTGGACACGTCGGGAAGCCAGGAGCATGTGCTGCCGCTGGAGAAGGAGTCCGGCGCCACGTTTCTGCGCGACGTGTTGACGCCCAAGGACGAGGCCTTCCTCATCTCCTTCGACATCAACGTCGATCTGCTCTCCGACTACACCAACCGCTCCAGCGAGATCGGCCGCGCCATGAACAAGGCGACCATCAACACCGGCGCGGGCACAGGCTCGGTTACCGGCAACGGCAACCTGCGCGGCACGCTGCTCTTCGACGCCGTCTACCTCGCCGCCCACGACAAGCTCAGCATGGAGGCAGGGCGCAAGATCATCGTCCTGCTCACCGACGGCGGCGATCAGGGATCGCAGGAGACCCTGAAGTCCGCCACCGAGGCCGCGCAGAAGGCCAACGCCATCGTCTACGTCATCCTCATCGCCGACCGCGCCTTCTATGGCGGCGGCAGCTTCAATATCGGCGACTCCGGCGCGCGCGATATGGACCGGCTTGCCAGCGATACCGGAGGCCGCGTCATCAACGTCGGCCACGACGGAAAGAAGCTGGAAGACGCCTTCCGCCAGATCCAGGACGAACTGCGAACCCAGTACCTGCTCAGCTACACCCCAACCAACGCCAAGGCCGACGGCACATTCCGCAAGATCGGCCTCAACTGCGGCAAGAACCTCAAGGTCCAGACCCGCACCGGCTACTACGCCATCTCCGCCGTGGACGCCGGGAACTAGCTGAGCCCAAGCACCGGGTGCGGCACATAAGGCTCTTCGAGCGAGGCGATCTCCTCCGCTGTCAGCTTCAGCGAGACCGCCGCAACGGCGTCCTCCAAGTGATGCAGCTTGGTCGCGCCCACGATGGGCGCGGTGATCGCGGGCTTGGTGAGCAGCCAGGCCAGCGCAATCTGCGCCCGCGCAACGCCGCGCGAACCGGCCAGTTCGCCGAGCCGGTCCACCACGCGCTTGTCCGCCTCCGCCGTCTTCGAGTACAACGTCTTCCCGAATCCGTCGGACTCGGAGCGCTTGGTCGTCTCCGCGTCCCACGCACGCGCCAGCTTGCCGCGCGCCAGCGGACTCCACGGAATCACGCCGACGCCTTGGTCGAGACACAGTGGCAGCATCTCGCGCTCCTCCTCGCGGTAGAGCAGGTTGTAGTGGGGCTGCATGGTGACGAAGCGCGACCAGCCGTGCCGGTCCGCGAGATAGAGCGCCTTGGAGAACTGCCACGCCCACATGGACGATGCGCCCAGATAGCGCACCTTGCCCGCGCGCACCACGTCGTTGAGAGCCTCCAGCGTCTCCTCGATTGGCGTCGTACGGTCCCAGCGATGGATCTGGTAGAGATCGACGTACTCCGTGCCCAGGCGGCGCAGGCTTTCGTCGATCTCGAAAAATATCTCCTTGCGCGAGAGGCCGCCGCCGTTCGGTCCTTCGCGCATCACGCCGTTCAGCTTGGTCGCGATCACCACGTCTTCGCGCTTCGCATTGGCCTTCAGAAAGCGGCCGAGCACGCGCTCGCTGTCGCCGGTGGCGTAGACGTTCGCCGTATCGAAGAAGTTGATGCCGAGGTCGAGCGCCTGGCGAAAGAACGGCTGGCTCTGCTCCTCGTTCAGGCTCCATGCATTGCTGCCCGGCCGCAACGGGCCCGCAGGAGGAACGCCGTACGACATGCACCCCAGACAGATGCGCGAGACCTTCACCCCAGTCTTGCCAAGATTTACGTAGTCCATGGTTCCTCCGATTCAGAAGCACTGTTTTCGATGTTACAAGTTCTGATGCACTCTATTGCACGCACGATGCAGCGGCCCGCTCAAGCCTCCATTGCGCCGGAGTACACGGCCATGCCCGCGACCGCATCGACGCCCATCGCATCCAGCGCGTCGATCTCCTCGCGCTGTTTGATGCCGCCGGCGACGATCAACTGCTTGGCCGTCGTGGCGCGCAGTGTGGCCGCAACATCGGGCGGAAAGCCCTGCATCGTGCCCTCGGTATCGACATGCGTGTAGAGGAACGCGGCGCAGAAGTCTTCCAGCCAGGTGATGGCCTCCTCCGGCGTCAGGTCGACGGAGTCCTTCCATCCCTTGACGGCGACGCGGCCGTTCTTGGTATCGACGGAGAAGCAGAGGGAATCTTCGCCGAGTGCGCGCTTCAACTCCTCGGCGAACTCGATGCGTATCAATTTGTGCCTCTGCGGCTCGCCAGGTTGCGCGACGCCGAAGAGTGAAGACCCGTAGATGACGCGCTTCGCGCCCGCATCGAGCAGCTTTCGCCCATCCTCGGCGGTCTTCAATCCGCCGCCGACCTGGCAGGGCAGACGGTGGCAGATGCTCTCGATCAGCGCGCGGTTCTCGCCCTGGCGCATCGCCGCGTCGAGATCGATCAACTGCACAAGGGGGTATTTTGCGAATCGTTGGATCCAGTAGTCGAAGTCGTCGAAGGCCAGCTTCAGCTTCTCGCCATGCACAAGCTGCACGATGCGTCCGCCCATCAGATCGATCGAGGGAATCAGCATGGCAGCCTCACGCTCACGCCCGCCCGTGCGAGCTGCGCCTTCAACTCGCGCGAGTCCGTGACGCCGAAGTGGAAGATGCTGGCCGCCAGCGCGGCGTCGGCCTTACCCCGGCCGAAGACCTCGACGAAGTGCGCCGCGGAACCCGCGCCACCACTGGCGATCACGGGAATCTGCACCGCCTCGCTCACCGCCGCGGTCAGCTCGCAGTCGAAGCCGTCGCGCATCCCGTCCGTGTCCATGCTGGTGAGCAAAATCTCTCCCGCGCCGCGCGATTCGGCCTCGCGCGCCCACTCGACCACGCGCAAGCCGGTGGGTTTGCGCCCGCCGCTGACGTAGACCTCGGCGTCTTCCGCGCCCTTCGTGCCGCGCCGGGCGTCGATGGCAACGATTACGGCTTGCGCGCCGAAGCTCGCGCCGATCTCGCCGATCAGCTCGGGCCGCGCAATCGCCGCCGAGTTGATGCTCACCTTGTCCGCGCCCGCGTTGAAGACGGCTGCCGCGTCGTCTGCCGTGCGTACGCCGCCGCCGACGGTGAAGGGCACAAACAGCTTTGCAGCCGCGCGCCGCACCGTCTCCAGCAGTGTCCCGCGCCCCTCGTGCGTGGCCGTAATGTCGAGCAGCACAACCTCGTCCGCGCCCGCAGCCGCATGGCGATGCGCCAGCTCCGCCGGGTCGCCCGCATCGACGATGTCGACAAACTGCACGCCCTTTACCACGCGCCCGTCGCGCACATCGAGACAGGCAATAATTCGTTTGGTCAGCATCTACAACTCCACAAAATTCCGCAACACGCGCAGGCCCACGTCCGCCGACTTCTCGGGATGGAACTGCACGCCCATTACGTTTTCGCGTTCCAACGCCGCGGTAAACGCGCCGCCGTAATTTGTAACCGCCGCGGTTGCACTCACCAACGGCGCGCGCCACGAGTGCGTGAAGTAGACAAAGCTGCCGTTTGCGACGCCGCGCAGGAGGCGCGAATCCGGCCTGATCTGCTCGAGCGAGTTCCAACCCACATGCGGCGACTTCAACTCCACGTCCATATACAGCGCGGGGAAATGCTCGCACATCCCTGCGAATGCGCCGAGTCCTTTGGTGCCTTCGGCCTCGGTCGAGCCTTCGAAGAGCCACTGTAGGCCGACGCAGATGCCCAGGAACCACGCGCCTTTGGCGATGCTCTCGCGCACGGCTTCGGTCAGGCCAAGGTCTTCCAGCAACTGCGTTGCCTGAAAGTGACCCACACCGGGCAGTACGACTTTGTCGGCCCCACGCACAACATCCGGCGACTGCGTCACAACCACTTCACGCGTGGCTTGTTCGTCGCCCAGAATGTAACGCAGGGCCTTCACCACGCTGGTCAAATTGCCCGCCTTGTAATCAATCACTGCAATCACAGCAGCCCCTTTGTGCTTGGCAGCATCTCTTTCATTCTTTCATCGCGCGAGCATGCACCGCGCATGGCGCGCGCGAAGGCCTTGAAGATCGCCTCGATCTTGTGGTGATTGCTGCGGCCGTACATTATTTTGACGTGGACGTTGGCCTTGGCTCCGCGCGCAAAGCCATCGAAGAAGTCCGTCAGCAGCTCGCTCTGGAAGTCGCCGACCATTGGTACGGTGACTTGATCGTCGACGACGTAGGCCGTGCGTCCGCTCAAGTCTACAGCGGCGACGGCGAGCGTCTCGTCCATCGTCATCACGAAGTAGCCGGCGCGCAGGATGCCTTTCTTGTCGCCCAGCGCGATGGCGAATGCCTCGCCCAGCGCGATGCCAACGTCCTCCACCGTGTGGTGCTGATCGACGTCTAGGTCGCCCGTGCAGGTGAGCCTGAGGTCAAAGCCGCCGTGACGAGTGAAGAGTTCCAGCATGTGGTCGAAGAAACGGATGCCGGTGGAGACGGAGTAAGCGCCCTGCCCGTCGATGGTCAGCGTCAAGGCAATCTTCGTCTCCGTGGTGTCGCGCTGGATTGTGCCTGTTCTTATCTCGTCGCTCATTGCGCCCATCCAATCTGCTGCAAGGATTCCTTCAATGCGTCGAGGCCGCGCGTGACGTGCTTTTCGACGCCGATGGTGATGCGGACGAAGCCATCGCAGCCGGGGTCGGTCGAACGGTCGCGCAGCAGCACACCGCGCGCACGCATAGCCCGTACAAGCTCCGCGTGCTTCGCGCCGATCTTCATCAGCACGAAGTTGGCGTGGCTGGGGAAGAAGTCGACTCCGAGGGTGCGCAGGCCATCCATCATACGGGCGCGACCCGCATTCACCTGCTCCGCGTACCAGGCGACGTATACGTCATCCGCAAGCGCCACCGGCAGGCAGTCCAGCGCCACGCCGTTGACGTTGTAGGGCGAGCTAACCTTGCGCACATACTGCATCAGCGAGGCATTGCCCGCGAGCAGACCGATGCGCAGATTTGCCAGTCCGTAGGCCTTCGAAAACGTACGCGCGACGAGCAGGTTCGGCACCTTGCCCACGTCCGCGAAAAGCGACTCACCGAAGAAGTGGTAGTACGCTTCATCGACCATCACGACTGCTTGTGGAGCCGCGGCGCAAATCGCCAGAAGGTGATCGCGGCTGACCACCGCGCCGGTGGGATTGTTGGGCGAGGCGACGATAATCAGCTTGGTGCGCGGCGTGATGGCGGCGAGAAAGCGATCATAGGGAAACTCCAGCGAGGCGTCCGCCTGCACGCGCGTGAGGTGCGCGGTCATCATGCGCGCACTGACTTCGTACATGAAGAAGGTAGGCGTGCAGATAATGGCCCCGTCGTTCTGCTCAAGAAACGCGGCGCAGACCAGGTGGATCGCTTCATCGACGCCGTTGGTCAGCAGGACCTGATCGGCCTGCAAGCCGAAGTGCGCGGCAGTGATGCGCTCGACGCCCTCGCGCTCGGGGTACTTTGTCAGTCCCTCGGCAGTGATTTGGCGCAGACGCTCGATCACCTTGGGCGAGGGCGCAAAGGTGTTCTCGTTGAAGTCCAGGCGCAGGGCATCGCGGCCGGCGAGCGGCGGGTGATACTCCGGCATGGCCAACACGGCACGGCGCGGTTGCGGAACAGTATTTGTTACATATTCCGAAGCGGACGATTTATTTGTAACTACTTTGGCAGCAGATGTCATTGCATCCTCACTCGCACGCTCTGGGCGTGGCCCACGAGTCCCTCGGCCTCGGCCAATGCAATCGTATGAGGGCCGAGGGTGCGCAGAGCCTTGCGCGTGTACTGCTGTACTGTAATGACCTTGACGAAGTCCATCACGCTCAACCCGCCGCGTATGCGACCGACACGTCCCGTCGGCAACACATGATTCGGCCCGGAGATGTAGTCGCCCATCGACTGCGGAGAATAATCACCAATAAATACTGAACCAGCGTTCTTCACCCAGTTCAAATCCGCTTTTTTATCAATCGTCAGATGCTCCGGAGCCAGGCGATTTGTCAGATCTCGCGCTTCTGCAATCGTTTTGGTTACAAATACGAATCCCTGCGCGGCCAACGACTGTTTGGCGATTGCATTGCTCTTCGCCTGCGCCTTCACCTCGACCATTACAGCCTGGGCGAGCGCGGCGTTGCTGGTGATGAGGACGGCGAGCGCTTCGGGGTCGTGCTCCGCCTGGGCGACGAGGTCGGCGGCAATTCCTGCGGGATTGCCGGTCTCGCTGGCGACGACGATCTCGGTTGGGCCGGCGGGCATGTCGATGCCGCACTCTTGCGAGACGAGAATTTTTGCGGTAGTGACATAGAGATTGCCGGGGCCGACGATCTTGTTGACGCGGGCGATGGAGGCGGTGCCGAAGGCGAGAGCGGCGATGGCCTGCGCTCCGCCGACGCGGTAGAACTCCGTCACACCTGCGAGCCAAGCCGCTGCCAAAGTTTCCTTCGCGGGCTTGGGCGAGCAGACGACGATGCGCGCGACGCCAGCCACCTGCGCGGGTGTGACGGTCATCAGCAGCGTCGAGGGGAGCGGGTAACGGCCACCGGGGACATAGCAGCCCACCGACTCCAGGGGGCGCACGATCTGGCCGGTGGCGACGCCTGGGGAGGGAGCGATGGTCCACTCCTTCGGGCGCTGTGCCGAAGCGAAGGCGCGAATGTTGGCCTGCGCGGCGCGCATTGCAGCCTGCAACGTGGGCGTTGTAGACTTCCACGCGGCCTTCATCTCTTCCCTCGAGACGAGCAGCGGTGCGTTAGGCGGCAAGCCGTCGAACTTTGCGGCGTAGTTGCGCAGAGCCGCATCGCCGCGCTGCTGAACGTCCGCGAGGATGCGGCGCACGACTAGCTCAACCTTCGACGTATTGGCCGCGCCGCGTTGTTCGATCGACTCGATCAGTGCGGCGGCGGCCTTCTTGGTTTGTCCAAACGTCCGTACCAGCTTCATCTGTGACCTCAACCGTTACAAAACCACTTTGCTGAGCGGATACTCGACGATTCCGGTGGCGCCGGCGGCCTTCAGCTTGGGAATCACGTCGCGGACAATGGCTTCGTCGAGGATGGTGTTGAGCGCGACCCAAGCGGGGTCGCTGAGATGCGAGATGGTTGGCGAGTTGAGCGCGGGGAGCTGCGCGACGATGCGGTCGAGATCGGCCTTGCGCGCGTTGAGCATGAGGCCGACGCGGCCCTGCGCGGCAATCGCAGCGTTGAGCATCAGAGAGATGTTGTCGATTTTCTTCCGCTTCCACTCGTCCCGATATGCCGATTTGTTGGCAATGAGCTGGGTTTCGGACTCCATCAGCGTCTCGATGATGCGCAGGTGGTTGGCGCGCAGGCTGGAGCCGGTCTCTGTGACCTCAACGATTGCGTCGGCGAGGGTTGGTGGCTTAACTTCCGTCGCGCCCCAACTGAACTCGACCTTGACGGGGATGTTGCGCGAGGCGAAGTAGCGTTTGGTGAACTCGACCAATTCGGTGGCGATGATCTTGCCGGCCAGATCCTCGGGTTTTTGGAAGGGCGAGTCCTCGGGCACGGCGAGCACCCACTTGACCTTCTGGCGGCTGACCTTGGAGTAGGTGAGGCTGGTGACGTACTCGACGTCGGTCTCGTTTTCGAGGACCCAGTCGTTTCCGGTGAGGCCGGCGTCGAGCGCGCCGTGCTCGACGTAGCGCGCCATCTCCTGCGCGCGGACCAGCATGCACTCGATCTCGGAGTCGTCGATGGTGGGGAAGTAGCTGCGGCCACTGGCTGCAATGTGCCAGCCCGCGCGCTCGAACAGCGCGATGGTTGCGTCCTGCAGGCTGCCCTTGGGGATTCCTAGCTTGAGTTTGTTCGCCATTATTTGGCCTCCGCGGAGTTCGGCACTGCGATCGGTTTGGTGAAGCAACTAACGGTACCCTCGTGGCAGACCAGGCCGTCGCCTTCAACAAGGACGCGGAAGAGCAGCGTGTCGTTGTCGCAGTCGGTGGCGGCGCTGACGATGCGCAGGCGGTTGCCGCTGGTCTCGCCCTTCATCCAGAGTTTCTGGCGGGTGCGGCTCCAGAAGGTGACGAAGCCGGACTCGAGCGACTTGCGGAAACTGGTCTGGTTGAGGAAGCCAAGCATCAGCATCTGGCCGGATTTGGCGTCCTGCACGATGCCCGGGACGAGGCCGTCCATTTTGGCGAAGTCGATTGCGGGTGCGTTGTTCAGTGCGTCCATCGGTTCTCTCTCTCGTATGAATGATAGGTCTGTCGAGTTACTTGTAATCCACGGCTTCTATCGATCTTCCGCGGCTTCGGGAGTTTCGCTTTGGCACCTGTCCGCGCGCAGCAAAAAGGCCCGCTCGCGGTGTGCGCGTCGGCGGGCCTTTGGAATCCTTGAATGTGCTTTGCTACTTCGTCGCACCGGAGACAGCCGCCAACACGCTTGTCGCATGGTGATGGTGGTGCTCGCGATGCTGGTTCGAAAAGCTCATCTCTTATGAAGTTACCGTCTACCCAATCCCTTTGTCAACGCGGGCGCGGCAGCGCGGCGACGGCTAATTTGCCGAAGGTCGCTCTACGTGGTCGATGACGAGTACGTCTACCGGGGCTTTCGTTGGCACCAGCTTCAGTCCAAGCTGCTCCTGAAGCGCGGTATAGATCGATGGTTCGGATGAGTCCGCCGTAGCATCCAGATTGCTCGAAAACTTCAGGGTGAAAGCGTAGAGGCCCTTGAGTCCGGTCTGGTCTACGACGATGTGTCCCATCTGCTGAGACAGTTGCTCGACCAGAGATTCCATCGAAATCCCCTTCGACTCTATCGTCTGTATCTTTCCTGTGTCGGTTGAATACCAATACTCAGTCTTCACATCGGTCATCTTCAATCCACCCTTTGCAATGACCAGCGCAAAGGTTGGCAACTCGCGCGTCTCGTGATGAACCTTCAGTTGAATGCGATCTGCAAACAGCGCTTGCATCATCCGTTTGGCCACCTTCGATCGCTCCTGCCAACTGAGCTTCACCAGTTGTTCGGAGATCGCGTCGTCGGGTTTTGCCTCAACGTCAAACTGGTCGGAATCAAACCACTTAGGCCCACCCAAACACTGAAAGTCCAACTTGTCGTATGCTCCGCAGACAAGATGCTTTAGCGGAAGTCCCTTGGCGATAAAACCACCGTTGGGCATCGTGTCGAAGCTATTCTGTAGCCCCACCCCACTGACAACGGACGGTTTGATGGTCGCGACATCGTATGCGGCACCGGGAAGAAGTACTTCGGTGGTTTTTGAATCCACCGCACTCGTCGCTGAATTGCCTTGTGCAAGTGCAGTCGAAACGGTGAAGCTCATCAACGTTGCGATGCAAATCAGCAGTGCAGTCAGAAAACTCAGTTTGCCAGAAACATGAACATTCATATAGCGAGCCATCTTACTCCTCTGCAAATTCTCCGAAGTTCGCTGCGGCGAGTACTGACTTACGGCTTGGGGCGGCGGGCGATGGTATCTCGCGATGCCAATTCGCCGTGCGAACACTTGCTCTGGTACAAAGGTACGCGCACGAAACTCGGCTTGGCCGTGCAACGTCTCCCATCTGTCCCTTCAAGGAGCTTGATCCCATGAACACTCGTCTCGATCGCAGAACATTTCTCCGCCTGGCCTCCGCATCCGCAGCCCTTCTGGCGCAAGAGGCGCGCCCGCAGGCGGCGTCACAGGCAACAGCGCAGGCGGCGTCGCAGACTGCACCTGCTTCGGCAACCCAGCGAACACAGCCGACCCCGCGCGGACCGCGGGCTGCGGTGAAGAGCAGGAAGAACTTTGTCGGCATTCAGGTGCGCGGCTTTGCGTGGGTGGATGAGGGCATCGACCAGGTGCTGGACAATATCCAGCAGAAGGGGGCCGTCAATACGGTCTGGGCCTATACCTATGCCTATGGCGAGCAGCGCCTGCGGACGGGCAGCGGCCATCCGGACCATGGCACTCCGCTTGGCCCCGACAACACCGGCGTCAACGCAGGCGCGCTCTACGACTATGACCTGAAGTACTTTCAGAAGACCAGCGTCAAGGACTTCCGCCTGACCGGATACGGCAAGTTCAACGTGATCGAGCAGGTGGCGCCCAAAGCCCATGCGCGCGGGATGGACTTCTTTGCGTGGGACCTGAACAATCCCAGCCCTACGCTGGCGCGCAACTCGGCCAGCTACGCCGCGCTGGGCGAGATCGATCTGAGCGGGAAGCGCACGACCAACCCGTGCTTCAACAATCCCGACTACCGTGCTTTCCTCAGCGGCAAGATCGAGAGCCTGCTGACCGGCTATGCGAGCGAGGTGGATGGCGTGGCGTGGGGCTGCGAGCGCGAGGGCCCGCTCGACAGTCTGGTGACCGGCGGCGGCAACGCGACCTGCTTCTGCCCGTTCTGCCAGGCAAAGGCGAAAGGCCTCGGGATCTCGGTAGAGCGCGCGCAGGCGGGCTACCGCGAGATCGGCCAACTCTTCCGCTCCACCAGCGAGCAGGTTCCCGACGGATACTTCACCTCCTTCTGGCGATTGCTGCTGAAGTATCCCGAAGTCCTCAGTTGGGAGTCGCTGTGGACCGACAGCTTCCAGGAGGCGCAGGCCGAACTCTACGGGCTGGGTAAGTCCATTGCGCCGCAGAAGCCCTTCGGATTTCACATCATGCAGAACATGACCTTCAGCCCGTTCTATCGCGCCGAAGAGGACTATACGAAACGCAAGGAATTCGCGGACTTCCTGAAGCTGGCGACGTATAACAACGCGGGCGGGCCGCGCATGGCGGCGTATCTGCAGAGCCTGGGCCGCGGCGTCTTCCACGACGCGACACCGAAGGACTTTCTCGCACTCTACTACAAGATGATGAACTACCAGGAGGCACCGTTCGACCAACTGGGCGCGAGCGGCCTGTCGCCGGACTACGTGGCGAAGGAGACCAAGCGCGCGCTGATCGGGGTTGCGGGCGAGACGAAGATCTATCCGGGGATCGACATCGATGTTCCCGTCCTGGGAGCGGGGCCAGCCGCGACCGACAAGAAGACCAAGCCTGAGGATGTAAGCCGCGCGTTGCGGGCGGCGTTTGGCGCGGGCGCAGACGGCGTGGTGCTGTCGCGCGAGTACATCGAGATGTGGCTGGCCAACCTCACCTCCGCCGGAGACACGCTGCGCGAGATCTTTGCGCAAACGGCCGGCAAATCGTAATGCGCTACGATTTGGGGCGGTGGGCGATGATCTGGTCCTTGATCTTTTCGTAGGCGGACTGGGGAAGGATGCCTCGGGTGGTCAACTGGTTCTTGGCGGTGTAGGGGCGGCCGGCGACGATGCGCTGGACGTACTGGTCGCCCATGCCCGGCAGGGCCTTGAGTTGGGCCGCGGTTGCAGTGTTGATGTCGAGCAGATTCTTCGATGCGGCGATCTTCTCGGAGATGGATTGCGCGGGGATGGATTGCGCGGGCTTGGCTGCGGGCGCGGGCGTTGACTGGGCGATGCTCTGCGCGGCGGCGAGGAAGAGGCTGGAGGTGAGTGCTGCCGCGAGGAAATTGTTGCGAAGGATGAACATGAGGAATCTCCTGAAGAACTCTGCGTGAGGCAGACGGCGATGCGGTACAAGAGTAGCGCAGAAGGGGTGCGAATGGTGAGAACAATCCACCTCACGCGGCTGAATCCCGCCCCCTCCTTGAAAGGCATTCACTCCATGGGATAGGCTTGGCACCTATGCCGATCAGCCGACGCAGTTTCATAGCCCAGACTTCGTTTCTTTGCGCCGCATCCACATTGCTGCCGCGCGGAGTGCGCGCCCAGGTTGGCGCTCCAGCCGGTGCTCCTGATGCCTACGCCAAGCCGAAGCCCTTGATCGACGGGCCGTTCAAGCCGACGTGGGCCTCGATCCGCGACCAGCACCACACACCGGCGTGGTTCAACCCGGCGAAGTTCGGCATCTTCATCCACTGGGGGCTCTACTCGATCCCGGCGCGCGGAAACGAGTGGTACATCAAGCATATGTACACCTCCGACGTGGAGTGGCACACCGAGCACTACGGAGCTCCGGACAAGTTCGGTTACAAGGACTTCATCCCGCTGTTCACGGTGAAGAAGTACGATCCGACCGCATGGGCGCAGCTCTTTGCGGCGTCCGGCGCGAAGTATGTTGTGCCGGTGGCCGAGCATCACGACGGATTTGCCATGTGGAACTCCGACATTACTCCGTGGTGCGCTGGCAAGATGGGGCCGAAGCGCGACCTGACGGGCGAGCTGGCCGCAGCGGTGCGCAAGCAGAACCTGATCTTCGGCCTCTCCACGCACCGCATGGAGCACCATACGTTTGCCTATCCCAAGGAGGGACTGGCCAACGACCAGACCGATCCGCGCTACGCGGGCTTCTATGGGCCTCCGATCCCGGGCGATATGAACGATGGCGGCGCATCGCAGGCCTTCCAGGAAGACTGGCTGGCGCGCGTACAGGAGCTGGTGGACAAGTACGAGCCGCAGTTGATCTACTTCGACAACGGGGTGAATCCGCGCAACTACGATCCGATCAAACTGCGCGCGGCGGCGTACTACTTCAACAGCGCGGCGAAGTGGGGCAAGGACGTGACGTTTGCCACCAAGGACGTTGCCTATCTGGCCGGCAGCGTGCAGGACTTCGAGAAGCAGCAGCGCGCGCCGAAGTGGACCTACCCGGCGGCGTGGCAGGTGGACGACGCGCTGGGCAGCACCTGGGGATACACCGAATCGCCGCGGCCCGAGACCTACCGCAGCGTGGCGAGCGTGGCGGGCGAGCTGATGGAGCTGGCGAGCATGGGCGGCAACCTGATGCTCAATGTCTCGCCGATGGGCGACGGAAGCATTCCCGAGGCGCAACAGAAGGCGTTGCTCGCAGTCGGCGAGTGGCTGAAGGCAAACGGCGAAGGCATCTACGACTCTCGTCCGTGGCGGGCGATGGGCGAAGGGCCGGGCGTTCCGGCTGCGTGTCCGCCGGAGTGGAAGGGCGGCTCGACCGCCGACCAGAGCACGGCGATCCGGGACGATCCCGGAACACCACGCTCGCGTAGCGAGATCACCGAGGCGAACTTCCGCTTCACGACGGCGAACGGCAAGCTGTACGCGTTCGGCTATAAATATCCGGCGACCGAGGCCAGCATCCGGTCGCTGTCGACGAACTCCGCGAAGGTGGAGCGGGTTACGCTGCTTGGGCCATCGCCCCAGCCCGTCACCTTCAAACAAACCGCCGAGGCGCTGATCGTTACTCTGCCGCCGACCGCGCCCATCGCTGGGATGCCTTACACGCTGCGCATCGAAGGATCGCAGGGACTGGGAACAAGTTAGGAGACTTTGTACACGGGACCGGAATTTTCATCGCGTCGATTCTGCAAGGTATAATTCTGGATGAAGCGGGAGTAGCTCAATGGTAGAGTAGCGGCTTCCCAAGCCGTTGGTTGCGGGTTCGATCCCCGTCTCCCGCTCCAGAGATTTGCACTTCAGTTATTTCCCATCGCAGATACTCTGAGTGAGCGTGCAGCTCTCTTTCCACCCGAACTGTTTCGACCTAACGAGCGAGGCGATGCAGTCTGGCTTGCGATCGAGAGTTGCCGTTATTTCGCTCTCTGTTTGGTTTTCCTTCTCCCCCCCTCCCCCTCCCCCTCCGGGGGGTATCTTGCGAGGAACTTGTTTATTATCAATAGGCTGGCGGAAACAAGCGCCGCTAAAATACTCATTGCAGCTATTTTACAGCTAAGATATCTGTAATGAATCGTTTCCGCTGTGTGGACGGCGCGGTGGGGCAGGTTCGCGCTGTCCGGATGATTTTGATCTATACCTCTATTCTACCAAGCGGAGCATAACTAGTATGCCAACTATTTTTATGAGGGAAGTGGTTGATGGAATGGGAGTTATGGGGATTTTTTTGGTTCGAGGGGCTTGACATGCGGATTTGCTGGGGTTTTTGAGGGTGGGCGACGGCGATTTTTTTGTTTCGGCTATGAGCTGTGGGCTATGAGCTATGAGCCGGAGCTTGTGGGGAGAAAGGGGTGGGCGGTTGGGGTGGACCGAGCTTCGTCGGGGTCCTTCGCGCTCGAAAGAAGCGCTTAGGATGACAGAGTTTTGGTGATTCGGGCGAAGAACAGGCTACGACGAAATACAGAGAGATGATTATGCAGTTAGCTCCGGCGCTCACGCCGCAAGGGCCAAAATCGAGCGGATGCGCTGGCTTGGCCCTATCGGTCGGGCTTTCAGCCCTCGATTTTCTCCTCCCGAGCCTTCATGGGGCTGCGCCCCATGCTGGTATAGGGCGCGCCGTTGGCGCTTTTGCGGTCCTGCCTGAGCAGACTGGATAATCATCTACAGAGATTCTGGCTACGCCAGAATGACGAGCGTTGTGGGTGGGTTGGAGGAGAACAGGCACTCGGCATCGGGCTGTGTTCATCCCACCCATCGCATGAGACAAAGGCGCGATGGATAGAGCACCCGGCTTCGTGGGTATACATCCCACCCATTGCATGAGACAAAGACACGATGGATAGAGCACCCGGCTTCGTGGGTATACATCCCACCCATCGCATGAGACAAAGGCGCGATGGATAGAGCACCCGGCTTCGTGGGTATACATCCCACCCATCGCATGAGACAAAGACACGATGGATGGTGCACCCGGGATGACAGCATAAAACAAACAACAGCAAGGTTTAGTGGAGGAGGCTGGCGGTCTTCTGGGGGCCTTTGTCGCGGTCTACCAGGGCCATGGCTTCGGGGAGGAAGGTGGCGGCCTTGAGGATCTCGGGGTCGGCCTGGGCGCGGACCTTGAGGCCCTCGAGCTGGCCGAACTGGGAGGTGAAGAGTTCGGCTTTAATGTTGGACTTGATCCAATCGAGGTTGGCTGCGATGTCGGCGTCGGTGAAGTCCACCTGGTTGGCCTTGAGGAAGTCCTTGAACTGTTGCAGGATGGCGTTGTCAACTACGAAGTCCCTGGAGACGGAGTGGGATGCCATGTAGTGGCGGGTGAAGGTGCCTGCGCCGGAGAGGACGAAGACGTAGTGCTGCAGCAGCGAGATCTGAAAATGGTTGAGGTCTGGCGAGTCGATCTTCTCGTCGGGGGTGATGCCGCCGCCGCCGTAGACGGTGCGGCCGGAGTCGGTGAGCTTGACCTCGAGGTTGGATTTATCGGCCTTCTTGGCGTCGTCGCGGACGAAGAAGTAGTCGTAGGCCGATACGCCGTTGTAGTCACGCTGGATGAGTCGGCCGGAGGGGGTGAAGTAGTGGTAGGTGGTGAGCGCGAGGCCGGTGTCTTCGTAGGTATTGAAGACGGTCTGCACGAGGCCCTTGCCGAAGGTGGTCTCTCCGACGATGAGTGCGCGGTCGTGGTCCTGCAGCGCGCCGGAGACGATCTCGGCGGCGGAGGCGGTGTTGCGGTTGACCAGGACGACGATGGGATACTTGTCAGAGCCGGATTCGCCGCGGGCTGCGCGGTAGACCTGGTCGGGGAAGGCGCGGCCGCGCTGGCTGACGACGATCTGGCCCTCCTTGAGGAACTTGTCGGAGGTGTTGACGGCCTCGTTGAGCAGGCCACCGGGGTTGCCGCGGAGGTCCAGGATGAGGCCGTGAAGGGAGCCGGCGGTCTGGAAGTTGTCGAGGGCGTCACCCACTTCGCGGCTGGTGGTCTCCATGAAGTTGGAGACGTGGATGTAACCGACGCCGGGCTTGAGCAGGAAGGCGAGATCGACGGAGTAGCGCGGGATCTCGTCGCGCACGAGGTCGAAGCTGAGCGGGCCGTCGTGGCCCTCGCGCTGCATGGCGACCAGGACGTGGGTGCCCTTGGGCCCCTTGAGCATAAAGGCGACAGCGGCGGAGTCGAGGCCATCGGCGGACTTGCCGTCGACCGAGAGGATGAGGTCGCCGGGACGGATTCCGGCCTTGTAAGCGGGCGTTCCCTCGAACGGGGCCAGCACGACGACGTGCAGGACACCGGCTTTATCCGCCTGGGGCTGGATGGACATTCCGACGCCGTAGTACTTTCCGTGCTGCTCCTCGCGCATCTGTGCGAAGGCCTTGGGGTCGTAGAAGTTGGAGTGGGGGTCGAGGGCGTGCAACATGCCGGGGATGGCGCCGTCGTAGATGGCCTTGTCAATCTTGTCCTGGTCCAGCGGCTCGGCGTAGTTCTGCTCGACCAGGCTGTAGACGTCGGTGAACTGGTGCAGGGAGTCGCGCAGGGTGGACTCGTCGGATGCGGACTGGGCGGCGACCTTGTTGCTGATGAAGGAGCCGGCGAGGGCGCAGCTTGCCAGAAAGAGAGTGACGGAGAAGAGAGCGCGGCGGGTGCGTGGGGCCATCGGCTTGGAAACCTCGAAGTGGAACGGGAAGGGATGCGGCTGGCCGCGTCGGGAGGCCGGGTTGCCCAGGGAAAATTCCAGTCCAGCTTAGGACGAGTATACAACGCTTCGGGCTGCAAAGCGGCGGAGACGGAGAGGCGGGTTTGCGGGAGATTGGTGCGGGGCGGGGCGGGGCAGATAGAATAGGCGGAGCAGATGGTTGCGTACGGAGCGGACGGCTGGCTTCGAAGGTGAGGGATGAATTTTTGGGGCAAGGGAAGCGAGAGAGACCTTTTGAGATCAGTGAGCTTGAACTCTGTGGACAGGATGCGTACCGGGATGGGGAATGACGCCGGACGACGGGCATGGCGCGGGACCGGCGGGTTGACGCCGATGCTGGCTGGCGCGCTGATTGCGATGGGCGCGCTGATGCCGGCCTGCGCGGCGTTGGGACAGGTGAAGGTGCCGCGCTACCAGAGCCCGATCGAGGCCCCTGCGCCGCAGTTGACGCTGCCGACGCCGCCGGCGATCGAGGCGAACGGCACGGTGGTGGAGTATTCCATCGTTCGCGTGAACGACCAGATCATCGACAACAGCGACTATATGCGCGCGGCAGAGGAGTTGAAGGGCGAGGCACAGCGGACGAACCTGAGCGCGGACGAACTGGCCGAGCGGCAGAAGGACCTGCTGCGCGACATGATCGACCAGCAACTGCTGCTGTCGCGCGGCAAGGAACTGGACATCAACGCCGACACGGAGGTGGTGCGGCGGCTGGACGAGATCCGCAAACAGAACAAGCTCGACTCGATGGAGGAACTGGAGAAGGCAGTGCGCCAGTCTGGCATCTCGTATGAGGACTTCAAGGCGAACATCAAGAACGGGATCATCAGCCAGGAGGTGGTGAGCAAGGAGGTGGGCCAGACGCTGCGGCTGACGGCCAAGCAGGAGCAGGCCTACTACGAAGCGCACAAGCAGGAGTACGAACAGCCGGAGCAGGTGCGGCTGAGCGAGATCCTGATACCGACGCCGGAGGACGCGACGGATGCAGCGATTGCGCAGGCCAAGTCCAGGGCGGAGGACGTGGTTGCAAAGCTGAAGGCGGGGGCGAGCTTCGAGGAGATGGCGAAGCAGCTCTCGGGCGGGCAGACGGCGGCCAAAGGCGGCGACCTGGGGGATTTCAAACGCGGGGCGCTGGGGTCGAGCGCTCTGGAGGACCCGGTGTTTGCGCTCGATGCGGGCGGAACCACCTCGCCAATCCGCACACGGCAGGGCTTTGTGGTGCTGAAGGTGACGGAACACACGCAGGCGGGGATTCCGCCGCTGAGCGCGGTGGACCAGCAGGTGCAGGAGGCGATCTATCGGGACGCGATCCAGCCTGCTCTGCGGACGTATCTGACGGGACTGCGAGAGAAGGCGTACATCGACATCGAGCCGGGATATGTGGACACGGGCGCAAGCGCGAAACAGACCAAGCCGGTGTTTTCGTCGTATGCGGCGCCGGTGGCGAAGAAGAAGGTGCAGAAGGCGCGGCTCGATAGTGGCCATGCGGCTGCGAGCGCGACGGCTGCGAGTGCGGGTTCCGCGACGGCTGGAGGCGCGAAGGCGGGCGGTGCGGGATCGGTGACGGCGGCGGACTCTGCTGCCGCGAAGACCACGAAGACCAAGACGGTGGCCGCGGGCAAGAAGAGCAAGAAGATTCGGCGGGAGAAGATCCGCTTCGGACAGGCCCCGCGGAATGCGCTTCCGGCCTCGCCGGAGGAGGCGATGGCGTCCGGCACAGACCAGGGAACGGGCGCGGTCGCGAGCGTTCTGCCCGCGCCTGGCGCGGCGATTGCCCCGATCGAACAGACGGCGGATGTGGCATCGGACGACGAACCGCTTGCACCCAAGACGGCGGATCGGAAGAAGACAAGGTACAGCGATCGCGCGCCAATCGAAGACAAGGCCAGAAGGGACTCGGCGAAGGCGGCGAAGGTGAAGGCGAAAGCGGCGGCGACTCCGGCCCCGCAGACCGCGGAGGAGAAGGCGGCGCAAAAGCTGCAGGCCGCGCCACTGGGACTGAGTGGAGATACGGCGACCAAGAAAAAGAAGACGAAGCGGGTGAAGGGCGAGGCGAAGGCGCGGCTGCAGGAACAGGCGCCAGCGCCGCCCAAGGCCAAGCCGGAGGCGACACCGATTCCGCCGAAGAGCGTGCGCGAGAACGGCGAGCCGGTGGTGAGCGCGCCGCCCGCGGCGCCTGCGGGGACGGCGCCCGCGGCGACAGGCGCGGAACCCAGCGTGCCGGCGAGTCCGGCAGCGGCGCAGTAGTCTTTCTGCGCGGGGACTGGATCAGTGCAACTTCGCCGCGCTTCAGATTCTGTGTCCGCAAAGAACGCGGAATGGATGGGGTGCCCGCAACTGCACGGGGGTATGCTGGGGCATGAAAGATTTTTTTGTGGTGGACGCGGCGAAGTTCGATGGAGCTGCGGTGACGACGTTCCTTGCGGTGTCGTCGATGTCGGTGCGGGAGAAGAAGACCGGCGCGGGGCAGTATCTGGCGCTGACACTGAGCGATAAGACGGGGACAATCGAGGCGCGGATGTGGGACGACATTGCGTCGGCGGTTGCGACATGCACGGAAGGCAGCACCGTCAAGGTGCAGGGGCAGGTTTCGAAGTACCAGGGGAAGTGGCAGATCACGCTGACGAAGATGCGGCTGGCGGCGGAGACCGAGGTGGAGGCGGCGGACTTTGTGCCGTCGTCGCAGTTCGACATTGGAGAGATGTGGGCAGAGCTGCGCGGCTATGTCGATGAGTTCAAGAATGCTGAGCTGCGGCGGCTGGTGTTCGCGTTTCTGGACGACGAGGAGATTGGCGCGGCGTACCGCGCGGCCCCGGCGGCGAAGGTGCTGCACCATGCGTGGATCGGCGGGCTGCTGGAACATGTGGTGGCGCTGGTGCGGGTGTGCCGGGCGACGGCCCCGTTCTATCCCGAGGTGGACCGGGATCTGCTGGTGACGGGGGCGGTCCTGCACGACATCGGGAAGACGCGCGAACTGAGCTGGGGGACGAGCTTCGGGTACACGCTGGAAGGTCAGATGATCGGACATATCTCGATTGCGCAGGGGATGCTCGTCGATAAAGTGGCAGGGCTGGCGGGATTTCCAGACAAGCTGCGGATGCTGGTGGAGCACATGATCCTGAGCCATCACGGGAGGCTGGAGTTTGGGTCGCCCAAGCTGCCGATGACTCCTGAGGCGATGCTGCTGAGCGCGCTGGACGACGTGGAGGCGAAGTTCGCGGCGATGCGGCGGGAGTTCGCGGCGGCAGAGGCGTCTGGGAAGAAGGCGGATGAGACGACGGAGTGGGTGAGGAGCATGGAGCGTCCGCTGCTGAACTCGCGGGCGTATCTGGACGAAGACTAACGGCGAGCGCTACGTGCGAAATGCGGGGATTCTTCGCTACACTCAGAATGACAATTCACAGTGGGGCTGCGCTGCGGAATGACAATCTTGTTCAGCGCGGCGGCTTGGGGAAGGTGTGGAAGTGGTAGGCGGCGCCGATGGTGAAGAGGCTGGGATGGAGGGTTGCGATGGGGAAGCCGGACCAGTTTTGGAACTCGTAGTCGGCGCGAAGGTTGATGGTTGGGGTGAGGGTGAAGTCCGCGCCGCCGCCGAAGGTGTAGATGTTATAGGCGAGGTTGGCGATGTTGCCGGAGAAGTTGTAGACGCCGCGGCCGACGAGGACTTTGCCGTAGGGTGCGAGGCGTCCTCGGGTGAGGTAGAAGCGAGGGCCGACTTCAAAGGTGCGTTCGTAGATGGTGGGGTCGGAGGAGGGTTTGACTTGGTGGAAGTCGGCCTCGAAACCCCAGTGGTCGCGCTTGTCGAAGGTGGCGTAGGCTGCGCCGCCGGTGAGGCTGATCTTGTTGAAGTTGTAGCCGGAGCGGCCGAGGGTGAAACCACCGCCGAACTGGAGGTCTCCGGCGCGGCTTGCAGTGGGCATGGACTGTGCGCGCGCCGTAGCGGAGAGACAGCAGGCGACGAGGAGGGCGAGGGCGCGGAGCTGGCGGATACGGATTGCGCGCGGGCCGTTCATTCTCCTTCTTTCTGTCGTGCCGAGACGGTTGCCAATTTGAGGGACGGTCTGAACCTGTACTCGACATTCCCTCAGCGGCTAAAGCCGTGTTGCAATCTCTGTGCAACCGGCGGGACTGAAGTCCCGCCCCTTCAAAACATGAACAAATTCCGAGCTTTCTTAGGACAATTGCGGGGCGGTGCACTGGTGTAATCGAAGCTGCCGCCGGGAACGTCTACAGATTGCGACTCGCCGTGCGAGAAAACGACTATAAAGGATTCAGTGTAAACTCCTGCGAATGGTAGCAGGTTTTCGCGGTCCGTCGTACAGGCACACCATGCGAAGTTTCTCCGTAGTACCGATTGTCGCGCTTCTGCTTGGGCTGGGACTCGGACTGAGCGGCGCGGCCCGCGCGCAGACAACGTGCACGGGGCTGTGTCTACAACAGACGACGTGTACGGGGAATGCGACTACATCGATCAGCGGGGTGGTGTACGCGCCGAATGGGACGGACCCGCTGCCCACAATGTGACGGTGTACGTTCCGAACGACACGGTGCAGCCGTTCGCGGCCGGGGTGAGCTGTCCGATCTCCGGCGCGCCGCCCTCGGGATCGCCGCTGGCGGGGACGATCACGGACGTGAACGGCAAGTTCACGCTGGTGGATATGCCGGTGGGAGCGAACATTCCGCTGGTGATTGTGTCGGGCCGGTGGCGGCGGCAGTTGACGATTCCAGGCACGACGGCCTGCACGAATATTGCGTTGCCGCCGACGTTTGCGGTGATGCCGCAGAACCAGAACCAGGGCGACATTCCCAAGATTGCGATTGCCACGGGCTCGGTCGACCAGGTGGAGTGCGTACTGCGCAAGGTTGGGATCAACGATTCGGAGTTCACCGATCCCAGCGGAATGGGGCGAATCAACATCTACACGGGGAGTTATGGTCCGGGAGCGCGCATCGATACGTCAACTCCCAACGAAGATTCCCTGATGGGCAATTCGTCTACGCTCAATCAGTACGACGTGCTGATGCTTCCCTGCGAAGGCGCCGAATACCTCAGGCCAGCCCAGGAACTTGCCAACCTTCTGAACTTTGCGAACGCTGGCGGTCGTGTGTACTCCAGCCACTACAGTTACGCATGGATGTTCGAGAACCCTCCTTTCAATGGCGTGGTCAACTGGGACGCGAACAACGGCTCATTTCCCGACGGCACGGCGACGGTTGACACCAGCTTCACGGCGGGACAGACGCTGGCAACGTGGTTGCAGGACGTCGGCGCTTCGACGACGCTGGGCCAGATAGCGATCAAAACTCTCAAACACGACCTCAACGGCGTGATTGCTCCGACGCAGTCGTGGCTGACGCTTAACGATTCCTCGGCCGGAAATCCGGTGATGCAGTTTGTCTTCGATACGCCGATTGCGCCGGTTGGCCAGACGGTGAACCAGTGCGGACGTGTCTTGTACAACGAGTACCATGTGGAGAATCTGATCACTAGCTCTCCCTCCATGTCCTTCCCCAAAGAATGCACCGGCTCCGCGGCGATGACTCCGCAGGAGAAGCTGCTGGAGTACATGCTGTTCGAGCTGACGGACGAGGGCGGGCAGGCTTCGCTGGCACCCTTGACGCAGGACTTCGGGCCGGAGGCGGTGACGTACCCCAGCGCTCCGCAGAGCTTCACGTGGACGAACAATTCGAGCTTCGCGGCGCAGGTATCGTCGTCGGCGATTACCGGGACGAACGCCGGGGACTTTGCGGTGACGTCGAACAACTGCGGCGCGGTGGCGGGCGGGGCGAGCTGCACGATCACGGTGGTGTTTACGCCGAGTTTGCTGGGCGCGGAGAGCGCGACGCTAAATGTGCTGTCGGCGGGCATCACGCTGACGGCGACGCTGACCGGGACGGGGGCGCCGGGGTTCACGCTGACGCCGGGATCGCTGAGCTTCGGCAACCAGGACGTGGGCTGGGCCTCCGCGCCGCAGGCGCTGACGCTGACCAGCAACGCCAGCGGGCCGCTGGCTGTGCCGGCGTTTGTGACTACCCCCGCAGGCGAGTATGTGGTCAACCAGGTGGCTTGCGGCAGTTCGCTGGCAGCGCTGGGGAGCTGCCAGATCGGCGTGACGTTCCAGCCGACGGCGACGGGACCGCAGAATGGGACGTTCGCGGTGAGCGCGACGAACTCGCCAGGGCCGGGCAGCCTGATCTACACCGGACTGAGCGCGACGCTGAGCGGGAACGGAGTGGACTTCACGATCAGCTTGAACCCCGGCGGCGGGAGCGTGGTGGCGGGCGACGGGACGACGACGACCGCGACCATAACGCCGATTGCGGGGTTCAGCACACCGCTGTTTGTGAGTTGCACAGTGGCGGCGGGGGCGGCGGCAACGAATTGCACGCTGAGTTCGGTGGCGGTGGTTCCGACCTCGGCGGTGACGACGGTGGCCAGTATCTACACCACATCGCAGTACACGGTGATCGGCTACAGCGGCTTCGGCGGGCGGGGCCTGCTGTGGCTGATTGCGGCAGCGAGCGGCTGGCTGCTGTGGCGCGGTCGTAGAAGCGGACGCGCGCTGCTACGGAGTGGGCTGCTGATGGTGCTGCTGGGGGCGATGAGCCTGGGGCTGACGAGCTGCACGGGCAAGCTGCCGGCGAAAAATGGGGCGTGGACCGCACCAGGGAACTACACGGTGACGGTGACGGCGACGGATGGGCAACTGTCGCACTCGGCGACGTACAGCTTGACGGTGCGGTGAAGTAGGATTAGAGCATTTTGCCAATGGTATAGAGTGTTGCGCCTCGAACAAAATACGGGGATTCTTCGCTGCGCTCAGAATGACAATTCATTTACCTCTACACCAATAGTGAAAGTGACTTAGAGGGCGGGGTAGTCGACGGAGACAAGGAAGAGGCCAGAGGCTGGAGCGGTGGGGCCGGCACGGGCGCGGTCGCGGGCGGCGAGCAGGGCGGGGATTGCCGCAGGGTCGAGGCGATGCGCGCCGGCGAGGACGAAGGTTCCGACTAGGTTGCGCACCATGTGGTGAAGGAAGCCGTCGGCAGTGATTCGGTAGATAAGGAGACCGCCGGAGATGTGCCATTGAGAGTGGTGGATGGTGCGAATAGAGGTTGTTGGCTGCTGGTTGCTGGTTGCTGGTTGGGGGGAAGGCCCAGGGCTAAACGGGATGACGGAATTCTCGGACGAGTCGGGGGCGGTGCGGTGGGTGAGGTCGGGGTCGACGGCGGCGAAGGTGGTGAAGTCGTGGGCGCCGAGAACGTGCTCGGCGGCCTGGTTGAGGGCGGCGAGATCGAGCGGCCAGGGACAGGGCCAGACGGTGGGGGCGAGGGTCGGAGGGCAGATGGCGCCGTCGCAGGCTTCCGAATCGAGGTTGGTGAAGTCCTGAAATACGGAGATTCTGGCCTGCGGCCAGAATGACGACGGTTGATTCATTGCTGACGACGGTCGATCAGTCTTCCGAACCGGATTGAGGGGGAAGATGCGGTACTCGTAGGTTTTGCGGAGGGCGGAGTGGCGTGCGTGGAAGGTGGGGGGAACGGCTTCGACGGCAAGGACGCGGACGCTGGGCGGAAGACAGCGGTTGAGGGCGCGGTGCAGGTTGGCAGCGGGGATGGGCGCGGCGAGAGAGAAGCTGGCGACCTGGGCGAGAGCGTGGACTCCGGCGTCGGTGCGGCCGGAGCCCTGAGGAAGGACGCGCTCGCCGGTGGTGCGGTGGATGGCGTCGGAGAGCAGGCCCTGGACGGTGGGGAGGTTGGGCTGGATCTGCCATCCGCGGAAGGAGGTGCCATCGTAGGCGAGAGTGAGCTTCCAGTGCGTCATGGGGATGATATGCACGGTATCACGAAAGGACAGGGGTAAGTGGCAAGGGATAAGTGGTAAGTGGTAAGGGGTAAAGGGGTGTGGGGTTGTTATACTGGGCGCGTGGCGCGCAGCGGATGGCGATGGGAACCAAGCTGCGTTCGTGAGCGTAGTAGAGAGTGCGGCTTTGACCGTTGCCGTGAAGACGAGTTTGGAGACGATGACCGTGAGACTGAGGGATTTGCAGGCGACGGCGGCGATTGCGCTGCTGGTGATGAGCGGAAATGTGCAGATGGCGGGAGCGCAGACGGCGACTGCTGCGGGGCAGGGCAGTTCGACGGCGGCGACCGCGGTGGGCCCACTGCCGGCAGCGCCCGCGGCGAGCAACCAGGCACCGGAGGTGAAGCTGACCGAGCCGCTGTATCTGCGGGACACGGGGAAGGACTACACGCGGCTGAAGCCGATGTTTCCCAACGTGATTGCGCCGTATACGCGGACGGGCGTCGAACTGCCGCGGCTGGGCAATACGCCGCGGCTGGACTCGCTGGTGCGCGACGGGAAGATCTATCTGAGCCTGTCGGATGCGGTTGTACTGGCTCTGGAGAACAACTTCGACATCGCGATTGCGCGGATCAATCTGGACATTGCGGACACGGACGTACTGCGGGCGAAGGCTGGCTCGAGCCTGCGCGGGGTCTCGACCGGGGTGTTGTCGGGAACGCAGGGTGGGTCAGGGACTACGGTGACGGGCGGCGGCGGGCCTGGAGGGACTTCAGGCGGCGTGGGCGGAAGCGGCGCGGGGGCATCGGGGCTGGTGCTGAGCACCAACGGCGGCGGGGCGCAGCCGGAGACCCTGGACCCGACGCTGACCAGCAACCTGGAATATGAGGCGACGACGACCCCTTCGACAAGCGCATTTACGGGCAGTACGCCGGTCCAGTCCACGAACACAACCTTCAATTTTGGCTACACGCAGGGATTCCTGACCGGCACGCAGTTGGGGGTGACGTTCAACAACACGCGGGGCACGAACACAAACCCTTTCAATACCTATAGCCCGTTGATTAACACCTCGTTCCGCGCGACCGCGACGCAACATCTTCTGCAAGGCTTCGGGTGGGGGATCAACGGACGATTTATTGTGCAGGCGAAGAACGACCGGCGGATTACGGATTCGGCGTTCCGGCAGCAGTTGCTGTATACGGTGAACCAGGTGGAGAACATCTACTGGGGACTGGTGAGCGCGTACGAGGACGAGCAGGCGAAGGAGCGCGCACTGGCGCAGTCGACGCAGTTGACCTCGGACAATCGGAGGCAGTTGGAGATTGGGACTCTGGCACCGCTGGATGTGGTGAACTCGGACTCGGCTGTGGCGACGGACAAGCAGGCACTGGTGGCTTCGCAGTCGAACCTGACGTATCAGCAGTTGCTGATGAAGCAGGCGATTGCGCGGGAGCTGACCGATCCGGTACTGATGGCTGCGCCGGTGATTCCCACCGACCGCGTGGGGTTGGACCGGCTGCCGGAAGAGGACATGACGGTGGATGCACTGGTGCAGCAGGCGTACGTCAACAATCCGCAGATCGAGCAGGCCGTGCTGAGCATGAAGAACAACGAGATCACGATGAAGGCGGAGAAGAACGGGCTGCTGCCGACGGTGGATGCGTATGCGTTCTATGGGGCAAGCTCGGTCAGTGGATCGCAGAGCCAGTATCTGGACTGCGCCGCACTGAGCGCCTTTGGCGGTTCGGGGTGCTCGTATCCGGCGATCGGCTACAGCACGGCGGTTGGCAATCTGTTCAACAGCACCGCGCCGGACAAGGGCGTTGGAGTGAACATTACGATTCCGCTGCGCAACCGCGTGGCGCAGGCCGACCAGGCGCGGTCGCAGATGGAGTACCGGCAGGCACAGATGCGGCTGCAACAGCTTTATACGCAGGTGCGAATCCAGGTGATTAACGGGCAGTACGCGCTGACCAACGACCGGGCACAGGTGACGGCGGCACAGGCGGGACGCGAGTATGCGACGCAGTCGCTGGACGCGGAGCAGAAGAAGTTCAAGCTGGGCGCATCGACCTCGGCGCTGGTGCTGCAACAGCAGAGGAACCTGGCGACGGCGGAGAATGCGCTGATCTCGGCGACGGCGGCGTACGCGAAGGACAGGGCGGGGCTGCTGCAACTGCTGTCGAAGACGCTGGACCGGTATGGGATCAGCATAACGGAGGCGGCGACGGGAGCGATTACGGCGACGCCGGTGATCCCAGGGCTGACCGCGCCGACGGCGCCTGCGGCGGCGAAGCCGATTGCGGTGGGGCCTGCCCCGGCACAGTAGGGGAAGTGCGCTCAGGGAACGGGGGCGGGAGGCAAAATGCGACCGGGGCCAAATCGAGCGCAAGCCCTACTGCTTGTCTTTCGGGCGAACAGGGGCGGGTGGCGGCGTGCGGCCTGTACCGAGGCAGTTTTCGCAGGTGTAGGCCTTGGTCACAATCCCACTCTTGTGCAGGTCGCTGGGAACGTGCCGTATGAGGATGCCGGTGCCATCGCATCGGGGGCACTGGTTGAGCTTCGATGGGACTAAACGCGATTTGGAGACCATGGATTTGCACCTAAAACCTACTACTAATGGTTTATAGAATTAATCCATATTGGTGTCAAGAATAAATCGCGGGAGATGATTATGCAGTTAGCTCCGGCGCGCACGCCGCAAGGGCCAAAATCGAGCGGATGCGCTGGCGTGGCCCTATGGGTCGGGCTTTCAGCCCTCGATTTTCTCCTCTCGAGCCTTCATGGGGCTGCGCCCCATGCTGGTATAGGGCGCGCCGTTGGCGCTTTTCGGTCGTGCCTGAGCTAACTCGATAATCATCTCGCGGGAAAACCTCTAACGGCGATCTTTGCGGAAGCGGCGGTGCTCCATCATGGTTCCCACCACGCGGATGGGATGGCTTTCCGACTTGATGATGGGGTGCAATGGGTTGAGCGGGACCAGCTCGATGACCGCGTGGCCAGAGGCGCTGATCTCTTTGACCCTGTACTGCCGGAAGAGCGCCGGCTGTTTTCTGGGGGAAGCGACGACAAAGTCGCCTGGGAGGGGAGCAATATCGGGATCGGCTACGATCATGTCGCCTACGGCGAACAGAGGCCCCATCGCTTCATCGAAGATGAGCATGGCAAAGGAGTTGCGTCCTGCGCGCAGGTCCGTGGTGGTGTAGGGCTGGCCTTCCCGAGGAAGGTGTGCGGCGGATGCCCTGACCCACTCGGCTGCCTGGATCGGGCTGAGGATAGGGATACGCCGCGCCTGCATATCGATGACGCTCTGTGCTGTGTCGTCGGAGAAGAGCGTACTTTCCGACACACCCAGAGCGGCGCATAGTTTGTCGATCCCTTCGCGGCTGAACCCGCCAAGGCCGCGCTCCAGCTTGGAAAGATTGCTGATGTCAAGGCCAGACTTGGTTGACAGTTGGGCCAGCGTCATCCCAAGCTGTTTTCGCATAAATCTGACATTGGAACCAAGGTTGGACATATCTTCTGTAGCGCCTCTTTGACTTATCAGCCAATTGTCAACAAGGGCTATCGTGTTTGTCCATGGAGTTGGTTTATAAACCATTTAAGATATTGCTGATATGCCATAATCGCTCCGCTTCGTAAGGCAGGGAAGAGACTTTGGAACCTGTTTAATAACTCCAGGGGGTAGATCCCGGAAGATGACATTAGGGGCTAAATCCTCATTGATTTTGTTGCACTCACGGCATCCATTCGACTTTGCTCAGGACAGGCCCTGAAGCGCGCCCTTAAGCAAAACGAGGGATTTCCGCTGGGTGGAAGTCACATCCGAGAATCGGGATGGCCACCCCGGCGATCCAATATACTTTGCGGGATGCAGGGAGCGCGCATCTGAACAGAAGGGAGCGAGGCGGAAGGAAGCGTGGTTACCTAAGTGGAAGTGGGGATGGAACTTGTGTGGGATAGGCGGCGGCGTGGCGGCGGCTAGAATTTTTAAGTCGGATGAAGTGTGTGGCTATGGGCCCAGGGACCGTGGACGTTATGAGCGATATGCAGAGCAGTGGCGTGACGCCGGTGAGCGAGGAGCCGTTGAACATGGCTGAGGACAGGGACGAAGGGCGGGCGAACGCGCTGGCCGGCGCGGCATCGGCGTACCTGCGCTCGGCGATGCACCAGCCGGTGGAGTGGATGGAGTGGGGCGAGCGGGCGTTCGAGCGGGCGGCGCGGGAGGACAAGCCGATCCTGCTGGACATTGGGGCGGTATGGTGCCACTGGTGCCATGTGATGGACCGCGAGTCGTATGAGGACGCGGCGACGGCGCGGATCATCAATGAGAACTTTGTCGCGGTGAAGGTGGACCGGGACGAGCGACCGGACGTGGACACGCGCTACCAGGCCGCGGTGTCTGCGATCAGCGGGCAGGGGGGATGGCCGTTGACGGCGTTTCTGACTCCCGAGGGCAGGCCATACTACGGAGGGACGTACTTTCCGCCGGAGGACGGGTACAACCGGCCAAGCTTTCAGCGCGTTCTGCTGACCATGGCGGACGCCTTCGCCGGACGGCGGCCGGAGGTGGACGAGACGGCGGCCAGCGTGATGAACGCGATCGAGCACAATGAGGCCTTCAGTGGACGTGCGGGCGGCGCGATCAAGGAGATTGGGCCGGAGTTGGTGGAGAAGATGGTGGCGTCGGCGCTGAAGAGCGCGGACCTGAAGCATGGCGGATTCGGCGGACAGCCGAAATTTCCCCATTCGAGCGTTCTGGACCTTCTGATCGAGGCGGCTTCGCGGACGGACTTGCGGGCTGCGAGTGCGACGGGCACGTCCAAGCTGAGCGGGCTGGGGACAGCGAAGATGGCGGAGGCGGCCAAGCAGGCGGTGCTGGTGACGCTGGAGAAGATGGAGAAGGGCGGGATTCACGACCATCTTGGGGGCGGGTTTCATCGCTATTCCGTGGACGAGCACTGGGTGGTACCGCACTTCGAGAAGATGTCGTACGACAACAGCGAGCTGCTGAGGAACTACGTTCATGCATACCAGGCATTCGGCAATGTGGAGTTTGCACGGGCGGCGCGCGACACGATGCGCTGGATGGATGAGTGGCTGAGCGACCGCAAGCAGGGCGGGTTCCATGCATCGCAGGACGCGGATTTTTCGCTGGACGACGACGGCGACTACTACACCTGGACGCTGGATGAGGCGGCGGAGGTGCTGACGGCGGAGGAGCAGGCGGTTGTGGTGGGGTACTACAACATCGGGGAGATCGGCGACATGCAGCACAATGTGGCGAAGAACGTGCTGCATGTGAAGCGCGGGCTGGATGTGGTTGCGCGCAAGGCAGGAGTGCGCGTGGTGGAGGCGCTGGCGCGGCTGGAGTCGGCGAAGCGGAAGATGCTTGCGGCGCGGAAGAAGCGACAGGCACCGTATGTGGACAAGACGATGTATGTCGCGTGGAATGCGATGTGCATCTCTGCGTACCTGGAGGCGGGGCGCGTGCTGAATGAGCCGAAGGCGCAGGCCTTTGCGCTGAAGTCGCTGGACC